>Ga0210404_10000014_pt1 | contig 376075 bp, 356 predicted proteins | sample IncBWH28MmetaG_FD_155455 | JGI IMG/M metagenome (GOLD analysis project Ga0210404, IMG submission 155455) | Forest soil microbial communities from Barre Woods Harvard Forest LTER site, Petersham, Massachusetts, United States - Inc-BW-H-28-M | ecosystem: Environmental > Terrestrial > Soil >... | reverse complement strand
AAGTGATCCCGCCCACTTTTGCGGTATATACCGGCGAAGACAGGAGCTTGTATCCCCGGTAGGTATTGCTCCCCCCGCTAAGATAACGCTCTACGTTAAAAACGCCGATAATGGCACAGGTGGCAGGTATAGCCGTAACCGTCGCCGTTAAGGTCGCAGAACTTTTTAACGTGATTGTCGCAGGTGCAGCATTGATGACCAGGTTTCCCTTGGTCATGGTAAGCAGATTGAAAATATCTATCGGGCCGCCGTATATGGTCACGGTTCCGCTAATGGAGTTATTCACGGTCATGTTTCCCACCTGGGCAGTTGTGGCTGTATTGGTGCCGGTATAAGATTGAGCCGCAACAGAACCATTCCAGTTGATCCCGGATGAATTATTAGAACCATACACGATTCCGGCGCCCGAAGTCGTTGCGTTATTAACGATGTTACAGCCCACGCTCAGCGTATGACCGTTTAAATTTAATGAAGCGGTAGCTCCTAAAGTAAGCCCAAAAATGGTTTGGTCGGCGGTAAGCACAGGGTATGTGCTCAACCCGGTTGGTATAACCAGGTTAGTGGTGCTGTTAAACAGGGGCAAATTATCCCAGTTTGAGGCGTTTGCCGGATCCGTAGTCCCTGCGGCCCCGGTCCAGGTGTAAGTAATTACATTTGAAGGCGCTGTTACATTTATTACCGATGTACAGCCTGAAGCGCCGGTTACTGTAAGCACATAAGTACCCGCCACCGGTGATGACACGGTTGGGTTTTGTTGGGCCGAGGTAAAACCGCCGGGCCCGGTCCACGAATAAGTGGCGCCCGCCACCGTATTGGCTGTAAGCGACAGTGTATTGCCGGCGCAAAAGGCGCTGCTTCCGGCACCGTATAGTACGTTTACCTGTGCAGCAGTCAATTCTGTATTGGCCACGGCGACATCATCCAGCGAGCCGTTAAAATAAGCTGTGCCGGGGGCGTTAACCCAACCGGTTAAAACGTCATAGCCCAACCGCCAGTAGCCGGTGGCAGCCAGCGCCGATTGCATGGCCGGGTTTGAGGCCGCCAAAGCACCGTCGACATACATATTGCTGCCGTTGGTGGTTGAGAACGTGGCCACCATGTGGTGCCAGTTGCCGTCGTTATAGGCTGATGCGGTATTTATGGTGCTTTTAGCGCCTCCGGGGGCAACCCCGAAATAAAGCTTTCCATTTGTTCCGATATAAACAACCCGGTCGGCACTTGCACTATTGCCGGTTTGGGCGTTGCCGAATCCCGCAAGGTAACCTCCTGCGGCGCTTGTTTTAAACCACACGCTTATTGAAAAGGCCTGGGGGCCCGGTGTAGTGTATGATGTTGTAGTTGAAATATACTGGCTGCTGCCATTAAAGCTGTAAGCATTGCCCGAAACGCCATAGCGGTCGGTCGTTGCAGCCGGCGCACCTTGCAGTGTGCCATTATTGCTTCCGGCGATGTCGGTGCTGATGCCGCCGGTGAATGAATACGAAAAATACGCGCCCGTGGTGGGTGCAGTGGCTATAACAGGAACGGCGCCTACAGTGGCTGTTACCGCCGTCCGCGTGGCCGATGTTACCCCGCCCTGGGTATAATCAACATAATAGGTCGTGGTTGCCGATAAACTTGGGCTATAGGTTGTACCCGCAGCGATAGCCGACCCGCCGGATGAAGCGGTATACCAGTTATAAGTACCGCCCGCGGGGCTTCCGGCCGAGGCGGTAAGCGTTACCGTTCCTGAACCGCAGACGCTGCCGGGGATGCCGGTTGGCGCAGTAGGGTCAACGGTTATTGTTACGGTCGTATAAGCAGTACCCGATGCATTATGGGCGGCAATAGTATAAACCGTTGTTGGTGAAGTAACTGTAGGCGTACCCGAAATTACACCGGTGGTCGTATTGAAACTCATGCCGGCCGGAAGGGTCTTATCTATTGAGTATCCGTTTGCGGAATATTCCTTAACGTTAGAGCCGCCACTGTTTGCAATGTACATGTTTCCAAACTGGTCAAAAACCGTACTCCTGGGCTGATTTAAGCCCGTGGCAATATAATTGCTCGTTCCCCCGGCAGGTGTAATCTTAACTATGGCATTAGCACCATAATCAGAGAGGTAAATATTCCCTGCAGCATCGGTAATGATATTACGGGGGTCATTAAAGCCGGAAGCCAGGGTAGTTTGAGTTAATGTGCCGGCGGCGATCTTGATGAGGTCACTATTGGGAGCGGACTCTGACACAAATACATCGCCGGTACTGTTTACGGCCACGCCGTAACTATTGTTAAACCCGCTTGCATAAATAGTAGCAACTGTTGCGCCGGCAGCAATTTTGTAAACATTACCACTGCTCCAATCGCCTACGAAAATATTGCCCGAAGCATCGATAGCCAAACCGGCAGGCCAGGTCATACTGGGTCCGGTAATGGTTGTTATAACACCACCTGGCGTAATTTTAATGACATAGCCGCTTCCCCCGGCTGCCACATAAATATTACCTGAAACATCAACGACAATATCCCTGTTGTTAGAACCTTTGGTATAGGTAGTTAACAACACACCGGTAGGTGAGTAAATATAAATTTTACCATTATAGTAGTCATCAGTTATAATATCCCCGGTAGTCGGGTCAAATGATATTCCAAAAGGCTGATAGTTAGAGCCAATTATAGGGATGTTTGCAAACGTAGTTAAAGCCCCACTTGTAACGGCTCCCCCTGTATTGGTAGGTGTTAACGAAGTTATAGCAGTGTTTACCGTATAAACATTCGTTGAAGGGGTGTAACTAATTACAGGCACGGCTGCAAAGGCGTCGCAATAAGTAAACGTTAACCCAATTGCAAGGAAAAAATAAAGTATATATGTTTTCATAACAAGCTTATTTATCGTTTACAAACCCCTATTTGATAGAGCGCCTTCCGAAAATGCAGTATCAACAATAGGATTGCAGTTTCCGGGTGGCCGGCAGGTTTTGATCCGGTGGAGGTATATATACCGGCAGTGACTGTCAACAACAAGAATATTGTTAACCTTTGATTAATCAGGTGGGGTATTAGAATTTATTATTATTTACAAAAATCTTGGCCCACCATATTAAATACTCACACTTGCCTTCCGCGGATTTTAGCCTGCAAATAACCCTTGGTTGCTTTATACGCAATGCGGACGAGATAGTTTCAATTTTTAGCGGAAATATCGGGGGAAAGAACGTCCCTGTTTAAAGGACATTCGGTTTTGCCAGGCCAGTAATATGGACTTGTGACCTTGAAGGGGTTAAAGCGTTTATGATGCAATATAAATTGCAAACCCGTTCTGTATAGCCGGAGACGCCCCGATATATCGGAGCGTCTCTACAACCATACAAAACCATTTTTAAACAACTTCTAAGATAGCTTTGGTCTTCCTGCCTCTAAAACGTATACTTCAGCCCCAGGCCGGGTGCAATATCAAAAAATGGCCCGGTTGCAAGTTCGGCCCGCGGGTTAAGGTCAAGGCTGATAGCGATTGGCGATTTTGGTATCCGGTATTCTAAACCCAAAACACCGTCAACACCCAGTAATATGCTGCTTCTGTTGTATGGCTGATTATCGCCGTTAAATCTTTGATAAACACCGCTGCCTATCGCGCCGATGTGAGCGCCTGCGCCGTAATAGAATTTTAATTCGTGAACACCAAAGGCCTCCTGGTGAAATTCATACAGCCCGGTGATCACCAGTCCATGATCCCTGAAACCGGCGATGCCTTCAAGCGCTACATCATTCATCATAAAGTACTTAACGGTTATACCATTTTCATAACCGCCAAATTTTAAACCGACCGCGGTTTTATAATCCTGGGCTGATGATCTTTTGCTGATGACTAAAAAGGAAAGTGAAATAAATGCGTAAAAAATTATTCTTTTCATAGGTTGTGTTTTGGACTTAACGGCGAAACCAACGTTTTATGGTACTTTAATTCAATTCAATAACTGTTATTTGACCAACTTGTTCACCCTCAGATATAAAAATTCAGGTCACGTTATCCGCGGGAATACGCTAAATTAGTCGCAAATATTCCGTTAAGACATGACCTTTTTATTTGCATTAGAACAACAATATCTGCGATGGTTTAAAACCGGCGTTAAATGCTGCCTGTTTTTATTCGCTTCCCTTTTTATATGCCGCGGTTATGCACAGCCTGTATCAGCTCAGCCGCATTACCGCAACGGCATGGTGGTTTGCGCAACACCGCAGGCTGCCCGGGTTGGCCTGGATGTATTAAAAAAGGGTGGTAATGCTGTGGATGCAGCTGTAGCCGTACAATTTGCACTCGCTGTTACACATCCCGAAGCGGGTAATATCGGCGGCGGGGGCTTTATGGTTTACAGGTCTGCAAAAGGCGAGAATAGTACCCTCGACTTTCGTGAAAAGGCTCCGGCAAAAGCCGGCATGAACATGTACCTGGATGGTTCCGGTAATGTGATCCCCGATATGAGCCTGGCAACCCACCAGGCGTCGGGTGTGCCCGGATCGGTTGACGGCATGGTTGAGGCGCACAAAAAATACGGGAAACTAAAATGGGCCGACTTAGTTCAACCCGCTATCGACATGGCAAATAACGGTTTTAAGATAAGCCGCCGCCTCGCCGCTTCGCTTACCCGTGCCGCCGATCAGTTTAAAAAGTTAAACCCGGGTAAATCATATTTGATTAAAGACGGCGGATGGAAGGAAGGCGATTTGCTTATACAAGGCGACCTGGCAAAGACGCTCGTGTTGATCCGTGACAAAGGGCGTGAGGGATTTTATTCCGGCACCGTAGCTGACCAGCTGGCAGATGAAATGAAGAATGGTAATGGCCTTATAACCAAAACCGATTTGAAAAATTATCACTCGGTTTGGCGCAAGCCAATTATCGGTAATTATAAAGGTTACCGGATCATTACTATGCCGCCGCCTTCAAGCGGTGGGGTGGCTTTAATGCAACTGCTGCATTCGGTTGAAAAGTACCCGTTGACGCGATGGGGCTTTAATTGCGATTCGACCGTGCAGTTAATTGTTGAAGCCGAGCGCAGGGTATATGCCGACCGTTCAAAATACATGGGCGACCCGGATTTTTACAAGGTTCCGGTTGATAGCCTGCTAAGGCCGGCCTACACTGAGTTGCGCATGGCGAATTTTAACTGGAACGCTGCCACGCCAAGCACAAGCATACAACCGGGGGCATTTGCAGGTTACGAAAGCGACCAAACCACACACTTTTCTATTGTCGACCGCGAGGGGGATGCCGTTGCTATCACCACCACGTTAAATGGTTCGTTCGGATCAAAAATATTTGTAAAGGGCGCCGGATTTTTGCTGAATAACGAAATGGATGATTTTAGCGCCAAACCGGGTGTGCCAAATATGTACGGGCTTCTCGGTGGTAAAGCGAACAGCATACAGCCAGGCAAACGGATGCTCTCGGCTATGACACCCACGATCATCGAAAAAAACGGCAGGTTATTTATGATAGTGGGAACCCCCGGCGGCTCAACGATCATCACATCGGTATTTCAAACTATTTTAAATGTGATTGAGTTTGGACAGGATATGCAGCAGGCTGTTACCTCAAAACGGTTTCATCACCAATGGCTGCCTGATGATGTGCAAATTGAAAAGGACGCTTTTGATGTTAAAACCCGCAGTATACTACAGCAAAAGGGCTATAAAATAGTCGACCATGGCCCCAGCGGCCGGGTTGATGCCATTTTAAAAACAAAAGACGGCTATGAGGGCGGCGCGGACCCGCGCGGCGACGATACGAAGATGGGGTGGTGAATTGGACGATAGTCCATAGTCAATGGACCATAGCAGTACCTCCAAACATAGTTACCATGGTCCATCGACTATGCTCCATGGACTTAAATAAACAATCAAGTTTAACTAAATTCTATTAAGTTTGTTGGTTATGCAAAGCAATGTAAAACACCAGGAAACTATCGATTATTTTTTAAAAATAGTTTGGCAAACCGTTGCTAACCGTTATAACCAGCTGGTTACTGAATTTGGCATAACCCAGTCGATCGGTTACCTGCTTATTAATATTGATGAACAGGAGGGCACAACCGTTTCGCAGGCAGCGGCGCTGCTTGGGCTCAAATCAACCAGTCTTTCGCGTATGCTGCGCCAGCTGGAAAAGTCGGGATTGATATACCGCGAATCAAATGAGGGGGATAAACGGTCAGTTAAAATTTACCTGACTGCACTCGGAAAGGAAAAACGGCACCTGGCACGCGGGCTAGTAAAACAATTCAATAATTACCTAAATGCGCATATCAGCGAAAGCGATAAAGAATACCTGATAAAGACGCTCAAAAAGATCAACCAGCTTACGCTGAACTTTAAACCAGGCGATCAGTAGCTAGCAGCAGCAGTTACAGTCATTTTTACGCTTGTTTTCTTTCCAGCCATTCCAACTTATTGACAAATGCCAAACACGTTTATTAGAAAACCAACGTTATTGACAGCAGCGGCATTTCGCATTTTTGCAGCCGGCTATTAGTGCGGAAAACGTTAAAAAATGTTAAGCTGCTGTTTTTGACATATAAAAGAATAAATTTGCCGTTTGAAACCATTTTGTTTGGAGTTTGGAAAACAGGCAATTAAATGTAAACGGAGCCAAATGAACAGGATACTGTTAATTTTATTGCTTTTTTCGGCGGGGATAAGCGGGTGTACCAAGTCAAACGTAGTAGTGGCGCAGGTAAAAGCTCAGGCAGCTGTCGATAATAAAATAATTGACAATTACTTAAGCGCAAAGGGATTAACAGCATTAAGAGTAGACACCACGGACGTGCGTTATATAATTGATACGCCCGGGAGCGGAAATGCGTTATTTACCAATTCAACCCAGGTTACGGTTGGTTATACCGGCCGCTTATTAACAACGGGGGCTGTATTTGCGCAAACCAATAATTTTCATCCCACCTATGTTTTGGGCCAGGTGATACGGGGCTGGCAGTTGGGGATACCCAAAATTAAAACCGGTGGCACCGTTACGCTTTTTTTACCATCGCGCTACGCTTACGGGCCTTATCCGCAAGCAGATGTTGGTTTACCGGCTAACGCTGTGCTCATTTTTGATATAAAACTTTATAACGTAGCCAACTAACGACGGTTGGCTGACAGCGAATAATACGAAAACAAATACTTAGTAATGAAACAAAAAATTTTTACGCTTTTAATTATTTCAGCAGTTGGTTTACTATCGTGCAGGAAAACTAAAGTTGAACCGGATATAAAACAATACGATCAGGCTCAGATAATGAACTACATAAGTGTTCATGGTATAACCGGTATGAAGCGTGATAAGACAAACGGCGATACAACAGGTATGTATTACCAGATCATCAACCCGGGCGATTCCGTTGACCAGGGTAAGCCCTTACCGCCAATGGATTATCCCGACAATATAGCGTTTGTATTTACCCTGCGTAGCTTTGACGGCAAGTATGCACAGGTTGATACAATAACCAACCATTACCAGGGTTACCTGGGCCACGTAACCCTGAGCAAATTACCGATAGGGCTGCAGCTTGCCATTCGTAATAATTTAAGGTACAGGGGCGCCAGCATGCGCTTGCTTATACCATCGCACCTGGCCTACGGTGTAAACGGGTATGGCTCGGGCAGTATCACAAACACCAACAACCGGATAGCAGGTAACCAATGCCTTGATTATTATGTGCATGTGATCGGCAATACATCAACCGATAACCAAGCCACTTATGACGACCAGGTTATCCGCAATTATATGGCTGCCAATACCTTAACGGGCTACACCAAAACAGCAAGCGGCCTGTATTATAAAGTTTTAACGCCAGGAACCGGAACTGTACCCATCACTGCTACCAGTACAAATACAGCGTACTATACTGGCCTGTTGCTCAATGGCAATACTTTCGATAGTCAGACGACTAATATCTATACTTTTTCAGTAACTAGCTCTACAGGTAACTTTGTTGCCGGTGTGACGGAAGGGTTAGAAAATTATGCCACTGCAGGGACTAAAATTTCACTGCTAATCCCTTCACACTTGGCTTATGCAGAAGTTGCAAATAATTCAATTCCACCAAATAGTTGTTTAAATTTTACCTGGACGATTTTAACGGTTACGCCGTAATTATATAACGACTGTATGTTTAAACATTTTTAAATACCGCTCACGCGCAAAAGCGTGATCTGATAATGGGTTTTGGATATTTGCTGATATCAGCTACTTCGGAACCCATTTTTTATTTATAAATGTCGTTTAACGCGCCTGCAAGAACCGGGAATTTAAAACGATACCCAGCATCCTCAATTTTTTGTGCCGAAACTTTTGTACTACCCAATACAATGGTGCTCATTTCACCCATTAAAAGCTTTAAGATCCCCGCCGGCACGTTTGGCGCCCACAGTGGCTTGTGCAGTTGTTCGGCTACAGCCCGGGTAAGCTGTTTATTGGTCACGGGGTAGGGTGCAACCATGTTGTAAACACCTTCGGCTTTATCGTTTTCAATCGCAAACAGGTACATGTCAATTACATCCTGCCAATGTATCCACGGTATCCACTGTCTGCCACTCGCTATCGGCGAACCGACGTAAAGTTTTATAGGCATAGCCATTTTAGCGAGTGCGCCTTCCTTATCCAGCACAACACCCGTACGCATTTTTACGACACGCAGGCCCGGCCTTTTGCCTGCATCGACCGCTGATTCCCAGGCCACGCAACATTGCGCTAAAAAATCATTGCCGGGCGGGCTTGTTTCTGTCAATAGCTCATTGCCCCGGTCGCTGTAATAGCCGATGGCCGATGCGGATATGATAGAAGTTATTTTGTTGGGCGCTTTGTCCATTAAACCATAGATCAGCCCGATAGAATCGGTGCGGCTGGCGATGAGTTCTTTTTTGCGCTTTTCGGTCCAGCGTTTTTCGGCGATGTTGGCGCCTGCGAGATGTACTATAGTGTCAACGCCGTCCAGGCAATGCGCATCAATTGCGCCTTTTTCAACATCCCACAAAAAAGTGGTAACCCGGCTGTCATTTCCCGGCGAACGGCTCAAATGGCTTACCTTATAGCCTTTCGCCAGTAATTGTTCGGTCAAATGCCGCCCGATAAGGCCGGTACCGCCGGTGAGGAGGATGCTTTTTGGGGAGTTCATAGTTGTTTTAAGTCCATAGACCATAGTCAATTCAGGTCCAGCTTAAACTATGGACACTAAACATTAACACTATCCTGCACAACAACCTTACTGCATAAGGGTTTGGCGTAATTTTCAGCAAACAGCACATGCGTAGGGTCAATTTGATAAGCGTCCTGCGCGGCAGGTGTATCAAACAGCAGCAATAGCGATACATCATATGAACGGTCGATCACGTCGCGGTTGGTATTGGCCGGCACGCCGATATGTATTTCGCGGATATGCGGTATCGGAATTAAGGTATTCAGTCCGTCAATTAATCGTTGTTTGTCGGCTTTATCTTTCAGCCAGAAATGTACGTGGTGTACAAAGGTGTTTTTGAGTAGCATGGCAGTATAAATTTCGCTAAAAGTGAGAATAAATTGCCAATTATGCTACTTTTCAAACAGCTCCGCGATTTTTTTGACACTTAATTCTGAATAGTCATTTATCACGAGGTCGACAGGGTGCAGCTCGTTGGCTGTGTGATTGGTAGTTATCCCCACAACCTTCATCCCCGCGGCGTTGGCGGCTTTTATCCCCGCAAGGGAATCTTCAAAAACAATGCATTTGGCAGGCGGCATATTCAATTTTTCCGCAGCTTTTAAAAATATCTGCGGGTGCGGCTTGGGTTTGGTTACCATGGTTGAGTTAACGATAACATTAAAGTCATCACGTATCGGCACATTGTCTAATATAAAATTGATATCGTCGACCGTTGCCGACGTAGCCATGGCCATTTTTATACCTGCGTCTTTTAATTCTGTTAAAAAGTTTTCGAGGCCATTAACCGGCGCCACATAAGGGGCATATTCCTTCCGGTAAAATTCTTCCTTTTCGGTGAACAGTCTTTTTAACCCCGCTTCGTCGTACGCATCGCCAAATATCCGCCCGATAGAATCCATAACCGGCACTCCGCTGATCTCTGTTTCATAAGTATGCTTGCTAAGTTCACCTTTGCCGTGCGCCTTAAACAGTGCCCGCCACGATTTAAAGTGATAGGGTGTATTATCAACCAGGGTGCCATCCATATCAAAAATAATGGCAAACGCCCCCTCTACGCGCGCTTCTGAAGCCCTCTCCTTTGGAGAGGGCTGATTGATACCCCTAGTTGTGGCCAAAGCTTATTTTGTGTTTAATGCTCCGGTTCCGGGTTAAAAACTTGCCGAACTCAAGCAGGTTATCAATTGGCGAGCGCTGGAAAAGATCGAACGTAACGTTGATGCCTTTTTCAATGGCTTCGCTGGTTTTCTCGAAACCCGTTGAGCTGTCATTTATCCAAAAGTTTAATACAAACAGTAACTGCACCCAAAGGGCATCCTTATACCGGTTCGTAAAAAACTTGCGGTCCGACAACTCATCCGATTCGATGCCGTCTATGATGAGGTCGTTACAAAAATTTTCAAAAACGTCCTTTATACCCGAGAAAATTTGAGAAGATGTAAAAGTCTTCGGCTGCTTTTTTATGCTGTAAACCACAAAACTGCGACTGCTTTTCAGCATTTCAAAAAAGGTGTAGAAAAACGACAGTGCCTTTTCCCTTGCGGTGAATAAGCGCCAGGCATCCTGGCTTTTTATTTCGGAAATGGTTTTTACCGCGAAACCGATCCATATATTTTGCTCGATCGCTTCAAATGAGCTAAAGAACTTGTAAAATTCCTCTTCGGGCATTTTATTTCGCTTTGCAAAAAGATAAACAGACTTTGGCGGTTCGCCTTCGGTTAGCACAAGATCAATGTACGCGTGCTGAATGCTTTCAATGGTGGCCATAACAGGTAGATTATATGATTTACACTAAAAATAATGACGCGCCGTAAGGAATGCGACATTGTTATCTATAGTTAACGACTGGTTTTGGCTGTTATTGCAAATTATTGGGCATTTGTTACCGCACTAAACGGGCGTCAAGACTTATCGGTTTGATAGATTGTATAGTTAAATTATCGTGGTATCCGGGATAAAGCGGGTTAAAAAGAAAATTGAACTCGGAAGGATTAACCGCCGACCGAACTTTCACGGCGAGAAACTTTTTTGTAAGCATCCACTGGTCCCCCAATAGTTTATTTTCGAGGTTGTCCTGCATCTGCCACGTGGCAGGGTATTTATTATCCGGTAGCTCGTAAATTGACTGGTCATCATTCACTTCGATGGCTGCGATAAATAAATGCGGCGGTAAATTTACTTCATCAAAATGAACGAGGTTTTCAAGGAATGCCAGCGAGCTGTTCATACTGGTATACAGCATATAGATGCCCTTACTGTTCCAGCGGCCGCCATATTTGAAAGCGCCTATACCCGACAGATCTTCTGCACGGAGTTCTGATTTAGCGATCCGATAAACCGTCATTTCGATCAGGAATAAACGCCTTCTTCAATTCTTCCCAAAATGGTAGTCACCATAGCCAGCCCGGTAGGGATATAAAAAAGATCAATGGGTTTTACATTGTTTAAAGCCCTGTTCGGCGCGTTAAGCCACCTTTTTACTTTTTCTTCATCACCAAAAACCGAAAAGGCACGATCAGCAACTTTGGCTATCTCAATTACATGCGATGACGTGCGCTTGTCAAGTTTGTCGGTACTTTTTTTGCGCTCAAGTGTTTTGACCGAAGCATCCAGGATGTTTTCGGAGAATGCTTTTTTCGAGATCCCCAGGTGACCGATCAGTGCATCAAGCGAAGCCTTAGTGATACCCTCGTTACTTAATGATATGAGGTCAAATTCCGATTGGATGGGTTTAGTCAGGACGCTTTTCCCGCCAAGGAGATGAACAAAATTCAGCTCTGGGTTTAATTTTGGTTTTTTTTCAGCAACTCTCATAATGTGCGACAATTTTACCAAATGTAAGGATATAATGTCGCATATCAAAAACTATTTAATTATTAAAAATGTTGCGTCCATGTCAAAAATTTGGCCTGGTTATGATGAAGCGATAAATTAATTGCAAATTTGTGGGCCGTATTTAGGTTAACCGCGCGTTTAACGATGAGTGAAAAAATAATACTGGTTTGGTTTAGAAACGATTTACGCATACACGACAATGAAATATTGTTCGAAGCGGCGCGTAAAGCGGATAAAGTATTACCGGTTTATTGTTTCGACCCCTTCTATTTTAAAAAGAACGCGTCGGGCAATCCTAAAACCGGCAATTTAAGAGCCCGGTTCCTGGTCGAATCGGTGGCCAACCTCAGGAAAAATTTACGGGGTATTGGCGGAGAGTTGATCATTCGCATCGGTAACCCGGCAGAGATACTGCCCCAACTGGCTGAGCAATACCAGGTGAACGAGGTGTACCATCATAGGGAAGTAGCTTATGAAGAAACCGATATATCCGAACAGGCTGAAGCCGCGCTGTGGAAAATTAAGCTAAACCTTAAACACTTCATAGGACACACTTTATATCATAAAGAAGATCTTCCTTTCCCGATAAAGGATATCCCGGATAGTTTTGCCGTATTCAAAAAGAAGATAGAACGCGATAGTACTGTACGGCCATACACCGGCACACCCGAAAGCATTTCGACACCTGAAATTACCGATGCCGGCGAGCTGCCGTCGGTAACTCAACTAGGTTTGAACGAACCGGTTGACGACCCGCGGTCGGCAACAAGGTTTACCGGCGGAGAAGATGCGGCCCTTGAGCAGTTATCCTCCTGTTTTGCACATACCGGGCAGCCGGGTACACCTAAAGGTGGTCGTAACATCGCAGGCGCTGAGTACCGGTCGATGTTATCACCATGGCTGGCGATGGGTTGTGTATCCATGCGGAAGGTATATTGGGAAGTGATCGCGCATCAGCCGCCTTACGGGAACATGCTTATTCTCGATCTGTTATGGCGTGATTATTTCAGGTTCATGTTTAAAAAGCACGGCCAAAAATTCATCGCCGGAAAGGAAACGTCAGCAATGTCGCCTAAGCTTGCCGCCAACCAGGAGGAATTGTTTGAGATCTGGAAAAGCGGGGAGACTGGTGTTCCGTTGGTTGACGCCATTATGCACGAACTGAATGCTACCGGCTATATCAATAACAATAAGCGCCAGGTGGTTGCGGGGTATTTGATCCACGAGCTTAAAGTCGATTGGACCAAAGGCGCTGCTTATTTTGAAGAAAAGCTGATCGACTATTCGCCGGCCAGTAACTGGGGTAACTGGGCATTTATAGCCGGTATAAACGATGCGCGCGAAAGCCGTTACCAGATCGCGGGCAAGCAGACTGTCGAAATGGAAAGTAAAAGCGAATACATAGATACCTGGCTGCCTGCGCTGCTGGCTTGAAATAAATGGAATAAAATGTAACATTTTCCCCATTTTTACGTCTTAATACTAATATGAACCCTTTCGAACAATATACCATCATTATCGGCATCCTTGCTATTCTTTTCGAGGGGTTTTCTTACCTGCGCAGCTTTCTGCAAAAGATATTGCATTAAGATAGTGAACAGTTGATTAAGTGAGTAGTTGAATAAGTTAAGGGATTCAACCCTTATAATACTGCGATCTTTAACTAAATCAACCCAATCCAACTAAATCAACCCAATCAACTAATTACAAATTAAATTAAAAGTTTATAAGCGTATATGCGTACTTTTGTACCGTTTTAAAGATTGGTTTCTCATGGATCGTCTCAATTATATAAATAGCGGAAACGCTGCCTACATTGATTCTTTATACGAAGCATACAAGCAAGACCCCGAATCAGTTGACTTTGGATGGCAAAAATTTTTTGAAGGGTTTGATTTCGGACGGGATAAACCGGCACCTGGTGCTGTAAATGCCGAAACACCCGATCACTTTTTAAAAGAGATAAAAGTACTTAACCTTATTGACGGTTACCGCGCACGGGGCCACCTGTTTACCAAAACAAACCCTGTCCGCGAAAGGCGTAAATATTATCCCGGGAAAGAGCTGGAAACATTCGGGTTGAGCGATGCCGACCTGGATACAGTTTTCAATGCCGGCGTTGAAGTTGGCCTGGGCCAGGCAACGCTGCGCGACATCCGCCAGCTGCTTGAAGACACCTATTGCCAGTCGATCGGCGCCGAATACCGGTATATCCGCAATCCGATCAAAATTAAATGGTTTGAGAGTCGCATGGAAAGCAAGCGGAACACGCCTTCATTTAACCTGGATGAAAAAAAGCTGATGCTGAATAAGCTGAACGAGGCGGTTGTTTTCGAAAACTTTTTAGGGACCAAGTTTTTAGGCCAGAAACGTTTTTCGCTTGAAGGCGCGGAGGCGCTTATCCCGGCTTTGGATTCTGTTATTCAGAACGGCTCGGAGCTGGGCATACAGGAGTTTATTATAGGTATGGCACACCGGGGGAGGCTCAACGTGCTTACCAATATTATGGAGAAGCCTTACAAAGAGATATTCTCGGAATTTGAGGGCAAAAATTACGACGAGGAGTCGCCCTTTGGCGGGGATGTTAAATACCACCTGGGTTATTCAACGGATGTGGTGACCAAAGCCGGCAAAAACGTGCATTTAAGTCTTTGCCCCAACCCTTCGCACCTGGAAGCGGTTGACCCCGTTGTAGAAGGGCTCACCCGTTCAAAGATCGATTTTAAATATAATTCCGATCACTCAAAAATAGCCCCGATACTGATACATGGCGATGCTTCGATAGCTGGCCAGGGTATTGTGTACGAGGTTTTACAAATGGAGAAGCTGGATGGATACCGCACCGGCGGCACTATCCATGTTGTGATCAATAATCAGATCGGTTTTACCACCAATTTTAAGGATGCCCGTTCAAGCACTTATTGTACCGATGTTGCCAAGGTTGTCCTTTCGCCGGTATTTCATGTGAATGGTGACGATGTTGAGGCGTTGGCCTATGTGGTAAACCTGGCAATGGAATACCGGCAGGTATTCCACGAAGACGTATTTATCGATATTTTATGTTATCGCCGTTACGGACATAATGAAGCCGATGAGCCAAAATTCACCCAGCCATTGTTATATAAGGCTATTGAGGCGCATCCAAACCCGCTTGAAATATACAAACAGAAACTGCAGGCCGAAGGCAGCATTGATGCCAATTATGCGGTAGAACTGGAAAAAAATTTCCGTAAAGAGTTACAGCAAAAACTCGATGAATCAAAAGCGGAAGACAAGATAACCGAAACCAACCAAATGTTCGAAGGGGCATGGCAGGGGCTGCATATTGCCAGTTCGAGAGAGTTTTTTGCGCCGGTTGAAACCGCAGTTCCGGAAGATGAATTGCTGGCTATCGGAAAAAAACTGTCTGAATTACCGCCGGGAAAAGAGTTCTTCAAGAAAATCGAAAAACTCTTCGAGGAACGCAATAAAATGGTGACCAAAACCCATGTTTTTGACTGGGCCATGGGCGAGCTGCTGGCATACGGCACTCTGTTAAAGGACGGCCACCCGGTACGGTTAAGCGGCGAGGATGTTAAACGCGGCACCTTTTCGCACCGTCACGCAGTTTTAACGCTGGTTGATTCGGAAGATGAATTTATCCCGATGGATACTATCGAAACGGATGCGAAGTTTTCGATCTACAACTCCCTGTTGTCGGAATATGGCGTACTCGGGTTCGAATACGGGTACGCGATGGCTAATCCCAACGCCTTAACGATTTGGGAAGCGCAGTTCGGCGACTTTTTTAACGGCGCGCAAATTATAGTCGACCAGTATATAGCCAGTGCCGAAACCAAATGGCAGCGTGGCAACGGCCTTGTAATGCTGCTGCCGCACGGATATGAGGGCCAGGGACCCGAACACTCATCGGCACGTGTCGAGCGGTTTTTGGAGCTTTGCGCCGATAGCAATATCCAGGTAGCTAATTGTACTACACCAGCAAACTTTTTCCATATCCTGAGACGACAGATGCTGCGTGATTTCCGCAAGCCATTGATCATATTTACGCCGAAAAGTTTATTGCGCAGTCCGAAATGTGTATCTCCGCTGGAGGAATTTACGTCGGGCAAATTCCACGAATTGATCGATGATGATTATGCTGACCCAAAAAAGGTCAAACGTGTATTATTGTGTACCGGTAAGATCTATTACGACCTGCTCGAGAAACAACAGGTTGATAAACGCAAGGACGTAGCCATCGTACGGATCGAACAGCTGTACCCCACACCGGTATTACAGATACTGAAGGTCAAAGCGAAGTATAGCAAAGCCACCGAGTTTTTCTGGGTGCAGGAAGAGCCCGAAAATATGGGCGCGTGGCCGTATATTTGCCGGAAATTCCATAACGATAAAGTGATCAATGTGAACGTTATTTCGCGGCAGGAAGGGAGCAGCACAGCTACCGGTTTCGCAAAACAGCACGCCGCGCAGCAATTATATATACTCTCAAAGGCATTCGAAGCGCCGCCCGGAAAGGAAGTAAAAGCGACGATAAAAGCAACAGCCGAAAAAATGGCTAATGCGGGTGCGGATTGATTTTATAAGATAAATTGAAATTTGATTATTTGAAAATAAGAGTCAATTAATTTTCAAATCGGCAAATTTTCGAATATACAAATACTACAATATGAGTTTAACGATCAAAGTTCCGCCGGTAGGCGAATCAATTACAGAGGTAACCTTATCAGGCTGGAAAAAGAAAGACGGCGACCAGGTGCAGATGGATGAAGTTATTGCCGAGTTGGAATCAGATAAAGCTACGTTTGAGCTTACGGCCGAAAAAGCCGGCACTTTAAAAACTGTTGCTAAGGAAGGCGATACTTTAGCTATTGGGGCAGTTGTTGGCACTATTGAAGAAAACGGCGCTTCGCCGGCCCCTGCAAAAGACGCTGCACCTGCGGCACAGCCTCAGGCTGCCGCCAATGCGCCGGCCCCTGCAGATGCCGCGCCTGTAGTTGCTACAAACGGCCAGGCAGGAAAAGGATCGCTGGAAGTAAAAGTTCCCACCGTTGGGGAGTCAATTACCGAGGTAACCTTGTCGCGCTGGATAAAAAAAGACGGGGAAAACGTTGCAATGGACGAAGCCATTGCCGAACTTGAATCGGATAAAGCCACTTTCGAATTAACCGCCGAACAAGCGGGGGTATTACATACCAAAGCAAAAGAGGGCGACGTTCTGCCGATCGGCACGGTGGTATGCACCATTGAAGGCGGGGTTTCGGCTGCTAAACCGGCGGCTCCTGCGGCTACTCCCGCCACAACTCCGGTCAGTCAGGATAGCAACAATAAACAAACTACATATGCATCGGGCACACCATCGCCCGCTGCTGCTAAAATACTGGCCGAAAAAGGTGTGGCGGCAAGTTCGGTTAGCGGCACCGGTGTTGCCGGAAGAATAACCAAGGAAGACGCGTTGCTGGCAGAAAAAATTTCCGAAAATCCACAGGTTGCTAAAGGGACCCAGAGGCCGGAGGCCGGAGGTCAGAAGCCGGAGACTGCTGCTCCAAAAACTGAGACTGTTTCTTCGGGTGCAAGAGAAGACAGGCGCGAAAAAATGTCGTCGCTGCGTAAAACCGTTGCAAGGCGCCTGGTTGCTGTAAAGAATGAAACGGCGATGCTTACCACTTTTAACGAGGTGGATATGTCGCCCATCATGGAAATACGCGCCAAATACAAGGATAAGTTCAAAGAGAAGCATGGTGTTGGCCTCGGCTTTATGTCGTTTTTTACCAAGGCTGTTTGTGAGGCCTTGAAAGACTGGCCTGCTGTAGGCGCCCGCATCGACGGTGAAGAAGTGATCTACAGTAATTATGCGGATATTTCCATCGCCGTTTCAGCACCAAAAGGCTTGGTTGTACCGGTTATCCGCAATGCCGAAAGCATGAGCCTTGCCGATATCGAAAAAGCGGTAGCGGCACTGGCTCTAAAGGCACGCGAAAACAAGCTAACCATTGAAGAAATGACCGGCGGTACATTCACTATTACCAATGGCGGTGTTTTTGGTTCGATGATGTCAACGCCGATATTAAACTCGCCGCAGTCTGCCATCTTAGGCATGCACAATATTATTGAGCGCCCGGTTGCCGTGAACGGGCAGGTAGTTATCCGACCGATGATGTACCTGGCCCTCTCTTACGATCACCGCATTGTTGACGGCCGCGAGTCGGTAAGCTTCCTGGTAAGGGTTAAGCAATTATTGGAAGATCCTGCGCGGTTGTTGCTGGGAGTGTAAAGAAGCTTATTAACAAATATTCAAACCCGGTAAGTGCCGGGTTTTTTTCGTCTTAAACTATTTCCATATTCTCAATTGTGAACGTTTATTTCTTTGGGCCATTGCGAGATTGACACCCGATGCGCTCGTTTTTTGTCATATCGCTAAATGCTATTTTTAATACGTGTAATTATAGATAATATCTATGAACACATAGATTCTTTGTATAACCCGGTGCTCGAAAAAGTGCTATCTTTGTAAAAAATAAAATACAATATTATTAATATGCTAACAATAGGTCAAAAATTCCCGCAATTTTCTAAAACAGCGGTTGTAAGTATTGAAAAAGGAAAAGAGTTTGAAACAATAACGTCTGATTTCCTGGTTAACGAGGATAACGTTTGGACGGTAATGTTTTGGTGGCCAAAGGATTTCACTTTTGTTTGCCCTACCGAGATCGCTGAATTCAATAAAAGCTACGGCGAGTTCCGCGACCGCGACACCCGTTTGATCGGCGCATCTACCGACACTGAATTTGTGCATGCCGCATGGAGAAGAAACCATGACGACCTGCGCGACCTTAAATTTCCGATGCTTGCCGATACGTCAAAATCATTGGCTGAAGAATTAGGCATATTGGAGCCAAACGAAAAAATAGCTTACCGCGCCACTTTTATTATCGATCCTACCGGCGTCATCCGCTGGGTGTCGGTTAATGACTTAAGCGTTGGCCGCAACGTGAAAGAGGTTTTACGTGTACTGGATGGTTTACAAACAGACGAGCTTTGCCCATGTAACTGGGTTAAAGGTGAGGAAACTTTAACTGTTTAATAATTTAATACAAAGTCCCCGCGTTGATCTAGTGCGGGGACTTTTTTTATTACACAATTTCCGGAAATCATGAACGAATCAACCGAACTGATAAGCGAATTGCTGCAAAGCCTCGGCATAGATACAGCATATCGCACCAATGCCCTTACCTTGCTTGAAAAAGGCGAATCGCGCTATTTAAGAGATCTAAAGCTTAACCTGACCAGTACCTTTACGTCAGAGCATCTGAGCACTAAGGAATGCGCCTTGTTGGGGCTTTCCATCGCCGTAAACAATAATAACGGCCCGCTTACAACGTTTTTTACCCACTATGCCGAAGAGCAGGGTGCCACCCCTGCTGAGACGGCCGAAGCGGCGGCCTGTGCTTCGTTGCTGGCTTCAAACAATGTGTTATACCGTTTTCGCCATTTCACGCAAAAGGAAAAATATAACCAGATACCTGCGCGTATACGCATGCAGATAATGATGAACCCGGTAACCGGTAAAGAGTTTTTTGAAGTAATGAGTTTGGCTGTTTCGGCAGTAAACGGCTGCGAAATGTGTGTAAATGCACACGAAGGATCGCTCATAAAAACCGGCACTACCGAGGAGCGTATTTTTGATGCGATACGGATAGCATCGTTAGTGACTTCGGCTGGAAAAGTGATCTACTAATAACTACCCAAATGTTCAGGATGATATTACCCCGCAAACGCGGGGTTTTTTGTTTTCGGGCTATTTTTGCCGGTTGCCAATTGTAAATTAATTGTGACGAATATTGATTTAAATTCTTCATTTCTCTTGTTTGATATAGCCTTGTATAGCCTAAAATAGCTGGAGTTTAGCTTACAGTCCACTGAGATAATCAGGATGCCGGGGCAACTGACGGGCAATAACGGGCGTATAAACCAGCAATTCACAATTGTAAATTCGCCGATACAAAATGCCGTTTTACGCATATATAAGCAATATTTGAATTGAAATTCGTTGATGTTGTAACGAAATGGGAGCAGCACAACGTAGTACCAATACCTAACACTGATTAAGATGATCATACTTTTATGCGGGTTATCCGGCGCGGGGAAGACAACCCTTGCAATGGCCGTTAAACACAAATTGGCTGAGTCTGAGATTTTTATTGAACTCATTGACGCGGACGAATACCGGCAGCGGCTGTTCAAAGATCTTTTATATTCAAAAGAAGACCGAAACGAAAATATAAGGCGGCTGGGTGTTATCGCAAATAAATTTTCGTCCCATAATATCATAACTATTATCAGCGCGATAAATCCATATGATGAGATCCGCAACGAATTGGTAAAATCCTATAAAAACGTTAAAATAGTACATGTTGACTGTCCGCTGGCGGTGCTGGTTAAAAGAGATACAAAGGGACTTTACAAGCGGGCGCTTCTTCCATCGGATGATCCGCAAAAAATAAACAACCTGACCGGGGTAAATGATCCTTTTGAGGAGCCCGCTAACCCCGATTTATATATTAACACTTATAACTTAACAATCGATGAAAGTACGAATGAACTTTACTCATTCATAATGGAGAACAGATACCCGCTTAAGAAGTCGGTAAACCATTATTAAGCGGCATTAAATACCCCTATTAAAATTTTTTGTTATGCCCCATAATATATTGGTTATTGTAGGGATGCACCGGTCTGGTACATCCCTCGTAACAAACTGGCTGGAGAAATGCGGCCTGGAAGTTGGAGAACGGCTGGAAGCTGCCACCCCCAGCAATATCAACGGCCACTTTGAGGACCTGGAATTTAAGATATTGCACGAGGAGGTTTTAACCAGTAAAAACCTGCCGTCATCCGGCCTGGTCGAGGTTCACGATGTGGACTTGTCGGTGTACCAAACGGAAAAACTCAAGAGCATTATCAACGTTAAAAACAAGCTTTACGATCAGTGGGGGTGGAAAGATCCGCGTACCTGTTTGTTCCTGGACACATACAGGCAGTTGTTGCCTGAGTCAAAGTATCTTGTTGTAGTGCGGGATTATCAGTCGGTAATTGATTCATTATTGAGGCGGGATTTTTTAGAGATCGACAAGCGTAGAGTATCCCGTCATTTCTTTTCAAAATTGATCTGGAATATTTTTCGTCGCGAACGCCAACAGAAACTGTATTATCAGCGGAATGCCGAACATTACCTGAAAGTATGGCTGGCTTATAACGAAGAAATATTGAAAACGGTAAAAAGCATCCCCCAGGGCGACTACCTGGTGATCAATTACGCTATGCTCGAGAAAAGAGACAATGAGGTATTTAATTTTTTAACCGAAAAGTGGCATTTTTCGCTAACCTATTCCAGTTTTAAAGATATATTCAAAAAATCGTTAATGAATAGCGTAAAAAATATGGAGGATTTTATACAGGATAAGGTTTTGCTGATGAAGGCTGATTATATTCAAACACGTTTGAAGTCACTTACGCGTTACAACTAAACGCGGACAACTATTTTATTCCAATTTCGGTTTTAGGAATGCTGTTTTTGAGTTTCCTGGCATAAACCGTTTTCATACCTTTACCAAATCAACCGGTAAACTGGTACCATGCCTTATAAAGCTGTAAATACTTCACCCCCACCTGAAAGAACGATTTTATATTTTTTATTGGCATGGACGATACTCAACGCAGTACAAGCATACACCCTCGAATTGCAGGGCGACGAAGCCTATTACTGGCTTTATTCGCGGTACCTGGATTGGGGGTATTTCGACCACCCGCCCATGGTGGCCTTGTTTATCCGCATCGGCGATAGCTTATGGCATAGCGAACTAGGCCTCAGGCTCGCTACCGTGCTTGCCAGTTCGGCTTCCGTTTACCTGCTATTGCTCATTTTAAAAAAGTACAGCGTCGACGCAAAGGCTTTCATGCTGGTTATTTCCGGCGTTTTTATATTTCATATCTACGGGTTCACTACCACGCCCGATGCTCCTCTTTTCTTTTTCACCGTATTGTTTTATTTCGTTTACCAGCAGTACATTGAAAAAGATAAGTGGGGCCTGGCTGTTTTGCTGGGATTTATAGTTGCCTGCCTTCTTTATAGCAAGTATAACGCTGTGCTAATTATCGGGTTCACCCTGCTATCAAATATAAAACTGCTAAAGCGCGGGTCATTCTGGCTGATCGTCGTACTGGGGGCCATATTATTCCTGCCGCATGTATTCTGGCAGGTAAACAATGGTTATCCTTCTATAAATTATCACCTGTTCGAGCGTTCGGCGCGCGTGTATAACTTTACCGACACCTTTTCGTACCTGCCGGGGCAGCTGCTGATGGCCGGCCCGCTTATAGGCTGGTTTTTATTTTACAAGGCATTTACCATCCGTGTTAAGGACGCGTTCATCAGGTGCTTATTGGTAAATTGCGTGGGTACGTTGCTTTTCTTCCTGGTCAGCAGCTTTAAGGGAACAGTGCAACCGCAGTGGACCTTTGTGCTATTTGCCCCGCTTGTTATGCTGACCCTTATCCAATTTCATCGGTCGGGCGGTATACCGCGATGGTTGTTTCGGCTTGGAATGGTAAACCTTGCTTTAATTCTGACTGTCCGGGTGATCATCATCTTTGGTTTTGGTTTTGCGAAGACCTATGGCCACCTGAAAAGCTATTACGGGTTTAAGGATTGGACAAGCGAGGTAAAAAAACGCGCTGGAAATTCGTATGTGGTGATGAGCGAAGGTTTTCAAAATCCGTCAAAGTATAACTACTATACCAACAGCTTAAAATGCTTTGCCTATGATCCCTGGTATTACCGGCGCACTCAATTTGACATATGGCCAATGGAGGATAGTATCCAGCACAAAAGAGTTTACTATTTATTTTATCAGCCAATTAAAGGCGTTACAACCGATTCGATAAAAGTAGCGGCCGGTACCTGGTACGGCGGCTGGGTTGATGATGTGCGAACATATCAGAAGGTAAATTTCGAAACCCCGGTCGAAAACATCACAGCTTCGCCGGGACAAAGGCTTGTTTTTGATTTAACAGTAACCAATCCATATCGTCATGCTATAACCTTCACCAACAAAGGATACCTGCATCCCGTGATGCTGGAGGCCTGTTTTTTTAGCGGAGATAGTGCAATTGCTGTTCAAAAAGCAGCGGATACATTTAACAATATTAGTTTAAAGCCCGGAGAAAGCGCCCATTATACGTTTAACATAACAGCTCCGATGCAAAAAGGCAATATGGAGTTGTTATTTTCTTTACGGACCGAGCCTTTTCCCGGCAGTAAAAACAGCAGGATTATTAACTTTACCGTCAAATAACCCCTATTATTTAAAATGATCAAAAAAATCTACTTCACCATCCTGGTAACAGTAATTACAGCGACCGCGGCGCTGGCGCAAACCGTTGATGTTAATTTTAACGGCCTCGCTTTTTTGGATAACCGGGAATACAAGGATTTTATCCCCCGCTCACGCACTTATTCGGGCACACTTACCGCACTTGATTTCGGGTTGAACCTCGACAGCTTAAACCACTTCGTTGTGGGTGTAAATGGCATACACGAATTTGGCGCAATTCCGTTTTTCCTAAAAGTAAACCCGGTATTTTATTACAAATATCAAAGCGCAAACTGGCTGTTTTTCGCTGGGGAATTTCCACGCGAAGGATTGCTGACCAATTACCCGCGTGCGTTATTGAACGATACCCTGCGTTATTTCCGCCCCAATGTAGAAGGTTTACTGGCCAGGTATCAAAGTGCGCATTTTATGGAAACAGGGTGGATCGACTGGTTAAGCCGCCAAACCCAAACACAGCGCGAGCAGTTTTTATTCGGGTTTGAAGGCAAGTATAAACCATGGTTAGCCGGACCGTTTTATGTTTCGCATTACTTTTTCCTGATGCATGATGCCGGGGCAGAGATATTGTTGCCCAACGATCATATAAACGATAACGGTGCCGCACAGGTGCGGCTGGGGTTGGATTTTACCCACAAACAACGATTACTTGACTCGCTGTCCTTTGAGGCGGGCGGAATGATATCGCTACAGCGAGAACGCGGGATCAACGGGTTCAAAACACCCGCCGGGTTTGTTGCAAGTGCTTATGCAAGCTATGGCCGTTTTGCAGCCTTTAACGAGTTTTACGCGGGTCAGGGCTCATATATTGATTATGGCGATTCTTTTTACGAAAAAAAATTCTACGACCGGCTGGATTTGATATTTACCCCGTTTTCAGCCGCAGGCTTAAAAGGCTCGTTCATTTTGAGTATTCATCGTACGCCTGGCTATACAAGCAACCAGGAAGCATTCAGGGTGACGTATGACCTGGGCAGGAAAGTCATCGCACGGTTTAAAGAGGAAAGCGACAGGTAAAGGCCAAATGTTAAAGGCGAAGGGTAAAAGGTTAAATTCTAACTTGATTAGCCATTCGCCTTTTGCCTCAAAATCAATATCGGCTAATATCACCGCTGCCGCTTTTTTTACTATTAACGCTTTTAACGGCCCCGGTATAATGCACATCGCCCGAGCCATTTACTGCCGCGTCGACCCGCTGGCTGGCATTTACGTATGCATCTCCCGAGCCGGAAACGCGCACGGATGAATTTACGGTAACCAGGTTCCGCGCGGTAAAATCACCGGAACCTACTACGCTAACCGCGGAGTTTTCAGCATGGCCGGACAACCGCATATCGCCTGAGCCCGTGATGCTGCTTTCCAGTATTTTTACCTCGACCCTGCCTGTCATATCACCCGAGCCGGTAATTCTTAATTTTAAAGAATTGGCAGTTATTCCATCTTTAAAAGAAACATCGCCCGAGCCGGATATATTGATACTATTAATGTCTTTTGCAACAACGTATACCACTATTTTCCGGTGATTTCCCCACGAAAAGCCCCAGTTCCAATTATTGTGCTTACTATATATTTTTAATACCCCGCCGTTAACTTCGGTCAAAACACGGTCTATCATATCAGCCGGCGCTTCAACCTTTACCGATTCTGCAGCGCCTTGCTTTATATACACATCATACGGCCCGGCCACATTTACTGCGTTAAAGCCTGAAAGGTGACGGTCGACAATTTCGGATGCATTTGCCTTTGCCACCAGGTTAGATTTAGCAAAGGCATGAGTGCTGGCAGTTAATAGCATAACCGCCAGTAAAATTTTAGCATATGATTTCATGGTTGCAGGTTTTTGAATTAGACGACTGTTACACGGTTTAGGTTACAGTTGAATAAAAATAAACCATGTTATTTACAACATTTGAGTAAGGAGTTAGAAGTCAAATCAAACCATCGTGTTTTAAACGTTGAGCAATAAGGTCTGCATCAACCGTATCACGTTCACTTTTTAAATAAATTTCCGAAAGATATACGATCTCATTTACCGTAACGACATAAGTAATTACCCTCGCACCGCCGGATTTTCCCTTATTTGTACCTGAAATGGCCAGCCTGATCTTGTACATGTTTTGACCAAGGTCGGTTCCAAGTTTAGGATTTATTTCCAGCTCGTTGATCAAATTCGACAGGTCGGCTCTAATGCCTTTGTGTTTTTTGGCTATCCTTTTAATCTCTTTATCAAAATGCAAAGTGGTTTTAACACTAAAGCTCATTAAGTAACTCCCTTGCGTCCCTCAGCTCGATTTTACCTTCCTGGTGTAATTTAATTTGTTCTAAAGACTGTTTCATGTTTTTATAAACACGCTGTTCGGCCTTATTCAACGGGCGTTGAGCGTGGCCAGGCTCCGACTCTATATTGTAGCTTAGCCCCAGGGCATCTAATACAGCTTTGACGGCCTTTTCAGACTTCTTGTTGTCAATATTTACGGTAAGAGTTGTCATTGTAACCAAAATTACAAAATATTCTTTAAATAATTAATTTAACCAGTGGCATGCTGGCATCGAATAATGAAGCCCAAATTTGAAATTCATTATTCGATACTGGGTGTTCACTTCTATTTAATCCACCAGCACCCCTATGTAATAATTAAACGTATCCACCTCGATATTATCTTTAGTGGCATTTTTAATATCAACCGGCATAAAATGCGTGGTTGGCGTAATGAATTGGTATTCGCCACCTTTTACCCTTACCCGAACGGGCATTTTAAAACCTTTTACATCTGCTATCCAGCGGCACTGGAGCCGGCCGTTGATGACCATAAAATTTAAGATAGGGATATCTTTATACTTAAGATATTGTTCAAATACCGGCGATAGGTTTATGCCGGCCTTTTCATTGATGTAGTTTACAACCTGGTCGTAAGTTACCGTCTGGTGGTAGAATGTTTTATTCAGCCCGCGTAAAATGCCGCGCCATTTTTCATCATCATTAATAATGGTCCTTACCATATTCAGCAGATTGCCGCCCTTGTAATACATATCGCCCGAGCCTTCCTTGTTTACGTTGTAAACACCTACAATTGGCGCATCATTCTGAATGCTATGCCGCGTGCCGTGTACATATTCCTGCCCGGCCAGCTTGCCGTACCGCTGCTCAATAAATAACGATTCGGAGTAATTGGTAAAGCTTTCGTGTATCCACATATCAGCCAGGTCCTTCGAAGTAATATTATTGCCGAACCATTCATGCCCGCTCTCGTGCACGATAATAAAATCCCATTTCAATCCCCAGCCCGTTCCCGAAAGGTCGCGCCCGAGATAGCCATTTTGAAAATGATTGCCGTACGCCGTTCCGCTCTGGTGCTCCATGCCCAGGTGAGGTGTTTCTATCAGCTTATAGCCATCTTCATAAAATGGGTATGGGCCAAACCAGTACTCAAACGCTTTGATCATATCCTTCACGTTCTCGCCGAATTGCTTTTTGGCTTTCGCCAGATTGTAATTCAGCACCCAGTAATCAAGCGTTAGTTTGCCCTTTTCGCCGTCATAGGTATCGTCAAAATGGCTGTACTTGCCGATGTTCGCTTCTATATCATAATTGTTGATCGGGTTGGCCACAAACCAGTCGAACCGGCTATAGCCATTTTTCAGATCAGTTACCTTACGCAGGCGCCCGTTCGAAACATCCTGCAAACCGTTGGGCACGCTGATGCTGATTAACGCACTATCCACCTCGTCGTACTGATGATCCTTATTAGGCCACCACACACTTGCGCCCAGGCCCTGGCAGGCCGTAGCAACCCAGGGGTTGCCAATGGAGTCCTTAGCATAAACTACCCCGCCGTCCCATGGTGCACGTTTGGCTATGGTTGGGTGCCCCGAATAATAAACAGTAAACGCATCCTTGCTTCCTTTTTTTATAACATTCGGGAAGGTCACAAAAACTGCATTGTATTCGCGTTTAAAGGGCAACTCTTTGCCTTTATATATCACCCGCTCAACCTTTAAGTTGGCAAACAGATCGAACTGTAATTTAGTAAAATCCTGTACCGCGGTAAATTTAAACAGGTTGCTGCCGCTGATAGACTTATCGTCGATATTAAACTTAACATCCAGGTGATAATAGTCAATATCATAACAGGTACGTAAAGGAGTTAAATACCCGCGCAATGAATCGGCGCGGGTAAACTTTTCTTTCTGAACTCCCAGCTGGGCCCTTGCGTTCGCACTAACCAGGGCCAGGAGCACGATTAACAATCGGTTTATTTTCATTTAGTCGGCGTAATCTATTCTTAATCGGTGAAATCTACATATAATCGGTGAAATCATCATTCCAATACCGTTACGCGCACGCCCGACTTATTTTGCGCATCGTGATAGATCCTTATCGTTGCTTTCTGAAAATCCGAATCTTTTGCGTGATAAATATCCTCAAATTTTTGCGGGTTACGGTCAGCCAGCGGGAACCAGGAGTTTTGCACCTGTATCATGATGCGATGCCCTTTCCTGAAAGTATGCGCCACATCGGGCAGGTTGTATTTTATCTCGGTTACCTTACCCGGCACAAATGGCTCGGGGTGTTCAAATGAGTTGCGGAACTTGCCCCTGAATATTTCGCCGCGTACCAGCATTTCATACCCGGCCAGTGTTACATTTTTTGGATTAGGCTTGGGGTTTGGATAATTGTCCGGGAACACATCGATCAGTTTTACAACATAATCGGCGTCGGTTCCTGATATTGAGGAAAACAGATCAGCAGCTACCGGGCCGGTAAGCGTTATGTCGTCAGTCAGTTCATCGGTTTGATACACTTTAACATCCGGCCTGCGTTCGGCAAAGCGTTGGTCGTCAAGCATATATTCACGTGTACGGTGTGATTGAATACCATCTTGATATGGCACCGGGGCATTCGGGTCGCTAACATACTCGTCAAACCCGCCGCCTGCTTGCGGTGGTGTGAATGAAAGCTTGCCGTTTGGATGAAAGTACAATGTTTTTTCAACGGTATTTTGAGGCGGCCAGGTTTTAAACTTATGCCACTCATTACTGCCCGACACAAAAACAGTAGCCTTCGGCAGGCCCATTTCGCCTTCGCCCTTCAGGTAATATTTAAAAAATGGCAGCTCAACATTTTCCTCAAACCAGGCGCTTGTTTTCGAGCCGAAATCCTGGTCGCCAAAAAACTGGCCGTCGCCACGTTCCCAGCCGCCATGGAACCAGGGGCCCATTACCAGCATATTGGGGTGCGAAGCCGGGTTTTGCTTTTCGAGCGATTCGAAAACGTGCAGGGCGCCAAAACAATCCTCGGCATCAAAAAAACCACCCACTACCATTGTTGCAGGCGTGATATTTTTCAGGTGCGGACGAATATTCATACCCTTCCAGAACGAATCATAGTTGGGGTGTGCCATCATGTTATCCCAAAACTTTACGGAATCGCCCAGGAAACGCTTCTTAAAATTCGGGAGCGCGCCTAGGCCCAGGTAAAATTTATAATTGTCGGCTTCTGTATATTTAATACCATTTTTAAACTGCGTCGGCGTTATCGGTTGCGGGCGGGGTACGCCGAAACTCGTCAAAAAAGCAAACGCGTCCATCTGGAACAAAGCGCCGTTGTGGTGAAAATCGTCGCCGATGAACCAGTCCGTAACCGGGGCCTGGGGCGATACAGCCTTTAGCGCCGGGTGCGCGTTTGGCAGCGAGGCTGTTGAATAAAAGCCCGGGTATGAGATGCCCTCGATGCCTACTTTGCCATTATTATTTGGCAGATTTTTTATCAGCCAGTCTATTGTGTCGTAGGTATCCGAACTTTCGTCCACCTCTTTATTGCTTTTTTTATTGTCGATATTAGGGCGTACGTCTACAAAATCGCCCTCGCTCATCCACCTTCCGCGCACGTCCTGGTAAACAAAAATAAATCCTTCTTTCTCCAAAAGCCGGTTTTGACCTAATGACCTCTTATACGCGTTTTCGCCATAAGGTGCAACGGTGTAAGGTGTGCGGGTCATAATGATCGGGTATTTTTTTGACTGGTCTTTTGGCAGATAAATGGAAGTAAACAGGCGTTTCCCGTCACGCATAGTAATATACTTTTCCATTTTGGTGTAATGGTCTCTGACGTAGCCTGTATCAGTGGATGATTGTGAATAAGAAAAGGTGCACCAGGCCGCAAAGGCCAGCAGGAGGAGTGATTTTTTCATTGAATGAGTCAGTTTAAGGGGCTAATTTAATAAGTTAATCCTTAATATGCTATTCGTGTCAATTCTGTTACAATCGGAGAGAATTGCAACACTTATTAAATAAATTTAAAAAGTATTGCTGAAGTGATAATTATTTTATTAAGTTTGTAATATTATAATAGATGCTCCGAAAAATAAATAATAGAACTTTTGGTAACCTTATGTCGGTAGGGTTAAATTTAATAGTTAAAATTGGTTTGAGAGATCCCCGCCCCGGCGGGGATTTTTTATATATAATTACCTTGTAAATAGCATTCAACATGGCAAGATTAAACCTATTAGAAGAGACGCGATACGAGAAGCTGCCGGTAACGGTGTACGGGAACCAGCAGCAAGCCTCACTGGCGGTAGCGGCGCGGATAGCGAAACTGATCCGTGAAAAAGACAAAAAAGGCGAAAAGACGGTGCTTGGGCTGGCCACTGGTGTAACCCCGGTAGGGGTATATGCCGAACTGGTACGGCAGCATAAAGAAGAAGGGCTAAGCTTCAAAAACGTCATCACGTTTAACCTGGACGAATACTACCCGATGAAACCCACAGCCGCGCAAAGCTATGTGACGTTCATGAACGAAAACCTGTTCAACCATGTCGACATCGATAAAAAGAACGTCCATATCCCGGACGGTACTTTAAAGAAAGACAATGTAGCGGCCTTTTGCCTGGAGTACGAACAAAAGATCACCAAACTGGGCGGATTGGATTTGCAGATATTAGGTATCGGCCGGACCGGCCACATCGGGTTCAACGAGCCCGGCTCGGCCCCCAACTCCGGCACAAGGCTGGTGACGCTGGATGATCTGACCAGGAACGATGCCTCCAGGGATTTCGGCGGCAAGCAGAACGTACCGACGAAAGCCATTACGATGGGCATCGGCACGATCTTCAAGGCCAGGGAGATCATCCTGATGGCCTGGAGCAGGAAGAAAGCCCCGATCATCAAAAAAGCCGTAGAAGGAGAGATGTCCGGCGAAGTACCGGCCACCTATTTGCAACTGTCAGACAATGTAGAATTCGTGCTCGACGAAGCAGCAGCCAGCTCCCTGACAAGATTCGATACCCCCTGGCTGGTAAAAGACTGCGTGTGGGCCAACCAGCTGAAAAAGAAAGCCGTGATCTGGCTGGCCGACACCTTAAACAAACCCATATTAAAACTTACCGAAGAAGACTATAACAACCATGGCATGGCCCAGCTGGCGGTAGAACAGGGTCCGGTATACAATATCAATATCGACATCTTTAACCAGGTACAGCATACCATCACCGGCTGGCCGGGCGGCAAGCCCGATGCCGATGATTCGCAAAGGCCCGAAAGAGCCCAACCCGCAAAAAAACGGTCGATCATCTTTTCGCCCCACCCGGACGACGATGTGATATCCATGGGCGGCACCTTTATCAGATTGGTCGACCAGGGGCATGATGTCCATGTAGCCTACCAAACCTCGGGCAATACCGCCGTATGGGATGACGACGTACTCCGGTTCGTCGAATTCGCCATCGACTTCAACCAGAGCATCGGGCAGGACAACACCAGGCTGAAAAGCATCTATGAAGACATGAGAGCCTTCATGCCCACCAAACAGCCCAACCAGGTCGACACGAAAGAGATCAGGGATGTCAAAGGATTCATCCGGAAAACAGAAGCCATCTCCGGGGCAAGATATGCCGGCTTACAGGACGACCATATCCACTTTATGGCCCTGCCGTTTTATGAAACAGGCAAATTCCAGAAAGCCAAAGTAGGTGAAGAAGACATCAAATTAACCATAGAACTCTTACAACAAGTAAAACCGCATCAAATATTTGCAGCCGGTGACTTTGCCGACCCGCACGGCACCCACCAGGTGTGTTTCAATATCATCATAGCTGCCCTCAACCGGTTGAAGAAAACAGAAAGCTGGGTCAACGACTGCTGGCTGTGGATGTACCGCGGTGCGTGGCTGGAGTTTGAGACCTGGGAGATCGAGATGGCCGTACCCCTGTCGCCCGAGGAAGTGATCCGCAAGCGGAATGCCATCTTCAAGCACCAGAGCCAGAAGGACAGGCCGGTATTCCCGGGCGATGATGCCAGGGAGTTTTGGGTAAGGGCAGAAGACCGGACAAGGGAAACCGCAAGATGCTACGACAAGCTGGGAATGGCTGAGTATGAAGCTATGGAGGCGTTTGTACGATATCACTATTGACATTCATACAGGAGCGTCATTGCGAGGAACGAAGCAATCTCTACACTTTACAGGGCGGACCTGCAAGTCGGGGATTGCTTCGTTCCTCGCAATGACGAGCGGGCTAGAAACGTTCCTTCAAAAACTTACCGGTATACGAATCCTTTTCTTTGATTAAATCTTCCGGCAAACCTTCAAAAATAACTTTACCGCCGTTGTCGCCGCCTTCGGGGCCGATGTCGATGACCCAGTCGGCGCATTTAATGACATCCATATTGTGCTCGATCACGATAATGGTATTGCCATGGTCGAGCAGGGCATCGAATGATTTTAGCAGTTTTTTGATGTCGGCGAAATGCAGACCGGTTGTCGGTTCGTCAAAAATGAACAGCGTTTTGTGCGTATTATTCCCTTTTACAAGGAAAGACGCTAGCTTGATACGCTGGGCCTCGCCGCCGGACAGGGTATTGGACGACTGCCCCAGTTGGACATATCCCAAACCAACGTCAACCAGCGGTTTTATTTTATTGATGATCTTCGGCTCTTTGGCAAAAAACTCCAAAGCCTCATCAATCGTCATGCTCAATACTTCGGACACATTTTTATCCTGGTAAGTAACATCCAGTATATGCTGTTTAAAGCGCTTGCCGTCGCAGGCTTCGCAGGTCAGGAAAATATCGGCCATAAACTGCATCTCGATCTTCACCTCGCCCTCGCCCTGGCAAACATCGCATCGCCCGCCTTCTACATTAAATGAAAACGCTGAAGGTTTTAACCCGGCTGCTTTTGCCACTGGCTGAGAGGCGTACAGGTTGCGTATCTCGTCCCAGGCCTTTACATATGTAACCGGGTTTGAACGTGACGAGCGGCCGATCGGGTTTTGGTCCACCATTTCAACCTGCTCAATTTTTTGATGATCGCCTTCAATACTGTCGTACGAGCCGGTTTGTTCGCCCGAATAATTGCCCAGCGTTTTTTGCAGGGCGGGGGCCAGTATGCGTTTCACCAGACTTGTTTTACCCGAGCCGGAAACGCCGGTCACTACGGTTAAAACTCCCAAAGGAAATTTCGCGTTTACATGCTTCAGGTTGTTTTCTCTTGCACCTTTTATCTCGATAAAATCGTTCCACTTACGGCGGCTTTTGGGTATGGCTATTTCTTCTTTGCCGCTCAGGTAACGCCCGGTAAGGCTGTTATCATCCTTAATAATATCATCATAAGTGCCCGAGAACATCAGATTACCGCCATGCGTACCAGCCGCCGGGCCGATGTCGATAATATGGTCGGCGGCTTTCATGATCTCTTCTTCGTGCTCAACCACCAAAACGGTATTGCCCACATCGCGCAACGATCTGAGCACACTGATCAGTCTTTGCGTATCGCGCGGATGCAAGCCGATGCTTGGTTCATCCAGTACATAAATAGATCCTACCAAACTGCTGCCCAGCGAAGTGGCCAGGTTAATCCGTTGCGATTCACCGCCGGATAGGGTGTTTGATAAGCGGTTAAGCGTTAAATAGCTTAGTCCCACATCATTTAAAAACGACAGACGGTTGGTAATCTCCATCAGTAAGCGCTTGCTGATCTTTATATCTGTTTCGTTTAATTCGATCGATTTGAAAAATTCAAGCGCCTTATCCAGCGGCATTAATACCACGTCAGTTATCGATTTGCCATTTATTTTTACGTATGAAGCATCCTGCCGCAAGCGGCTGCCCTTACATTCAGGACAAGTGGTTTTTCCCCGGTAACGGGACAACAAAACGCGGTATTGGATTTTATAGGTTTGCTCCTCCATTTCCTTGAAGAAGGCATCGAGGCCGCGGAAATATTGGTTGCCCGTCCATAACAGCTTTTGCTCCTTTTCGGTAAGCTGGTTATATTGGCGATGTATCGGGAAATCGAATTTTAAGGCATTTTTTACGAGGACGTCGTTCCACTCGCGCATCTTTTCACCGCGCCACGGGGCCAATGCTCCTTCATAAATGCTTTTGCTTTTATCGGGGATAACCAGGTCTTCATCAATACCGATCACCTTACCGTAACCCTCGCACCGTTTACAGGCGCCATACGGATTATTGAAGCTAAAAAAGTTTGGGGTTGGCTCTTCAAATCGGATGCCGTCCAGTTCAAAGCGGTCGCAAAAAAAGCGTTCCTGTTCCTTTTCTGCATCCGGTTCCTGGTAGCGAACATAGCAATCGCCTTTGCCTTCAAAAAAAGCGGTTTGTATCGAGTCGCCCAAACGGCTCAGTGTTTCTTCTTCTTCGTTTTTCGAGATACGGTCGATGACGATCCTTACGGAGTTGTAAGTTGCAGGTTGCAGGTTGTAAGTGGTCGTTTCTTCTATAGTCTCTTTTTCACTTTTACCTTTTGCCTTTAACCTTTCACCTTTCACCTTTCCGCTTTCTGCTTCAATCTCCTCCACCAGCCACGAGCCGTCGTCAACAATGCTCATGTCCTCAAGTAAATCCTCAATTTTTGAAAGTTTCCCCCTGAACTCAACCCGGACAAATCCCTTTTGCATCAATACCGCCAGTTCTTCTTTCAAACTTCGGTTGTTGTGCGGATAGAGCGGGCATAATATGGTAACCTGTGTTTCTTCGGGAAACGTCATGATGAAATTGATGACATCCGTAACAGAATCTTTTTTTACGATCCCGCCTGATATGGGCGATATGGTTTTGCCGATACGCGAGAATAGCAGCTTCAGGTAATCATATATTTCGGTTGAAGTACCCACTGTTGAGCGGGGGTTGGAAGTAATCACCTTTTGCTCAATGGCGATAGCCGGGGCAATGCCTTTGATATAATCAACATCGGGCTTATTCATACGGCCCAGGAACTGCCGGGCGTAGGATGAAAGACTTTCCACATAGCGGCGCTGGCCCTCGGCATACAGGGTATCAAAAGCAAGTGACGACTTACCCGAACCCGACATGCCCGTAACCACAACCAGCTTGTTTTTGGGAATGGCCACATCCATGTTTTTAAGGTTGTGTACCCTTGCGCCTTTTATAATGATATGATGCTGAGGATCTTTTTCTGCTTCGTTCATGTTTGATACTCCGTAGTCCATGGTCGATAGTCCATAGTAGCTGCAAAAAGCTACGGCCATTACTATTTTTTTAATGTTTGGTGTTTATTCCGGAAGGTTAAGTAATCATTTTTGCCATGGTCTATGGACCATTGACTATGGACTTTCTCCCAAACCGCAAAAATCCTAAAATTTTTAGCCGTATCCAAATGAGTTTGAGAAATTTAAGGGGTTAGGCAGCGCTTAAATAAATACTTTGCATTGGCCTGACAATTAAACCCGGCAACGTTTTGTTAGTCTAACTATTGTGAAAAAAGATGTTAAAAAATGTTAAATTACAGCATTCTGCCGCTTGACATTGAAAATAGGATTTGTTTTTTTGCCGATAATTTGTTTTATTTGGGATAACAATTTCTTAACCCTAAAAGAGAACGCTATAGATAAAACTCTACCTGAACAAAATATTTAAATAATTTAAGTAGTAGTTTTCTATGGATTTTCAATTGAAGAGTGATCAGGATCTAATCCATCTGTACATCTCGGGTGACGAAGCGGGGCTTGTTGAGCTCATACGCCGTTACCAATCAAAAATCTACACTTCCATTTACTTGCTCGTAAAAGACGAATACCTTGCGGAGGATATCTTCCAGGATACTTTTATAAAGGTGATCAATACATTAAAGGCCGGTAAGTACAACGAAGAAGGCAAGTTTTTGCCCTGGGTAGCCCGTATAGCGCATAACCTGGTGATCGACCATTTCCGCCGTGAAAAGCGCGCGCCGACAATCAGCAACGGCGACGATTTTGATATTTTTGAAGTTTTAGGCAACTATGATGAGAGCACCGAAGACCGCATGGTGCGCGAACAAACCTACCGTGACCTTAAATCGCTGATCCATTTACTGCCTGCGGAACAAAAGGAAGTATTGATTATGCGTCACTTCGGCGATATGAGCTTCAAGGAGATCGCTGACATTACCGATGTGAGCATCAATACTGCACTCGGCCGCATGCGTTATGCGCTCAATAACCTGCGCAAGATGATGCAGAGCAAGGAAATGAGCTTGAAAAATTAGAGATTAGAGGCTTGAGATTAGAGATTAGTTTTAATTTGAGAAGTAGGAAAAGAGGAGAATTGGGTGAGTTGATTTCCAATTATTCGACGTAGCCTAACCTCTAATCACCGACCTCTAATCTCTCTCACAAAAAAATTTCATTTAATTTTCATCTTTATAAAATATTCTGATTAGGCTGTCGTTACTAATTCATAAACTCAAATAATAAAAGCTTATGGATGAAACTTTTACAACGACTTTAAATGTATTGACCAACCAGGCCAATGAGAACGAAGAATTGCAGGAGAATCTGGAAGGCGACGAGCTGATGTTTTATCATTCGCTGCGCGCTGATTTGGATCTTTTGGAGAAAACACCAAAACTTCAAACCCTTCACCACATTCTCGATCACTCGAAGAGCTTGCGTTAGCAGTACTAACTTAACTGGTTCACATATCATATTTGTTTTTTAACAGGTATGGTTTGTGAACCTTTCTATTTTAGTTCATTTGTTCACTGGTTCATTAGTTTATTGGTGGAAGAGTTTAATAACTATCCGATGATATTTGTCAATTTATCGCTGGCATATTGAATATCTTCGTATTATTCAGGATTATTGCGCAATCGTTCGCTGGCAGGTATCCGCCGCGCATTACCAACGAACCAGTGAACCAATGAACTAATGACCAAAAAGGAGCGCTACCGACATTTTGTAGAATATTTTTCCAAACACTCGCCCAACCCGGTTACCGAGCTGCATTATGGTAACCCGTTTGAATTGCTGGTGGCGGTTATCCTTTCGGCGCAATGCACCGATAAACGGATCAACCAGGTAACGCCTGCCTTATTTGAGCGCTTCCCCACGCCGCAGGCACTGGCGGCAGCATCCGTTGACGAAGTTTTCAACTACATCCGTAGTGTAAGCTATCCGAATAACAAAGCCAAACACCTGGTGGGCATGGCTAAGATGCTGGTTGAAGATTTTAACAGCGAAGTTCCGTCAGCACTGGACGACCTGCAAAAGATGCCCGGCGTTGGCCGCAAAACGGCAAATGTTATCGCATCTGTTGTTTTTGATGCGCCGGCTATTGCAGTGGATACACATGTTTTCAGGGTGGCCAACCGCATCGGGTTAACCAGCAACGCTACTACCCCGCTGGCTGTCGAAAAGCAGCTGACAGAACACCTGCCCCAGGATGTGCTCGGCGTTGCGCATCACTGGCTGATACTGCATGGCCGGTACATCTGCGTGGCCCGCACACCCAAATGCGAAATTTGCCCGCTTACCTGGTTCTGCAAGTATTATGAACGCAATAACACCGAAACCGCATTGCTCAAAGCCGAAGCGCTGAAGGTCAAAAAAACAAAGGACCTGAAAAAGAAGAATGCGTTAAATAAGATCAGCCGGGAACTGGCTAAGCGGAGTGTTGATAACAATGGTTGATTAAGTTGATTAAGTTGCCTAAGTTAGCTGTTGGTAACGCCAGGAAAATCGAAATAATAACTAACAAAATCAGCTAATTCACCTGGTTGCATAATTTTTTACTAAAAATATTAGTATTTGTAAATAAAACATTTTACATTTGTTTCATAAATTTTTAAAATGAGCAGCGCAGACAAATTAAAGGCATTACAGCTAACATTAGATAAGCTGGAAAAATCATACGGAAAAGGTACCATCATGAAACTGGGTGATACCGCTATTGAGGCCACCGAAGTGATCTCAACAGGCTCCATCGGCCTGGATATCGCATTAGGGGTTGGCGGTTTGCCAAAGGGCCGGGTGATAGAAATCTACGGCCCGGAATCGTCAGGTAAAACTACGCTGGCTATTCATGCCATTGCGGAGTCGCAAAAAATGGGCGGTATCGCTGCCTTTATTGATGCGGAACACGCCTTCGATCGTTTTTATGCCAAAAAACTGGGTGTTGATGTAGAGAACCTGCTGATCTCGCAGCCGGATAACGGCGAGCAGGCGCTTGAGATCGCTGATAACCTGATCCGCTCGGGCGCTATTGATATTTTAGTTATCGACTCTGTGGCCGCGTTGGTACCCAAAGCCGAAATTGAAGGCGAAATGGGCGACTCGAAAATGGGTTTGCAGGCGCGTTTAATGTCGCAGGCATTGCGTAAGCTTACAGGAACCATCAGCAAAACAGGATGTTGCTGCATATTTATTAACCAGCTGCGCGAGAAGATCGGCATTATGTTCGGTAATCCCGAAACCACAACAGGCGGTAACGCACTGAAATTTTATGCTTCGGTACGTTTGGATGTGCGCCGCATATCGCAGATAAAGGATACCGAAGAGGTTTCGGGTAACCGGGTTAAAGTGAAGATCGTGAAAAACAAGGTTGCGCCGCCGTTTCGTGTTGCTGAGTTCGATATCATGTTTGGTGAGGGCATCTCTAAATCAGGCGAGATCATTGACCTCGGGGTAGAGCATAACATCATTAAAAAAGCAGGTTCATGGTTCAGCTATGGCGAAACCCGCCTCGGCCAGGGCCGCGATGCCGTTAAGCAACTGCTGTTGGATAACCCGGAACTAATGGATGAGCTCGAAACCAGGATCAAAGAAACCGTAACGGGTGAGCATTTGGCGGAAGTTTAGATTTTGATTTCACAGATTTGGGGTGATTTCACCGATATTTGGAGCCTTCCTTTGGGGAGGCTTTTTTGTTGGGATTTTATTAGTTTTAAATATTATTGTAAGTAGTGTATTATCTGCGAAGATTGAAAAACGTCAACATGCGAATTCTTGTGAGGCTTTTACTGATAAATATCCTTTCGATGTCCAAGCGCGATAACATCTACCAGGAGTTCCTTATCAAAAATATTATAGATAATACGGTAGTCGCCAACTCTGATACGGTAGCTATCGCGGCCTTTTAGTTTTTTGCAGCCGGGCGGTCTTGGGTTATTTTCTAAACGGCCAATGGCGTCAAGGATCGGTTCGGCAATAATATCAGAAAGTTTATCTAATTGTTTTTGAGCCTGCTTAGACAAGACTACAATATATTCAGGCATTTTTCGTCTTTCTGTGTTTTAGATAGTCAGAAAATGAAATACGCTCGCCGTTATCATTCTTTATTGCTTCATCGTAAAGCCTGACGTCTTCTATATCTTCCAGTTCCTCCATAATGGCATCAAATTCTTCCGCCGAAAGCACAACTAAGGATTTTTTACCGTTAGCGTCTTTAATATATTGAGGATGTACAGCTATCATATTTTTCTATTTAACGGGCATATTGGTAAATTGCACTAACACAAATATAAGAGAACTTCATCTCATATAAAAGCAACGTTTTCTGTTACATCAGTCAAGTTTTGTTTCTAAACCAAACTAAGCGTACTTTCGTTAGTATATATATGAACATTCAAAAAATAACATTTGGTAACGGATGCTTCTGGTGCACCGAGGCAATATTCGAAACCTTGAAAGGCGCAAAAAAGGTTACTTCGGGATATGTGGGCGGACAGGTCAAAAATCCGACTTATGAGCAGGTATGCAGCGGTACTACCGGCCACGCGGAAGTAATAGAACTGGAATACGATGCGGACGAATTATCGTTTGACGAGCTGCTGCTGGTATTTTTCAAAACGCACAATCCCACTACATTAAACAGACAAGGAAATGATGTAGGTACACAATACAGGTCGGCTATATTTTATAACACCGATGAGCAAAGGGAACAGGCCGAAGCGATGATCAAAAGGTTAACCGACGAAAAGGTTTTTGACCGGCCTATCGTTACCGAAGTGACCCCGGCAAGCGAATTTTACAAAGCCGAAAATTATCACCAGAACTATTTTAACAATAATCCCGGTAACCCTTACTGCGCCGCGGTTATCCAGCCCAAGCTGTATAAATTTGCCAAAGAATTTACGGAAAAGATCAAGCCGGAATTACTGTAGTTAATTATGCGGTGGTGGTGCGCCGGCGTTAATGTCGCTCACAGAGTTAACTCACCCGATCGATGCTTCGCTGGATCGCCCTCTCTCCGGCAAGCCGCAAAGAGGGCTGGGGGAATGGGTGATATTATAAATTTATCCTGTCTCCGTGAGCTTTGGGTTCGGATATAACCAGGAAATGCAAGTCGGTTTCGCCGTCGTTTTGGATGCGGTGTTTCGCGCCCTTCGGGATGTGGATCGACTGGCCGGCGGCAACTGTTTTCACCTGCTCTTCAACTTCGAAAGCAGCGATGCCTGACAGGATATAAAACACCTGCTGTGCATTTTTGTGGTAATGCAGCTGTTCGGCGGCGCCCGGCGGCATGCGTTCTTCTATTACACTTAAGCTATCCGTTCGCAGCAAGTGCCAGCCATCGCATTGATTGCCCCATGTATAGTGCTCGGCGTTTTCGGTTGATGTGATCATTTCAACGTTTTTTGTTCGTCGCACTAAAAATAGTCAATTCGCTAAAATCCTGTCTATTTTCTTTTGTATGGTTTGCTTGTCGGCAGTGGTGCGGGCAAGCAGTAATGCGTTTTTAAAATGCTGTTTTGCCTTTTTGTTGTCGATGCCGGCGTACAATTCGCCCAGCAGCGTAAAATAAAAATGGTTATCCGTTAGCTTTAATTTTTCGGCCTCAGCTATCGCTGCTTCTTTACCGTGTACCTTCGACAAGGCATACGTACGGTTAAGCGCCGCTATGGGCGAGTATTCCAACTGTAAAAGCACGTTATATAAGTATAAAACATTTTCCCATTTTTCGGTGGTGTCCTCCTTTCGGGTGTTCCAAAAAGCAATGGTAGCCTCCAGGTGGTATTTGGAAAGCCGTCCCTGTGACGCTTGCTTTAAATAATATGCACCTTTGGCGATAAGTTCGTTGTTCCAGAGCTTTTCATCCTGGTTGTGGTATAAAATGAGTTCGCCGCTTTCGGTTTTCCGCGCTTCAAAGCGCGAGGAATGAAAGCACATCAACGCGAACAGTGCGTTCACATCGGGCCGGTTCGTAGCATCATTTTCGATAAGCAGGTAAGTAAGCTGCATGGCTTCGAGGCAAAGGTCTTCGCGCAGCACCGCGTCCCGGCTTTCCGAATAATAGCCTTCACTAAACAACAGGTACAAGGTTTTCAATACGGTGTCAAGCCTGCTGTTGATTCCCGCTTCGCCGGGAAATTCAAGCTGTACCTTTTCGAGCCGCAATTTTTCCCTCGCCCTGAACAGCCGCTTGTTGATAGTTTCTTTGTTAGATAAAAAGGCTGTTGCGATCTCGGTAACGCCAAATCCGCAAAGGATGCGCAGCGCCAGCACGATCTGTGATTCCGTTGAAATAACCGGATGACAAACGGTGAATAGCATTTGCAGCTGGCTATCGGTAATGTTTTTATCGGAAAGGTCAATTTCAATTTCCGTGCTTTCCGGCGTGGAGCTTTGTATTTCGGCAGTAACTTTCCCCGAAAAGAGCCGGCCGCGGCTGATATAGTTTTTAGCCTTGTTTTTCGCAACCGTGTAAAGCCAGGCGGTCGGGTTGTTAGGAATACCGTTGTAAGGCCAGGTTTCCAGGGCGGAAAGGAATGTCTCGCCCGCAATATCCTCAGCTGCTTCGATATGCTCCATCCCAAAGGTTTTACAGAGCACGGCAGTTATTTTCCGGAACTCGGTGCGGAATAAATGGGGGATCAGCTTCTGTCGCTCGTTGTTTTGCATTGGCGTTTATATCGCTTGTATAGTTGACTCACCCCGACGGCGCTACGCTAGTCGACCCTCTCTACCTTTCGGTAAAGAGGGTGAAACTCAAAAAATATTTCATTCTTCTTTCCCAACCCTCTTTCCCGGCCAGCCGGTAAAGAGGGTTGGGGAGATATTAATCGCCGTCTTCTTTTCCTACAAGTTGGCGTACCTCTACGCTGTTACCGTCGCCCTGCAAAACCGGGCTGCCTTTGGCAAACTCAACGGCTTCGTCAACCGATTCGGCTTTAACCACGATATAGCCGCCGAGCGTTTCCTTTATTTCACCGAAGGGGCCGTTGGTTACCACGTTGTTGTGCCATACCACGCGGCTATCGTCGAACGCCAGGCCCTTGCCGCCGACGAATTTGTTTTGCGCGGCAATGCCGCCTATCCAGTCCATCGTTTGCTTCATCCATATTTGGATCTGCTCAGGCGAAGCCACTTTGTGGCCATCCTCGTGCCTGAAAATTAACATAAATTCTTTCATGATCTTAAGTTTTTAATGCCCGCGTCTTCCATTTGGATTGACGGGCTGTTATTGAATATTTTGATTTATACTTCAATAACAAATGGCTTTTCCGGAATTGGACATAGGATTAAATATTGACAGGTGGGTTCGATGATTTCATTATTCTGCGTGTGATGGTTCATTATAATATTGTGTTTATTGTTGTGGGCTATGTGCTGGATGCTGTCGTATTAGAATGGTTATTTATTATACAATAGGATATAAGTGCTTTTACTAAGTTCGAAAGATTTGGGGGTATTTTATAAAGTTTGGGATAGTTAATTACCAGGTTGAATAGCGGGGACGTGGTTGTTGGTAAGATTGAGTGCAATACTTGCTTTAACGAAACTGCGCTGATAGTAATTGATCGAATCGGGCTGCTTCCTGTGAAATGATCGTAAAAAAAATTATTGGTTGTGTATTGGGCGTTGCCTACGGCCCGGGCTATCCGCTTATACTACACAGGCCTTAATCACAGGCCGGTATCGCTTCTATCCCTAACGCAGTCGGCTCTCTCCAAACGCCGGTATTCACGCCGGCATTAACGTGTCCATACATGGCACCGTTATTGCGTTATATGCTTTTGTAACAATAATGTTATAAATAGCAGATACCTGATAATTATTTAAAATCTATGAAAAAGTTCGTTTTTTTCTCATTAATGGCCCTTATTTCTGTTTTTACTTTCTCGTGTAAGAAAGACAGCAGCGGCGTTCATACTGTAAAGTATACTATTCAGGGCACAAGCAAGTCAACTGTGACTTATTCAGACGCCAATGGCAATATGCAAACGGCTACCGCAGTGGATGCCAGCTGGACCTACAGCTTTACATCAAGCAATCATGGCCTGGCACTAAAGCTAACTGATGTAAGCTCGGATGGTAGCCAGGTAGGCGCCAAAATATTTATCGACGGCAACCAGTCGGCCCAGCAAAACGGGGTGACAGGCAGCGTGTCGATCACATCGGTATTGCCATAATAGTTCACACCAAATAGTAAGGCCGCGCCATGTATGGTGCGGCTTTTTTTGTGTCCATTCAAAATCGGTCTCAATAAAAATCAATGTTAATTTCACATTTAATTACGTAATTTTAACTTCTGTTATAAACCAGGTAAACCCTCTTTTACTAAGTTAAATTTATGCGGCGGAAGTTATATTTTCTTTGGCTAGTGTGCATGGGATGTGTTTTGTATTCGCTTCATTCCTGTAACCGTTCCGGGCAAAGTGTTGAAGACCAGGTGCCGGATACCATCAGCTACAATTTTAACATCAGGCCCATACTTTCTGACAAATGCTATAAGTGCCACGGCCCCGACGCCAGCAAACGGCAAGCCGGTTTAAGGCTTGACAAGCCCGAAGGCGCTTTCAAGGCACTGAAGGATAATCCGAATGCGCATGTGCTGGTGCCGGGAAGCCCCGAGATGTCGGAACTGTTCCGGAAAATATCGACCAATGATACTTCGGAGATGATGCCGCCGTCTAATTCAGGCTTGAAAAGGTTGACGCCTCATGAAGTCGCCCTGATAGAAAAGTGGATAAAACAGGGTGCTAAATATGAGAAACACTGGGCCTTTGTTCCGCCCAGGTTATGGCCGGTGCCGGATGTTAAAGACAAGCAATGGCCAAAAAATCAAATTGACCATTTCATCCTGCATAAACAGGAGCAATACGGCCTGGCCCCCAACCCGGAGGCTGACAAGGAGCGCCTGCTGAAACGGGTGTGTTTTGATCTGACCGGCTTACCGCCAACCATCGACATGATGGACAGATTTTTGGCCGATAAAAGCGCAAACGCCTACGAGAAAGTTGTTGATGAGTTGTTAAAAACCCCGGCTTATGGCGAGAAGATGACGCTTCATTGGCTGGACGTTGCCCGCTATGCCGACTCGCACGGCTACCAGGATGACAACTACCGCACCCAATGGCCCTGGCGCGACTGGGTGATACATGCGTTTAATGAAAATTTACCCTACGACAAATTTGTGACCTGGCAACTGGCCGGCGACCTGATGCCCAACTCTACAAAAGAACAGTTATTGGCAACAGGCTTTAACCGCAACCATAAAATAACCGAGGAAGGCGGGGTGATCCAGGAGGAATACCGCGTGGCGTATGTAACCGACCGCACCAATACATTTGGCAAGGCATTGCTTGGCGTAACCATCGAATGCGCCCATTGCCACGATCACAAGTTCGACCCGTTTTCGCAAAAGGAATATTACCAGCTTTTTTCATTTTTCAACAGCGTTAAGGAGCCGGGTATACAGTCGACCGTAGGCGGGCCCGAAACCTATGCCAAGCGGCCAATGATGCAGGTAACCAACGACGATGTAAAAAGTATTTTGAAATTCGTCAACAAACAGGATACCGGCAAGCTCATCGTATCCGTAATGGGCGACAGCGAGGTTTACCGGAAAACATATATACTGAAACGCGGCAATTATGATACGCATGGCGATGAAGTGCAGCCCGGCACGCCGAAAGCTATTTTACCTTTTGATGATTCGTACCCCAAAAACAGGCTGGGGCTTGCTGAGTGGCTGTTTAACCGCAAAAATCCCCTTACCGCCAGAACATTTGTAAACCAAACATGGCAGGAGTTTTTTGGCCGGGGCATTGTAAAAAGCTCCGGCGATTTTGGCAGCCAGGGCGATCTGCCTTCGCATTTTGAACTGTTGGATTGGCTTTCGGTTGATTTTATGAACCATGGCTGGGATATTAAACGCCTGGTAAAACAACTGGTTATGTCGGCAACATACCGGCAATCGGCGGCGTTCAGTTCCGAAAAATTGCAGAAGGACCCGGATAATGCTTTATTAACGCGTGGCCCGCGCTCACGGCTCCCGGCTGAGTTTGTTCGTGATATGGTGCTGGAAAGCAGCGGACTGTTAACGCCTACTATCGGCGGGCCAAGTGTAAACCCGTATCAGCCGCCGGGCCTTTGGGAAAACGCGACATCCGGGCGGGGTTTACTGGCTAATTATAAGCAGGTGCATGGCCCAAACTTGTACCGCCGCGGTATGTATACGCTGATCAAACGAACGGTGCCGCCTGTTGAAATGGCCATTTTCGACGCCAGCAACCGCGACCAGTGCGAAGTAAAACGGCTGCGTACAAACACACCTTTGCAAGCGCTGCTGATGCTGAATGACCCAACAGTACTGGAAGCTGCCCGGGTTTTAGCCGCAAGGCTGCTGCTGGACAACAGCAGCGCGAAAGATAAAATTTACAAAGCCTTCAGGCTGATCGTTTGCCGCAAGCCCAACGAGAAAGAGATGGCTATTCTAACAGGTTACTATGACGACCAGCTAAAATCAATGGATAAGCGAACCGCTCAAAAAATATTGAACGTTGGTGAATATCCTATACCAGGTAATTTAAATAAGGTTACACTCGCCGCAATGATGAAAGTGGTTGATACAATTTACAATATGGAAGAAGCGATAACCAAAACCTGACAGATATGGAAAAAGATATTTTAGAGCACAGGTTAAATATAAACAGGCGAAAGTTTTTGTCGAGGTTAAGCCTGGGATTAGGCAGTGTGGCGTTAGGTTCGTTGCTTATTCCGGATCTTTTTAGCGGCATCGGCTCGGATAGCGAGGCTGATTTTGTCCCGGGTATCCCCAATTTTGCGCCGAAGGCCAAACGGGTGATCTATCTTTTCCAGGATGGTGCGCCTTCACAGCTTGAATCGTTCGACTATAAACCAAAGCTTCGGGAAATGATGGGGCAGGAGCTGCCGCCCTCTGTTCGTGGAAACCAGATATTAACGGGGATGACATCCGGGCAAAAATCCTTTCCGCTGATAGGCTCATTTTATGATTTTAAACAATACGGCGAATCAAAAGCCTGGGTGAGCGACCTGTTCCCGCACATCGGGAAAATCGCGGATGATATTTGCATTATCCGCTCCATGTATACCGAAGCGATCAATCACGACCCGGCTTTAACTTTCTTCCAAACCGGCGCGCAGCAGGGCAACCGCCCAAGCATGGGCTCGTGGGTGAGCTACGGGCTTGGCAGCGAAAATAAAAATCTGCCGGCCTTTACCGTGTTACTTTCAAAGGGTAAAGGAAACGGGCAGGGCGTATATTCAAAACTCTGGAGCAATGGCTTCCTGGATTCCATTCACCAGGGTGTACAATTTAGCAGCGGCGAAAACCCGGTGCTATACCTGAACGACCAGGACGGTATTAACCGCCAAGATCGCCGCAAGATGCTGGATAAGCTGGCCGAACTGAACGACCTTTCATATAAGGAATTTGGCGACCCGGAGATCACCACGCGGATACAGCAGTACGAAATGGCCTACCGCATGCAGGCGGCGGTGCCCGAGATCATGGATGTTTCAAAGGAATCTGATGATATCATAAAAATGTATGGCCCTGATTGCCTGGTGCCGGGAACCTATGCCGCCAATTGCCTGCTGGCGCGCAAGCTTTCCGAAAACGGTGTTCGGTTTGTGCAACTGTATCACCAGGGGTGGGATCAGCACAATAACCTGCCCAAAGAAATGGCCGGCCAGGCGATGGATGTTGACCAGGCTTCGGCGGCATTGGTTACCGACCTCAAACAGCGCGGTCTGCTGGATGAAACACTGGTAATATGGGGCGGTGAATTTGGCCGCACCAACTATAGCCAGGGGAAATTAGACAAAAACAACTATGGCCGCGATCACCACCCGCGCTGCTTTAGTGTATGGATGGCAGGCGGCGGCATTAAGCCCGGCATCGTGTATGGCGAGTCGGATGAGTTTGGGTATAATATAGTAAAGGACCCCGTTCACGTGCATGATTTTCATGCCACGATATTAAACCAGTTGGGCATAGATCATAAAAAACTTACTTTTAAAACACAGGGCCGCCGGTACAGGCTAACGGATGTGGCGGGTAACGTGGTGAAAGGAATAATCAGTTGACACGATTTATATCAATCAGCGCAATCCAATAATCAAACTAATCAGCGGTTCAGACAATGGAAAGAAGAAAATTTATCAAACAAACAACCGTATTTTCGGCGGGTATTTTAATGACTAAACACCTTATGGCAAAAAATGATGATCCCCTTTACGGGCATGGCAATATGCGTTACCGCATGGATAAACAATGGGCCAAAGCTGATCCGCTGAAAAACCCGGTTAACGACTGTCACGAGATGGTGCAGGATTCAAAAGGCCGGATATTGTTGCTAACCAACGAAACAAAGAATAATGTGCTGATCTTTAATAAATCAGGCAGGCTGCTTGATACCTGGGGACATGATTTCCCCGGTGCACATGGCTTAACACTGGTTAATGAGAACGGAACCGAATTTTTGTTTATCACCGATACCGCTAAACACCAGGTATACAAAACGACTATGGACGGACGGATATTACTGACCATTGATGTTCCGCTGGAAACCGGTGTCTATAAAAAAGCGGAAGAGTTTGTTCCCACCGAAACAACCATAGATACCAATGGCGACATTTTTATTGCCGATGGCTACGGCGCGCAATACACCATGCATTACGACAAAAACGGGAAGCTCAAAAACTTTTTCGGCGGCCGCGGCGAAGGCGATGAACACTTTGATAATGCCCACGGCATTTTGATTGACAGGCGCAAAGCTGTACCAACACTTTTGATAACCGACCGCACCCGTCACTGCTTTAAGCGCTTCAGCATGGATGGCAAGTTGCTTGATATTATCAAGCTTCCCGGTGCCTGCGTTTGCCGCCCGGTTATAAAAGGCGATCATTTATATGCCGCGGTATTGCGGTCGCCGGCTTTGAGTAACGAAAACTCAGGTTTTGTAACCATTTTGGATAAGGATAACAAGGTGGTGTCAAACATAGGCGGTACCGAGCCCACTTATAAAGATGGCATATTGCAGCCCATGGCCCAGGCCGAAAAAATATTTTTGAACCCGCACGACGTTTGTGTGGACGATGATGAAAATTTGTACGTTGCACAATGGGCATCAGGCAAGGTTTATCCTTATAAATTTACGAGGGTGTAGTAGATGGTTTTTTACACTGAGAGCGGGAGAAGAAGTTTTGGCCTTCAGATCAAAATCAGATAAACGTAAACTAGCCACCAAAGTTAAAATAGGAATTAAAGAGCAATGAAATTGGATAAGTTTTTAGGGGCTTTTAAACAGTCGGGCAGAGACAATACCTATTTGAGACAGTATAATAAAGTCGGTTCAAGTGCATTATCTAATTTACCGGAACTTCGAGAATTATTTGAAAAATTTGCAGGTATGGCTTTTGAAAATGGCCTTTTTAAAATACATACTATCGGTTCTTTTTATTTATGGACGGAAATAGCATTTGAATATTTTAAAAAATTCAAGGGTAACAGTTATTGCTTTGCTTTTGATTGGGTTGGTAGACAGTATGCGGTTAATTATTCTAAGGGAAAAACTTTAATCTTGATGTTAGACCCGGCAACGGCTGAGGTATTTGAGTTAGAGGCCAATATAGAGTCTTTTTTAAGTGAAGAACTAGATGATTTCAAAAACGGCCTTTTGGAGATAGAAAAATTCAATACACTGAGCAGAAAAATAGTTCCGAATTTACAATTCAGCCAGTGCATTGGGTTCAAGAAATTTTTGTTTTTAGGTGGCAAGGATGAGCTTGACAATTTCGAAGTTAGTGATATGGAGGTGTATTGGGAATTAAGTTATCAAATTTATTGTAAAACAAGAGGGTTGCCTCCAGGTACAATAGTCAATCTATCAATCGAATAGGTGAGGTAGGGTAGTGGGTAGTGTACGAAAGCTGTTGATTGTATAAAACGTAGTAGTGTATCAAATTTTTGTTATTGATTAGGAAAAGCAGGCAAGTTGTTGGCTTAAAAGTAGATAATCGAAATTTCATGGATTTACATATAAAATGATAAAAAAATTAATAATTAAACCTCAGTGGCCTTTGCGCTTCCTCTGTATCTCTGTGTTAAAATCTGCAAATGATTATTTATATTAAATGATGATAAAACCCCACCACAAAGGTTTTGCAGAGAACCTGCTATTTGCACTGAATATATTTATCATCTTTTTCCTGCTGTTCGGCGGCAATATCATTATTCCGCAGTGGCTGCAGCCGGTTGGCCGGTTGCACCCGCTTATCCTGCATTTCCCTATCGTTGTACTCATCATGGCCATGGTGCTGGAGTTTTTCCGGTTTCGGGACCGCTTTCGCACCGAAAAGCTGTACCATGATTTTACAACTTACTTATGGCTCACAGGCGCCCTGTTTGCGGCGGTTACTGCTATCATGGGCCTGTTTCTTGCGAAAGAACCGGGTTACGAGGGCGCTACCCTGCAGTGGCATAAATGGCTGGGCGTAAGCGTTGTTTTTGTAGCAACAATAATTTACTGGTGCCGCAGCGCGGGCTGGTATAACGAAAAAATCGCGCGTTCTGGCGCGGTTGCTACTATATTATGCCTGGTGGTTGCCGGGCATTATGGCTCAGACATTACCCATGGCGACAATTTTATCTTCGCCCCGGTGTGGCATCCCCAAAAAAAACTGGTCCCTATTGAAAAAGCGCTGGTATTTCGTGATGTGGTACAGCCGATATTCGAAAACAAATGTATCAGCTGCCATAATCCCGATAAAGTAAAAGGCGGCTTAATGCTGATAAACGAAAAGTCGGTTTTGAAAGGCGGTAAGGACGGTAAACTGTTCGTTCCCGGGCAACCGCAATTGAGCCTGCTGCTGCAGCGCATCCATTTGCCCGAAGAAGAAAAGAAACACATGCCCCCGGCCAGCAAACCACAATTAACCGCCGACGAGATGAAGCTGCTTTACCTTTGGATAAAGGAAAACGCGGAGTTCAATAAAAAAGTGACCGATCTACCTGCGAATGACTCATTACGTGTACTTGTTTCAACTTATTTAAAACCGGCAGAGGAAACACAGGAGCATTACGATTTTGCTGCCGCCGATGATAAACTGATCAAAAAACTGGGTAATAATTACCGGGTGATATACCAGTTTGCCAGCGAATCGCCTGCGCTGGGCGTGAACATCTACAACAAAAAGCTTTATAATTCAAAAGTGTTAACAGATTTAAGCGGAATAAAAACACAGGTTGTATCGCTCGACCTTAACAAAATGCCGGTAAAAGACGCCGACCTGAAAATCATAGCGCAGTTTGAGAACCTCCGGTCGCTAAACCTCAATTTTACCGACATCACCGGCAGCGGGCTGAAAGACCTGGTCACGCTCAAATATTTAACTTCCTTATCGCTGGCCGGTGCAAAATTAGATGCTAATGCGATCAGGCAGATCAGCCGGCTGAAAAATTTAAAGAAAATTGCGCTGTGGGATACCGGTTTGCCGGATGCCGAAATAGCTGATCTGCAAAAATCAAACAAAAACATTGAATTTATAAAAGGCTTTAAGGATGATGGCAAACCCATTAAGCTGAATGTGCCGCAGGTAAAAAATGCCAGTTTTATATTTAGTAAACCGGTGCATTTGCAATTGAGCCACCCGATAAAGGGTGTTGAAATAAGATATACGACTGATGGAATGAATCCGGATAGCACAAAGTCGACGTTATACAAACCCGGTATAATGCTCACGGATAAAACAACGATAAAAGCGAAGGCTTTTAAGGTGGGATGGGTTGGCAGCGACGTGGCACAGTTTAATTTTTTCAAGGCGGGTTATACGCCCGACAGCATCGGTTTTATTGCGCCACCGAATGATAAGTACAAGGCCGATGGCGCAAAAACATTAATTGATAAGGAATTGGGCGGTACCGATTTTGGCAATGGAAAGTGGATAGGCTCGCAAAAAGACCTGGTAATATACATGCAATTTAATACGCCGGTTAGCCTGCATACGGTCACCCTTAATTGCATGCGCAACATAGGCAGCCAGTTGTTTTTACCCATTGAGGTGGAGGTGTGGGGCGGAAAGGATAAAGATCATTTAAAGCTAATGAGCACAGTAAGACCCGCGCCCGCGAAAAAGAAAGACCTGTTTGCCATAATGGGGATAGATTGCAAATTGGAGAATACCCACCCATTATCATGCTTAAAAATAATTGCCAAACCTATACAGCACCTCCCGCCCTGGGATCCCGTAAAAAAACAGCCGGGATGGGTGTTTATGGACGAGATATTTTTGAATTAGGCTTATATATTAAACTTACGAAGTTTTTTAAACTTCGTAAGTTTTCCCGGTTGGATGCATTCGAATCAATCGATATCAACCGTAACCTTTTCCCCGATCTGTTGCCGCCACATGGCATAATAAAGCCCCTTTTGCGCGATGAGATCGAAGTGTTTGCCGGATTCAATGATATTGCCCTTTTCCAGTACGTATATTTTATCCGCATGCATAATGGTCGACAAGCGGTGGGCGATCAATATAGTAATGTGATTTTCAAAATCCGACACATCACGTATGGTTTCGGTAATTTCCTCCTCGGTGATCGAGTCAAGGGATGACGTAGCTTCATCAAATACCAAAATATCAGGCTTGCGCAATAATGCACGGGCAATGGATAACCGCTGCTTTTCACCGCCGGATACTTTTACACCGCCCTCGCCAATCACGGTGCTCAAACCTTTATCTGCGCGGGCCAGCAGGCTTTGGCAGGCCGCACGTTGCAGCACATCCATACATTCCTCATCAGTAGCGCCGGGACGAACGAATTGAAGATTCTCGCGTATGGTTCCCGAAAACAACTGTGTATCCTGGGTTACAAACCCTATTTTTTCGCGCAATTGGTCAAGGTCGATATCCTTGCTTAATATATTATTGTATAAAATGTCACCCTCGTAAGGTTGGTAAAGCCCGACCAATAGTTTAACCAGCGTTGTTTTCCCGGAACCGGAAGGCCCGACAAAAGCAATTGTTTCGCCGCTATTCGTTTCAAAGCTAATATGGTTCAGGGCGTTTCGGTTGGCCGTTAGATGCTTGAAGCTTACGTTGTCAAAAGTTAAGGTATTTACTTTTTCCAGTAAGACCGGTTTTTCTGGTTTCGGATCAATGGGGGTACTTAATATTTGCTGGAAATTCCCTAACGAAACTTCAGCTTCACGCCATGAAAGGATCACATTGCCCAACTCCTGCAGCGGGTTAAATAAAAAGAAAGAATAAAATAAAAAGCTAAAATACTGGCCCGGCGTGATGGTTTGCTTAAATATTAATAACAGCAGCACAACTACCATGGTACTGCGCACAAAATTCACGGTAGTGCCCTGCACAAAGCTCATACTACGTACGTACTTTACCTTTTTTAACTCGAGGCCCAATATTTTGTATGTGGTGTTGTTAAGACGTTCTATTTCCTGTTTTACCAGCCCCAGGCTTTTAACGAGTTCAATATTCCGCAGCGATTCGGTGGTTGAGCCGGCAAGAACGGTTGTCTCGGTTACAATGGTTTTTTGTATCTTTTTGATGCGGCGGCTCATGGCCATACTTACGAAGGTAATAACCGGTATTGCGCCAAAATATACCAGGGTAACCTGGTAGCTTACTGTAACCGAATAAACGATAACAAAAACCATCCCGATAAGGCTTACAAATAATATCCCGATAAACGAGGTGATAAATTTTTCGCAGTCGAGCCGTACTTTTTGCAGTATCCCTAATGTTTCACCGCTGCGCTGGTCCTCAAACACCTGGTAAGGCAGTTCGAGCGAGTGTTTAAGGCCATCGGCATACATTTCGGCGCCGGTTTTTTGGGTAATGATATTGGTGAAGTAATCCTGAAAGTTTTTTGCTATGCGCGATACCATGGCCACGCCAATTGCATAACTCACCAGCAGCAATACCCGGTGCAGGTATTCATCGTATTGCAATTTACTGCGCTGTTCAATAACAACGTCGACAATCCGCCCGGTTATATAAGGGTCGAGCAGCGAAAAACCAATGTTAAGGGCAGCCATTAGCAGTGCAAGAACCACTACCCAGCGGTGTTTTGAAAGATATGATAGGAGTATTTTCATTTGAATTGTAATGGTGTTGGCAAAAATAAAAAAAGGGAACGGCTAACAAGCTCATTCCCTTTAATTTGACATTTGTAGTATTTTTTTACTTTCCCTTTTCAAGCCCTCTCCCCTGGAGAGGGTTGGGTGAGGCCTTTAAACCGTCATAATATCTTTTTCCTTTTCTTCCGAAAGCTGGTCTACCTTTAATATATAGGTGTCGGTTAATTTCTGAATTTCATGTTCGCCAACTTTCATTTCATCTTCCGAAACACCTTCGGATTTTAGCCTCCTGATCTTTTCATTGGCATCTTTACGAATATTGCGTATGGCGATCTTTCCGGTTTCGGCTTCGGCTTTTGCTTTTTTAACCAGGTCGCGGCGGCGCTCTTCTGTTAATGGCGGCACATTAATACGGATGATAACACCGTCATTCTGCGGGTTTACACCGAGGTTGGCTTCCATGATCGCTTTTTCTATCGCGCCAAGCAGCGATTTTTCCCAGGGCTGTACCACAATGGTACGGGCGTCAGGCGTATTTACACTGCCTACCTGGTTCAGCGGGGTGGGGCTGCCATAATAATCAACCACAATATCATCCAGCATGCTGGGGCTGGCCTTGCCGGCACGTATTTTTTGCAATTCGCCGTCGGCATGGTCAATAGCCTTATCCATTGAGGCCTTTGCGTCAGTAACTTGTTTTTTAATGAGTTCGCTCATCGGTTTTGAATTTTGACAAAAATAATAAAAAGTATGATTTTACCTCAATAATTACCAACCGCCGTTTTGGAGCGGCATTTTGCAACTATAACAGCCGGGTATTCAAAAGTTATTAACAGGCTTTGATATAATTTTCCCCGTTTTTATATTTGATATACAATAACATAAACCTTATCACAATGAACAAAAAAGTACTTATTCTGATCTTTTTAGCTACCGGTTTAGCCTGGATGTTAAATTCATGCGAGCAAAGCAAAGCCGATAAACCAGACGCTGAAAACACGCCATCAAAGGACAGCCTGATCAAACGGGGTAATTACCTGGTGGCCAGCATTGGGTGTAATGATTGCCACTCGCCCAAGCATATGGGGCCTCACGGACCCGAGATCGATACCTTAAATATGTTATCAGGTTTTCCCTCGAACAGGCCGATTCCCGTAGCAAACGAAAATGATATAAAAAACGGCCTGATCGTGTTTAACAGCGATCTGACCGCCACCATCGGCCCATGGGGAACCACCTTTGCGGCGAATATAACTTCTGACGAAACCGGTATCGGCAACTGGACAGAAGAACAATTTAAAAATGCCTTGCGCAATGGTAAGATCAAGGGCCAGGATGGCGGAAGGCCAATTATGCCGCCTATGCCATGGCAAAATTTCCGTAATTTAACCGATGGCGATATAAAAGCTATTTTTTACTACCTGAAATCGACCAAACCGTTTAAGAATGTGGTACCGGCTTTCAGGCCGGCGGGCGTTAAAAGTTGAAAGGGATTAAAAGGTAAGTTTTAAAATTTCCGGCGTGCTGGAGTTGTCTTCAACAAAACCGATCTATACCTTAGCCGAATGAAAGCCTTCTTCGCAGGATTTATAATGGTCTTTATTTTTTGTGTTTATACGGCAAAGGCGCAATCTGCTGTCGATAATCAAATCCATTATATATCTGATACGACGGTTAATTTTGATGGCCTTGTCAAAAAATTTAAAGGGAGGTTGATTTATGTAGATATGTGGGCGACCTGGTGCCGGCCCTGCCGCCAGGAGCTTAAACAAGCGAAAGATGTAGCCAACTTTCAGCGGTTTGCCGTAAAAAATAATATCGTAACACTTTATATATGCCTCGACAGAGATGGGAGCTACTGGAAATCATTTATAAACCGTAACGATCTGTTCGGATACCATATCCTGGTAAATCATCGTTTCTACGATGATTTACATACTAAATTTGCCGTTTCTCAACTTAGGCAGGGCAAAATAAAAAAGAGCCTTTACATCCCGCGGCATTTAATAATTGACAGAAACGGCTTAGTCGCCGATAGCAGCGCCGGCGGGCAGGGCAGTGCGGCGGTTTATTCTGAACTTACTAAGTTGCTGAAATAGGAATTCGGGACATTTACTTGCTTTCAAAGTAATTGTTTAAATTTGTTGTATGGCTACGTTGTCAATTGAGCTATTATTGAGTGAGCTTTAAAATGATTTGTAAGGAAACATTGTTCAGCGATCACGCCATCACCCAGATGTTTAAGCGAAATATTTCAGTAGATAACGTTAAATCCGTAATTGAAAATGGAGAAGTGGTAATAACTTATTCGCATGACAGGCCCTACCCCAGCTATTTGATATTAGGTTATATTAACAAAAGACCGTTACATGTTGTGGTAGGAAAGGACAATGGTTTGGGGATGTGTATTATTATTACTGCTTATGAGCCGGATGCAAATATTTGGCAACCGGGTTTTAAATCTAAAAAAGAATAATATGGAATGTGCATTATGTAAGGTAGGTACCACCGAAAAAGGTATGGTAACAATTACTTTAGAAAGGGATGGAGCAATTGTATTGATTAAAGATGTACCGGCCGAAGTATGTACCAACTGCGGACACTATTACCTTTCGGAAGAAATTACCCGGCTGGTAATGGAAAAAGGTAACGCTGCTATTGAGAGCGGCGCCGAACTCGAGGTTTTTAAACTTCAGGTAGCCTGAGGATTCGTCAAACTTGCGAAGTTTTAAAAACTTCGCAAGTTTTTGGCAGAGTTATTGACTCACTAAATCAGCCAAATCCACCATTCACCACACTATCTCCAAACAATTTCTAAAAATAACTCATTTACTATTTGCCATTTAATCTAAAAGTTCTATCTTTGCCGTCCCTTAACGGGGGAATAAATATGCCTTGAACGAAGCCCTACTGCTTCGATGGGCACAAAAAAATATAGAAATGTCAGGAATAATTGGTAAAAAAGTAGGTATGACCAGCATATTCGACGAAGCAGGGAAGAACATTCCGTGTACAGTTATCGAAGCTGGCCCTTGCGTGGTAACACAGATCAGGTCTGTTGAGACAGACGGATATGCAGCTGTACAGCTGGGTTACGGCGAACGAAAAGATAAGCACACCTCAGGCCCCCTAAAAGGCCATTTCCAGAAAGCCGGCACAACTCCAAAACGCAGGCTGGTTGAATTCAAAACTTTCGAGGATCAAAAAAACTTAGGTGATACCATTACCGTGGATATTTTTGAGATCGGCGATTTTGTGGATGTGGTTGGTACTTCAAAAGGTAAAGGTTTCCAGGGTGTGGTAAAGCGTCACGGTTTTGCGGGTGTGGGTATGCAAACTCACGGTCAGCACAACAGGTTACGTGCGCCAGGTTCAATGGGAGCTTCATCATGGCCTTCACGTGTATTTAAAGGTATGCGTATGGCCGGCCAAATGGGTAATGAGCGTGTTAAAGTTCAAAACCTACAGGTGGTGAAGGTTTATGCAGAGCAAAACCTGCTGGTAGTTAAAGGTTCCATCCCGGGAGCTAAGGGTTCATTCGTAATAGTGGATAAATAAGATGGAAGTTAAAGTAGTAAATGTATCAGGCAAAGAAACAGGTGCGAAAGTGCAGCTTCCTGAGTCCGTATTCGGTATCGAACCAAACGATCACGCTATATATCTCGATGTTAAGCAGTATTTAGCTAACCAGCGCCAGGGTACACATAAAGCAAAACAGCGTAATGAAATTGCAGGTTCGACCCGCAAATTACATAAGCAAAAAGGCACAGGCGGCGCCCGTGCAGGCAGTATAAAATCACCATTGTTTAATGGTGGTGGCCGTGTATTCGGTCCGCAGCCGCGCGATTACAGTTTCAAATTGAATAAGAAACTGAAATCACTGGCACGTAAGTCAGCCTTATCATACAAAGCAAAAGACAACAGCATAGTAGTTTTAGAAGATTTTAATTTTGATACCATCAAAACTAAAAACTATATCAAAATGGAAGCTGACCTCAATGTTACTAATGACAAGACATTATTAGTACTGGCAGGTGTTGAAAATAACAATGTTTATTTATCAAGCAGGAATCTGAAAAAAACTAAAGTTATTTCGGTTGAGCAGCTAAACACTTACGATGTGTTGAACGCTGGTAAACTGTTATTAACCTCAGGTGCCCTTAAAACTTTGGAGGAAGCATTAGCTAAGTAATTATGGAAATTTTAAAGAAACCCTTACTTACTGAAAAGATTACTCAATTAACCGAGAAGCTAAATCGTTATGCTTTCAAAGTTGATCACAGAGCTAATAAAATTCAGATCAAAGGGGCAATTGAGGCAATGTATGGTGTTAACGTAACAGCTGTAAATACCATGAAATACGTTGGAAAGCTGAAGACACGCAACACGAAGGCAGGCGCCGTTAGCGGCCGTGCTGCTACGTACAAAAAAGCGATCATCACGCTTAAAGGCGGCGAAGTAATAGATTTTTATAGCGGTATATAAATAAAGAGATGGCAGTTAAAAGATTTAAACCGGTTACGCCGGGTACCCGCTTCAGAGTTGGTGCCGATTATTCGGACGTTACAACTAATGTTCCTGAAAAAACATTGGTGGTTTCGCACAAAAAATCAGGCGGACGTAACAACAGCGGTAAAATGACCATGCGCTATATGGGCGGTGGCCATAAGCAGTCATACAGGTTGATAGATTTTAAACGGAATAAGTTTGATATAAACGCAACTGTTGCAACCATTGAGTACGATCCTAACCGTTCAGCACGTATTGCTTTATTGCATTATGTTGATGGCGAGAAGAGATATATGATCGCACCCGAAGGCTTAAAAGTTGGAATGGTTGTGGTATCAGGCGAAAACGCAGCTCCCGAAATTGGTAACACATTACCATTGAAGAGCATCCCGTTGGGTTCTATCATACACAATATAGAATTAAACCCGGGCCAGGGTGGTACCATCGCACGCAGTGCCGGTACTTATGCCCAGCTTTCGGCACGCGACGGCAAATATGCCATCATCAAGTTGCCGTCAGGCGAAACCCGTATGATACTGGCAAGCTGCCTGGCTACCATTGGTACTGTTTCTAACTCAGAAAAAGCCAACGAGGTATTAGGTAAAGCGGGTAGAAAACGTTGGTTAGGCCGCAGGCCAAGAGTTCGTGGTGTTGCCATGAACCCGGTAGATCACCCTATGGGTGGTGGTGAGGGAAGGGCCTCAGGTGGCCACCCCCGTTCACGTAAAGGTTTATTAGCCAAAGGCTTCAAAACCCGTGACAAAAAGAAAACATCGGATCGTTATATCATTGAAAGAAGGAAAAAATAATGGCTCGTTCAATTAAAAAAGGACCTTACATCGACCATAACCTTGACAAAAAGGTTACTGTGCTTAACGATGCTAATAAAAAATCGGTTGTTAAAACATGGTCAAGACGTTCCATGATCTCTCCTGATTTCGTTGGTCATACATTCGCAGTACACAATGGGAATAAATTTATTCCGGTGTATGTAACAGAAAACATGGTTGGGCACAAGCTGGGAGAGTTTGCGCCAACCCGTACATTCCGCGGTCACGCAGAAAAGAAAAAATAACAGGCAATGGAAGAAGCAAGAACAAAATTTAAAAAGTCTGTAATAGCCAGGCAACGCAAGGAAGAAGCAAAAGCCCAGGTGGGCGGCGCTTCGATTGCCAAGCTGCAGAACTGCCCAACCTCACCACGCAAAATGCGTTTGGTGGTTGACCTGATCCGTGGTGAAAACGTTGAGAAAGCGTTATACATCTTAAAATATACAAATAAGGAAGCTGCCATCCGTGTAGAGAAGCTTTTGTTATCAGCTATTAAAAACTGGGAAGCAAAAAATGAAGACAAGCGTGTTGAAGACAGCAGTTTATATGTGAAAGAGGTTTCAGTTGGTGGTGGCCGCATGTTAAAAAGGCTGCGTCCTGCTCCGCAAGGAAGAGGATACCGTGTCCGCAAACGCTCAAACCACGTACACCTGGTCGTAGATAGTAAAAACGATAACAATTAATTTGAAATGGGACAGAAAGCACATCCAATAGGTAACAGATTAGGAATCATCAGAGGTTGGGATTCTAACTGGTTCGGTGGCAATCACTATGCCGACAAATTAGTTGAAGACGAAAAGATCCGCAAATATATTTCAGCGCGTATCTCAAAAGGTGGTGTATCAAAGGTAGTTATCGAGCGTACTTTAAAACGCATCACTATTACTATCCACACTGCACGCCCGGGTATCGTTATAGGTAAAGGCGGGGCTGAAGTTGATAAGATCAAAGAAGAGTTAAAGAAACTGACCAAGAAAGATGTTCAGATAAATATATTCGAGATAAAACGCCCTGAGCTTGATGCACAATTAGTTGCAGAAGGTATAGCAAAACAACTCGAAGCGCGTATTTCATTCCGTCGTGCCATGAAAACTACTATTGCTTCAACCATGAGAATGGGCGCTGAAGGAATAAAGGTAATGACATCGGGCCGTTTAGGCGGTGCGGAAATGGCACGTACAGAACAATATAAAGAAGGAAGAATTCCATTGCATACTTTCCGTGCAGATATCGACTATGCATTAGCCGAGGCATTAACTACTTATGGTAAAATAGGTGTTAAGGTTTGGATATGCAAAGGCGAAGTTTACGGCAAACGCGACTTATCGCCAAATATTGGCGCAGCTAGCAGCGCGAGCGGTAAAGGCGGACGCCCTGAAGGCGCGGCAGCATTTGGCGGTCGTGGTAATGAAAGAGGCGGCGAGCGTGGCGGAGAACGCCGAGGCGACAGGAAACCAGGCGGCGATCGTCGGGGCGGACCTGGCCAGGGTGGTGCTAACCGCGGTGGCGGCAGCCGTCCGGGTGGACAAGGTGGTCCGGGTGCAAATCGCGGCGGAGGCGGAAATCGTCCCGGCGGTCCTGGAAGAAGATAAATTAAGAAGATTTGAGATGTGAGATTTGAGATATGAGATTCATATCCGGTTCAGGTCTTAAGTCGGTAACAATAAAAATTGATGATCGGATGGGGGATTCGAAATGCGGGCTAAAGAATTTTTATCTCACATCTCACATCTCACATCTCAATACTAAATAAAATGCTACAGCCAAAAAGAACGAAGTTCAGAAAGATGCAAAAAGGCAGGATGAAGGGAAACGCCTCAAGGGGCGCTGAGCTTTCATTCGGATCTTTCGGTATAAAATCACTTGAAGCGGCCTGGATCACCAGCCGCCAGATAGAAGCTGCACGTATTGCTGTAACACGTTTTATGAAACGTGAGGGACAGGTTTGGATAAGGATATTTCCTGACAAGCCGGTAACTAAAAAACCAGCCGAAGTACGTATGGGTAAAGGTAAAGGTGCTCCTGAATATTGGGTTGCCGTTGTACGCCCGGGCAGGATCATTTTTGAAGCGGAAGGTGTTCCTTTGGATGTTGCCAAAGAAGCATTACGCCTGGCAGCGCAAAAATTGCCGGTACAAACAAGATTTATAGTACGTAGGGATTACGTAGAAGCATAAATAAAATTGAAAGGTTGTAATGTTGAAAGGTTGTAAGGTTAAAACTCACGACCGCCAGACTGGCAACATTGAAACATTCCAACTTTTCAACATTACAACAAAATAAAGAAAATGAAGAACTCAGAAATTTTAGAGTTGTCAACTGAAGAATTGGTTGCCAGGATAGGCGAGGAGAGGGCGAATCTTACTAAGCTGAAATTTGCACACGCGGTTTCTGCTATTGAAAACCCTACCCGTATCACAAAGGTACGTAAGGACATTGCTCGCTTGAATACTGAAATAACAAAGCGTAAAGCGGCGGCGTCAGCTTCTGAATAATTTTTAGCGTCGAGAAAAATGGAAAGAAATTTAAGAAAAACACGTACCGGCCTGGTAGTTAGCAATAAAATGGAAAAGTCCATTGTTGTTGCGGTAGAAAGGAAAGTAAAACACCCTATCTATGGTAAGTTCGTTAAGAAGACTACCAAGTTTATGGCTCACGACCAGGAAAATACCTGTGGTATAGGCGATACCGTATTGATTATGGAAACACGCCCGCTGAGCAAAAACAAGAATTGGAGATTAGTTCAAATTTTAGAAAGGGCTAAATAAAATGGTACAACAGGAATCAAGATTGAATGTAGCTGATAACAGCGGGGCTAAAGAAGTTTTAGTGATCCGTGTGTTAGGCGGTACCGGTAAAAGGTATGCCTCTATCGGCGATAAGATAGTAGTTACCGTAAAAAGTGCTCTGCCGTCAGGCAACATTAAAAAAGGTACCGTTTCAAAAGCCGTAGTGGTTCGGACTAAAAAAGAGATTCGCAGAAAAGATGGTTCATACATCCGTTTTGATGACAACGCTGCTGTTTTGCTGAACAACCAGGATGAGCCAAGAGGCACACGTATTTTTGGCCCCGTTGCGAGAGAACTACGTGAGAAACAATTTATGAAAATTGTATCATTAGCACCGGAGGTATTATAACATGGAAAAGAAAAAACACGAACAACCTGCCAAACTGAAGATCAAAAAAGGTGATCTGGTAAAGGTTATAGCCGGTGATTCAAAAGGATCACAAGGTAAAATTCTGGAAGTAATATTAGATAAAGGCCGGGCTATTGTTGAAGGCGCAAATATGGTTTCAAAGCATACTAAGCCCAACGCTTCGAAGCCAAACGGCGGAATTGTAAAGCAGGAAGCTGCCATACACATTTCAAACCTGATGCTGGTAGACCCTAAATCGGGTAAACCAACACGTGTGGGCCGTAAAAGAAATGATGCCGGTAAATTAGTAAGAGTGGCAAAAATATCAGGAGAGGAAATTAAGTAATGGAATACGTACCAAGATTAAAAACAAAGTACAGAGACGAAATTCGTACCGCGCTGAAAGATAAATTTCAGTACAAAAGCGTTATGCAGGTCCCTAAGCTTGAGAAAATTGCCATCAACCAGGGTGTTGGCGGTGCTACCACTGATAAAAAACTGATTGAAAGCACGATTACCGAATTGACCACTATTACCGGTCAGCAGGCTGTTGCTTCAAAATCTAAAAAAGATATTTCGAACTTTAAGTTGCGTAAAAATATGCCAATCGGCGTACGTGTTACTTTGCGCGACAATACCATGTATGAGTTCCTGGACCGTTTGATCGCGGTTGCTTTGCCACGTATCCGTGACTTCAAAGGCATCAACGATAAAGGTTTTGACGGAAGAGGAAACTATACTTTAGGTGTATCCGAGCAAATTATATTCCCCGAGATCAATATTGACAAGATCAATAAAATCCAGGGTATGGATATTACCTTTGTAACCTCGGCAACAAATGATGTTGAAGCATTGGAGTTGTTGAAACAATTTGGATTACCATTTAAAAATCAAAATAATAATGGCTAAAGAAGGTGTAAAGGCACGCGAAATCAAACGTGCTAAATTAGTAGCTAAGTACGCTGAAAAAAGAGCGGCCCTTAAAGCTGAAGGCGATTACGCAGGTTTGGATAAATTACCAAAGGCATCGTCTCCGGTAAAATTACACAACCGTTGTAAATTAACAGGCCGTCCGCGTGGTTATATGCGCCAGTTTGGTATCTCGCGGGTAACTTTCCGTGATATGGCACTGGCAGGCAAGATCCCGGGGATCAAGAAGGCAAGCTGGTAATTGAGGCGAAAGCCGAAAGGTAAAAGCAAAAAGCTTTGGTCTTTCTGCTTTTGGCTTTAAGCTAAAAAGAATATTAACCGATAGAAGGTCCAAAAAGGAAACCACTATCATAAAACAATAAAATGAATACAGATCCAATCGCAGATTATCTTACAAGAGTAAGGAATGCTATTAAGGCCAACCATAGGGTTGTTGAAATTCCTGCATCAAATCTGAAGAAGGAAATCACGAAAGTGCTTTTCGACAAAGGTTACATTGCCAATTATAAGTTTGAGGAAAACACCGTGCAGGGCACTATTAAAGTGGCTTTAAAGTACCACCCGATAACTAAAATTTCTGCTATACGCAGCATTTCGCGCATAAGTAAACCAGGTTTGAGGAAATACGCAGGCATGGATAATATGCCAAGAGTATTAAATGGTTTAGGTATCGCCATCCTGTCGACTTCAAAAGGTGTAATGACCGACAAAGAAGCGCGCCAGCAAAATGTTGGTGGCGAGGTATTATGCTACGTATATTAACAGGAGGAATTAAGCAATGTCAAGAATAGGAAAAGCACCGATTGCACTGCCACAAGGAGTTACCATTACTGTATCGCCAGAGAACCTGGTTACAGTAAAAGGCCCCAAAGGTGAGCTGCAGCAGGCTGTTGACAGTGATATCATTGTTGAACAGGAAGAAGGAAATTTGGTTGTAAAACGCCCGTCTGAGCAAAAACGCCACAAAGCGCTTCACGGTTTATACCGTTCGCTTATCAACAACATGGTTGTTGGCGTAACCACCGGTTACAAAGTTGAACAGGAATTGGTTGGTGTGGGTTACCGTGCAACCAATAGCGGCAATACTTTAGACCTTGTGCTGGGATATTCTCACCACTACGTGTTTGAATTGCCAAAGGAAATTAAAGTTACAACTACTGCTGAGAAGGGTAAAAACCCGACCATCATTTTAGAATCAATTGATAAACAACTGATTGGCCAGGTAGCGGCAAAAATACGTTCGTTACGTGCACCGGAGCCTTACAAAGGTAAAGGTATCAAGTTTGTTGGCGAAGTATTGAGAAGAAAAGCAGGTAAATCAGCATCTAAAAAATAATCGTCATGGGAGCTAGAGCAAAATTATCAAGAAGAGACAGAATTAAAATGGGAATCAGGAAGCGCCTGTCAGGTTCTTCGATCCGTCCCCGTCTGTCAGTATACCGGAGTAATAAAGGCATTTACGCGCAGATCATTGACGATGTGAGCGGCAAAACACTGGTGTCTGCATCATCTTTATCAAAAGATTTCAATGCAGAAAAAGGCAGCAAGATCGATCAGTCGGTTGCCGTAGGCAAACTGGTTGCTGAAAAAGCTATTGCCGCAGGAATTAAGGATGTGGTTTTCGACCGTAACGGTTACTTGTACCATGGCCGTGTTAAATCACTGGCCGATGGCGCACGTGAAGGCGGATTAAACTTTTAATCGAAAAGAAAGATGTCAACAATCAATATAAAAAGAGTAAAAACCAGCGAGATCGAATTAAAAGACCGCCTGGTTAGCATACAGCGTGTTGCTAAAGTAACCAAAGGCGGCCGTACATTCAGCTTCTCAGCCATTGTGGTAGTGGGTGATGAAAACGGGGTTGTAGGTTATGGCTTGGGTAAAGCCAAAGAGGTTACCGAAGCTATTGCAAAAGGTATTGATGATGCAAAAAAGAACCTTGTAAAAGTTCCGATCATTAACGGTACAGTGCCGCATGAGCAAATCGGCAAGTTTTCGGGTGGTTTTGTCTTCATTAAACCGGCAGCAAACGGTACCGGCGTAATTGCAGGTGGCGCGATGCGTGCGGTGTTAGAATCAGCAGGTATCCACAATGTACTTGCAAAATCAAAAGGTTCATCAAACCCGCACAACGTGGTTAAGGCAACTGTTTCGGCGTTATCACAATTGCGTGATGCCCATACTGTGGCGCAGCACCGCGGCATTAGTTTAGGTAAAGTATTTAACGGATAATCAGTCATGGCAAAAATCAAAATAACACAGATTAAAAGCGTGATCGATAGAAGTGAGCGCCAAAAGAAGACCATCGAAGCCTTAGGCTTAAGAAAGATCAACCACAGTGTGGAAGTTGAAGCTACTGCAGCTATCATCGGTATGGTACGTAAAGTTAATCACCTGGTAGCAGTAGAAAATATTTAATATCATGAATTTAAGTAATCTTAAACCTGCAGAAGGTTCTACTAAAAATAGGAAAAGAATTGGCCGTGGTACCGGTTCGGGCCGTGGCGGAACGTCAACCCGTGGCCACAAAGGCGCAGGTTCACGTTCGGGCACAAGCACCAAGATCGGTTTTGAAGGCGGCCAGATGCCGTTGCAGCGCCGTGTACCAAAGGTGGGCTTTAAAAACCCTAACCGTGTTGAGTATGTTGGTGTAAACCTTGATGTTTTACAAAAGCTAACTGATCAATATTCAGTTTCGTCAATTGATTTTGCTACTTTGAAAGAGCATGGATTGGTTTCAAGGAACGACCTGGTTAAAATATTGGGCCGTGGCGAACTGAAAGCCAAATTAGAAGTTAAAGCACATGCCTTTACTGCAACAGCGCAAAAAGCGATCGAAGCAGCCGGCGGTACTATAGTAAAGCTATAATTTTCGATGAAGAAATTTTTCACCACATTATCCCACATCTGGAAGATAGATGATCTAAGAGTGCGTATCACTAACACACTCTTATTTCTTTTGATATATCGCGTAGGTTCTTTCGTTGTTCTTCCGGGGGTTAGTTACGCAACAACGCTGAACAGCAAGAATGCAAGCAGCGGTTTAACCGGACTGCTGAACATGTTTGCAGGAGGTTCGTTTGGTCGGGTTTCCATTTTCGCGTTGGGTGTGATGCCATATATTTCGGCCTCCATCGTAGTGCAGCTATTGGGTATTGCGGTTCCTTATTTCGCCAAACTGCAAAAAGAAGGCGAAAGCGGGCGTAACAAACTAAACCAGTGGACACGTTATCTGACGATTGCGATAACTGCTTTCCAGGCAGTTGCTTATTTGAAGTCGCAGATCAGCCCCGAGCAAATGCTGATCACCAACCCATATTTTACGGTGTTAAATATGTGTGTGTTAACCGCAGGTACCATGTTTGTAATGTGGCTGGGCGAAAAAATTACAGATAAGGGTATTGGTAACGGTATATCGCTTATCATCATGATAGGTATTATCTCAGCGCTTCCGGGTGCGTTTGCCAGCGAGTTTGTAACACGTACAACCGGCGCTGGTGGCTTGATCACCTTTATCGTTGAGATTGTTGCGCTTATTGTTGTTGTGATGTTTACCATATTGGTTGTGCAGGGTACCCGCAAGGTGGCTGTACAGTATGCAAAGCGTATAGTTGGCAATAAGCAGTATGGAGGCGTTCGCCAGTATATCCCTTTAAAGGTGAATGCTGCGGGTGTTATGCCGATCATATTTGCCCAGGCCCTGATGTTTATCCCGGCAACGGTGGCGCAGTTTTTTCCAAAAGCTGCATCCACAGGTATCCTGATGGCATTGTCTGACTATACTTCGTGGCAGCATAATTTACTGTTTGCGATATTGATCATAGCGTTCACCTTCTTCTATACGGCGATAACGATCAATCCGAACCAAATGGCGGAGGATATGAAAAAGAACGGCGGATTTGTACCGGGTGTTAAACCAGGCAGAACAACGGCTGAGTTTTTGGATGCCGTTATTTCGCGGATCACGTTACCGGGATCTATTTTCCTGGCTATCATTGCTATCATACCGGCATTCGCCAGCATGGTGCACGTGAGCAGCGGGTTTGCACGCTTTTTCGGAGGTACTTCATTGATCATCCTTGTGGGTGTGGTTTTAGATACATTACAGCAGATTGAAAGTCATTTATTAATGCGTCATTACGACGGATTAATGAAAACAGGAAGAATAAAAGGACGTACGTCTCTTTCTTCAGCGAGCGGTGCGAGCCAGCCTGTTATCTGATAAAAATCAAACATGTCGAAGATCCATTATAAGTCTGTCGAGGAGATAGAACTGATAAGAGAAAGTTCTTTACTTGTTTCCAAAACACTTGGAGAGATTGCCAAAGTTATAGGCCCGGGTGTTAAAACCATCACGTTAAACAAACTGGCAGAAACCTTTATCCGTGACAACGGCGGAGTACCTGCATTTTTGAACTATCACGGTTTTCCTTATTCATTGTGTATATCGCTTAACAACCAGGTGGTACATGGTTTCCCGGGCGAATATGTGCTTGAGGAAGGCGACCTGGTATCAGTTGACTGCGGTGTTGAGCTGAACGAATACATCGGCGATTCAGCCTATACATTTGCTATCGGCGAAGTAAGCGAGACAACCAAAAAACTGATGCGTGTTACCATGGAATGCCTTGACCTGGGTGTTGAAAAAGCGGTGGTAGGCATGCGTATTGGCGATATAGGTTATGCCGTGCAGCAGCATGCCGAGAAGAATGGGTTTGGGGTAGTGAAAGAACTGGTAGGCCACGGCGTTGGACGAGAGCTGCATGAAAGGCCCGAAGTACCCAACTATGGCCGGCGCGGTTCGGGTGTTAAGCTGGAGGAAGGAATGGTGATCGCCATTGAGCCAATGATCAACGCCGGAAAGGCCCGGGTAAAGTTTTGGGATGATGGCTGGACCGTATCAACGGCGGATGGCATGAAATCGGCGCATTACGAACACACGGTAGCGGTAAAAAAGGGCAAACCCGACATTCTATCTACATTTTCGTACGTAGATAATGTTTTAGAAGAAAAAAATAAAAGTTAAAATATTTTTATTAATTTTGCATCCCGCTTTTAGGGTGGATAATTAAGTAATAATCAGTAAAATATGGCCAAACAAGCCTCGATTGAACAAGACGGAACGATTAAAGAAGCATTATCAAACGCGATGTTTAGGGTAGAATTGGAGAACGGTCACGAAATTATTGCACACATATCCGGGAAAATGCGGATGCATTATATAAAAATTTTACCTGGAGACAGGGTTAAATTGGAAATGAGCCCGTACGATTTAACAAAAGGCAGAATAACTTATAGATATAAATAATAAAGCGATGAAGGTTAGAGCATCCATTAAAAAACGCAGTGTTGATTGCAAGATCATCCGCCGGAACGGGAAACTTTATGTGATCAACAAAAAGAATCCGAAATTCAAACAGCGTCAGGGATAATTAAAGTTATTGTAACGATTCGTACAACGGTAGCCGCCGTTCGGTCTTACTTAAAAACAAAAAACAAATATGGCAAGGATATCAGGTATTGATTTACCAAAAAACAAAAGAGGAGAGATCGGGCTCACCTATATTTACGGAATTGGCCGTTCAACAGCTCAAAGAATTTTGACTGATGCGGGCATCGATTTCAATACCAAAGTTCAGGACTGGACAGATGAGCAATTGAACGCTATCCGCGGGATCATCAACGATGAGATCAAGGTTGAAGGTTCGCTTCGTTCAGAAGTTCAATTGAACATAAAGCGTTTAATGGATATTGGTTGCTACCGCGGCACACGTCACCGTAAGGGATTGCCGTTACGCGGCCAGCGCACCAAAAACAACTCACGTACCCGTAAAGGAAAACGTAAGACTGTGGCTAATAAGAAAAAAGCTACTAAATAAGTTGATTAGTGATTAGAGAATAGAGATTAGTTGAATAGCTGATTAAAATTCAAAGATCATTAGGAATATATAAATTATAAAAAGATAGTTACCGGGTCCGGGTTATTCAATAACTCAATAATTCAGTAACTCAATAATTAAAAAAATGGCTAAAAGTAAAAAAGTAACCAAAAAGCGTGTTGTAATTGTTGAGCCGATTGGCGAGGCGCATATCAATGCTACTTTTAACAATATTATTATAACCCTTACCAACAAAACCGGGCAGGCTGTATCATGGTCGTCGGCTGGTAAAATGGGCTTCAAAGGTTCAAAAAAGAACACCCCGTATGCTGCGGGTCAGGCTGCTGCCGATTGCGGTAAAGTTGCTTACGACCTGGGCTTGCGTAAAGTTGAAGTGTTTGTAAAAGGCCCGGGCGCAGGCCGCGAGTCGGCTATCCGTACTTTGCAAACTGCAGGTATTGAGGTTACTACTATAAAGGATATTACACCGCTGCCGCACAACGGCTGTCGTCCTTCAAAAAGGAGAAGAGTTTAATTAACAGATTTTTTAAAGCTAAGATTCGACAGCTGCGGGCTGTTTGATACTTTAAAAACAACAAAAATGGCTAGATATACAGGTCCAAAATCAAAAATTGCACGCCGTTTCCGCGAACCGATCTTCGGTCCGGATAAAGCGTTAGAAAGAAAAAATTATCCACCGGGTATGCATGGCGCTTCCAAAAGAAGAGGAAAGCAGTCAGAGTATTCAACCCAGTTGATGGAGAAACAAAAGGTTAAATACACCTACGGTGTGTTAGAGCGCCAGTTCGAAAACTTGTTTCACCGTGCATCTTCAAAAGAAGGCATTACAGGCGAAAACTTACTGAAATTTTTAGAGGCACGTTTAGATAACGTGGTTTACCGTTTAGGCATTGCCCCAACACGTTCGGGTGCACGCCAGTTGGTGGGCCACAAACATGTAACTGTTAACGGCGAGGTGGTAAACATCGCTTCGTACCTGTTAAAAGCCGGTGATGTTATTGCGGTTCGCGAAAAATCTAAATCGCTTGAATCCATTACACATTCGGTAGCTGGCAGAAGGATCAACAAATACAGCTGGCTTGAGTGGGATGCCAATAATTTATCTGGTAAATTCCTGAACTATCCAAACCGCGATGAGATCCCTGAGAATATCAAGGAAAACCTGATCGTCGAGTTGTACTCTAAATAATAATATGAGATTGGAAAATAGAGATTAGAGGATAGAGGTTAGATATTGGAAGTGTTTTCCAATGTTTATAATCACTAACCTCTAATCTCCAACCTCTGATCTCTGGTCTATAAACAAACAATAAATAAAGGATATAAATGGCAATTTTAGCATTTCAAAAACCAGACAAGGTTATCATGCAGAAATCAACTGATTTTGATGGCACGTTTGAGTTTCGTCCGTTAGAACCAGGCTTCGGTGTTACCATTGGTAACGCCCTGCGTCGTATCTTGCTTTCTTCATTGGAAGGTTATGCGATCACTTCAGTTCGCTTTTCAGGAGTGATGCACGAATTTTCAACCATAAAAGGTGTTGTTGAAGATGTAACCGAGATCATATTAAATTTAAAACAGGTAAGGTTCAAAAAATCAGGTGAAACAGGCGAAAGCGAAAAGATATTTGTGATCATCAATGGTCAGGATGCTTTTACCGCCGGGGATATCACCAAGTTCTCGAATAACTTCGCCGTTTTGAACCCCGACCTGGTAATCTGTAACATGGATTCGTCAGTAACGCTTGAAATTGAGCTTACTGTAAACAAAGGCCGTGGTTACGTTGCCAGCGAAGAAAATAAAAACCCTGACGCTAATGTTGGTGTAATAGCTATCGATTCTATTTACACCCCCATCAAAAACGTAAAATATACCATTGAAAACTATCGTGTGGAGCAAAAAACAGACTATGAAAAATTAGTTCTGGATATTACCACTGATGGCTCAATTCATCCTGAAGAGGCGCTCAAAGAAGCTGCCAAGATATTGATCCAGCACTTTATGCTGTTCAGCGATGAGAACATGATGCTGGAGGCGCAGGCTAAAGAAGAGACCAAGGAAGTTGACGAAGAGATCCTGCATATGCGCAAGGTGCTGAAAACTGAACTGGTTGATCTTGACCTATCTGTACGTGCATTGAACTGCCTTAAAGCTGCCGACATCCGCAGCCTGGCCGACCTGGTATCGTACGATGTTGCTGACATGCTTAAGTTCAGGAACTTTGGTAAAAAATCATTAACTGAAATTCAGGACCTGGTTAAATCAAAAGGTTTATCTTTTGGTATGAACCTGTCGAAATTTAAGTTAGACGAAGAATAAAATTAGAGATTGGCGATTAGAGATCAGAGATTAGTTCTGAAACTTTAATCGCTAATTTATTATAAGACAAAGGGCTCGCAGGTTGGCGACTAATCTCTAACCTCTGATCTCTAATCACTAAAAGTAAGCGAGAGCATAATTCCGAGGGCTTGAGTTGATCGCCCGACGGTATGCACGTGAAATAAATAAAAACAATGAGACACGGAAAAAAAGTAAACCACCTGGGCCGTACCGACAGCCATCGTAAAGCGATGCTGGGTAACATGGCTTCATCGCTTATATTACACAAGCGTATTACTACAACTTTAGCTAAAGCAAAAGCTTTACGCGGATATGTTGAGCCTTTATTAACCAAATCAAAAAGCGATACTACGCATTCACGCCGTATTGTATTCAGCTATTTGCAGGACAAAGACGCGGTAACTATCCTGTTCCGCGAAATTGCTGAAAAAATAGCCAGCCGTCCCGGTGGTTATACCCGCATCATCAAAATGGAAAACCGTTTAGGCGATAACGCTGAAATGGCAATGATCGAGCTGGTAGACTATAACACTGTTTATGGTACTGAAGCTGGTAAGGCTGAAAAGAAATCAACACGTCGTCGTGGCGCTAAAGGCAAAGCAACTGCTCCCGCAGCAAAGGCTGCTCCTGCCGCTACTGCCGAGGTAACGCCTGCTGATGATGAGGCTGTAATTGAAGCGCCTGTTGCAGAAGCTGCACCGGTTGCTGAAACTACAGCTGCAATTGAAGAAACTCCTGCTGCTGAAACAGAAACACCAAAAGCATCAGCCGAGAACGAAGAAAATGCTGAAAAAGGCGAATAAGTAATTCGCTTTTAAAATAAAAGGAACGCCTTGCTTATTTAAGCAGGGCGTTTTTCGTTTTGCACTTTTGTTATCCTGAGTGATAAAATTGAAAAACTCTGAAGATGAAAGGGGTGTCATGGTGAGCTCCGTCGAACCACGGCGCGCGGGGCTAACGGATGCTCGTCGAAGTAATCGTTAAATTGTTCGCGAAGTAACCCAGCTATGTATAACGGGAAGGCCTTTGCCCACTATGGTTCGACGGGGCTCACCATGACAACTTGGACTTGTTCGGGAACAAACATGCCATGGGTAACGCAGTCAAGGATATTCTCCACCCAAAAGGGAATCGAACACGTCATTAAACGAACTGCTCTATAACCTGCTGCAGCTGACCGGCCTGCATAACCCCGCTTTGCCGCCATTTCGACTCGCCGTTTTTAAATATCATCAGCGTTGGAACGCTTTGTACATTGTAGGCGCTTGCCGCCGATGGGTTTTTGTCTATGTCTATTTTCAAAATAGTCACCTTATCACCCATGGTGTCCTTTACCTGTTTCAATATAGGTGGCATCATTTTACATGGCCCGCACCATTCTGCCGAAAAGTCGATCAGCACAGGTTTCTCCGATGCTATTATATCCTTGAAATTTGCCATAACAATTTGGGTTAGATGATATATAAAGGTAACATATTTGAATGTTTAAAGTTTCCTTTTTGTATATTCAAACGTTAAAACTAAACCGGTATAACAATAATGAAAAATCCACCTGAACCTTCGGGAAAGCAGCGTATCCAGTCGATCGACATTTTGCGTGGGGTTATTATGCTCATCATGGCTATTGACCATTGCCGCGACTTCTTTCACACCGGCGGCCCTAACAGCGATCCTACCGATATGCACACCACCACGGTTTTTTTCTTCTTTACCCGGTGGATCACTCATTTTTGCGCACCCACTTTTGTTTTCCTGAGCGGCGTTTCGGCCTATCTTGCCGGAACAAGGCGCACATCAAAAGAGCTGAGCGCTTTTTTGATAAAGCGAGGATTGTGGCTTATCGTCGTCGAACTGGTGGTAATAACGCTGGCCTTTACTTTTAACCCGCTATATAATGGATTTATATTACAGGTAATATGGGCTATAGGTATCAGCATGGTTATTCTCGGCCTGCTGGTGCGTGTGCCGTTAACGGTTATCGGGATCATTGGCGGTCTGATCTTTATCGGGCGCGATATTCTCGATTATATGCAATTGCCAAAGGCCGGCGCCGGGTATGTGCTGTTAAGAATATTTTTTACGGCAAAAGGAACAATTTTGCCGCTCGGCAGCAGTCATTTTATTTTCGACCTGTATGCCGTTATTCCATGGACGGGTGTGATGCTGATAGGGTACGTATTCGGTTCGCTTTATAAGTCGTCAGTTAGCGCAGCGCAGCGAAAAAGAATTTTGCTTGTTGCAGGCTTCAGCTTTATCGGGTTGTTTATTTTGTTAAGATTACCTAACGGGTATGGCGATCCATCGCCGTGGTCCACGCAACGCAACTGGGCGCATACGCTGCTTTCATTTTTAAATGTCAGCAAATACCCACCATCGCTATTGTACCTGTTCATGACCCTGGGGCCGGCTTTGATCGCATTGGCGCTAACCGAAAACCTGCAAAACAAGTTAACCAAAATTTTCACGGTTTATGGCAATGTGCCGTTCTTTTATTATGTGCTGCACTTTTATTTGATCCATATTATAACCGTTATCCTGTTTTTTGCGTCGGGGTATACAACCAGCCAGATCGTCGACCCAAACTCGCCATTTTTATTCCGGCCAACGAACTTCGGATTCAGTTTGGGGATCGTTTACCTGTTGTGGATGTTTGTTATTGTAGTTCTGTATTTCCCGTGCCGGTGGTTTAGCAGGTACAAGCAAACACACCGCCAGTGGTGGCTGAGCTATCTGTAAGGATTTCGGAATTGGAGCTTATGCTATTTGGCGTGGATTAATGCATCACTTTCGGCCCGTCACTATTTACCGACTGCAGGATATTATTATCAGACAGCCAGTCAGCAAGCCGGTCGGGCCAGTTTTTTATTGATTTTAGTTTTGAACGGTAGCCCATATTAAAGCCATGCTGCCCCTGTGTAAAAAGGTGCGCTTCCGCGGGAACTTTGGCATCGCGATATTTTTGAAGCAACTGCATCACCGAAATTGAACAACAGGGATCGTCATTGGCAGCCAGGAGGAATATCGGCGGCGCATCATGCGGCACCACATCAGGGATGAAACCCGGGCCCGGGTATATTTGTATCAAAAAGTTGGGTTTTGCGTTGGCGCGATCGATGATGTCAGGTGCATTTGGATCGCCTTGTCCATTTTCAAAAGCTACCATATCAACCACCTCGCCGCCTGCCGAAAAGCCCATCATGCCAATGCGGTTGGGATCGATGCCAAACTCCGCCGCACGGCTGCGCACCAGCCGCATAGCCCTGAAACCATCCTGCCGGGCATGTACCTCAACTTTATAGGGCGAGAGCGTATCCCGGCCTAAGCGGTACTTCAGCACAAATACAGCAACGCCCAGGTTATTCAAAAATTTAGCCGGGTCTATGCCCTCGGCATTAAAAACCAGCAGCCGGTGACCACCGCCGGGGCAAATAACCACCGCAGCGCCATTTGCTTTATCTTTCGGCGGCAAAAACACGGTAAGGGATGGGTTATGTATGTTTTTCACCCAGTATGATTTAGCCTGCTCGGGCTCGTTACGGCGATTCTCGAAACCTGGCGCACCCTTTTGCCAAAGCGGTATTACAAATGAATCGGTTTGAGCCCATATTGCCGCCGGTAATAGCAGCAGGCCAATAATTGCTTTGATATATTTAAACATAGCCTGGTTTTATTTGATTATTCTAAGTTATTGATTTTTGACCAAATTTGAGCTGCCGCGAGCATTGATTGCCTGACTATAGAACAAGAAATGAAGCGCATCATAAATTCCGGGCGGCACAACCGAGTCGTGGTCTTTGTCGGGATAGTATTTATGCTGCCAGCGTAAGCCGTTCCCTGGGTTGCTACCCAATATGTCGATCAACTTGAGCAGGGACCTGATATGGTTCGTTGAGCCGGTGGTATCGCCTTTAGCTTGCGTGATATCCATACCAATAGGCATGGTATTGGCAACACCGAGAAACAGTGAGGTGCCGGTAAAATTTCCGCCCTCAAATTTTGCTGCGGCATCGTTCAATACAATTCTGTTATCCCACCACATGCTTGGGTCAATGGCTGCGTAGGCGTCAAACATTTTGGTTCGGGTTATTAAAATATTTATTACTGTTAATCCGCCCAATGAGTAGCCCATCAAGGTTTTATATGGCGACGTAGGATAAATAGATTCGATATATGGTATCAATTCCTTCTCTATAAAGCCGATAAAGTTTTCGCTCCCGCCTGAGTTTTTCAACATGTCTAACTCATCTCCTTCGGGGCCGATCGACGAGATTGTTGGGGTGAAGTCGCTGGCGCGATCGGTGTTGCTGACGGCCACAACGATCATTTCAGGGCAGTGTGCGTCAGGATTTTGCTGTCTTAGGTGCGTTAACCCCTTGATAACTTCCGCGCTAAGGGCATCGCCATCAAACAGGTATATAACCGGGTATTGCTGTTTGTTAAGTGCAGCTTTATTATAGCCGGCCGGCAAGAAGATCCGTATGCGCCTGGCTTCGCCCAATATCCCTGAATAAATGACGCCTGGTTGCCCCCATACAATACCATTATATTTAATGATGAACGCGGCCACGGCCGCCATACCGCCTAACAATAAAAGAAGCGCTGCGAATTCCATAAGGAACTAATAATAAACTAAGATAAATGAATAACGGAAATAATAAATAATTTAATATTTTAGCTTTAAATCAAATTGATATGCAAATACGAAAACTTGTTTTGTGTGCAATAGCAGCAGCTACGATAGGCAGCCGGGCAAATGCGCAGAAAGTTGAATTTACAGAATACGATATGCCCAACGGCCTGCATGTTATTCTGCACGATGATCATCATGCACCCGTTGTGGCCGTATCGGTTATGTATCATGTGGGTTCGAAAAATGAAGCCGCCGGCCGCACGGGCTTCGCTCATTTTTTTGAGCACCTGCTGTTTGAAGGAAGCGAAAATATTAAGCGCGGGCAGTTTATGAAGATCGTATCGGCGAACGGCGGACAAAATAATGCCAATACCACACAAGACCGTACTTTTTATTATGAAGTATTTCCGTCAAACGAGCTGGAAACCGGCCTTTGGCTTGAGAGCGAACGTATGATGCACCCGGTAATCAACGAAGTTGGCGTAAAAACACAGAATGAGGTGGTAAAGGAAGAAAAACGCCTAAGTTTTGATAACCGGCCCTATGGCAACGTGATCAACGATATTGAGGGGGCTATGTTCACGAAACACCCTTATCACAATGGCGTTATCGGGTCGATGAAAGACCTTGATGCTGCAAAGCTGGACGAGTTTAAAGGTTTTTTTAAACAGTACTATGTGCCAAATAATGCAGTGCTGACCATCTCGGGTGATATCAACATCGCCAAAACAAAACAGCTGATCGACGCCTATTTTGGTGCGATACCGCGCGGGGAGGCTGTTGTTTACCATAAAACCGAGGAAATGCCGATCACCAAAGAGACAATTGATACGGCTTACGATGCCAACATACAAATACCGGCCATTTTAGCCGCGTACCGTGTACCGGGAAGAGACACCAGGGATTCAAAGATCATGGAGATGATATCATCCGTTTTATCCGGCGGTGCAAGTTCAAGGATGTATAAAAAAATGGTGGATGATAAAAAAGATGCCCTGCAGGTTTTCGCGTTTAACTATGCGCTTGAAGACTATGGGATGTACATCGTGGGTGCATTGCCAAGCGGGGGCGCCGCGCCAAAAGGTTTGCTGACGGATATGGACGAGGAAATTGTTAAGCTGCAAACCGACCTCATTAGCCCAGAAGATTATCAGAAATTGCAGAACCAGTTTGAGGATAATTTTGTAAGCGCCAATACGCGGATGCTTGGCATAGCCGAAAACCTGTCGAACGGCTACACTTTTTATCATAAGGACACGAACCATATTAATGAAGAGCTAACTGAGATCAGGACGATAACACGGGAAGAGATAAGGGATGCCGCCCGGAAATACCTGAACACCAGCCAGCGCGTGGTATTGTATTACCTGCCGGCTAAAAAGACTCAATAATTAATTTATATCACACATGATCATGATGAAAAAATATATAATGATAGCAGCCGGCGCATTGTTAATGCAATATGCCCAGGCGCAAATAAAAGTGGACAGGAGCAAACAACCAACGCCCGGCCCGGCGCCGGTGTTAACCATAAAAGACCCGGTTGTTTATAAAATGCCAAACGGTATCACTTTGCTGATAGTTGAGGACCATAGATTGCCTAAAGTATCAGCCACCTTTATGGTCGACCCCAGTCCGGTTACCGAAGGGGAAAAGGCGGGCATAATGAACCTAATGGGCAGTATGCTGAACGAGGGCACCAAAACAATGCCCAAAGCTGCTTTTGACGAAGCTGTCGAAAAACTGGGTGCGAATGTGAATTTGAATTCAAGCGGCGGTTCGGCATCTGCTTTGACCCGCTATTTTAAGAGTGCTTTCACCCTGATGGGGCAGGCCCTTAAGGAACCTGCATTCACGCAGGAGTCGTTTGATAAGCTGAAGACACAAGCCATTACCGGGTTAAAGGCGCAGGCTAAAAGTGCGCCTGCCATTTCAAACCGGGTAACCAACGCGCTGGTTTACGGCAAAACCCACCCGAATGGCGAGTTTGAAACCGAAGAAGGTATTCAGCATCTTACTTTACAAGATGTTAAAGAAGCCTATGCAAAGCATATTACCCCATCGGGGTCGTACCTTACCATAATCGGGGATATTAACCCTGCCGATGCCAAAGCCCTGGTAATATCGGTGTTTGGAAACTGGACCGGCGTCATGTTAAAATTGCCGCACCTGGCCATTGTGCCTAACCCCGCAACAACGGAGATCGATGTCGTTGACCTACCCAACGCAGTACAGTCGGAGATCAAAGTGGTTAACCTGGTTGACCTGAAAAAAAATAATCCTGACTATTTTCCGGTGTTGCTGACCAATTATATACTTGGCGGAGGAGCCGAAAGCCGCTTGTTTATGAACCTCCGCGAAAAGCATGGTTTTACCTATGGCGCCTATTCGAGCCTGGGTACCGGCAGGTTTCAAACCACTTTCCAGGCCTCGGCTTCGGTACGAACTGCGAAAACAGACAGCGCAGTTATGGAATTTTTGAACGAGATCAAACGTATACGCGCTGCGAAGGTATCCGATGAGGAATTGAAAACGGCCAAGGCTTTATATAATGGCTCATTTGCGTTGGGATTGGAAGACCCTGCGCGAACAGCTACTTTCGCCAGCACCATCCTGATCAATAACCTGCCGGCAGATTTTTATAAAACCTACCTGCAACGGGTAAACGCCGTAACGGCTGACGATGTGCTCCGCGTGGCCCGGAAGTATATGAATTATGATAACACGCGGATCGTGGTGGTGGGCAACGCCTCGCAAATGCTTGCCGGGTTAAAAAAGTTAGGCTACCCCGTTAAGCTGTACGATGCTTTTGCCAACCCTGTGGTTGAAGGCGCACAGGCAAAAAGTGTGGCTGATGTTAAAGCATCGGATGTGATAAAAAATTATATCGACGCTATTGGCGGAACTGCTGAGCTGAGAAAGCTGACGTCATATTCTATAAACATGTCGCTCGCCATGCAGGGAATGACGCTGGCCGTAAACAAAAAGAAAATGGCGCCTAACAAAGAATTGATGACCATTTCAATGGGTGGCAACGTAGTGATGAAATCCCTGTTTGATGGCGAAAAAGGTTACCAGCAACAGGCTGGCAATAAAAAAGACATGACGGCCGAAGAGGTCGCACAGAAAAAAGTTTTTACATCGGTTACCGAACAGCTGGATTATTTAAGTAACCCGGCATTTAAACAGGCGGTAAAGGGTATTCAAAAGATTAATGGCTCCGACGCTTACCAACTGGCCGTTACCGATCCTACAGGCAAAACTTCTACTGAATATTATGATGTAAAAAGCAAATTGCTGGTACGTAGTGAAAGCAGCACCACCACCAATAATAATACAGTGTCGCAAACGATCGATTTGAGCGATTACCGAAAGGTTGATAATGTCATGTTCCCGTTTAAGCAGGCATTAACCATTTCGGCGGGCGGCCGTGAGCAAAACCTGGTGATGACCGTGACCGATGTTAAATTGAATTTCGGCGTTACAGCTGATGATTTTAAGTAAAGCTTAGGTAGACCTGCCAATTTAAAAGCCCGTCCCGTAATCGTAGGGACGGGCTTTTTTACTTTGCAGTTACGGTGTGGCGTGGCCGATGAATTATCTTTGTATAAAATTTGAAATCCTATGAAAGTTGAAATTTGGTCGGACGTGATGTGCCCGTTTTGCTACATCGGCAAACGCAGATTTGAGGACGCGCTGGAGCATTTCGCGCATAAAGATAAAATAGAAATTGAGTGGAAAAGCTTCCAGCTTAACCCCGGCCTGGTTACAGACCCGGAGATAAATATAGACGAATACCTTGCTGATAAAAAGGGCTGGGGGCTTGAACAGGCCCGCCAAATGAACGCCCATGTAACGCAAATGGCCGCAGAGGTTGGCCTGACCTATAATTTTGATAAGGCGATAGTGGCCAATAGTTTTAACGCCCACCGCATCAGCCACCTGGCAAAAAAGCATGGGCTGGGTGTTGCGATGGAGGAACAATTGTTCAAAGCTTATTTTACCGATGGTAAAAATATCGACGATAGGGAGACCCTTATTGAGTTAGGTACGCAAATTGGGTTGGACGCCGACGAAATCAAACAAACATTTGAAAGCAGCGCTTACGCAGATGATGTGCGGCATGATATTGCCGAAGCGCAGTATTTGGGCATACAGGGCGTACCGTTTTTTGTGATGAATGGTAAGTACGCCGTTTCCGGCGCACAGGCTGTACCGGTATTTGAGCAAACGCTTGATAAAGCTTTTGATGAATGGCAAAAAGAGACTTCGAAACCAAAACTCGAGATTATTGAAGGCGATTCATGCGGGCCTGACGGAAATTGCTGATCGCAGAATTAGTTATTTTGATCTCAAAAAATTAACTATTTTTGCTTTACGAAACTTAGTGTAATTTTTACACTAAGAAAACTTATAATTATACATGGATTCTACCGTCCAGCCAATTACTATACACCGTACTACTTTGCGCGTCGCTGTGGGCGCGTTATTTTTTATGGCGGGTTTATGTTTTGCCAGCTGGGCGTCGCGCATTGCCACGGTGCAGCAAACCATGGGTCTTTCGGATGCTGCGCTGGGCGCTGTGCTCTTCTCCCTTCCGGTTGGTTTAATGTGCTCATTGCCGTTCTCGGGCTGGATCATTACCAAAATCGGCAGTAAACGACTATTGCTTTCGGCTATATTGGTTTACGGCATGGCTTTAGTTAGCCTGGGGCTGGCAAAAAATACGTTTCAATTAATTATCTGCCTGGTGTGTTATGGCTTTGCAAGTAACGCAGTTAATATCTCGGTGAATACACAAGCTGTTGCCGCCGAAGGCCTTCATGAAAAGCCCATTATGGCTTCGTTTCATGGGTTATGGAGCCTGGCGGGGTTTACCGGCGCCGGCATAGGTACAATAATGATCGCGAACGGAGTGAACCCTTTTCATCACTTCGTTATTATTTTAATGGTACTAATTGTTGGTGTTATTATCGCATCAAGGTTTTTGTATGATGATAGCGAAGCGGTAAAAAACGTACCATCTTCTACTATGCCCTTGCTGATGCGCCTCCGGCTGATGATCCCCTTACTTACGCTCGGGACCATCGCCTTTTGCTCCATGATCTGCGAAGGGGCTATGTTCGACTGGAGCGTGATCTATTTCAAGAAGGTAATAGCTGCGCCTATAGCCTTACAAGGCGCGGGTTTTACTGCATTCATGTTAACTATGGCCGGGGGCAGGTTTGTTGCCGATTGGTTCGCGCACCGTTTTGGATTAAAACGTACACTGCAGGTTAGCGGCACCTTAACCACTACCGGTTTGCTCATAGCTGTACTGTTCCCGCATTTTTATACCGCTATGGCGGGATTTTTATTGGTCGGCGCAGGTGTTTCTTCTGTAGTGCCGATGGTATACAGTGCCGCCGGAAAATCAAAAACCATGTCGCCGGGTGTGGCGCTGGCCGCTGTTTCTACTATCGGCTTTGTCGGGTTCCTTGTGGGTCCTCCGCTCATCGGTTTTATTGCCGGCCTGGCTACGTTAAGGGCGTCTTTCGTTTTTATAGCCATAATGGGCACCAGCGTGGTCATATTATCCACACGGGCCAAAATTTAATTATTCCCTGTCCAGTTCTTCCGCGTGCGGGTTCAGTATGAACTCAAATTTTTCGTACCCATTGTGAAAAATAAATTTGAGCCGTTCTTTTGGTACTGTAATATCAAGGGATATCGCGCCAAGCGTTTCAGGTAAATTATCCCTTATTACTTTCAGATCGGTAATGCGCGGCATTTCCACAAAAATATTGTCCCCGTTCGCGTTAATTTCCCATCCCGGCAAACCGGCTTCTCTTAAAACTTCAATCCACTTTTGCTGGTAAGCATTCATATTTTTTGATATATATGCTAAAAGCGATCAGTTTAATAAAGGTTTTAATTTTTTGACTGTTGATTTGAATGATCATAGGATTTCGTTGATTTTTTGTTCAGGGCCTTAAACATTTAGGCCTTTTACCCTTCGCCTTTTACCTTTAACCTTTTACCTTTCACCTAATTTTACCATATTGCATGGATAAACCCGGATCGTGAACAATAAGATCAACTCATTAAAGAAAAAACGTGAAGAAGCCCTGATGGGCGGCGGCAAGGCTCGTATTGAAAGTCAGCATAAGAAAGGAAAGCTTACCGCGCGTGAGCGCCTTCATTTTTTGATGGACGAGGGTTCTTTCCAGGAGATCGGGATGCTGGTGTCCCACCGTTCCACAGACTTCGGGATGGAGAACGAAAAGTATCCAGGCGACGGCGTTGTTACGGGATACGGAACGATCAATGGCCGGCTGGTATATGTTTTCTCACAGGATTTTACTGTATTCGGCGGCTCACTGTCGGAAACCCATGCCGAGAAGATCTGTAAGATTATGGACCTGGCCATGAAGAATGGTGCGCCGGTAGTAGGCTTGAATGACTCGGGCGGCGCACGCATCCAGGAAGGGGTGGTATCCCTGGGCGGCTATGCCGATATATTTTACCGCAATACAATGGCATCGGGCGTTGTGCCCCAAATTTCGGCTATTATGGGTCCCTGCGCCGGCGGCGCGGTATATTCGCCGGCCATAACTGATTTTATTTTGATGGTGGAAAACACCTCTTACATGTTTGTAACCGGGCCCAACGTGGTAAAAACCGTTACGCATGAAGAAGTTACTTCGGAGGAGTTGGGTGGCGCAACAACACACGCCACCAAATCGGGTGTTACGCATTTTGCCTGCGCCAACGAGATTGAGGCCATACAAAATGTGAAGAAATTGCTGAGCTATATGCCGCAAAATTGCGAGGACAAAGCGCCTTCATTACCCTACGAAATAAAAAATGAACAGCGTGCGGAACTGAATACCCTGATGCCGGATAATGCCACGCAGCCTTATGATATAAGGGAAGTGATCGACCATGTGATTGATGCGGGTTCGTTTTTGGAAGTGCATAAGGATTTCGCGGAAAATATAGTGGTCGGCTTTGCGCGTCTTGCAGGCCGCAGTATCGGTATAGTGGCCAACCAGCCTGCATTTTTAGCCGGGGTGCTTGATATTCATTCGTCAACCAAGGGCGCTCGTTTTGTGCGTTTTTGCGATAGCTTTAATATCCCGCTGCTGGTTTTTGAGGATGTGCCGGGCTTTTTGCCTGGTACCGACCAGGAATGGAACGCCATCATCACCAACGGCGCCAAATTGCTCTATGCTTTTTGTGAAGCGACGGTGCCGCGTATTACGGTGATCACCAGGAAAGCTTATGGTGGCGCCTATGATGTAATGAACTCCAAGCATATTGGCGCGGACATGAATTTTGCCTGGCCGACCGCCGAGATAGCTGTTATGGGCGCAAAGGGCGCCGCTGAAATTATTTTTAAAAGAGAGATCACTTCTGCCGAAGATAAGGAAGCCAAGTGGAAAGAAATGGAACTGATGTATTCCGACATATTTGCCAACCCCTACAGGGCCGCTGAACGCGGTTTTATTGATGAAGTGATAGAGCCATCGGAAACCCGCCTGAAGCTCATATACGCCTTTAAAATGCTGGAAAATAAGGTAGTTAATAACCCGAGGAAGAAACACGGGAATATTCCGTTGTGATTTCGGATTTTATACCAACTGGTAGAAGTTTTTAGAGGTTTAGAAGATAAAAAAGCCTGCGCTTTTAAGGCTTCCTATTAATAAAAGTTATTTATGATAAGCATCGAACAAATAACCCCCCAACTTACTCATCGATTGCGAAGGGACGTTTTGTACCCCGGACAAAAGCTGTTTGAAATGGAATTGGATGAAGATGGCGACGGGATGCATTTCGGCGCTTTTAAGGACGGGAAGCTGGTTGCGGTTGTTTCATTGTTTCAAAAAGGGGAGGATTTTCAGTTTCGCAAGCTTGCGGTTGACCCGGAGGTACAAAAAATGGGCGTAGGTGCCGGCTTGTTAAACTATATTACCGATTACGCAGCGATCAACGGCGGCAAAAGGATATGGTGTAACGCAAGGGATACTGCAATAGGGTTTTATCTGAAAGCGGGATTTAAACTAACCGGGCAAGCCTTTTCAAAGAATGGTTTTGATTATGAGATCATGGAGAAGGTTATTTAGACTTCTCACTCATGAAAAAACCGGCGTTTACTACGCGCCGGTTCAACTAACTAACAACTGATCTTTAGAAAATTTACTCACCACAAAAGAACAGTTGCCAAATGAAGCTACTGTTAAGCTATCAACAAATTAATCGTTGTTTATTTTTGCTGTCAGACATTATCAGCAGCTTTATTATATTTGCCTGCGCCCACTACCCGGGCATACCACAATATGGCTAAAAAGAAAACCGATGCGCCAAAGCATGTTGCTGTTGTAACTGAGACTTCCCTGTCATTTTTTGAAAAATATATCAATAACCCATCGCCAACCGGCTTTGAATGGCCGGGCCAGCAGCTTTGGCTGGATTATTTAAAGCCTTATATTGACGACCATTATGTCGACAATTATGGCACGGCCGTTGGTATTATCAACAAGGATGCCCCTTATAAGGTGGTGATCGAGGCGCATGCCGATGAAATATCCTGGTTCGTAAACTACATCACCAGCGACGGATTGATCTATGTGATCCGCAATGGCGGGTCTGACCACCAGATAGCGCCTTCAAAACGTGTAAACATTCATACGGATAAAGGTATCGTTAAGGCGGTATTTGGCTGGCCCGCTATCCATACCCGTACAGCTGGTGAAAAGGAAGAAGCGCCGACCTTGAAGAATATATTCCTGGATTGCGGCTGCACCACCAAGGAAGAGGTTGAAAATATGGGTATTCATGTAGGCTGTGTGATCACCTACGAGGATGAGTTCATGGTGCTGAACAACCGCTATTATGTAGGCCGCGCGCTGGATAACCGCGCCGGTGGTTTTATGATAGCCGAAGTGGCGCGCCTGCTAAAAGAGAATAAGGTTAAACTGCCGTTTGGATTATATATCGTAAACGCGGTGCAAGAGGAAATCGGCCTGCGCGGCGCCGAGATGATAGCTCATCACATTAAGCCCAACGTGGCTATCGTGACGGATGTAACGCATGACACCCAAACACCCATGATCAGCAAGATAACCCAGGGCGACCTGGCCTGCGGCAAAGGGCCCGTTGTATCCTATGCGCCTGCCGTGCAAAATAACTTGAACAGGCTGCTTATCGATGCGGCTGAAAAAGCAGGTATCCCGTTCCAGCGGCAAGCCTCATCCCGGTCAACCGGTACCGATACCGACGCCTTTGCCTATTCAAACGACGGGGTACCGTCGGCGCTGATCTCCCTGCCGCTGCGTTACATGCACACCACTGTTGAAATGATCCATAAAGAGGACGTGGATAACGTAATCAGGCTGATATACGAGGCACTGCTAAATATCAAAGCCGGCCAGGATTTCAGGTATATCAAATAATTATTTGGAGATGCCGAAACATTTTAAGCCCATTTTTATTATTTACGTTTAATCATCGTACCCAAAACAGATATGAAACCAACACTCCTAATTTTAGCCGCAGGAATGGCCAGCCGCTACGGAAGCATGAAACAGATCGACGGCTTTGGCCCACATGGCGAAACAATTATAGATTACTCCATTTATGATGCCATCAAAGCCGGTTTTGGTAAGATAAGCTTCATCATCCGTGAAGAATTTGCTGATGCTTTTAAGGCAATTTACGAACCAAGGCTAAAGGGCCGTGTTGAAACTGACTATGTTTTCCAGAGCTATGACCTGAAACCTTTCGGTATTGATAAAACCATTGAACGGGCAAAGCCCTGGGGTACGGCGCACGCGGTTTTGGCTGCGCGTAACCAGGTGCACGAGCCTTTTTGCGTGATCAATGCCGATGACTATTATGGGTACGACGCCTTTGATAAAATGGCAAAATTTTTAAACACCGAAGTAACCGACGATAAATACTGTATTATTGGTTACCGGGTTGACCGCACCTTGTCCGAATACGGCACCGTTTCGCGCGGTGTATGCCAGGTTGATGACGAAGACAATATGGTGGCCATTAACGAGCGGTTGAAAGTTTATTTTAAGGATGGCAAGGTGGTTTATGAAGAAGACGGTATTGAGTACCCGCTTCCTTCTGATACGCCGGTTTCTATGAATTTCTGGGGATTTACGCCTGCTGTTTTCAAAAAGACCGAGCCTTTATTTAAAGCCTTTGTTGAAGCAAATGAAAACAACCCGAAAGCGGAATTCTTTATACCGTTGATAGCTGACGGACTGATCAAAAGCGGCGAAGCATCATTTAAGGTTATCCCAACCGCTTCGAAGTGGTTTGGCGTTACGTATAAAGAAGATAAGCCTATCGTACAAAAAAACATATCCGATCTGGTGGCCAGCGGGGCTTATCCGGAGAATTTGTGGCCGTAAAAAGAAATTTTCAATATACGATCAATCCCGCTTTAACGGGATTTTTTGTTTTGTTATCTTTTCCAAACCAACAAACCTTCCCGCTGTTCTCCCTCTACGCTATATAGGTTCGATATGCAAACAGAAATCTTAGGAAACGTAGAAAGTGCTGCAAAGAAAGGCAACATTTTAATTATAAAAACCCCTGAAGCCGAAGCCCGTATTTGGGTTTATACCCCGTCAATCATCCGGGTTTGCATCAGCAAGGATTATAGGGAAGAAGGTTCCTTTGCGGTGATACAGGAGCCGGCTGAAAAAATAGATTTTACTGAATCTGACAAGGAAATTGTGGTCACTACTTCAGCACTACAGCTGCGGATCAATAAATATCCACTACGGTTTAATTTTTATACGGCTGATGGAAAAGTTTTGAGCGAAGATGACCCCCGTTTTGGTGTTAACTGGCAGGATGCGCGGGTGACGAATTACCGCAAATTGGTTGCAGATGAAAAGTTTATCGGGTTGGGTGAGAAAACGGGGAACCTTAACCGCCGGGGTAGCTCGTATGTGAACTGGAACACGGATGCTGCCCTGCACGGCATTGAAGCCGACCCGCTGTATAAAACGTTTCCTTTTTTTGTAGGGCTGCACGGTGGGCTGACCTACGGGCTGTTTTTTGACAACACTCATAAAAGCTATTTCGATTTCGGTGCGACGACCGACGGGCAGATGAGCTGGTTTGGCGCGGAGGGCGGCGACATGAACTACTACTTTTTCGGGGCGCAAAGCGTATCGCAAATTATTGAAGATTATACCTGGCTCACTGGCCGCATGGAGATGCCGCCGCTATGGAGCCTGGGTTACCAGCAATGCCGCTGGAGCTATATGAGCGCGGATGAAGTGCTGGACATTGCCGGAAACTTTAGGAAGGAAAAGATACCCGCCGATGTGATGTATTGCGACATCGACTATATGGATGATTACAAAATATTTACCTGGAACAAAAAAACCTTCGCCGATCCGAAAGGGATGATCACCAAACTAAAATCCATGGACTTTAAGCTGGTAACCATTGTTGACCCCGGAATAAAAGTCGAAAAAGGCTATAAGCAATATGATGAGGGCGTAGATAAAGATTACTTCGCAAAATACCCCAACGGCGAAAAATACGTAGCCAACGTTTGGCCGGGGCGCTGCCATTTCCCTGATTTTTTCAGGAAGGATGTACGGGAATGGTGGGGGAAATCATTCACTGCCTTAACTGAACCGGGCGTGGAAGGCTTTTGGAACGATATGAACGAACCGGCCGCCTGGGGACAAAATATGCCCTGGCTGGTAAAATTCGGCGACCGTTATATGCCCGAGGTGCGCAATGTTTACGGTATGGAAATGGCAAGGGCCACCTATGAGGGAACCAAAAAGCTATTAAAAAATAAACGGCCTTTTGTGCTAACACGGGCCGCTTATTCCGGCTCCCAACGGTATTCGGCTGTGTGGACCGGTGATAACTCGGCCTATGATGCGCATATGCTGTTGGGGCAGCGACTGGTGAATAGCCTGGGTATAACCGGCATGTCAATGATCGGGGTGGATATCGGCGGGTTTAGCGGCGATCCCACGCCCGAACTGATGGTGCGCTGGAATTCGCTCGGCGTGTACACGCCGATGTTCCGCAACCATGCTCAGCAAGGCACCATTATGCGCGAGCCGTGGTGTTGGGGGAAAAAGAACGAGGCTATTATTAAAAAAGATATTGAACAGCGCTATCGCCTTTTGCCTTACCTGTATTCGAGTTTTTACCAATCGCACCAATCAGGGATGCCTGTGAGCCGGACATTGGCCATTAACTACACCGATGACGAAAACGTGTATGACATAAAATACCAGAACCAGTTTTTATTCGGCGACGCCATATTGGTGGCCCCGGTTGAAAGTACCAAATTTACTGAGGAGGTTTACTTGCCGGAAGGGGATTGGTACCGCTTGAGCACTGAGGAAAAGTTTAAGGGCGGCAAGGCCGTAACTGTACCAGCACCGTTAACAGATCTGCCTGTATTCATAAAGGCAGGCGCCATTATCCCCATGCAAAACGTAATACAAAGTACCACTGAAAAAGGAGACGGCATTTTGGAGATCAATGTTTGGTATGGCGACGAGGCCAGCAGCTTTGTTTATTACGAGGATGACGGTTCATCCTATGATTATCAAAAAGGCGCTTATTATAAAAGGACGATCAGCTTTGATCCTGTAAAAGGTGAAATTACTTTCTCGAAAGTTGAAGACTCTTTTACTTCAAAATATAATAGGATAAAGCTGGTGTTGCATGGGTTTAAAGGGAGCAAAAGTATCCGGGTAAACGGGAAAGAGCTAAAATCTAAGGATTTCAGTTTTAATAATGATAGTAAAATAATTAACATTCATTTTTGATGAATTATGCTTAACTTTAAATATGTCATTATCCTATAAAATACTGCTTAAACCTGAGCCGGAAGGCGGCTATACAGTTAATGTTCCGGCGTTGCCAGGCTGTATAACTTACGGCGCGGATTTGGAAGAGGCCAAATTGAATGCAAAAGAAGCGATCGAATTATATATTGAAAGTTTGAAAGAACACGGGGAAGAAGTTCCATCAGAATAATAATCAGTGAAAGACTTGCGAAGTTTTTAAAACTTCGCAAGGTCTAATCGTTTCCCAACAAAAAACCCCGGCTAAACAATTAACCGGGGTTTTTCTATTATAAACCTTTTAGGAGATTATTTCACTTCTTCGAAGTCAACATCTGTAACTGCGTCGGCGTTGCCTTCGGTGTGACCGCCTGTTGGGCCTTGCTGACCGTCCTGCCCTGGCTGGGCCTGGCCGGCATCGGCAGTGGCTTTGTACATCTCTTCGGATGCAGCGTTCCATGCATTGCTTAACTCAGTTTGTGCAGCTTCGATCTCATCAAAGTTTTTGGCAGCGTAAGCTTCCTTCAGTTTCTTTAAGCCATCCTCGATAGGTGCTTTTTTATCAGCTGAAATCTTATCGCCATACTCCTTCAATTGCTTCTCGGTGCTGAATATCAGGGCATCAGCGGCATTCAGTTTTTCAACTTCCTCTTTTGCCTTTTGGTCAGACTCAGCATTTGCTTCTGCTTCATCCTTCATTTTCTTGATCTCGGCATCTGTTAAACCTGAAGACGCTTCGATGCGTATCTTCTGCTCTTTACCGGTAGCTTTATCTTTTGCGCTTACGTGTAATATACCGTTGGCGTCAATATCGAAAGTTACCTCAACCTGTGGCACGCCGCGCGGTGCCGGTGGTATACCATCCAGGTGGAACCTGCCGATGGTACGGTTAGCCGAAGCTATAGGGCGCTCACCCTGTAAGATATGAATCTCAACAGACGGCTGGTTATCAGACGCAGTAGAGAACACTTCCGATTTTTTGGTCGGAATGGTTGTGTTGGCTTCTATAAGTTTAGTCATTACACCACCCATGGTTTCGATACCCAATGAAAGCGGGGTAACATCCAGCAACAACACGTCTTTAACTTCGCCGGTTAACACACCGCCTTGTATAGCTGCGCCAATGGCAACTACTTCGTCGGGGTTTACACCTTTTGAAGGCGCTTTACCAAAGAATTTTTCAACCGCTTCCTGTATAGCCGGGATACGGGTTGAACCACCCACCAATATCACTTCGTCGATATCCGAAGTTTTTAAACCTGCATTTTTCAATGCCGATTTACATGGTTCAATAGTGCGTTTTATCAGGCTGTCGGCCAGTTGCTCAAATTTAGCACGGGTTAATGTTTTAACCAGGTGCTTTGGCACACCGTCGGCAGCGGTAATGTATGGTAAGTTAATTTCAGTTTGTGCAGAACTCGATAACTCGATCTTAGCTTTTTCAGCAGATTCTTTTAAACGTTGTAAAGCCATTGGGTCCTTACGCAGGTCAACGTTTTCATCGTTTTTAAACTCGTCGGCCAGCCAGTCGATAATTACCTGGTCAAAGTCGTCACCGCCAAGGTGGGTATCACCATCGGTTGATTTTACTTCGAACACGCCGTCGCCTAATTCAAGGATCGATACGTCATGCGTACCGCCGCCGCAGTCGAACACAGCAATTTTCATGTCCTTGTGCGCTTTGTCGAGGCCATAAGCCAGGGCAGCGGCAGTAGGTTCGTTAATGATACGGCGTACTTTTAAACCTGCAATTTCACCGGCTTCTTTAGTAGCCTGGCGCTGAGCATCGTTAAAATAAGCCGGTACGGTAATAACCGCTTCGGTAACTTCGGTGCCTAAGAAATCTTCAGCAGTTTTCTTCATTTTCTGAAGGATCATAGCCGAAATTTCCTGTGGTGTATATTTACGGTCGCCGATCTCAACACGCGGGGTGTTGTTATCGCCTTTTACCACTTTATAGGGCACACGCGCCACTTCTTTGGTAACCTCGTTAAACTGGTTACCCATAAAGCGTTTGATCGAATAAATAGTTCTTGTTGGGTTGGTAATAGCCTGGCGTTTTGCCGGGTCGCCAACCTTGCGCTCGCCGTTGTCAACAAAAGCGACAACCGACGGCGTGGTACGTTTACCCTCGCTGTTGGCAATAACTACAGGTTCATTACCTTCCATTACCGCAACGCAAGAGTTTGTTGTTCCTAAGTCGATTCCAATTATTTTAGACATATGATTATAATTTCTGGATTGATTGATTGTTTGTTACCCTACGTTTAACAAGGGCTGTGCCAATATGGGTTTGGCAGGATTTTTTGAGGCGAAAGGCGAAAGGTGAAAGGCGAAAGGTAATAATTAGGCAGAAAAGTTTGGAAAAACGGTGACAGGTTGGCAGATTTTTAAAGGAGGTAAAAGCTGAAAGGTTAAAGGCAAAAGGTAAGCATAGAGGTGAGAAATGCCCAATTTTCTGATATGAAAAATGAGCTTTAATAGTAGCGATTTGTTTGTTGCAAGTTGTAGCCTTCTCTAAGATGCCATCGCAAAGGGAACAACATGAATATCATCAGCCTTTTTCTCAGCCACCCACAAATCATACCCCTGCTGTATATTCATCCATAATTGCGGGGTTGTATTTAACGCTTTTGAAAGACGGATAGCCATCTCGGCGCTAATACCCATGTGCCCGTTAATTAATTGCGACAACGTCTTACGCGCAACACCTAATTTATTTGCTGCCTGGGTAATATTTATTTCCATGGGTTCCAAATAAAGCCCTTTTAATACAATTCCCGGGTGTACCGGGGCCATTCCTCGTTTCATAACTTTATATATTAGTGATAGTCAATATAATCTACGTCAAATGCGTTCTCGTTCTCGAATCGGAATATCAGCCTGTAATTGCCGTTGACTTTTACCGACCAGAATCCGGCCAGGTCACCCTTAAGCAGATGAAGGCCGGAACCGGGAAAATCCATATCCTGAACGTTTATTGCGCTGTCAAGTAAAGTCAAAATCATTTTAATTTTTAAGATTTGAGACGCAGGTAATTTTGATGAATTGTCTTTTTCCCATAACAACTTCAACCCTTTATGCTGAATACTCTCAATCATCAATACAAATGTAACGTATAACGTAACACGTGTCAATACTAAATTTAAACTTTGTGGTATTTCACCCGAAAAGGTCGGATTCACAAATTAATATATTTGTACCCCAGTCCGGACGTAGCGTAGCCCGGTATCGCGCCAGCATGTATAATACTTTTACCTGGATTCCTAAGGCAACTTAATACCATTTGATCCCACGGAACTAAAGCCTGATTTGCGCTGAAACCTTGATCCCGAAATTTTTAGGGCCACCATTTATCGCGTTGTTGTTATCCCGGTATGTAAGGCGATGTATAAAGTCAACCCGGATGAATTTAAAGATATTTTCTACCCCGTAACCTGCTTCCACATAAGGCGTGTTTCCCAGGCCGCGCAAGTTAAGGGAACTGCGGTCAAAAATATTGTTCTGGTTAGTTTGTGATATACCGCCGTATAAAATATTCGCAGTCCCCACCAAACGCCATTTAAAGTTTTTGATAACAGGCAGTGAATTTAGCAGCAACCCTTCAAAGTGTTCGGTATAGCTTAAGCTGGCATATTTGTCGCTGGCAAATTCAAAAAACCGCATCAGGTTAAATGCATTGGGATTATAAAGAAAAGTGGCATTGCCCAGGTGATTTTCCAATAATGGAAAGGGAACACTTGAAGGGATATAGCCTGCCGAAAATGAATATTTCCCTCGTCCAAGCGCGCCCATTTTTAAAGTCTGTGTAATATTAAAGCTGAACTTATGATAGGTCAGGTCACTGAAAAATACATTTTTCAGCCCCAATGTATACCTGAATGTTAATATAGGTTTTGAAATATTCGTTTTAACACTTACCGGCCGGTTAACAGTTTCGGAAACCAGCGGCTGAACGCCCGGCGCCCATGTGGTTTCAAACTGAAATTCCGAAACGAATAATTGATTCCTTACACCGCCGTTGTGATCACTAAAATTAAATAAAAACTGGGGATCCAAAGACCATGTTGAAAAACTGACTTTCTCCGTAAGGCCTTTAAGGACATCGCGGCGAATGTAGAAGTTCAGCATATCCTGTTTAAATACTTTTCGCCTGTCTATGCGGCCAAACCGGGTAAACGCCGAAAACAAATTGTTACGCTGGTACAGGTAACTATCACTCAATAAGGCAACCTGGTTCAGGTCATGTGTAAAGCTGATGCCGGCTTCAGTCCAGTGTTTCCGGGAGAGTATATAATCAACCGAGCCGCCATATTTAAATTCCCGGTCTCTTGAACCATAGGCAACATAACCGCCCAATATCCATTTTCTGTTGAAACTTGAATTTGTTTTAAAACCAAGTCTGAGCTGGTTGCCTTCCACATTATTATAACTGTAGGTATTCAGTATTGGGCCAAAGCTGATGCCACCTGCCCGATAATAGCCGTTGATCAGCAAATCGGCTACTGTCAAATAATTCTTTATAGTTGGCAGTGTCTTAACAGTATCAATCAAATGATAGACAGACTTTTCAGCCGCGGTTAAAGAATCGGGCCGGTTCCTGTCCCAGTAGTTATTGTCTGTTTGCTGTGCATTGTCCGCTACGTTAATATTATCTTTAAAGAAGCCTGACGTATAAACCTGGTTGGTATTGATGATTTTATTTACGGTGTAAAACTTGGCCAGCAGACCGCTTGTGTTATTGGTGAGTTGATCCACTTCAACCAAAATGCGGGTTTTTACCGGGAGCCAGGGCCTATCTGTTGCTTTGCCGTCCATTTGCTGTTGAACGGCGATCTGGTGGATAAAATTAAGATTGGCGGATGGTTCTATGGTCGCTCTGATCTGGTATAAAGCGTAATTTTCCCGGGCTATCCATATTGTACCTGTAAACGCCAGGTCTTGAGGGCGTTTGGGTTTAAAAGATATCTGGTAGCATACCTTTCCATCAATTAACGCATTTCTATTTTCCAGTTCGTAATCATACCAGTTTTTCCAGCCATCGCTAATGGGCGATACAAATTCTTTCCCTGCGGCGCTAACAAAATTCTTATAGAAATTATATTGTTGAAAAGTACTCCCGGTAAGCTGAGCAAGCAGGGTGCCGTCTTCAAAGCCTACGCCGTTGGTCTTGGTTTTTTTGATGTCCTCCCGTTTTGCTTCCGGATTGCCTTGATAAAAAAAGTCGGAAACGGTTTCTGATAAGAATAGGGGAAGCACCGGAAAATTATCTGCTCCGACAATTTTCATACTGTCGGCCAGGGTAATGGCCTGCTGTATAAATTTTTTTCTCAGTAAATTGGAACTGAGATTGGTGGCATCCAGTTCAATACGGCTATAGCTTTCCAGTTGGTAAGACGACAAACTACGGGGATCATTCTGCGGCTTGTGCTTAATTACTTCATTTAAAATCGCCCAGGCCGGGTTGATATATCCTTTTGGAGAGATCCTTACCTCATTAAGCGACCGGGTGGAAGGCTGTAACCGAATATCAATGTTTTGCTCCGCAGCCATACTCATCGGGACCGATTGCTGCAAATACCCCATGCAGCTCACTGTAAGCGAGTCGCCCTTTTTTATAAACTCCAGTTTGAACAATCCGTCAAAGTTGGTGCTCGTGCCGATACTGGTGCCTTTGATGCCGATGGTGGCATACGTTATAGGTTCGTGGGTAACCACATCTGTAACCCTGCCTTTTACAGTTACCTTTTGGCCAACAGCCAGCTGGCCGCCCAAAAGCAGAACGGAAAGGAAAATTAAGGGCCTGACAAATAATTTTAACATCTCTGAGGTTTAAAAAAGGGTTGCCCGGTTACGAGCCCCCCTTAACAAACAGGTAAACAAGGGTTACTAATTTCTTTTAACAAAATTGCCTTTATCATCAAAAACAAGGTTCTTACTATTTACTACCGCTTCAAACATTAAGGCGTCTTTTGCATCGGTAATAATTCCGGCCTCATCAATTTTAAAACCTTTGTAATGTTCCTTTACATAAACGATAACCGCCGGAGGCAGGGCACATACCGGGATGGCATTTACCTGCTCGATAAATTTTCCTTCCGGCGTGAACAGTACAGACCTGTTTTTGCCAGATTTGCTAACCCATCTGGCTTCATAATTTGATTTTGCTTTTTCCCAGTTAACGCTCTCCATTGTAGGGTACCTGCTGATCCAGGCCGATTTTACTTCTACCGGGAGTAAGGGACTTTTTACTTTTTGAGCATCGGCGGCTGTGATAACTGCAATGGCCGCTAATAGCGTTAAAATGATCTTTTTCATACGATGTATTGGTTTTTATCTACCCACAATTAAGGTGGGTAAGCCGTTACCGCGTAAAGCGTTTGTGCTTTTGATAAAGACCGGTAAATTTCAAAATAGTCCTATATGAAATATTAAAATAGTGTGGCACGGGTTAAACCTGCCACGCATTAATTTTAAGGTGAGGACCGAAAAGGTTTTTACTTAATCTGAAGTTAGTTATATTTGCATCCCCAATATTTGTTGATCGTGTTCTGATAGTTTCATTGACAGGTAACAGAACAGGGTGAATGGGTAAAACGAAAGCCAGACTTTCGGGATGTAGCGTAGCCCGGTATCGCGCCAGCATGGGGTGCTGGAGGTCGGAAGTTCGAATCTTCTCATCCCGACATCGGAATCAATAATAAAAAGCATATTTGAAAGGTTACAGGCCAATTGAATATGCTTTTTTGTTTATTGCTAACTCTTTAAAGGCTTAAAAACTAAAGAATGGTGACCTGGTTGGGGGTTCTCAACTAACGCCCATCCATTATTTTACTTTGATTGCAGATATTGTATAACTGCAAGAGCATGAATTACTAATTGCCCCGCTATTTGGATTTTGCATGCCGGAAATATTGCCGGATAAAGAATTACCATCAGCGCTGATTTGAATGTTCCCGTTTATGGGACCGCTTCCATTGTTGCTGTTAGGGCCTCCGGCGCCGTTATACACGTGCAATCCTGTGGTATCGTTATTATTAATAATTTGGGTTAGAACATTGGGATTTGACGATAAAATTTGTGCATTGAGAAAACCTGCCAGGTGTGAGTATGTGTCTATATAAATACCGGTTGCCGCCGCAAATTGAGCGCCCACGTAAGCAGGGTTGATTACAAAATTAACCGTTTTTGCGTAACATGTACACCCTCCGCTACCGCCGCTTATTCCATTGCCAACAGGTACCGCTTTGCCGATAAATACTAATAAGGGCGTATTGGAAACGGTTTCTTTTTGTATAAAAACCTTTACATAAGGATCTTTTGGAACAGTCATTTTAGTTACCGGATTGCTTCCATCCGCATCGACTGAAACCAGCGTAACAGTTATACCTGATGATCCGGTAAATACAGCATTGCTGATGCTTGTTCCGGGTTGCCAGCCTGCCAGGGAGCTTGTTGTCAGTGAATCTTTAATGCTGGTTACCGGAGTTTTGCTGCTGTCGACATAAGTTACTAAAATGTAGCTGGGGTTGGTGCCCGCTAAAACACTGCCTTTCAAATGCAAATCAAGGTATCCCGTTGATCCCACCAAAGCCCCCCTGAAACGAACGCTTTGAGACGTGTTATTTTGAGATGTGTTGCTGCCCGACGTCTTGTCATTTTTTTTTGAACAACCACTTACTACTGTTATTGTTAACAGGATCATAGAAAATATTACTGCATGGGGTTTATTTTTCATTATTATATAATTTTATTGGGTTAATAAACTTGACATCATTAGACAATCTTTTCATAGGAATTTGTTGGAAATGTTGGCGTAATTTATCCGGACAATTTTTGTAGGTTGATCAAGCTGGAATACGACCCAAGACCAACCTGGCGTGAAAGAACATAGCAACTATGTTGTTGCTTTTCATGATTATTAATTGAGTGATACTAAAATAAACTATTTCACAAAGCGCAAAAAGTCCCTAAAAGGGTACTATGATTTTCAGTTATCGGGTTCCGAAAGTTCGGGTATTCAAAAGCACATTTGACATTAGTTGAGTGTGCTTTTTTGTTGGTTATAAATGCTTACATTTAACTGATTACATAAGTTATATGGCTGAGACATTTTTATTACAAGGTACCGCAAAGTGGAGTTACGACTATGAAATGGCTGAGTTCACCGAAACGCAGAAAGCTTTGGCATCCATGACGTCATTTGTCCCGCCATTGCACCGTCATGAAGGAAATATCGCTTTAACTAACTCGGAGATTATTATTGAAGGCATTGGTGATGACGACGAGGACCTAACAATTCAACTCAATCAGCTTAAGCAAATTTACCTGGGATTTGACGACATTTTTCCTGCCACATCAGTAAAGGGGCTTGGGCTTTTTTGGCAGCCGTTAAGAATTGAGTATTATACCTCTGCTGTTGAAACGCAATCAGTATACCTTATCATCGATTTCAACGGTATTTACACGCATGATAAGGATTGGTTTAAAACGCTTACCCAAATGCTTGAATAACAAAGATCATGAGCTCCCTGGATAGAAAGGCATTCGGCGGATTGATGCAGCTAACGGTTGTCCTGGCGGTATCGTTGTTTATCCCCGCCGGGACGTTCAATTACTGGCAGGCATGGGTTTTCCTGGCAGTGTTTTTTACAGCCGTCCTTGCCATTACCATGTATCTCAAAAAGGAAGACCCGAAGCTATTAGAAAGGCGCATCAAAGCGGGTTCGGCAGCGGAAACGCAGCGCAGTCAAAAGGTTATACAGTTCCTTGCGGCGATAGCATTTATCCTGATATTTATTCTTTCGGCGCTCGACCATCGCTTCGGCTGGTCGGTGGTGCCGTGGTATGTGGCTGTGGCCGGCGACTTGCTTGTTGCGCTGGGTTTATTGGCGGTATTTTTTGTGTTCCGGGAAAATTCATTTGCATCGGCGACCATCGAGGTCGCAACCGAACAGCGGCTCATAGCAACAGGGCCTTACGCCATAGTACGCCACCCGATGTATTCCGGTGCTTTTGTTATGCTTTTGGGCGTGCCGCTGGCGCTTGGCTCGTGGTGGGGATTGCTTACTGTTATTCCAATTATGGTGGTGATCATATGGAGGCTTATTGACGAAGAAAAATTCCTGCAAATAAACCTGCCCGGGTATTCAGACTACCTGGGTAAAGTAAAATATCGCCTGCTCCCATTTATCTGGTGACATATTTTCGAGATCCGCGTTTTTGAATCTTCAGGAAAAGTAGACCACAAATGTTGCAGGTCGTTAGGAATGAAAAAGAGTATCTAACCGATACTACATTCTCAACCGCAGCGATACGGAGCGCCCCAAAGCCTGCACCAGTTCGGAATCGAGCGATTGGATGTCATCTTTCTGTTTCCAAACCAGTTTGTTATCTCTTATCAGTTCTACCTTTTCACCATTCAGCAATAGCTCAATTTCGTTGGTGGTATTGTTGATCTGCTTGCTTTCTACTATCTGGTAAACGTAATCGTCGTCTTTGAATGTTATTCTGAGTGGTAACCCCATGTGCTGTATCTCCCCGGGGTAAAGATAGGTATTCGGGGTTATGGTTATTATAATTTAAAGAAGTATATTTAATTGGAAATTAAAATTGATGTTATAGGGTATTCTTATCCGACTTAGAGATTTTGTGAATGATCGAATTCTGAGTTATAAGAAAATCAGAGACTAAATATGTCTTCTATTTACTTGTTATATTAGTGCGAATTTACTCTGCCAATCATGAAATATATTTTTGTTTTTCTATTTAATTTGTTATTTCTCTCAAGTTATGCCCAAACTAAGCAAGACAACTTGTATAATACTTGGGTGCTCAGAAAAATCACATATAAAGACGGGTCGTCACTTCCAGATGAAAACCCGTTGAAATTTGCTTATATGAAGTATACATTTGGATATCCCGACAGGTTTAATTTTTCAAGTGTTTATTTTGAAAAAGGAATACAGAGGTCATTTGAACTCAAAGGTGATTATCTCCAATTAAAATCCCCTGAAGGAACAGTTATAAATACTCAGAAAATTGAGGAACTAGGTAATGAGAAACTCATTTTGTTACAGGCTGGCCGGGAAGGTTTTAACGATCCAACATCGCTGCTATTCAACTTTGTTCCAGAAAATATCTATCAGGAATCAATTAAGTTAAGACCGAGTGATATTCAATCCGTTTACCATGGCGACACTACTTACGTCGAAAGCCCTAAGATTTATGCGAGCTATAATGGCGAGAGCTTTCAACGTTTTGTTTATAACGAAATCGAAAATCATATCAACATGCACGATAAGGTCGGTCATTTCGTTGCGACATTCGTCGTTTCACAAGCCGGTGTCGCAGACAGTTTAGAACTGTTGGAAAATATAGACGCAGATTTTGATAAGCGCTTCGTCAAGATATTTAACCAAGCCAAGAGGAGCTGGAAACCAGCAGCATTAAACGGCAAATACGTGAATGTTTTAATGAAATTGGATCTTAGATACTCAACGTCAGCCACAACATTGCCAGCTTATTTTGCCGGACAGAAAGCAATTGAAGCCTACAATAATAAAGATTATAAAGCCGCGGAATATTTTTATGAGCAAGCGTTAGAAAGTGAACCGGTCGATAAGGAATTTCATTATAGATTAGGAATGTGTAAAATGCTTCTTGGAAATATGTCGGGTGCCTGTGAGGAATGGAATAAAGCGAAGGCACTTGGCAGTACCACAAGCATTGATGCGGTGATTGAAAAATTTTGTAAATAATACTTAAAGAAATTATTATAGACTGAACATTCATCAAAGGCTACCACCACTGTAAAATAGTGATAGCAACGAGGTTGCCGCGCTATCGCTCGCAATGACGTGTTTTTTAAATTTTTGATGCTTAATAGATCCGAAATCGAAAATCCGAAATCCTTTACATCACCCGTTTATAAATATCCCTCAAATTTCTACCCATCTCCTTGTAATCGAGGCCATAGCCGACTACGAACTCGTTTTCAATTTCGAAGCCGGTGTATTTCAGCTCTTCGATGGGTTTTAGCACGGCGGCGGGCTTGAGCAGGAGCGAGCATAGCTTTATGGACGCGGGCTGTTTTGCCTTCAGCTTTTCGATCAAATAATGGGCGGTATTGCCCGTGTCGACGATATCTTCGATGATCACTACTTCGCGGCCTTTTATATTCACGCTAAAATCAATATCGTCGCGTATTTTTAACCTGCTGGTGGTGCCGCCGTAGTAGGAGGCCAGCTTGGTAAAGGTAATTTCGCAGGGGATATTTATTTGCTTGATAAGGTCAGCAATGAACAGGAAGCTGCCGTTTAGTACGCCAACAAATACCGGCACACAATGCTGATAATCAACATTTAATTGAAGGCCGATCTCCTTCACCCTATTCTCTATAGCTTCAGCTTTTATAAGGGGTTCAAAAGTAAGGTCGGCTATTTGCGTTTTCATAGTGCAAAGTAGGGAAAATAGTCTGAAAGTCGGGACTTTACCGACTTCCCACCAAAAAATCTATCTTTACGCCTCATGACGGATTACCAGGTTCATACGTTACCCAATGGCATCAGGATACTTTTCAAGCACGCGGCATCGGCCATAACGCATTGCTGCTTTATTGTAAATGCCGGTTCGCGGGATGAAGCGGAGCACAAGGAGGGCCTGGCGCATTTTATTGAGCACTTGCTGTTCAAGGAAACCGAACGCCGCAACACCAGCCAGATATTGAACCGCCTGGAGCTGGTGGGCGCAGACCTGAACGCTTACACCACCAAGGAATATACCTGCATACACGCCTCGCTGTTAAACCAGCATCTTGAACGTACGATCGACCTGTTCGAGGATATTTTATTTCATTCAACGTTCCCGGAGGATGAACAGGAAAAGGAGCGCGGGGTGATACTGGACGAGATAGCATCTTACCTCGATCAGCCCGAAGAGGCCATCCAGGACGATTTTGAAGAACTGTTATTTCAGCACCACCCGATCGGAAAAAACATATTGGGCACGCCGGAAACCGTGGCCAAATTAAACAGCGCCGACATAAAGCAGTTTATGGCGGCCAATAACAATACCGGCGAAATGATTTTCGCGGTTTTTGGCAATTATGATCTTAAAAAGGTTATCCGGCTGGCGGAAAAGTACTTCGGGGCGATCCCGGCAAACGGGGCAAAAAAAAACCGGGTAACTCCGCCGCGAAACGCGGGCGGACATCATGTTTTTACCCGGCCCATCTCACAAACGCACTGCCTTATCGGTAACCAGGCCTATTCATCATCGCACAAACATAAAAATGCCCTGCTGCTTTTAAATAACCTGCTGGGCGGCATGGGCATGAGCAGCCGGCTTAACCTGGAGATCAGGGAGAAATACGGTATAGCCTATACCATCGAATCAAACTATACACCACTGACAGATACAGGCATTTTTTCGATCTATTTCGGTACGGATACGGAGAAGGCAGAACGGGCATCCCGGCTGGTACACAAGGAGCTAAAGAAGTTACGCGACAACAAGCTGGGCACCCTGCAATTGCACCAGGCCAAAGAAAAGTTTATCGGGCAGATAGCCCTGGCGGAAGAGAACCGGATGAGCCTGATCATTTCAATGGCTAAAAGCCTGCTCGACTTTAATTGCGTGGATTCGCTGCAGCAGGTATTCGATAAAATAAATGCTGTTACTGCTGAGCAATTATTGGAGATAAGCAACGAGATTTTTGATGACAGCAGGATGATAACACTGCTATTTGAGCCTAAAGAATAATCCTTTATTTTTGTATAATGAAATTCCCCATCATCGCATACGGCGACCCTGTTTTACGGCGGAAAGCTCCTTCCATCGAACCGGATGAATACCCGCATATTAAAGCTTTGATCGACAATATGTTCGAAACGATGTATGGCGCCCATGGCGTTGGTCTGGCAGCGCCGCAGGTAGGCCTGTCGATGCGTTTGTTTGTGATCGACGCTTCGGTATTTGCAGATGACGATGCTTCACTAAAGGATTTTAAAAAAGTGTTTATCAATGCCTGTATTTTAGAAGAATCGGGCGAGGAATGGCCTTTTAATGAAGGCTGTTTGAGTATCCCCGAAATACGGGAGGACGTTTACCGCAAGCAAAATGTTAAGCTTTCGTACTATGACGAAAACTGGAAACATCATGAAGAAACGTTTTCGGGCATGGCAGCACGTGTTATCCAGCATGAGTATGACCACATAGAGGGTAAATTATTTACCGACAAGCTTAGCCCGCTGCGCAGGCGGCTGATCGAAAAAAGGCTAAACGATATTTCAAAGGGGATGGTCGATGTTGATTATAAGATGAAATTCCCGGCGGTTAAAAAGGGGAGATAGTATCAGGTAGTTATTATCAAGTATCAAGAGGGAATCCCACAGGGCATTTACGCTTGCTCGTTGCCGATTATGTATGTAGCCTACTTTTCCATCCCATACCTTTCAGATAAAGTGCCGAAATAAATCCGGCATGACGGACGGATAGTCCTTTATCTTGGCTCTTGACTCTATACTCAATTGCCTGATGCCGCTTTGCTTTTATCACCATCGGATATTTGTTTTATGAGGCTACCCCAGCTGAAGGGGTTTAGCAGGGGATTGGTAATGGAGTGGGAATTTACCACGTTGTTATGGAAATCCTGGAAGCCATTCATCTCGAACCCGTCTCGCGGCAATGTCCGCTCAAGGGCCTGGATGGATGAGCGGCTTAAGTTCTTTTTGGCTATTTCCAGGTCGTCATCAGCGATCTTCATCGACAAAAAATCCTTCCTGAATTCTTCGGTAGTAGCCCACGGGAACACGCGGAAAACCGGCAGGTTAATGATTTGCGGTTTAAGCGATACCTGCAGTGTATAACTTTTTGCGGGCAGGTTTGCCGGGATCACCACCGTTAATGGCGCGTATCCTATCGATGTAAACCGAATGGTATCCAGTTCGTGCACAACAAATGAAAAATATCCCCTGTAATCCGACAGGTTTACCTGGTTTTGGTATGTGGTATTGGTTATGCTTACATAAGGTACCGTAACACGGGCACTATCGGCATTGTGCACAATACCCGTAAACTGCACCAGTGCCCTTTCCTGCTTTTGGGAAAATGCGGTTGCAGCTATTGATAAAAAAAATAAGAGGCCAATTAACTTCTTCATGCACTAACCAGTTTGCCGTTTTATCTTTTACGGAAGGTTAATAAAACGAGTTCAAACTTCGACAAAAATATCCTTTTGCTGCCACCAATGCGGCAATTTAACAAAACTTAACACTATCTGAGGTTTTCGGGGAGCACCGCGTTCGGGTCGTCGATATCTGTAAGATTAATAGCTTCAACTGCTGTAATTTCGGGTACGGCCTTTTTAATAGCTTCCTCAATGCCTGCTTTAAGCGTCATGATGCTCATAGGGCACGATCCGCATGCACCAAGCAACTTCAGCTTAACAACATTATCAGAAGTTATCTCGTCAACCGAAACGTTCCCCCCATCCGTCAGCAAATACGGGCGAATCGTATCTAATGCAGCTTCAACCCGGTCTAATAAACTCATCTGTATTAATTTATAAAGAAGTAAAGTTATTAAATATTTATGTCTTTAGTGAATGGTTGATAGTTAGTGCCGCTTGTACAGATGCTTTTAACCCAATCAACCACGCTCTCTCAATCAACTGCTCACCGCGGCTTCAGCCGCATTTGCGTTTGAAATGGCAACCTGCTGCGCTACTTTACGGGCCATTTCCATAAATGCCGTAGTCATCACGCCTTCGTCATCTAAAACTATCGGTGTACCGGCATCGCCCGAGTCGCTTATTCCCTTTACCAGGGGTATCTCGCCTAAAAACGGCACCTCGAGCTGTTCTGCGAGCTTTTTTCCGCCCCCCTGACCAAATATATAGTATTTGTTCCCCGGCAGCTCGGACGGGGTGAAGTACGACATATTTTCGACTATGCCCAGTATGGGCACATTGATGGCGTTCATCATAAACATGCCGATGCCTTTCTTCGCATCGGCCAGCGCCACCTTTTGCGGGGTAGTAACGATCACCGCGCCCGTTACCGGGAAGGTTTGTGTTACGGTGATATGAATATCGCCTGTTCCCGGCGGCAAATCAACCACCATGTAGTCAAGCTCGCCCCAATCGGCATCGTTAAACAGCTGTTTAACCGCCGTCGAAACCATTGGTCCGCGCCACGGAACCGGCTGATTGGGGTCGGTAAAAAACCCAATAGACAATAGCTTTATGCCAAATTTTTCGATCGGCTGTATGCGGGTTTTGCCATCCACATCCCTGGCCTTTGGCCTTTCGCCTTCTAAGCCAAACATGATAGGTATAGATGGGCCGTAAATATCCGCATCGATCAAACCCACCTTTGCACCGGTTTTTGCCAGTGCCAGCGCCAGGTTGACAGCTACTGTGGATTTGCCTACACCGCCTTTGCCCGAAGCCACCGCTATAATATTTTTAACGCCCGGCACGCCGGTATTTTTTTGGGTGGTAACCTTCGACGTCATGTCAATATGAACAATGGCTTCCTTGCTCACAAAATGCAGGATAGCATTGCGGCAGGCGTTCTCGATCATGGCCTTGAGCGGGCAAGCCGGCGTGGTCAATATTACCGAAAAGCTCACATGCCTGCCGTCAATATGCACGTTTTGTATCATGTTCAGGGTAACCAGGTCTTTTTTCAGATCGGGTTCCTCAACGTGGCTTAAAGCGAGTAAAACTTGTTCTTTGGTGATCATACTTTGTATTGGTTGATTGAGTTGGATTAAGTGAGCTGTTGATTGGGTTTTGTCAGTAAAAATTTATCATTCTTAACCTAATCAACTTAATCCAACACAATGAACTAAAAACTAGCATTTTGTATTGGTTGATTGGGTTGATCAGGTGAGCTGTTGATTGGATTAGAAGCCAGTGGATCATCAGTCTTCAACGTAATTAACCTAATCCAACTCGATCAACCTAAAACTAATCCAGCAAATTTACTAAAACAGGTATCAAATAGTGTCATTTGAATGATAAAATGAGGTCGACCGGGCGGGTGCAGGAAAAAATTGAGCGATGAACCAAAATTGTTATTGTGAAAGAATTTTTTAAAAAGAAGAATTCATTGAGAATTTAGAAACACTTCGTCATTTTTTTGTTACATTACAATCCTAATTAACAAAGCCGTGCAACCGGTTTGATAAACGTATTGATGAACAAAAACCGGATCGTTATCGTCCTGGTGGCCGCTTTGCTTTCGTGCAAAAAGGAACCCCAGGGCTCGCTATTGCCTGTTGCCAGCGGTTTGCCGGTTACGGTTACGATAGATCAAAGCCATCCGGGAAACCGCATCGCGGGGAATTTCCAGGGTTTAAGCTATGAAACGGGGCTATTGATCGAGAGCCCCGAAATTTTGAACGCCGATAATACCGAACTGATCCAGCTCATTAAAAACCTTGGGCCGGGCGTATTGCGCATTGGCGGCAACAGCAGCGATAACATTGCGTGGACCGGGCATGAACGTACCCCGGCTAACGGCAAGGATGAATTAACGACTACCGAGGTTGACCGGCTGTCGGCTTTTTCAAAGGCCATAGGGTGGCCGGTGCTCTTCGGGCTTAACCTGGGCAATAACAATGCTGCCGCCGCAGCCGATGAGGCCCGGTACGTTTATAAAAGCCTGCAGGATAACGTATACGCCATGGCGTTGGGCAACGAGCCGGACGTATATTATGCATACCCGATTCGTACCCCGTCTTACAATGCCGATAATTACCAGGGAGAATGGGAGGCTTATAAGTCGGCTATTCAACTGGCCGTTCCGCAAGCAGCTTTTGCCGGGCCCGGCACTGCCTACAATACGGATTGGATAACGGCATTTGTAAAAAAACATAATAATCATATAAAGCTGCTGGACGCACATTATTATGCGGCCGGGCCGGCTTCTGACCCGACTATCAATTATCACACTATTCTTAAACCGAGCTGGAAACTTGACAATACGCTCCAGGTGATCCGTAATGAATCAGCTACCTATCATGTGCCCTTTCGCATAACCGAGTCGAACAGCATTTACGGCGGAGGCAAGGTGGGAACAAGCGATGTTTTTGCATCAGCATTATGGGCGCTCGACCTGATGTGGGCGATTGCCGGGAGCAACGGGGAAGGCATTAATTTTCATGGCGGCAATGGGGCGATCTATTCGCCGATAGCTATTGAACATGGTATAATTACGGCACGGCCGGTTTACTACGCCATGCTGGCTTTTAAGTACGGCAGCGCCGGGAACATACTTCCTGTAAGCATTGATCAGCCTCAATATAATTGCAGCGCCCACGCCTGCGCAAATGCAGATCATACATGGTCGATAACCCTGATCAATAAAGACGAATCGAACAGGTTTTCATTTACTATCCAGCTAACCAAAACGGCCTCAAATATTAAAATTGTGCGGTTAACAGCCCCGGGCATCACATCAAAAACAGGAACGACCTTTGCCGGCAGCATGGTAAATGCCGGCGGTACTTTTAAACCGGCGGCCGGCGATCAATACGCCGTCAACAAAAAAAGTTTTGTGATAAACGTGCCGGCCGGAAGCGCAGCAGTTGTAACTGTACAATAATTATATAAGGTACAGCAAAACCTGCCACACTTTGAAGGGTAACAGGATTGCTGTAGATGCCAGTCCTTAAATTACCACCAGCGGCCTCTGTCGAGCCTGGAACCGCCGTTGATCAAATTGAGCAACAACAGGATAACTGCTATCACAATAATAATATGTATGGCATCGCCGCCTACGTGGAAGGCAAAACCGCCGAGTAACCAACTGATCACCAGGATAACTACGATAATATAAAGTAAACTTCTCATAATTACAACAACCTGCGGCCGGGTAAAATGTTTGATATATTTTTTGTGGGCGCTTAAAAGTGTTCAGGGTGTTCAATGCGTCCAACGTGTTCATCCGGCAAAAAAATGAACACCTTGTAAAGCTTCGTTTACGAAGGAAACATTTTAGCCGTCCGGGCGTTTGTATCGCATAAGATTTAGTTTAGTTTTGAGATAAATATTTATACATGTACCGCCGCCTTGATCCTAAGTATATCCGTATTGCGGGTATTGTTCTTATTTGTTTCGTTATCATCCTGTTAATTGGCGGCTATATTGCATATGGCAAGCGCGGGGCGATGCTGCAAAGCGCCATTAATAAGGCCGAGTTAAAAGCAAAACGCGATTATAACCTTAACCTTAAAATCGGATCGGCACATTTCACCGGGCTCAGTACGGTGGCATTTACGGATATTACCGTTGTTCCCGAAAACCGCGACAGTTTACTTACCATCAAAAAGTTTGAGGTAAGCATACGTATATGGCCACTCATTTATGGTGCGATCAAGCTGGCGGATGTTAACCTGCAGGATGCGCACCTGAATTTAACAGACATCAATCACGTCAAAAACTTTGATTTCCTGTTCAAAAAGAAGAAGGATACGACAGAACATACAAAAGTCGACCTTTCGCAGCTATCCTATAACCTGATCAACGAGGTGCTCTACAAAATACCCGACGACCTTACGCTTAGAAATTTTGTCATATCATTCACCAACGATAGCAGTAGCTTCAGGCTGCTAACGCAAAGGGCGTTGATAAAGGACGGGCAGCTAACATCCACGATTAATGTGAATAATGGTATGGCCACCTGGCATTTTGAAGGCCGCATGCACCCGTCGGACAAGGATATCGACGTTAGGCTGTATGCCGAAGGCAAGAAGGTTGAACTGCCTTTTATTGAAAAGCGTTATAAACTAAAGGTGAATTTTGATACGATAAGCACCCGGTTGAGCAAGGTTGAGCATAGCGGCGGCGAAACCCGAATATACGGCTACTGGGGCGTGCGCAATCTGCTGATCAATCACCCGGGCTTGTCGTCAAATAATATTATCGTGCCCGATGCATCGATCGATGCCAACGTTTTTGTGGGCGAGAACTACGTTTCGGTCGATAGCTCGTCGATGATCCATCTCAAAAAAATAACTGCACATCCTTATATCAAGTATACGCTTAACCCGGTAAAAATTTATGAGCTCAAAGTAAACACGGGGTGGCTGAACGGGCAGGATGTTTTCGATTCATTCCCATCGGGAATGTTTGAATCGCTTGAGGGGATGCAGGTGGCGGGCAAATTGAATTACAGCCTTAACATTTTTTTAAACTCGGCCCGTCCCGACGACGTGCAGTTTGACTCGCGGTTGGACAAAGATCATTTTCAGATCGTAAAATATGGCAAAACCAATTTGGCCAGGCTAAACGGCACTTTTGTTTATATTCCCTATGAAAAAGGCAAGCCTATGCCTCCGCGGGTGATCGGCCCGAAGAATCCGTTGTATACACCGCTCGACCGGATCACACCCGACTTGCGCAATGCGGTAATGACTGCCGAAGATCCTTCATTTTACAGCAACCATGGTTTTGTTGAAGAATCTATCCGCAAATCGCTGGCGACCGATTATAAAGACAAAAAATTTAAGCGCGGCGGCAGCACCATATCTATGCAACTTGTAAAAAACGCCTTTTTAAGTCGTGAAAAAACGCTGGCGCGTAAAATTGAAGAGATGATGATCGTTTGGCTGATCGAGAATAATCACGTGATGACGAAAAACCGGATGCTGGAGGTTTACTTTAACATTATTGAATGGGGCCGTAACGTTTACGGCATCGGTGAGGCTTCGCGATATTATTTCGGGAAGACACCAGCGGAGCTTACGCTTGGCGAAAGCATTTACCTGGCCAGCATTGTTCCTAACCCCAAAGCCGGGTTATATGCATTTTTACCTGATGGCTCGGTACGCCCGGGCCTGATCGGCTATTTTAATCTTATTGGCAGGATGATGGCCATGCGGGGGCAGGCCGTGCGCGATAGCAGCGGGTACGGTTTTTACGATGTGCGTTTAAAGGCCAGCCTGCGCCGGTCGGTAGCATCTGTTGACATGGCTGTTGCCGACAGCCTGATGAAACAAAGTGACGATGAAGACATAGTGCCTATAATTGAGCCGGAAAAGAAACCGACCTTTTTCCAGCGGCTATTTGGTAAACGTGATACAACACCAAAAAGGGCGGAGCCAAAACTGGATCCTAAGGCCAAATTGAAGGCTGATATTGAGAAAATCAGGGAAGAAGAACAAAAGAAGGAACTTTTAATTGATACTGCCGGTAAAACCAAAAAGGAAATACGCCAGGAAAAGCGCCGGTTAAAAAATGAAGCAAAAGATAAGGAAAAAGCGCTGAGGGAGGCTCTTCAACAATAGTATTACGCGGTGGTGACTAATTTAAATGTTTAAACATGTAATTTTGTTGAAACATTTACAATCATGTCAATCATAGATAAATTAAAATGGCGGTCTGCCGTTAAAAAATTCGAAACGAGTAAAAAATTAAGTGCCGGGCAACTGGACGACCTGCTTTCCGCGATACAGTTGGCACCGTCGTCGTTAGGGCTTCAATCTTATAAAGTAATTGTTGTTGAGGATGCTGCAACCCGTCAAAAGTTACGCGCAGCAGGTTATAACCAGCCGCAAATAACAGATGCTTCCCATCTTATTGTTTTTGCATCTGAAACAAATATCGACAGCGAGTTTGGAAAGAGTTTCATAGATCTTGTGGCTAAAACACGGGGTGTTGAACGTGAATCGCTTGCCGGTTTTGAACAAATGGTATTGGGATCGATCAATAGCCAAACTGATGAGCAAAAGATCGCCGCCTCACACAAACAAGCTTATATTGCCTTAGGCGTACTGTTAACCGCCGCTGCTGAACTTGGCGTTGACGCAGGCCCCATGGAAGGATTTGATGCAGCTAAATTTGACGAAATACTGGGCTTAAAGGAAAAGGGCCTGACAACATCGGTCATAGCTGCCGTTGGTTTCCGCGCGGAGGATGATGTGTACAGCAAAATGATAAAGGTACGCCGGCCAAAAAACGAATTGTTTATCCACGTTTAAGATTTGCAGGCAGAGACGCACAATATTTCGTCTCTGCGTATTTTTATCCGCCCGATGACTTCCGGATAAAAAGCCGGGATTTTAAAACGTGCATTTTTTTGTGATTTTGAGAGCCGCTTTTTTCGAGCTCGTCAAACAATAAGCTCGCAGCCTTTATGCCCATCTCGAAAGCGGGCTGGGTGATAGTGGATAGCGCCGGGCACAACAACGGCGCTATGCCGAGGCTGGAAAAACTTATTACTTTCAAATCTGCCGGGATGTCGATATTCAGGTCGTTGCAAACATAATATGTTGCGAAAGCAAGACGCTCAACCGAACTGAATATGCCGTCGGGCTTAATTTCTTCCAGTACCTTTTTCAGGATGGTATAGTTCTCTTTTTCGTCGTTACTGCAGTCAATGATCAAATCGTCATCAAAAGCCACATTGTGTTTTTGCAGGGCATCAATATAGCCCTGCATACGCACCTTGCCTATCGAAATGCTTTTATTTACCACCAGGTAGGCTATTTTGCGGCAACCAGTCTCTAATAAATGTTCGGTAGCAGCAAAGCTACTATCATAGTCATTGGTGGTAACCTTTGCAGCCTCAATATCCTCATACACCCGGTCAAAGAAGACTACCGGGACGTTTTTTTGCTCCAGTTTTTTTAAATAATTGTGGTCATTCGCCTCGCCCGATACCGACATGATAATGCCGTCCACCTTGCCGTTGTTCAAATAATTTACAAACGACACCTCTTTTTCAAACACATCATCGGTGCGGTACAGCAAAATATAAAAACCTTTTTTGCGGGCAACCTCTTCGATGCCGTTTATGGCCTGGGCAAAAAAATCATTGGCAATTTCCGGGACAATAACAGCAAGCGTTTTGCTTTTTTTGTCGCGTAAATTACTGGCATAATGGTTTGGCAGGTAATTATGCTCCCGCGCAAATGCTAAAATTTTCTCTTTAGTGTCCTTATTAATATCAGGGCTGCCGTTAAATGCCCTTGAAATGGTGGAAGTGGAAATTTTTAATTCCTTTGCCAGTTTCTTAATATTAATAGTGTCCATTGTCAGGTTAATCGGTTGTTATACAGCGTAAAAGTACTAAATGCAGTTTGCCGGGGTAAAAACCCACTTAAAATAGTATGTAAATATAATTTATATACTATAAAATAAGCTGTAATAAGGGTGTATAATTTTTAGCTTTCATAAGTGGCATGTGCTTTGCATGGGTTATTATATATAAGTATGAGATAATGTCAAAGAAAATATTAATTGTAGAGGATAATGAGTTAATGATCGATGTGATGACCTACATATTAATTAACAGCGGCTATGAAGTAATTTCGTTGCCGAACGGAGATAATGTATTCAATTATATTAAAGCCAATCACCCCGACCTGATCATCCTGGACGCAATTTTGCCCGGTATGGACGGCAGAGAAATTTGCCAGCTATTAAAAATGAACAAGGCAACACAAAATCTGCCGGTTATCATTTGCTCAGGCGATGATACTATTGGCGAGTCGCTAAAACAAACAGGTGCGCCAGACGACATACTACATAAGCCATTTGACATTACCAGCCTGGTCGAGATGGTTGATCATCAGTTGGCGGCGTGATTTTTAAGTCTTTAGTCGGAAGTCTTAAATAGACAATAAGCTCTTCTGACTCGAGACTCAGAACTTTCTCTTAATCACCACATAAAATATACGCCGCGGTTCCAGGAATAACAATACTTCCGCCGGAAATAGTTTTTATCCCTTTTTCATCAATCCTATTTTCATCCGCCACTAAGCGCCATTTACCCGGGGGTATTTTTAAAGTCTTTTCGGCAACATTCCCATTTAACACAACCAGTATGTTTTTCCACTTATCGCCATTGGCGTTATTGCTGATCTGGTAGCTGATCGCCGCCGGATCGCCGGTTTCCAAAAACTTCAAATTATGCTGTATCATTTCGGCCGAAGGCATCCTGAATGCCGGATGATGACGGCGGAGGGCAACCAGGCCTTTGTAATAATCAAATACGGCTTTGTACTTCGTTTTCCGGCTCCAGTCTATCCGGTTTATAGAATCGGGTGATTCAAATGAATTGGCTATGCCCTGTTTAGTGCGCAACAGTTCGGCGCCCGAATGCAGAAACGCCACGCCCTGCGAAGTGAGTACAATGGCATTAGCCAGTTTATCCATTTTGATAAGGTCAGTTTCAGAAGCTCCCGCATTTGCTATTTTAAGCCGGTCAAACAGGGTATTATCATCGTGGCAGGAAACATACGTTATGGTTTGATAAGGCTGGGCAGCCCAGGGGGCTTTGGAATAATTAACTTTCCTATAATTCACCTGTTGATTGGGCGTTGCCGCTACGATCCCGAATTTTACGCTTTCGCCCATAGCCGGGTTCCCGCTTACAAAACCCTTTTCTTTCAGGTCGCCCCAGCCGCCCTTTAAACCATCGCGCAAGTCATCGCCAAAAACCGCTATCTCATTTAATTTGCTGACATTCTTTTTAACCGACCGCTGGTCTTCAGGAAGCGGGCTATTGCCCGCGGTCCAGCCTTCGCCGTAAATAAATATGGTCGGATCAATTTTATGAAGGGCAGTACTGATCTGGTTCATGGTTTCGATATCGTGCACACCCATCAGGTCGAACCGGAACCCATCCAAATGATATTCCTTTGCCCAGTATACCACCGACTCGATCATAAACTTACGCGTCATGGGCCGCTCGGAAGCAACTTCGTTACCGCAGCCTGTTCCGTTTGAATAGGTGCCATTTGCATTATGCCGGTAAAAGTAACCCGGCGCAAACTGGTTAAAGTTTGAACGGGTATCGCTTGTGTGGTTATAAACAACGTCCAATATCACCCGCAATCCATTTTTATGCAGGGTTTGCACCATTTTTTTAAATTCCTTTATCCGCACGTTGCCGTCATAGGGGTTGGTAGAATAGCTGCCCTCGGGTACGTTGTAATTGAGCGGGTCGTAGCCCCAGTTGTATTTATTGGCGGCAGGTTTTGTTTCATCAACAGAATTAAAATCGAAAGAAGGCAACAAGTGCACATGCGTTACCCCAAGCTGTTTGATGTGATCGAGCCCGGTTGGTTCGCCATCAGGGCTTTTGGTGCCGGTTTCTGCCAGGCCTAAAAATTGGCCCTTGTGCGTTATTCCTGAGTTGGGGCTTATCGAAATATCCCGGATATGCAACTCGTATAAAACGATGTCGGTAAAGTTTTTGAGCGCCGGCTTTTTGTCATTCTCCCAATTAACAGGATTGGTTGAATGGAGGTCGACTATCATACCCCGGCTGCCGTTAACACCAACTGCCCTTGCATATATATCCGGGCGTTCAAGCAGCCATTTGCCATCCTGCATTACCTGGAATGTGTAATAGGTGTTTTTAAGGTCCTTTTTAATTTCCGTTAGCCAAACACCGTTTGTGCCTTTCGCCATATCCACGGCACTGATCGCTTTTCCGCCATCTCCGGCAGCATACAGCCTTAATTTTACTTCCGTTGCTTTGGGCGCCCATACTTTAAAAACCGTTTTTAAAGGCGAGTAATTTACGCCAAGGTCGTGGCCCGTGTAAACCGGGTAATCGTCGTATGAAGGTGCCTGCCGGGCTTTTTTGAATGAGGTAAGCATAGAAGCAGCAACAATAAGGATTATTAAATTGAGGTATTTCATGGATCAGGGGAAAGTTATATAACGAAAATGTACTTGGTTATTTCGGGGCTAAATGTAGGAATTAAGCGGCAGAGTTAAAGCAGCTTACGCCCGCCAGCGAAAGGATTTTTCATCAATAGCGCGCATGGTGCAAAGAATGCCGTTTAAATGATCATACTCATGCTGTAAGAGCTCGGCAAGCGCGTTTTCCATTTTCCATTGCTGCGGTTCCCAGTTTTCGTCGAGATATTGTATGGTCAGCGCCCGGTGTCTTTTTACCTTTACGAGCAGATGAGGAAAGCTCATGCAGTCGTCCCACAATTCAAACATTTCGGCACTCATGCCGGTTAGTTCGGGATTAATGAACACAACAGGTTTGTCAATGTTCATATAGATCAGCCGTTTCATAATGCCCAATTGCGGAGCCGCAATGGCGCGGCCGAAACCATATTTGGCCCTGATCTCTTTCATCACGTTATCCAGGTCGGCAACCCAGCCTGCAACTAACGGGAGCTCCGTTTTTAAAACGGGCCCACACATTTCGTAAAGCCGCGGGTCGCCTAATAAAAGAAGATCGTTAATGGTTTTCATTATTTACTGCAAAGCAATCATGCAATATTATGAAAATGGGCAATAAAAAAAGGGACAAAGTATTTGCCCCTTTTTTATATAAAAGCAATTAATACTATTTCATGCTATCGTGTATTTTGTTAATTGCATCAAGGTGCATTTTTACCGTTGGCGCTGTTTTAGCGGCAAAGGCTTTCAGATCAGCATCCTTACAGCTTTTTGCCGCGTCCTGCATCAGGTCAAGTGTTTTTTTATGCCCGTCTACCATCGCGTCAACGTAAGCTTTGTCAAAATCCTTACCTGTTTTTTTGCTCAGGTCAGCCATCTTCTCTTTGTGTTCGTTATCAACACTATCAGGAAGAGTGATATTTTTCTTTGCTGCGATAGCTTTTAACTCATCATTTGCTTTGCCATGATCGGTAACCATCATGTTAGCAAAGTCTTTGATTTGCGCATTTGTGGTTTTTTGCAAGGCCAGTTTTCCTAAGGCAACCTCGGCCATGCCGCCATTTGCTGCTGTTGTAGCAAATTTAGCGTCGTCCTTGTCAACCGCTATGCCGCCGGTAGCAGCAACATTTGTGGTGGTGTCCTTGGTTTTGTTTACACTGTCGGCATTTTCCTTCGCATCTTTCGGTGCGCTGTTGCAACCCTGCAATGCATACGCAGAAAGGGCGATCATAACGAGATAAGTTAACTTTTTCATTGTTTTATAATTTGGTTTGTTGGTTAACAAACCTGCTGCCGTTAAGTTTTATTTTATTGCGATAGAACATAGCACAGGGCTCAATACTTTGCAGGCGATAAAATGGGTGTTAGGTCAATTCCTTCATCAACTTATCAAAGGCTTCTTTCAATTGTGCCAGGTCATTCTCCAGTTTGGTAACCCGCGCGTCCATTGTTGAATGCCTTTCGGGGAGGTCATCCGCGAAGTCATCTTCATTGATTTCCGGTGTGCCGCCTAATAAATGGGCGTATCTTACTTCCTTTTGCCCGGAGCGCCGTGGCAGCTGCATCAAAAACGGCATTTCGGGCGAACTCAGCTTCTCTAAAACCACCTGCACATCTTCGATCGAATCAAATTCGTGCAGCCTGCCAGAGTTTGTATTTAACTCGCCCGGGGTTTGCGGGCCCCGTAATATCAACAGGCAAATAATAGCAACTTCGGCCGGTATTACCGGGAACACGATAGCGAAGTTATGCTTGTATTTAACACTGCGTATAGAGCCGCCGGTAGCAGTAGAAACCAAACCGCGTTTTTTGAGCGAATTCAAAGCGAACACAACCGTATCTTCATCAAACTGAACCACGGGTTTACGCGATGTTTTTTGATTGCAGGCAGCGGTGAGCCCGTTGATGGTCATCGGATAATAATCGGGTGTGGTTTTGCTTTTTTCCATTAAGGAGCCAAGCACCCGCAGTTCGGCGTCGTCAAGTACAGGCAATATAATTTGTGGATCCATAGTTTTTGATTCCTGTACCGATGTTTACTAAGACTCATACAGGAGTTTTCAAATGTGCAAACTTTCTGACTGAGGTTGATGATATTTTTCATCATTCAAATGAAAAAGCCGGGAATTTCCGGTTACTTTGTAAGCTAAGATGTCCTTATTCATTACGTCATTAAATTCGGGGAGTAATGGTAATTGCTATTACCTTGGTAACGAGCATGAGGCGGTATTGATCGATGCCGGCATTTCGTGTCGCGAGACGGAAAGGCGGATGCTGCGCCTGGGTTTGTCGATGAAAAAGGTTAAGGCCATTTTTGTGTCGCACGAACATTCCGATCATATCAGCGGTATTCCCGTACTTGCAAAAAAATACCAGCTACCGGTTTACATTACCCGGCCAACTATGCTAAGCGGCAGGTTAAGCCTGGAAGAGCACCTGGTTAAGTCGTTCGCGCCGTTTGAAGTCATCAGTATAGGCGAATTGCTGGTTACCGCTTTTCCCAAACTGCATGACGCATCTAACCCGCATAGCTTTGTTATTTCGTGCAGGGGTATTAAGGTTGGCGTTTTTACCGATATTGGTGTGGCGTGCGAGCAGGTGATACATCATTTCAGCCAGTGCCACGCTGCGTTCCTGGAGGCCAATTATGATGACGAGATGCTCGAAAAGGGCAATTACCCGTTTCATTTGAAACGGCGCATCCGCGGCGGGAACGGGCACTTGTCCAATAAACAGGCATTAGAACTATTTAATACGCATCGTTCGCCGGAACTGACCCATTTGCTGTTATCGCACCTCTCGAAAAATAATAACGATCCTAACCTCGTAAGTGAGTTGTTTAGCAGCTGCGCGGATGGTACTTCTATTATTATAGCGTCGCGTTATGAAGAAACCGCTGTTTACCAAATAGGGCATGAAAACCTTTCCGGCGAAAAAAAAGAACGCCAGCTTGTGCATAACTCCTGGCAAGCCAGCCTGTTTGAATAAGCTTTTATAAAAAATCGGGGATTTTTAAGATTTCCGGCAGGCTTGATAACAATCATTTCAAAAAGACAGAAAGTTGGCACCGTTTTGGAGATTTTCTCCGAAAGTACAATTATTTAACTTAAAGTAAAATATTATGGGTTTATTAAAATTTATTATCGTAGGCGCTGCCGTAGGTTACGGCATAAACTACCTCACGAAAAAAAGGGCCGACGGGCGTTCGATCATTGAAGACTTCGGTACCGACGTGCCTGAATGGGTCGATAAGGCCAAAAAATTTGTCGCGGATAATTTCGGCGATGTTGTTGAGCATACACAAACCAGGACGAGTTAAAACGTTTTGGAGTAGAAAGAAAAAGGCCGCATAAAGCGGCCTTTTTCTTTCTAGTAATTTTCTGAATATCTCCCTCCAAAAAGCCGGTAACCGCTGCATCCAGTACGCACCCACACCGGCTTTATGCCATCCGGCATTTTCATCCAATTCCCGGGGCTGAAATGCAGCAGTTACCAGGCTGAAAAAACACGCCATACCAGGCACTTTCCAATTTCTAAAAACAACATTTTATCCAGCCTGAAAAGGCCGGTTTTGCAGGGTATTAAATTGTTTTAATTTTTTTGAATTTTATTACACTGTAAATCAACTATTTGCGAAATAATTTAAATCATATCGAAAATTTTTATCGCGAATTGAAACAAAGAAAATAAGGGTTTCGTACAACAAGGCATAATTAATTTAAACTATTATGAAGCCTCAAAACGAAAAAAATGGCCGTAAAGGCCTATGGACTTCTTATGCCTTTTTCATAGCTTTAACTTTCTTAATAGCGTCCTGCAAAAAGGATGCAATGATAACCCCGGCCAGCGTAGCAGAGACAACCGCTACAGGCGCAAGCACCGGTTCAAATACTGCAACAACGCCGTCCGGCTCTACCTCTTCCACAGCCGCTACTTCAACTACATCTTCATCAGCTACCACACCAACCGGCGCAACAACACCGGCTACCGGGACAACTTCAGCTACAAATAACACAGCAGCAAGTACTACAGCTATGCCGGCGGTAACTACCGGTTCCACTACGACAATTGCAGTCACCGGGTACACAGCTTCAGCCCCTATAAATTTGAACGGTTCGCATGATATCACTATCAGCGGCAAACTGATCAATGGCGGCAGTGTGCCGGCAATCAGTTTAACCAATTGCTACAATGTACATATCACAAAAAACATGCTCGGTAATTCAACTGATGTTGGCGTGTTTTTATATAACTGTTATAATGTTACTGTCGATTATAATAACATTACCAATGTAAGCACCGGCGTTTACGTGGTAAATACTACAGGCGGAGGTATAGTTGTTAACTACAACCAATTCCGGAATATGGTTGGTCCTATGCCACGCGGCCAGTTCGTGCAATTTAATACCGTAAGCGGTGCAGGCAATTCTATCAGCTACAACAAAGGCGAAAATATCTTCGGCCAAAGCAATCCCGAAGACGCCATTAATGTTTACAAAAGCAACGGTACGCCTTCAAGCCCGATCCAGGTTGTAGGTAACTGGATCAGGGGCGGCGGCCCAAGCGCAACCGGCGGCGGTATTATGTTAGGCGACACCGGCGGCTCGTACGAAATAGCTTCTAATAATATCCTTGTTGACCCGGGACAATACGGAATAGCCATTGCCGGCGGCGATCACATGTCGATCACAAATAACAGCATTTACGGTAAGGCGCAGTCGTTTACCAATATAGGCCTGTACATCTGGGGCCAATCGGGTTCGGCATGTACCAATGCAACCATCAGCGGCAACCAGGTGAAATTTTTTAACAAGTCGAATAACGAAAATGACGCCTGGGTTGGTACAGGCGAAAGCACCCCCTCCGGCTGGAGCACCAACACTTTTAGCGCAAATATCAGCGCATCAATCTTACCCGCCGTGGTAGTCTCCTTCTAAATAGTTCGATAGGCAGATATATAGAACGCGGCCCATGCTAACATGGGCCGCAAAAGTTAACCCTAATTAATTTTTTATGAAAGCACCTTTATTTTTCATTGCAGTGGTATGCACCATTGCCTGGAGCTCCTGTTCTAAAACAGAGATCAAACCCGGTACTCAAACAACATCGTTAGCGCATGTTAATTTTTCATCCACCACATTAGCTGCTGTGCCTTATGCGTCCTATGTAACGTCAAGCCCGGTAAACCTTACCGGCTCGCATGATATAACCATCAGCGGAAAATCGATCACAGGCGGTACAGTTCCGGCAATTACGCTGAAAAACTGCTACAACGTGCATATCACCCAAAACAGTTTAGGAAACTCAAGTAATGTTGGCATCTACCTGGTCAATTGCAAAAACATAACTGTCGACTATAATTATATAACGAATGTAAGCACCGGCGTAGATGTTGAAAATTCTTCCGGCGGGGGAATCATCGTTAATAATAACCAGTTTTTGAATATGAAAGGACCTTCACCACACGGGCAGTTCGTGCTGTTCAATACAGTAAGCGGGGCCAATAATTCGATAAGCAACAACAAGGGTGAAAATATTGCCGGCCAAAGTACACCTGAAGATGCTATTAATGTTTATATGAGCAAAGGAACTGCTTTAAGCCCGATCAAAATTACAGGGAACTGGATACGGGGCGGCGGCCCGAGCGCAACAGGCGGCGGTATTATTCTTGGAAACAGCGGCGGATCGTACCAGGTTGCTTCGGGCAATATTCTTGTTAATCCCGGGCAATACGGAATGGCTATCGGCGGCGGGGATCATATTTCTATTACCGGCAACAGCATTTATGCCGCTTCGCAATCCTTTACCAACGTTGGCATATATGTTTGGGGCCAGGGCGTGGCGGCGGCTACCTATACTACAGTTAGCGGTAATAAGGTGAAATTCATCAATAACGCGAATACTGAAAATGATTCGTGGATCGCGCCGGGCGAAGCCACTCCCGCCGGCTGGAGCACCAACACGTGGGGCGCTAATATCGACGCGTCTATTTTGCCGGCTGTAGTGGTTTCGCAGGCCGCGGCTGCCATGCCGATAGATAACACAACCTACGTTGCATCATCCGTAATAAACTTAACCGGCTCACATGATATTACCATTAGCGGTAAGTCAATTAATGGCGGGAGTGTTCCGGCAATTACCTTGACCAATTGCTATAATGTGCACATTACTAAAAACATGCTTGGCAATTCAACCAACGTGGGCATTTATTTATATAACTGCTACAATATCACAGTTGATTATAACTGCATCTCAAACGTGAGCGCGGGCGTTTTAGCGGTTGATATCACAAACGGTGGTATCATTGTTAACAACAACCAGTTTAAAAACATGGCTGGCCCTATGCCTCACGGGCAATTTGTGCAGTTTGATAATGTGAGCGGCGCAAATAATTCGATCAGCTACAACAGGGGTGAGAATATTTTTGGACAAAGCAATCCGGAAGATGCGATCAACCTTTATAAATGCAATGGAACTGCGTCGAGCCCGATACAGGTTGTTGGTAACTGGATACGCGGCGGCGGCCCAAGCACATCAGGCGGAGGCATTATGCTTGGCGACAATGGCGGTTCGTACCAGGTAGCTTCGAATAATATTTTGGTTAACCCCGGACAGTATGGTATGGCTATTGCCGGAGGCGATAATATCTCCATTATCAATAACAATACTTACGCTGCCGCCCAGTCTTTCACCAATATTGGCTTATATGTATGGGGGCAGTCAGGAAGTCCATGCACAAACACCACGGTAAGCGGCAACCAGGTGAAGTTTTTTAACAGTTCAAATGTCGAAAATGACGTTTGGGTAGCCAGCGGCGAAGCCACCCCGTCCGGCTGGAGCACAAACACTTTTGGTGCAAACATCGACGCTTCCATTTTACCATCGGTACTTGTTTCTTTTTAGAACGTAATAATTTAACATACATGAAGCCGCCCTATGCTATGTAGGGCGGCTTTTTTGCATTCAGCATAAAAGCGTATAACTAACCCCAAGGTTTATACGTAAGAAGCTTGACTATTGTATGTTAATATCGCATATTTGTTAATTGAATCCCCGACATGATTGAACACTTTTCTTTTTTCAACTTTTCCCTTAAAAAGGTTTTGGACCGGGAACCCGGCTCTTTTGAAAAAGCGAAGATCAAGATCGTTACCACCATACTCGTATTTTCTGCCATTAAAGGCTTGATCGTATTTTTTGTGGCTATTGTCCACCAGCAGCCGGCGCAGCTGCTTCGCTCGGGAATTGCAACGCTATTGTTTTTGTCTCTTTTAAAGATATTGCTTTACCGTCCCTCAACCATACGTATAGTTTCACACGCCATACTCGTATTAACCCTTGTTGTAATATATACCAATTTATTTGTGCTTTCAAGGGGGGTGAACATCATTAACGTTCAGCTGATCTTTATGACCATATTGGGCGGCTATTATTTAATAGGCGGGAGAATGGCTTTTGTTTATGTGGCGTTGTCTACCGTACCTGCCCTGGTTTATATGTTTTCGCAGCAAATTGTAGTTAGCCCGGAACAGAGTAATGCAGAGGGATTGCCACCGCTTGGTACCGCTGTTATGGTGACATTAAATTTTTTAACCTTCGTCATCAGCCAATACCTGTATTACGCGGCCTTTCACGAAAACTTAAAGGAAAAAGAGGACTTAAATAAGCAGTTGCAGGTAAATGTTATTGAGGCTAAGGCTTTGGCTGAGTCGAGGTCGATCTTTTTATCCACCATGTCGCACGAGCTGCGTACACCTTTAAACGGTGTTATAGGGATGACCAACCTGCTTAAAGAAAGCGCCCATGACGGCCAGAAGGATTACCTGGATATACTGGAATTTTCGGCTGCTAACCTGTTGGCGATGGTAAACGATGTGCTGGATTATAACAAAAGCGAGCTGGATAAAATTGAGCTGGAAGAATTACCGGTAAACCTGTCGGCGCTGCTGCAAAAAATAAGCTCCGGTTTGCAGATGAAAGCGGTTGAAAAGAATTTGTCGTGGAAGCTGGAAATAGATGAAGTATTAAAAAACCGGTTGGTAGTTGCCGATCCGATGAGGCTGACGCAAATTATTTACAACCTGGCAGGTAACGCCATAAAATTCACTGAAAGTGGCAGGGTTGCTATTAGTGTTAAGGCACTGAATCAAAATGAGCACCGTATTGATACGAAATTTATTGTAAGCGATACCGGTATTGGCATTAATTACGATAGACAGGAAGCCGTATTTGAGCTTTTTACACAAGAATCGTCAGATACTACCCGGAAATATGGTGGTACAGGGCTGGGGCTGGCTATTGTAAAGCGGCTCCTTAAACTTTTGGGAAGTAATATCCAGCTTGAAAGTACTCCGGGTAAAGGCTCGGTGTTTTCGTTTGTTATTAGCTTTGCTGTATTTGATGGCGAATTGACCCCACATAAGGATGAAGCAGAAAAAACCAGCATGAAAGGCCTTAAGTTGCTGATTGCGGAAGATAACGGGGTAAATGCTTTGATCCTGGAAAAAATATTGACCAAATGGGATATTCAAACCGTTGTGGCTATAAACGGGCAGGAGGCCTTAACCAAAATGGTAAATGAGCGTTTCGACGGTATATTAATGGATATCCACATGCCGGTAATGGATGGTTATGCAACCTCAAAGGCTATCCGCGCGCTTGGTGACCCAACTAAAGCAAATATTCCGATCATCGCCCTAACGGCATCCGTTTCACATAACATTTTCACCAAAATTAAGAACGCCGGGATGCAGGATTATCTTACCAAGCCTTTCCAGACGGATACACTCCACGAGAAAATACAGCAATTGTATAAGACGGCAGCGGTGTAGGTTACGGGGTTGGCTTTGAAGCAATTTAACTTACCACCACCGGCTCCGCAACCTCGCTCAGCAGCAGCACAGCCTGGTCGATCCCATGCACGCCTTCAATACTTAAGCGCAACGTATTTTTCACTTCCTTTAAATTGCAGCGGCGCGGGTTGGCCTGTACAAACGACAGGATCTGCCGGAAGGCTTCCGTCTCAAAATACGGCGATTGCTGGTTGCTGATGAAATAACCTCGCAGTACATTCTTTTTCAGGGATATTTTTTCGAACCCTATTGCCTTGCCAAGCCACTGCAGGCGCATGGTATTCAGCAGGTCGTTCACCTGCGGTGGTATCTTGCCAAAGCGGTCGTGCAGTTGCTGCTCGAAAGCTTTTAGCTCAACCTCGTTTTCGAGTTTAGACAAGTCTGTATACAGGTTGTACCGCTCGGATATGCTGGTTACGTATTCGTCAGGGATCAGTATCTCAAGGTCGGTATCGATTTGCGTGAACGCGATGAACGGCCGCGGCTTATCATCGGGAAATACGCCCTTAAACTCGTCTTCTTTTAATTCCTGTATCGCCTCGTCCAATATCTTATGATACATTTCAAAGCCGATCTCAGCAATAAAGCCGCTTTGTTCGGCGCCAAGCAGGTTTCCGCTTCCGCGGATGTCGAGGTCGCGCATGGCCACGTTGAAGCCGCTGCCCAGGTCCGAAAATTCTTCAATGGCGCTCAGGCGTTTCCGCGCCTCATTGGTGAGCGTTGAAAGGGGCGGACTGAGCAGGTAGCAATAAGCCTTTTTGTTGCTACGCCCCACGCGGCCGCGCATCTGGTGCAGGTCGCTTAAGCCAAACATGTGGGCATAGTTGATGATAATGGTATTGGCATTGGGGATATCCAAACCGGCTTCGATAATGGTTGTTGCTACCAGCACATCGTACTCGCCATTAACAAATTTTAGCATCACATCTTCCAGTGCGTCGCCTTCGAGCTGGCCGTGGGCTATACCAACCCGCGCCTTCGGCACCAGCCGGTGTATCATGCCGCCCAGCTGCGGCAGGTCGCTCACGCGGTTATGGATAAAAAACACCTGCCCGCCGCGGTCGATCTCATGTTCAATAGCTTCTTTGATCAAAGTATCGTTAAACACATGCAGCTCGGTTACAACAGGTTGCCTGTTCGGGGGTGGTGTTGAAATAATAGAAAGGTCGCGTGCGCCCATGAGCGAAAAATGCAAGGTACGTGGAATAGGGGTGGCCGTCAGCGTCAGCGTATCCACATTGGCGCGCATCTGCTTCAGCTTTTCCTTTGTTGACACACCGAATTTTTGCTCCTCGTCGATGATCATCAGCCCCAGGTCCTTAAACTTAACATCTTTGCTTACCAGGCGATGCGTACCGATGATAATGTCGACTTTGCCGTCCTTTAATTTCTCTAAAGTTTCTTTGATCTGCCTGGTCGATTTAAAGCGGTTCACATAATCGATGGTGCAGGGGAAACCCTTCAGCCGGTCCGAAAATGTTTTATAGTGCTGGGCGGCCAGGATGGTTGTGGGCACTAGTATAGCCACTTGCTTGCTATCGGCCACCGCTTTAAATGCTGCCCGGATAGCAACCTCTGTTTTGCCAAAACCTACGTCGCCGCAGATGAGCCTGTCCATTGGGTGCGGCGATTCCATGTCCTTTTTAAAATCGGCGGTGGCTTTTTCCTGGTCGGGGGTATCCTCATAAATAAAGGACGCTTCCAGTTCGGTTTGGAGATAACTATCGGGAGAGAAAGCATTACCCTGCTGCGCCTTACGCACGGCGTAAAGTTTGATCAGGTCGCGGGCGATGTCTTTAACTTTTTTTTTTGTGGTTTTCTTCAGCCGCTCCCAGGTGTCTGTTCCCAATTTGTTCATTTTGGGAACAGTGCCTTCCTTGCCGCTGTATTTTGAGATGCGGTTAAGCGAGTTGATGTTGACGTAAAGCAGGTCGTTGTCGGCATATACCAGCCGGATCATCTCCTGCATTTTGCCGCTAACCTCCACTTTCTCAAGCCCGGCGTATTTGCCAATGCCGTGGTCGATGTGTGTTACATAATCCCCGGGCTTTAGTTCGCGCAGTTCTTTGAGCGTAATGGCTTGCGAGCGCTGGTAGCCTTTTTTGAGCTTGTATTTATAGTACCGGTCGAATATCTGGTGGTCGGTGTACCAGGCCAGCTTTTGTTCGCGGTCGACAAAGCCCTCGCGTATTGAAATGCTGATTGGTGTAAATTTTACCGTTTTATCCAGGTCATCCAGTATCGCGTACAGCCGTTCAACCTGCCGGGCAGAATCGGTAAGAATAAAGTTTTCGATATGCTCCGCCTCGTTGTTTTTGAAATTGTGGATCAGCAGGGTAAAGTCCTTATTAAAAGACGGCTGCGGCCGCATATCAAAATTGATGGTTTGGTCGGGCTGGTAAAAAAACTGCTTGCCGAACTCGATCAGCGCGAAATCCCGCAGCTGGTCGGCTATCAGCTTTTCATCGGTAAAACCGAATTTAGGGTCTATCCAATCGGGATTATGGTTCTTGTCTTCGGCGGATAAAGCTTTCCAAACCTGTGTGGCCTTTTTAAAACCTGTTTGAATAATATCCAGCGTAAACTGTACATCTTTTATCCAAACCTGGGTATCGGCGTCGACATATTCCAATAGCGAGATATTATTCTCGGTTAAGAATTTCGATTGTACGTTCGGGACGATGGTAATGCTTTTAACCTGTTCAACCGATAACTGGCTTTCGATCTCGAACGTTCGGATGGATTCGATAAAATCGCCAAAAAATTCGACGCGGTAAGGGAGCTCATGCGAGAAAGAAAAAATATCCACTATGCCGCCGCGGATAGAGAACTGGCCCGGCTCGTAAACAAAATCGACGCGCTCAAAATCGTAATCAATTAAAAACTCGTTGATAAACTCAATGCTCAGCTTATTGCCAACCGAAATTTCGAGCGTGTTTTTTTCGAGCGATGCCCGGTCGATCACCTTTTCGGCGAGGGCTTCTGGGTAAGTCACTATCAGCTGTCCAAACTCCGTGGCATGGTTCAGCTCGTTCAATACCTCGGCGCGGGCCAGTACATTGCTGCTGTCGGGCTGGGTAAATTCAAATGGCTTGCGGTATGATGATGGGAAAAGCAGAACTTCTTTGCCCGTCAGATTTTCAAGATCTGCCTGGAAATAGCCGGCTTCTTCGCGTTCGGGCAGCACAAATATCATGTGTTTATGCTGCAAAAAATACAATGCTACCGCCACAGCGGCATCACTCGACCCAACTAATCCACGCAACTGAATTCTTGGATTTTTAGAAGCGTTAATGGCGAGCAATAGCGCTTTTATCCGTTCGTCAGTTTTATATCGCTCTAAAATATCACGAATGTTCAAACTGCCGCAAATATAAGGAAAAAAGGGTTTTTGTTAAACAAAAGGCAACGTGCCGGAAAATTATTCCAAACATTATAGCCCCGTAATTACTTTTATTGTAAATTTAATTATTGTAAGCAACCTTAACAACGTAAAGAGAAGTAACCTAATAGATACTGTCGTATCCTAATCATCTAACCAAAACTTAAACAATGAAAAATGCGATTATCACCGGGGCAATTATTGGTATTTTAAGCGGCTTATGGATGTTTGTTATGCACTGGCTTGGCTACTCGCCGCAGCGCAGTAGTATGGCAAACATTGAATTTGTTTCGGTGCTTATACCATTGTTCGGCCTATATTTTGGCATACGAAGTTACCGGGATACAGAGTGCGGCGGCCACATGGGCTTTTTGGAGGCTTTGATACAGAGCTTTAAAATATTATTAGTGGGTGGCGTGATAACTACAGCCGCCGCCATACTTTATATTGCTGAGATAGAGGGCGGCACCAATTTAATGGATTTTTCGGGCCGGATATTCGGCGCGCTGCTGGTTGGTATTTTATTTGCCATCGGCGTTTCCGTATTAATGCATACAAAGCCTAATAAAGTTGATTAAATCTGCTTTCTCAAAATATTTTGAACTTGCTTTCTGGACTGCAGCGCTTATTTCGCTGGCGCTTACCAATCCAGGCAGTGAATCTCATTTTACACTATGCCCATTGAAATTACTGGGTTTTAGCTGGTGCCCGGGTTGTGGTATGGGGCATGCTATTTCTTTTTTATTGCATGGCGACATTAAAAGCTCCTTCCACGCGCATTGGCTGGGCATACCGGCGGTGATCGTTATTTTGCACCGTATTTATGTTTTGGGAAAAGGAAGGTTGTTTCCCAAAGCCGATCCATATAAATCTACATCGGTAAACATCACATTTTGATGTATCTATTCTTTCAGGCAAATTCTGACCTCTGACATCCATTTCACCGCTTTATTCCTGCAACTCACCGACCTCTTTTATCCTTTAGCCAATTTTGCATTGCGATATTTTTAATACTATCTTAGTTTTATATCACAATAATAAATAACTTAAATCTTAAAGCAATGGATATGTACCAAAACCCTTACATGAACTTTCCGGGTATCACACCCGAAGAAATGGGTTTCTTACAGCAGGCAACAGCTGATCTTAGTGAAAATCAGAGAAGAAATTTTTATATGATCTATGCGGGAAAAAGAAAAAATCCCCAGGATATTTTATTATTTACCCTACTTGGCTTCGTGGTGGTTGCCGGCGTACAGCGGTTTGTTGTGGGCCAGATAGGTATGGGGTTATTATACCTGTTTACCGGGGGCTTTTGTTTGATCGGGACGATAGTCGACCTGGTGAACCATAAGGCGATCACTACAGAATTTAACCGCAAAATGGCTTATGAAAGCTTCCAGATAGCGAAGATGAGCAACTGAGGGAGGCCCACAAATTTCACGAATTGATTCGAATTTCACGAATTATGCTATAGCATAATGATCAAATTTCTGTTTTATAAAAAAGGATTAGTGAAATAGGTGAAAATTCGTGTAATTCGTGTTTATTATGAAATTATCCCAACTCACCGCCTATCTCGAAAGCCTGGCACCGCTGGCTTACCAGGAAGAATATGATAATTCAGGATTAATTGTCGGTAAGCCAGAGCAGGAGGTTAACCAGGCGCTTATTTCGCTGGATTGCACCGAGGCCATTGTGGATGAGGCCATAGCAACCGGCTGCCAGCTGGTGATCTCGCACCACCCCATCGTATTCAGGGGATTAAAAAAATTTAACGGGAAAACTTACGTGGAACGGGTGGTTGAAAAAGCCATCCGGCATAATATTGCTTTATACGCCATACATACCAATCTCGACAATATCAGCCAGGGCGTTAACGCCAAAATTGCCGAAACGCTGGAGTTGAAGAATTGCCATATCCTGGCCCCTAAGCACAGCTTATTAAAGAAGCTGGTTACTTATGTGCCTGTTAACCATGCTGAAGAGGTACGGAACGCGCTGTTTGAAGCAGGCGCAGGCAATATCGGTAATTACAGCGAGTGCAGCTTTAATGCCGAAGGAACCGGCACGTTTAAAGGAAACGACCAAACTGACCCGTACGTTGGCGAGCCGGGCAAGCGCCATCTTGAAAATGAAGTACGGATAGAAACGATCTATCCGGCCACCATTGAGAGTAAAATATTAATGGCATTGGTGCTGGCGCATCCTTATGAAGAGGTTGCCTATGATTTATATAATCTTACCAACCAAAACCAGCAGGTTGGTGCAGGAATGATAGGTGAATTGGACGATGCTATAGACGAAGAGTCTTTTTTGTTTCACGTAAAGGATAAAATGCGGGCCCAGGTGATCAGGCACACGGCATTTACCGGCCGGCAGGTAAAGAAAGTGGCGGTTTGCGGCGGGGCTGGCGGGTTTTTATTGAAGCAGGCGATAGCCGCCGGTGCAGATATTTTTATCACCGCTGATTACAAATACCACGAGTTTTTTGATGCCGAAGGCCAGCTGGTGATCGCGGATGTGGGACATTTTGAAAGTGAGCAATTTACGCAGCAACTTTTGTATGAAATAATTAAGAAAAAATTTACTACCTTTGCACTCCGTTTAACAGAAGTAAATACAAACCCCGTCAAATATTTTATTTAATGGAACAAACCGTAGAACAAAAGCTTAAAGCTTTATACGAACTACAAACCATCCACACCAAAATTGATAAAATTCGCCAGGTAAGAGGTGAATTGCCTATGGAGGTTGCCGATCTTGAAGATGATGTTGCCGGCCTTGAAACCCGCATACAAAAAATAAAAGCCGAACTTGATGACCTTGAAGATGATATTGTAACCCGCAAAAACCTGATCAAGGATGCGCTTGCCAATACCAAAAAGTACGAGGCGCAGCTTAACGAGGTAAAAAACAACCGGGAATACGACGCGATATCGAAAGAGATAGAGATACAGGGATTAGATATCCAGGTAAGTGAGAAAAAGATTAAAGAATTTGGATTTGAGATAGCCTCAAAAACCCAGATATACGAAAAAGCTTTAGCCGACCTGGAAGCCCGCAAAGCTGATCTTGAAGCTAAGAAGGCTGAATTAGGCACAATTACCGCCGAAACCCAAAAGGACGAAAACGAGTTAACCAAGCTTGCCGAAAAGGCAACTGTAAATATCGACGAGCGCCTGTTGGTTGCTTATAACCGCCTGCGCCAGAATGCAAAGAACGGCCTGGCAGTTGTAACCATCCAGCGTGATTCATGCTCCGGATGTTTTAACCAGATCCCGCCGCAGCGCCAGTCGGATATACGCCAGCGCAAAAAAATTATTGTTTGCGAGCATTGTGGCCGTATTTTGGTTGACGAGCAAATGGCTATGGAAGCCGAAACTGCATAAGCTAATTATTGATTATTATAATATAAAAAGATCAGGCGCTCATTTGGGCGCCTTTTTTGCGGGGTATTTTGTCATCCTGAACGTAGTGAAGGATCTTCTACGTCTAACTGCTTTAAGAAGATTCTTCACTACGTTCAGAATGACAAAGAGGGTAAATCTAAAACAAATCCGTCTGCTTTCCCTTCATCGGCACAAACAGATCATAGTTAAAAGGCGGCATATCCCTGCCGGATAAAAAGCGGGTGCAGGCCATTTTGAATAATTGATGAATCGATTCGGCTACCTGGCCGTCGCCGCTCATGCGGCGGCCGAAATCGCTGTCGTTTAGTTTGCCGTCGTGGCAGGATTTGATCATATTCAATACTTTTTCCGCCCGGTCGGGGAAAGCTTTGTGTATCCAGTCGGTAAATATCTCGGCTATGCTGCCGTTTAACCGCACCATGGTAAACCCGGCTGATAATGCGCCCCTGTCGGCGGAGGCTTTAATAATATCCGGGATCTCGTTGCTGTTTAGCCCGGGAATAATGGGTGCGGCCATTACTCTTACGGGGATGCCTTTTTCGGATAGTTTTTGAATTACCGCCAGCCTTCCTGTCCCGGTAACGGTACGCGGCTCCAGCTTTTGCCGAAGTTGTTCGTTTAGTGAGGTGATAGACAAGTTAACATGCACCAGGTTCATCGCTGCCAGTTCGGTTAATATATCCATATCGCGCAGGATAACATTGTTTTTGGTAATGATGCTAACGGGATTGCGGTATTTTAAAAAAATCTGCAGCAGCGAACGCGTTATCTTTAACCTGCGCTCGATAGGCTGGTAACAATCGGTATTGCCCGACAGCATGATGCAAACCGGCTGGTAATTCTTTTTATTGAAATATTGCTCCAGCAATTCGGCGGCGTTGCGCTTCACGATTATTTTGCGCTCAAAATCGAGCCCGGCGCTGAAGCCATAATATTCGTGCGAATTGCGGGCATAGCAGTAAATGCAGCCGTGCTCGCAGCCCTGGTATGGGTTAATGGAATACATGTGGCTAAGGTCGGGGCTGTTTGAGGCGCTTACGATCTTTTTGGGCGTTTCCTCAAAAAGCTGCGTGGCCGTATTTTCGAGCAGCGGTTCATCCAGGCCCTCGATGTGCTCCAGCACATATTTATTCTTTAAGAATTTGTTATGGGTGTTTACTTGTGCCCCGCGCCCTTTAAAAAAATCAGGATTATCCTCATGTGCCATAAGGCAAATTTGCTAATATTTTTAGCAAATCACAACTCGATCAACTTATTTTTTATCGCAAATAAAACCAAACCGACCCGGCTGCGGATCTCTAGTTTTTCAAACAACTGATCGCGGTAACCATCGACTGTACGGGTACTTACACACATTTGTTCAGCAATTTCCTTGTATGTAAGTTCCCTGCCTGCCAGTTTCAAGAATTCAATTTCGCGGCTATTTAGTTTTAGTTGGTCGGGCCTTTGATCAAAGCTGTTTAGCATGTGCCTGGTAACAAATTCGGGGTAATAAACCTCTCCTTCAGATACTTTTTCTAATGCCTGTTCAAATTCAAATGGCTCAGCATCTTTAAGCAAGTAGCCTTTAACCCCCACTTTAACCATCTGCAGCACTTTTTCGGCATCCTCAAACATGGATAAAACAATCACCTTAACTTCCGGATAATTATTGCGCAGCCATTGGGCCGTGGCAATCCCATCCTTTTTAGGCATGTTTATATCAAGCAGTACAATATCGGGTTGTAGTTTGGGCGTAAGTTTCTGAGCTAACTCTTCACCGTCTCCGGCTTCAAAAAGTATTTTATAACGCGGAAATTTATTGATAAGCGAAGAGATGCCGCTTCTGAATAAGCGGTGATCGTCAACCAGGGCTATTTGAATAATTTCCATCCGCGTATACTTGCTGCTCCAGGGGATTTAACGTGACTTTAATACAACAACCGTTACCTGGCGAGCTTTCAATAGTTGCTACAGCGCCAATCAGGGCGGCCCTGTTCTCTATGTTTTTCAAACCGGAACCACTTTGATCGTAAAGCAGTTTCTTTGAAAAACCATCCCCATCGTCTTCGAGGGTTAAGTTAAACAAATGATTGAAATATTGCAAACTGATTTTCAAATGTTTAGCGGAAGCATGCTTCAATGTGTTGTTAAGTGCCTCCTGGAAGATGCGGAATAATACCAGCTCCGGCTGACTGCCTAAGGAGTAAGGCTCGCCTTCGAATAAAAAGGTTACGTTTAGCAAACCGCTTTTTTTTATTCTTTCAACCTCTATTTCAATTGTTTTTAGAAGCCCGAGGGAAGTTATATGTTCATAGCTTAAGCTCTTCGACAGGTCGCGCAAATCATTGATAGTTTGCCCGATCAGCTCCCTGCTTTCATTGATTTTTAATTGTCTGTCGTTTTCAGTGAGATTTGCCGGCATTGCAAGGCTTAATTTCACAAAGGATAATACCTGGGTTATATTATCATGTATCTCGCCGCTGATGTAGTTCAGTGTTTGGTCCTGCATTTCGATCTGCGCCCTAAGGATCTCCTGGCTATAACGTGCCTGCAGCTGTTCCTTTTCCTGCTTGTTCCTTATTTGTTTATTCCGGTATAAAATAACGAAGTAAATAATAAATCCCGTAACTAAAATGAATAATGCCGCCGTGGATAAAACAAGTATTTGAATATTTTCATAGCGCATTGGTGCTGGTAATTTTATTATTGTCTGTTAAAAGCGCAATCCCGATTAATATAGTAAATATATAAAGGATGGCATACCAAAAATAAAATATTAAATAATCCGTCGATGGATTCCTGATATAAACGTTCGAGAGCCCAATATTTAAAAACATTGTTGTTCCATAAAATATAATGGCAGTATTGAACCAAAAAACGCCCTGTTTCAGCAAGGGGGTTGTTAACGGCGACAGGAGCATTTGTTTAAACAACAACAGCGAAAAAATGACCAGCAAAGCAAGGGTTGGCAGGTTTACGTACGTTGGAAATACGGAGTGGAAGGGCTGCAAAAACAAGGCATTTATAACCGAGAACACGGAAACGCCGATTACCGAAACAATGATTGCTTTTTTTGTCCTTTGACTATCAAACAGGTAATAATAAACCAATGCATAAAATACAAATTCAGTTAATGCTTCAACGTGTAATACAGGGGCGTTAGTTCCGTATTTTGTATTAAAAATGTCGGATAAAATATCAATTACCAGGCTAGCTATCGCTGAAAGCGTCAATATTTTAAAAGGGTTATTTAGTATGCTGTACCGGGTTATTCCGATTATCGCCACTATCAGCATAAGGATTTCAGAGGTATGTATTATTATGGACATTTAAAAATGTTATGTCATAAATAACAATAATACCCGCTCACTAAATTTAGCGAGCGGATATTATCAATGATTGTTTGCACACTTTAAAAACTAAAGCGTAAATAGTAAAAACAGCCGTTGTTACGATAACAACAAGTTATGCACCTAAATTACTGCAAAAAGTAGGACAAGGAGGAGGATCTGAATAAATATCCCCGGTAGTTTGGTAAGGTGTTGTACCTGAGGTTGCAGGTACAACGCCGGCAAAAACCAGGGTTACAACGGTGTCGCCTGCGGCCTCGAACCTGGCATGTTTGCCGAAATTCACGCTTATCCCGACACATTTAGGGTCTTTTTTAAAGATTGCTTCTAAACATGCACGATCGATAAAAAAGCCGTTTAAGTCTTTTCCGTCGGGCGTTTTCAAGCCCGGCCCACCGGCCGTGGTGTTCCTGTTTTTGTAATCCTGGATCAGCGTTTTAGCAACAGCGGGATCAATTATTTTAGCCATTTTCTTAATAAGGTTAGTTTAAATAATTACCTAAGATACAACGGAAAGGTGGAAGGTTACACCGTGTTTTCACGGTATTTTTAATTCGATCAAAAAATTAATACGAACTGCCGGGTAATTAAGACTGTCAACAAATCCAACCGTTATACGTTAACTGGCTATGCGCAAATTTTTGCAACGCTTATTAACCGTACCAATCGTCAACTTCGCCAATAGGGTTTCATCGCGGCCCGACAAAAGGAGGGTTGATAAAGCACTAAGCGATTTATACGAAGAGATAACAACCAATCCCGGTAAAAAGGGGCTCGTTATACCCTTTGACCCCGTTAAGGATAAATTTGTCATCCTGTCCGACCAGCATAAAGGGGCCAGGGATGGTGCGGATGTTTTCGCACTGGCTGCTGAAAATTACCTGTGTGCCCTGGAATATTATTACAAAAATCATTTTTTTTATATCAACCTGGGCGATAGCGAAGAACTTTGGGAAAACCTTTTTATCACAGTTAAACGGCATAACAAGGCCACTTTTGAAGCGGAGAAGAAATTTCTGGACCGGGATCAGTTCATTAAAATATTTGGCAACCACGACCTGTATTGGGATAACGACCCGCTGGCTGCATTTAACCTGCAAAAAATTTACGGGCAAAAGGTCACCATTTACGAGGGGGCGATCCTCAAAACATCTATAAACAAAAAGCCGTTCGAAATTTATATGACACACGGCCACCAGGGTGACCTGCAAAGCGACGGTAACTGGTTCAGCAAATGGTTCGTTTCGGATATATGGGGACCGTTCCAGGCGTATTTGCGTATCAATCCGAATACGCCGGCCAATAACGATCAGCTAAAAACTGTTCATAACCGCATGATGTATGACTGGAGTTCGAAACGCAAGAATATGGTGCTGATAACGGGCCATACGCACCAGCCAGTGTTTAGATCAATGACGCATATTGAAAAGCTTTATGAGGAGATAGAAGCAGCCAGGAAGAAAAACGATACACAAGCCGCGAACGAAATACAAAAGCAAATTTTAACCCGGCAGAACAAAGGTGATAAGATACCCGATTTTACGGGATACCTGGATACTTATTTTAACAGCGGCTGCTGCTGTTTTGATGATGGTGATATGAGCGGCATTGAGATAGCGGACGGCTGCATCAGGCTGGTAAAATGGCAGTATGCCGGGCATAAGAAAAGTGAGCGGATCGTGCTGGAAGAAAGCAGGCTTGAAGATTTGAAGCTGAATTAGAGAAAGAGCCAGGAAGTAAGGGTCAAGAATCAAGACAAAAAGAACCGGGAACAAATAAAAGAATGCAAACGGCTTTTTCCTGGCTCTCGATTCTTGGCTCCTGGTTCTATTTTCTTAGACTATCCATCCAGGAGAAACACAAACAGCTCCTTCGGTCCGTGGGCGCCTAACACCAGGGTTTTTTCGATGTCGGCAGTGCGGCTGGGGCCGGTAACGTTACTGATCATGGAAGGCAAGTTGTTGCCGTACTTCTTTTTTATCATCTTAAAACCATCTTTCAGGTCGACCACTATTTGCGAGGAGTAGGCAAGCACAATATGCACCGGCGGATAAATGCTTAAACGACGGCCTGCCATATTAGCGTTTGATAGCAGGATACTGCCATTGCGTGCAATTAATGCTTCACAAAGGGTGAAGCCTACATCGGCCTGCTCAAAATCTTTATCGGTTTCGTAAAAGGGATAATCAAACTTTGTCAGGATGTCCTGCAAAGGCGGCTCCCAGCAATAAATTTTATGCCACTTGCGTTCTTCGGCCAGTTCAAGCAGATTTTCAATGAATTGCACCTCATCTTCACAAAAAACAAACTGGCCCGATACAGCGGCAAACTGCTCCGCGAAAAGCACTTCGGGAAGCTCCTCGTTTTTGGGATAATGCGGCAGATCTTCCAGGTTTGGATAGGGGTTGTCCCGTTTTTCGAGAAGCGCCTTGCGGATCTTTTTAAGCAGTTTTTCTTTTGATGTGGTGATATCCCTCATTTTTATAAGCAAAAAGCAAAAAGCTCAAAGCTGAAAGCCAGTAACGGGTTGCTTTAGACTTTCTGCTTTAAGCTTTCCGCTTAAATTATTTACTCTTTACCGGCGGTTGCATCTTTTTCTTCAGGGTTCCTGTTAAAGGTACCGGAATGGTCGGCTACGCCTTCGGGGATCAGCGCTTTGGCAGCGGGCTCCTGGTCGGACGCCGGACCGTTTACAAACTCGTCATAAGTTGTACGGTTTTCAAACGGGCGCTTACCCAATATTTCTTCCAGGTCGGATTGGAACAGGATCTCTTTTTCCAAAAGCTTATCGGCTAATTTGATCAGCCCTTCCCTTTTATCGATGAGCAATTTCTTAGTCATTTCGTAAACTTCGCTTATCTGCTTGCGAACCTCCATGTCAATGAGCTCGGATGTTTTTTCCGAATACGGCTTATTGAACTGGTATTCGCCCTGCGTATCGTTAAAGGACACATTACCTACCTTGTCATTCATGCCATAAATGGTCACCATGGCATAGGCAAGTTTGGTTATGCGCTCCAGGTCGTTTTGCGCGCCGGTTGAGATTTTTCCAAAGGTAATGTCCTCGGCAACGCGGCCGCCAAGCGTCATGCACATGCCGTCGATCAATTGCTCGGTAGTATATAAAAACTGTTCTTTAGGCAGGTATTGCGCATAACCTAAAGCTGCAACGCCGCGCGGAACGATGGATACCTTAACCAGCGGATCGGCATGCTCAAGGAACCAGCCTGCGATTGCGTGACCTGCTTCGTGATAGGCTACAATGCGTTTTTCTTCGGGAGAAATGATCTTGTTCTTTTTCTCCAAACCGCCAATTACGCGGTCGATCGCATCCTGGAAGTCCTGCATGTCAACGGCCTCTTTGTTTTTACGGGCGGCGATCAATGCCGCTTCGTTACACACGTTGGCAATTTCGGCTCCCGCAAATCCCGGTGTTTGTGCCGATAATTTTTTAGCATCAACACCTTCAGCCAGTTTAACCGGTTTTAAGTGCACTTTAAATATCTGCTCACGACCGATCAGGTCGGGTTTATCGATAGATACCTGCCTGTCAAAACGGCCGGGGCGCAACAAAGCGGAGTCAAGCACATCCGGGCGGTTTGTAGCCGCAAGGATGATGATACCCGAGTCAGTACCGAAACCGTCCATTTCAACCAGCAATTGGTTCAGGGTGTTTTCACGCTCATCATTCCCGCCTACAATATTATTTTTGCCACGGGCACGGCCGATGGCGTCGATCTCGTCAATAAATATGATACAAGGAGCTTTATCCTTGGCCTGGCGGAACAAGTCGCGGACACGCGAAGCACCCACACCCACAAACATTTCCACAAAGTCGGATCCCGATAAGGAAAAGAACGGCACCTGTGCTTCGCCGGCAACGGCCTTGGCTAACAAGGTCTTACCTGTACCCGGCGCACCTATTAACAGTGCGCCTTTAGGTATTTTACCACCAAGGTTGGTGTATTTTTTTGGATTTTTAAGGAAATCCACTATTTCCATTACTTCCTGCTTGGCTTCCTCCAAACCGGCAACGTCGTTAAACGTAACCGAAACCTGGGCTTCTTTATCAAACAGGGTGGCTTTTGATTTGCCGATATTGAATATCTGGCCGCCCGGCCCGCCGCCGGTACCGCCCGACATGCGGCGCATAATGAACAGCCAAACCGCTACAAGCAGCACGGCCATTATAATACACTGCACAAACCAGTTCGACAGCAGGCTTTCGTGCCCCTGTTCGTACGTAGGGGTTATTTTGTCGGCATCTTTAAAATCTTTTTCGGCCGCGTTTATCGATTGCTTTAAACTTTCAAAAGTAGCGTCGGTAAAAATATACTGAGGCCCGCTGGCCTGTGCACCTACACCAAATGGCGATTTATCCTTTTTGGCATCAGCATATTCGGGTTTAGACAGGCTTTCTTTCTTGATATAAACTTCGGCAACAACGAGGTCGCCGCTTTTGTATGCTACAACCCTGTCAACATCATGCTGCTTAAGCATATTCTCCGAAAACCGCTGGAAGGTTATCGGGCTGGTGGTATTGCCATTTAACAGCGTAGCCACGCCCAGCAAAACCACTATAATGACGGCATAAAACCACATGATATTGGGTTTGGGCGGCTTTGGCGAGATCTTTTTATTCGGTATCTTTCGTATGGGGGTTGGTTTTTCCACTTTATTATCTTTCATTAGAATATTTTGGTTTTTCAATGGCGATGATATTGTCATGAGCCATTATTCATCTTTGTTTTGTAACGGCAGTTATTTCATTAAGAGCAAACTTACAATCTTTAATTTAATATTGATGCGGATTTAGCCTGATGACGCTTTTTCAAACGCCCCCGTGACATTCCTCAGGCGCTTTTATACATTTTAATTTCAGCGTCGCCCCAAAGATCTTCCATACCATAAAATTCCCTTTTGTCGGTCCTGAAAACATGGACTACCACGTCTACATAATCCAGCAGAATCCATTCTCCAAATTCCAGGCCCTCCTTTTGCCAGGGGTGCTGCTGCGTAGCTTTAAAAATTTCGTCTTCAATACTGTTTGCTATGGCTTTTACCTGTGTCGCTGATTCGGCGTGGCAGAGTACAAAATAGTCAGCAACCGAACTAAAAATATTACGAAGGTCTAACCTGATAATGTCGTTTCCTTTTTTTTCCTGTATGCCATGTATGGCAAGTTCAGAAATATAAGCAGATTCACTTAACGCCTTATTTTTTACCATCAAAAAGAATTAGTTTTGAACGATTTTAAGTTAATATTTATTATACGTTTTATACTTTGCAAAATAACATATTTTCGGGGTTATTTGTTGGACAAAATTTTGTTACCTTAAAAGAAGTTGATTCGACAAATAATTTCCTCAAAGATCTAGTGTCAAATTCCAAGCCATTGATGGAAGGTACGGTCATTATGGCAGAAAAGCAATATGCCGGCCGGGGGCAGCACCAGAACGGCTGGCATGCCGAACCGGGCAAAAACTTAACCTTCAGCCTGCTTTTAAAACCACATTTTTTACCGGTAACCGATCAGTTCGACATGGTACGCGCGGTTAGTTTAGGTGTGTACGACGCCTTAGAGCCATTATTAGGCGACCAGCTAAAAATAAAATGGCCCAATGATATTTATTATGCCGACTACAAACTGGGCGGCATGCTGATCGAAAATTTAATACAGGGAAATCAAATAAAAAATGCCATTATTGGCATAGGGTTAAATGTAAACCAGGTGGATTTCCCGCCGGAATTACCGAATGCCATTTCTATCAAACAAATCTTACACGAGGATTATGATTTAAAGGCTTTATTATCCGAAATTTGCCGGCACATTGAGGCTTACTATTTGAATTTAAAGGCCGGGAAAATTTCGTTTGTAAGGAAAACCTATTTATCCCGACTATATTGGTTAAATGAAAATAAAAGCTTTAAAACTCAAAATACAGTTTTCAACGGTGTTATTATTGATGTTAAGGATAGCGGAAAATTGGTTATCCAAAATAATAATAACGGCGAAAGCGAGTTTAGCTTGAAAGAAATTGAATTTTTAAACAAATAATCACATAAAAGAGATGAGAAAATTATTCTTCATAGTCATAGCAGTAGTGATCAGTACCGGCGCTTTTGCGCAGATCGAAACACCTGTTAAATGGTCGTACGCCGCAAAAAAGATAAGCAGTACAGAGGCGGTTGTGTTTTTAAAGGCCACCATGGAAAAAAACTGGCATATTTATTCGCTTAACGTGAAAGATGGCGGGCCCATTAAAACATCTTTTACATTTACTCCGTCAAAAGAGTATGCTATAATCGGTAAAACTTCGGAGCCAACGCCCGCAATGAAGTACGAAAAAGAATTTAGCATGAATGTGAGCTATTTTGAAAATTCGGTTACTTTTCAGCAAAAAATACGGCTAAAATCGCCAAAGGCATCGGTTGTTAAAGGAAAACTGGAATATATGACTTGCAATAATGTGAAGTGCCTCCCACCTGAAGACCTGGATTTTTCAATTCCTTTAGGCAAGTAAACAGCCGGAACTAATGAAACTACTAAGCTGTACCGCCCTGCGTTTGAACCTGTTTGTTTTTATTGCTGTTTTCTGCTTGTCGGGACTTAGCTCTGCCCGTGCACAAACAAAAACTGCTGATACTGTTTCAACAAGCGGTGTTGAATTTACATCGATACCGACAACTGCTGATAGTATTGCGGCTGCCAGGAAAAAGCAGGATAGCATTTCAAAGAAACAAGCAATAATAACTATCGCAAAAACTGCTTCGCCCGACCAGCCTCAAACGCTTTGGGGTATATTTATTGCCGGTTTTTTGGGCGGGCTTTTAGCGATAACAATGCCCTGTATTTATCCTTTGTTGCCCCTTACAGTAAGCTTTTTTACAAAGAAAGCCGGATCAAGGGCTAAGGGTATTTTGCAGTCGTTGTTATATGGTATATCCATTATTGTTATTTATGTATCCCTGGGGCTGATCATAACACTACTATTCGGGCCCGATGCTTTAAATGCCCTGGCTACAAACGGGATATTTAACATCTTCTTTTTCCTTTTGCTGGTGGTATTCGGTATCTCCTTTTTGGGCGCGTTCGAGATCAACCTTCCCAGTTCGCTTGCCAACAAGCTGGATAAAAATTCTGACAAGGGAGGCCTTGTAGGGATATTTTTTATGGCGGCAACGCTGGTAGTTGTTTCATTTTCGTGTACCGGGCCGTTAGTTGGCAGTTTACTGGCTGCGGCTGCAACAAAAGGCGACCGTTTGGGGCCTGCAATCGGCATGTTCGGCTTTTCTCTCGCACTGGCCCTGCCATTTACCATATTCGCATTGTTTCCATCCGCACTAAAATCTTTACCTAAATCTGGCGGTTGGCTTAATAGTATAAAAGTGGTATTGGGTTTTCTCGAGTTGGGTTTTGCCTTAAAATTTCTTTCGAACGTCGATCTTGCCTATCACTGGAACTGGTTCGACCGGGAAGTGTTTTTGTCATTATGGATAGCCATAGGGTTATTAATGGGATTGTATTTAATAGGGAAGATAAAATTCTCGCACGATAGTGAAGTCACTCATCTTTCAGTGCCACGTACATTTTTCGCGATCGGTGTTTTTGCTTTTGTTATTTATATGATCCCCGGTCTTTGGGGCGCGCCGTTAAAGGTGATCAGCGGGTTTTTACCGCCCCCGGCTACGCAGGATTTTGATCTTTCGCGGTCGATGGGAGCAGCATCTGCGGCCCCTGTTCAGCAGGTATCCATCACCACCAAAAAATATGAAGACATTTTTAAACGGGGCAAACACAACGGTTTGAATGAATGGTACGACTACAACCAGGCCTTGCAGGTATCAAAGGAGCTGAAGAAGCCGGTATTGATCGATTTTACCGGCTGGAACTGCGCAAACTGCCGCAAAATGGAGAACGAGATATGGTCCGATCCGGGCGTTCGTACCCGCATGCAAAATGACTTTGTGCTGCTTGAACTATACGTTGATGAAAAAAGCCAGCTTCCCGAAACCGAGTTTTATAATTCTTCATTCAGCGGGAAAAAAATAACCACAATCGGCGGTAAAAACAGCGATTTTGAAACCACCAAATTCAATACCAATTCGCAGCCGTTTTATGTAATACTCGACAGCAACGGCAATGTACTGGTTCCACCCCAGGGCGCTAATTTCGATATTGAAAATTATACCAAATATTTAGATAGCGGTATTGCAGCCTATAAAGCGATCAGATAACCGGCTGGCATTATAGTCAGATGAAGCACTATTCTGATTAAAATTTAATGTAAATTCGCGCAGATTTTAAAGCGATACTGGTTTATTAAAATGACCCAAATTAAAAATATAGGAGTTTATACGTCAGGCGGCGACTCGCCCGGGATGAATGCTGCCATAAGGGCGGTAGTGCGTTCGGCAATTTATTATAATGTAGCGGTTACAGGGATACGCCGCGGATACGACGGCATGATCAATGGCGATATGTTCCCGATGGACCGTAAATCGGTTTCAAATATCATACAGCGGGGCGGTACCATATTGAAAACAGCCCGCAGCGAACAATTTCTTACGGTTGAAGGCCGTAAACAGGCTTACGAACAGTTAAAGAAAAATAATATTGATGCCCTTGTGGCTATAGGTGGCGACGGTACTTTCAGGGGTGCCAGGGTGTTCGGCCAGGAGTTTGATATCCCGGTTGTAGGTTTGCCAAGTACAATAGACAATGACCTTTTAGGCACAGATTTTACGATAGGGTATGATACCGCTATCAATACGGTTATTGACGCAGTTGACAAGATAAGGGACACGGCGGAATCGCATGACAGGCTGTTCATCGTTGAAGTAATGGGCCGCGACTCCGGGCTGATCGCTTTGCGCACCGGCATCGCAGCCGGAGCCGAGGCGATATTGATACCCGAATCAAAAACCGACCTGAAAGCGGTGTTTGAGCGCCTGGAGAGCGGGCGTAAGGATAAAACCTCAAAAATTATCATGCTCGCCGAGAATGGCGAGGCGGGCGATGCTTTTGAAATAGGCAGCCAGATAAAAGAGCGTTTCCCGAACTATGATACGCGAATATCCGTGCTGGGGCATATCCAGCGCGGCGGTAAGCCAACCTGTATGGACCGTGTGCTGGCCAGCCGCGTAGGCGTTGCCGCCGTTGAGGCCTTACTGGCCGGCCGCCGGAATGAAATGGTTGGGTTGATACATAACCAGATCGCTTACACCGCATTTGAACACGCCACCAAACACTTCGTTGATGTTAACCCGGATTTTTTGAAGATCGTGGAGATATTGTCAATATAAATCATTTGAATCAGAGTCAAGATATTAGAACCAAGAATCAAGATAAAAAGATCAGTTCATTTTTGCAGTATTGAGTTGAAATATGCTGCTTAAATGTTAATCTTTTTATAGATTTTTCTCTTTTGAAGCTATTTTCCTGGCTCTTGGTTCTTGACTCTTGATTCGCATAAATCAGTAACGCATTCCAATTATGGCCCTGTCGCTATGTTCAGCGCAGCTACGGCGTTGTTCCGGTATTTGAAATCGGGTTTATATGCGTTTCCGCCGAGTTGAACGGCCATGTCGTAGTCGGCAATAGCCCGGCGCAAATTAATTTTCGTTTTCCCTAATTTATAATAGGCGTAGCCACGGGTATTATAAGCATCCGTGTGTTTAGGGTCCAGCGCGATCGCTTTATCACAGTCCATAATCGCTTCGGCATAATGGCCCAGCCTGTTATTTACCTGCGCCCTTGAGTCGTAAGCAGCCGCCAGTTTAGGGTCCAGTTCAATAGCTTTATTGCAGTCGGCCATCGCCTCAGTGTACTTGCCCAGGTACATTTCGGCATATCCGCGGTTATTATAGGCGAGCGCGTATTTCTGATCCAGGTCAATAGCCTGGTCGTAGTCCATTATTGCATCCGTGTAACGGCCCAGCTTATCTTTGGTATATCCCCTGCTTAAATAGTTAGAGGCAGATTTTGGCTCTAAGGCAATGGCCTGGTCAAAGTCTGCAATAGCATCGGCGTAACGTTCCAGGTTGTTTTTTGCATGCCCGCGGTTAACATACACCTGGGTGTATTTCGGGTCGATCGCGAGCGCCTGGTCGTAATCGGCAATAGCATCGGTATACTTGCCCGAATAATTTTTGGCCAGCCCGCGAATACTGTATGCCCAGCTGCTTTTTGCGTTTACCTGCAGCGCCTTATCACAATCGGCAATAGCGCCCTCGTAATTGCCATTGTTGATTTTCTCAACTGCCCCCTTTACCAATTCATCGGCCGAATGGCCGTCGCCGCCGTTCATAGCTGCAGCGGCCTCGTCGCGGTATTTGTAATAGGGCGTGTAACTGCTGCCGCCCACCTGGATGGCCTTATCATAGTCCTCAACGGCTTTTTGATAGTTGGCTTTTGAACCGCCAATCTTATAATAGGCATTACCACGGCTGTTATATGCCTTTGCGTATTGAGGATCTAAAGTTATAACCCTGTCAAAATCGGGTATAGCATCGGTATAATTCCCTAAAACAGTTTTTACATAACCGCGTGCATACCAGCCGTTTTTATTTTGCGGATCGATCGTTATGGCCTGGTTGTAATCCACCAGCGCATCGGCATAGCGGCCTAAATGATCTTTTGCGTAACCACGCGCGTACCAGGCCGACTTGTAATCGGGGTTTTTGGTTAATGTATAATCATAATCGGCTATAGCCTCCGCATATTGTTTCAGGCTGCTTTTCGCCACGCCGCGATTGTAATAGGCATCAATATAATTGGGGTCTATAGCAATTACCTTACTATAATCAACGATCGCCTCGTCATAGCGGCCCAAATTATCCTTCGCATAACCCCGCGCATAATAGCCATCTTTATAATTTACATCCAAACTGATGGCCTGATCGTAATCAGTAATGGCATCGGCATATCGTTCCAGGTGCTCTTTAGATATCCCGCGGTTGTAGTAACCATCGGTATAAGCGGGGTTTATGGATAACGACTTGTCATAGTCATTAACCGCATCGGTATATCGCCCCAAATGATGGTATGAAAGCCCTCGGTTATTATAGGCCAATGCGTACCTGGGGTCAATCGTTATCGCCTGGTCATAATCTGCCAGTGCATCTGAATAACGTCCCGCGTCGGCTTTGGCATTGCCACGGCTGTTATAGGCTGCTGCATATTGCGGGTCTAAGGATATAGCCTGGCTGTAATCGGCCATTGCATCATCGTACCTTTTTAAGGCGGCTTTTGCCAAACCCCTGTTAAACCATGCCTGTTTATAATTCGCCGATAATGCAATGGCCTGGTCGTAATCAGTAATTGCTTCGTAATGGCGGTTTATATCGTGTTTAACTATGCCCCTTACATTGTAGGCCCAGGCATTTTGCGAATTTAGCTGCAGTGCCTGGTTACAATCGGAGATAGCGCCGTCATAGTCTTTATTATCTAATTTTGTTACCGCTTTTTTTACCCAGTCATCTGATGATTGGGCAAAAAGTAGTTGGGCGAAGGGCAATAGAAATAGTAAAATGAGCAGTTGCTTTTTCATAGCCTTTTTTTTAATGGTTTATGACGGCACTTGCATATGTGGTTGAACCAGAATACAATATGCTAATGCCGGAATTTGATAATACTAATATACCCGGTTTGACAAAAGCATGAAAGTACCCAAACGGGTACCATGGTTGAGCGGACGTGCTGATTTAGCGTAAAATATCAGGACTGAAATTTCCATTTGATGACGGCCTCAACTTTGTTTTGGACGTGCATTTTGAGGTAAATATTTTTAATGTGTTTTTTAATGGCATGTACGGTTACATCCAGGACAGCGGCAATCTCCTTCACCAGTTTGCCTTCGGCCATCAGGTCGAGCACCTGCTTTTCGCGTGCAGTAAACAGCTGGTGGCCGTCATTAGTTACGCCCGGCTGGAAATGCCGGATTATTTTTCGTGCGATGCCCGGGCTCATGGGCGAGCCGCCGTTATGTATGTCTTTAATGGCATTAAATATCATTTCGGGCGGTGCGCTTTTTAACAAATAGCCCGTAGCGCCCGCATTTAAGGCCTCAAATATTTTTTCATCCTCTTCAAAAACGGTCAGTATCATAAACTGGATACTGGGACAGTCCAGTTTTAATTTGCGGATACATTCGATGCCATTCATTCCCGGCAGCTGGATGTCGGTTAAAACTACATCGGGCAAAATTTCGGGTACCTTCAGTAAAGCGCTTTCCGCATCGTTCCATATCCCGGCAAGGTGCAGCTCATCCGACAGCCGCAGCAGGGAAGCGACGGCCGCACTGTAATTTTCAGTATCCTCAATTAGTCCTACTGATATCATTGCTTTATGCTGATGGAAAGTTACCGATAAAACGATGAAAAAATAACTACCTGTTTGGGTAGTTTGGCAAACGAACTTCGAGCTTTACCAGGGTGCCTTTACTGCTCTGGATATTGAATTTCCCCTTCACCGCATTCATCCGTTGCCGGATGTTTTTTAGCCCGTTCCCGGTACTGTTTCCGTTATCAGGCACAAAACCTTTCCCGTTATCCTTTACCTGTATCAGCAGCATATTACGCCCAACCTGCACAGCAAGTTCAACGCAGGTAGCATCGGCGTGTTTGATCACATTGTTCAACACCTCTTTAACACATAAAAAAATGTTGCGCCTTAATTCGTTATCGATCTCGATTTCGGGAATTACGGATGGATAAATAATTTTGGTTTGATGCGCGAGCGGTTCAAATAGCAGCACGAAGTACTGCCGGATAAACAGCAACAGGTTATCCAGCCGGTCGTTCCCTGGATTTAACGACCATACGATCTCTTTCAACTGCTCAACCAATTCAGTACCCAGGGCGGCTATCCGTTCAATATTTTGAGCGTTGCCGCTATCGGCCAGTTTTAGTTTCAGCATGTTTACATAGATCAGCATGGTTGAAAGCCCGGTGCCGATATCGTCGTGCATATCGCTGCTGATGCGCTGCCGCTCGGTTTGCACGGCCAGTTGCTTTTCAAAATTGAGCTTTTGCTGTTTAATGCCGCCCTGCATATACAGCAGCAGGATGAGGATAACAGCAATAAAGGTAACAAAGCCAATGATCACATTCCTGACCAGGCTTTGCCGGGCCGTTTCTGTCGCCTTGAGTTTTTGCTGCTGGTTAAGCAGGATGATCTCCTTATCGCGGCGCTCAACCTCGAGCTTGTTGATCTCGCGGCTGACTTTTTCATTTATGATCGAATCTTTTAACCCGGTAAATAAGGCCTGGTAATGGTAAGCGCTGTCGTACCGGTGCTGAAGCGCAAAATTTTTTGAAATTCCCTGGTAAGCATCGCGGATATCCTCGCGGTGAAGGATTGACTTTGCCAGCAATAAACCTTTGTTGAGGTATAAACCCGCCTGGGTATAGTCCTTCAATAAGCTGTAAATATCACCGGTATTGATATAATAGCTTGCCAGGTCGTAATTGTTAAATATATTTCTTTTTTTGCCATGAGGGGCAAAAATGGCCAGCGCATATTGCAACGCAAGCTTATAATTACCAGCCTGTTTATATGCAGTGCTGATCTTAAACAACGTATAGGGCACCCTGTCGAGCCTGAACGCCATGCGCTGTCTATCCAGTCGCTCCCTATCGTTCATCTTTTCATAAATACGGAGCGCGTTAAAAGAATATCTTAGCGCTGTTTGATAATCATTTTTGAGTAAATAGCCGTCGGCTATGCCATTGCTGGCATCGGCAATCATCATCCGATTATGAAGTTCATTTGCCAGCGCCAGGTATCGCGTATAATATTTAATGCCGTCGTCCGCTTTTTCCTGTTTCAAATAAATAAACCCGGCCTGGTTGTCGTAATGGGCCTGGTTTTCTTTATCTCCTAATTGTTCAGCAAGAGACAACCCCTTTTGGGCAATATCCATAGCATTTGCATAATCGGCCTGGTAATAATAAGCGTTTAAGGCAGAGTTGTAAATGAGATATACATCGCCATATAATTTATGTGGTTCGGCTATTTTCAAGGCTTCCTTATAAAAGCGAACGGCTGCAGGATAGTTCTTTTCAGTTTCGGCGTGAACGCCGTCCTGGAAAAGGGATAGTGCGATACCCCGCTGATAGTTTAATTTATCCGAAAGCTTGAGCGCGGTTCGGGTAATAGCCTCCACCGTATCGGGCGAAAAGTTTTCTAGCTGGCCAGCATATTTGAGATAGGTCAAAACCTTATTGGTGTCGTCCTTTAAATTTTTAGACTCCCTTTTAAATTCGTGATATATTTTTTGAGACGGGTTGTCGCCGCCCTTTTGAGAAAAGGCCGCAGCGAAGTTGGTTAACAGATAAGCACAAGCCAGGAAAAGATGCTTATACATAGTTTAAGTGATTAATTACGTGAAAGTTAGGGATATTTTGGTTGAGAGGCAAGTGGTGAGTGGTGAATGATGAGTGGTGAGTCAGGAAGCAAGATGTTAAGAGGAAGGAGGCAGGGGTGAAGATGAAGGAATTTTGCCTTCTGCCCACTGCCCAATGGCGTGTTCAGGGGTGTTCGGGGTTGTTCGCGTCAGTTCGGGGTGTTCGCACATCAGTGAAAGTGAACGCCACAAAAGCAGCCGTCTTGCCTCTTGATTCTCCCCAAATTTCTATAACTTACGCTTCAATAAACTTTATTGCAGTGTTAGTTAAAACTTTTGGGAGCGCGGTGTACGGCATCGAGGCCATAACCATCACAATTGAGGTAAATATAAGCGGCGGGGGCAAGCCCTTCTATTTGATCGTAGGCCTGCCTGATAACGCAGTACGCGAATCGATGCAGCGGGTTGAAGCGGCGCTGCAAACCAACAATTTCCGTATGCCGCGGCAAAAAATCATCGTTAATATGGCGCCCGCCGACATCCGGAAGGAAGGCTCGGCTTACGATCTTCCCATCGCGGTAAGCATACTTGCCGGCTCGGGCCAGGTTGAAAGCGAAGATCTGGATAAATACATCATCATGGGCGAGCTTTCGCTTGATGGCGGTTTGCAGCCGATAAAGGGCGCGCTTCCGATCGCGATACAGGCACGCAAAGATGGATTTAAAGGTTTCATCCTGCCAAAGCAAAACGCCAGGGAAGCCGCCATTGTTAACGATTTGGAAGTATATGGCGTTGAGAATATTGCAGAAGTGGCCGGTTTTTTTAACGGCGACACACAGCTTACCCGGGAAGTAGTAAACACCCGCGAAGAGTTTTATAACAGCCTTACCAATTACGACAGCGACTTTAGCGAAGTGCGGGGGCAGGAAAACATTAAGCGGGCTTTGGAGATTGCCGCCGCGGGCGGCCATAACGTTATTTTGATAGGTCCGCCGGGAGCGGGCAAGACCATGCTGGCGCGCAGGCTGCCTTCTATTTTACCGCCTTTGAGTTTATATGAATCGCTGGAGACCACCAAGATCCACTCGGTTGCCGGCAAACTTGCGGCTGCCGATGCTTTGGTAACGGTCCGGCCGTTCCGGTCGCCGCACCATACCATCAGCGATGTGGCGTTGGTCGGCGGTGGCAGTAACCCGCAGCCGGGCGAAATTTCGCTGGCGCATAACGGGGTTCTGTTTTTAGACGAATTACCTGAATTTAAGCGTAGCGCGTTAGAGGTAATGCGCCAGCCGCTTGAAGAGCGGCGGGTGACCATATCGCGTGCCAAATTTACCGTTGACTACCCAAGCTCCTTTATGTTGGTGGCGAGTATGAATCCCTGCCCCTGCGGCTATTTTAACCACCCCGAGAAAGAATGCGTATGCCCGCCTGGAACGGTGCAAAAATACCTGAGCAAAATATCGGGGCCGCTGCTCGACCGTATCGATCTGCACGTGGAAGTTACGCCGGTTAATTTTACCGAACTGGCTTCCGACCGCCTGGCCGAAAAAAGTGAGTTGATCCGGGAACGGGTGATCAAAGCCAGGGCCTACCAGGCAGAGCGTTTTGATAATAAGCCCGATTTACATGCCAACGCACAAATGAGCCCTCAAATGGTGCGCGACATCTGCAAAATAAGCGCCGCCGGCCAAACCTTGCTTAAAAAAGCCATGGAAAAACTTGGATTATCGGCCCGTGCCTACGACCGCATATTAAAAGTTTCACGTACAATTGCTGATTTGGCTGCCAGCGAAGAAATACAACTGGAGCATTTGGCCGAAGCGATAAATTTCAGGAGTTTGGATAGGGAAGGTTGGGCAGGTTAGATGAATAACGCACATCGAATACCAAATGAAGAAAGACGAAATTAAATCCGAAAATGAATATCAAATAAGGAAAATTTAATCACATTAAATTATATTTTTTATAACCTTCCTGAATGTATGGTCGTTAAAGCCTTAGTCGTGCTGAACTGTTTTTATTTTACTATCATTTGAAAAATTAGATATAAGAATTGTGCAGACCGAATCAATTATTATTAATATTTGAATACTTAACCTTTTCACACTACATGTTTTATCGTTCTGTACCGGCGCCGGAGGGGGGCTGCATTTTATCTTCTCGAAACTGTTAATTATGCAGAATTCTATCTCTCAAATAAAAGCTTATATTGCTTTGGGTTTAAAGCGATGTCCAAAAAACAAACCAGGTCGATAATGGCAGCCGAAACAAATAACGCACAATTACTTAAAGAATTAGAAGAAAGAAACGCCTTTATTGAAACGATTTTACAGAATCTTCCCATTGGTATTGCGGTGAACAAAGTGGATGATGGAAAGGCGACCGCGATTAATAAGCGGTTTAGTGAAATATATGGCTGGCCGGATCAGGATCTCGCAGATGTTTCGGGCTTTTTCCATAACCTGTACCCCGATGAGAGCTATCGAAACGAAATAATGAACAGGGTAATGAGTGATATTCAAAGCCGCGACCCCGAACGAATGGCGTGGAATAACATAACTATTACTCGTAACACAGGCGAAAAGCGTATCATTAACGCCAAGAATATCCCGCTCTATGATCAAAACCTGATGATCTCGACCGTAATGGATGTGACCAATGAATTTAAGCAGGAACAGGAAATACGGCGTACCAAGGCTAATCTCGGGGCATTGATCAATGGCATTCATGATATGATATGGTCAGTTGATACCAGTATGCAACTGATTACCGCCAACGAAGCCTTTGTGGAAATGGTAAAAGCACTTACCGGCAAAGTAATTAAAGAGGGGGATAAGGTGCTGGTAAAAGAATTCGGAGATGAACGCTTAGGCAAATGGAAGCGGAACTACGAGCGGGCATTGAACGGTGAGCGGTTTAACGTAAGCAACGAGCACTATAACCCGATAACACAAGCAACCCGGTACGCATCAATTTCTTTAAGCCCGATGACGAATGAAGATGGAGATATTTTTGGCGTGGCGTGCTACTCACAGGACATCACGCAAAATATGCTGAATATCTTGCAATTGAAAGAACGTGAATCACTCATCACGCATCAAAATCAACAGCTCACAGAGATTGCCCAGATCAACGCACACGAAATCAGACGCCCGGTGGCGAGCATCTTAGGTTTAATACACTTACTTAAGGAAACCGGCGAAGTGGAACCAACCAAAGAATTATTGCAATACCTCGAAAAAGCGGCAGGTCAACTGGATGCGATCATCAAGCGTATTATTGACAAAACTGCTCCTTAAATTATCAATAATCCGTGCTATGTAATTATTAAGCCAAGTGAAGTACATACAGCATAAACAGAGACATAGTAAAAAGGTATAGTTTTTGATAGTCAAATCAAAAATCAACCTATGAAAACTTTTACTTTACCAATCGTTTGTTTTTTACTTATGTTTTCGCTGTCGGGATGCGGGCTAATGGAAGATGCCTTTAAAACAGGACTATTCTTCGGGTTAATACTTGTCGCCGTTATTGCGCTGCTTATTTGGGTGCTGCGGTTCGGGATGAAGCTGCTGATTAAAAATGATATTTTGGACCTGAGTGAATAACCGTCAGAACCAAATTGATTATTGCGCTGCTGCACCTGCTGCCTGGCAAGGCATTCTTTATGGCAACGGTTTTACCATAATATTCTTAAAATACACCAAACTGTTGGGGTCGTGGCCCTGCAGGGCAAAGGTGCCGCTTGAAAGTACGCGCTGTTTGTCGCCGGCGGCCCGTTGTACATTATCGGGCTCGGTGTAATCGAGTACAACCTTGTTGTTCAGTTTAACGATGACCCTTTTATCCAGCACGGTGATATACATGGTAAACCATTCATTGTCTTTCACATATACTTTTTTGATGTTTTCTATCCCGTAAAGGCTGCCGGTTCTTATCCAGTCGGTGTGCGAATTATTTACCTGCACCTCATAGCCTTTTGACGGCCAGCCGCCTTGCTGGTATGCCGTATGGATGTAAATGCCGGAGTTAGCCCCTTTATGGGTCATTACATCGGCTTTAAACTGAAAATTTTGAAAATTATGATCCTTTACCGGGCCATTGTAAAACAGGTGCGCTGTTTTTCCATGTACCACGATCATTCCGTTCCGGACCGAAAACGTTTCGGCATTGGCGCCAACTTTCCACCCGGAAAGTGATTTGCCGTCAAATAACGAAACCCATCCGTGCGTTGAATAATTTCGCAATGTGGAACACGAAAACAGGCAACAGGCTGCAAAAAAACAAACGATTTTATTTTTCATGGCTTTATTGTTGAATTTTCACATCGCTGGTGAGCGCGGGTAAATGCCGCTTTTCGGGCGACAGCGCCTGGTACTTTTTATAACTGTCGTTGATATACACCGCCAGGGATTCGCTGTTATTGCCCCTGATGAATGCGTACGACGGGCGATAAAGCGTCATGAAATCTTCCAGGTCCCGGCCCTTTAGCGGAACAATGCTGCCAACATAGGCCCTGGTAAACACAGCGTCAACATGGCGTTGCTGCTCCTCCGTCACAAAATAGCGTTTAAGCTTACGCGCATCCCGGCCTTCCTTACTGAACCAGCTTGTAGGCGACATGATGTAAACCTTGCTTTTTGTATAAATTTCGGGATACTCCTTATGCGGGTCAAATGCCTGGCGGGTTGAAGTGATGCTCACCTCCCTTAATGCGATGGTTTTGGTTACCATCATAATTTTCTTTGGCACAAGATCGATCAAATACAGCGTGTCGGAAATAAAGCCCGGCGAATCAAAGATGATCAAATTCCCGGTTTCAGCTTTTATGCTGAAATTCCCGGAATTGTCGGTGATAGTTATCTGTTTGTTATTGTTGTTCCTGATGAAAACATTTGACATGCGATTGTTGCTGCCGCTCTCATACACCGTGCCTTTTAGAAGGCCCTGTGCCATTGCCGGGACTGCAGCTATCAGTATCAAAACAATCAAAAAATACTTTTTATGCATGGCAAATGATTTATTTAGTAACTTATCAAAGCGATAAAGGTTTTGATTTAATAACAGTGGGCAGTTTTTGCAAACTGCCCACTGGAACTGCTTACTTTTTCGTCCAAACGTTATTATCCGGGTTAAAATCGGGAAGAACCTTATCGGGATCGTACGTTACCGATTGTATCTCTTCAGTCGATGGGTATTTAAACGTCCAGCTGCTGTTGCGTTCCCATATCTCAACCGGCAATTTAACCCGGTCGGTTTTACCGCTTACTGTTTTAATTTCCAGTATAACCGGCATCGCCATTTTTTCGAGATTATCGATGGTTATCAGTGCGCCTTTGGTTGGATCGTCACTCACATATTTTACATCACGAACGGCTACATCCAGTCGCCAGTTGTTCATAAACCAACCTCTCCAGAACCATTGCAGGTTCTCGCCGCCGGCATTTTCAATGGTGCGGAAAAAATCATCGGGAGTGGGGTGTTTAAACGCCCACTTGTCGATATAAGTCCTGAATGCGAAATCAAATCGTTCGGGGCCCAATATCTGTTCGCGCAATAACACCAGCCCGGCGCTGGGCTTTGAATATAAAAGCGTACCAGTATTCCTTTCCTTCAGGTTAGCCGGCTGGCTCATCATCGTTTCTAAACCAGGGGCAGTAAAAAATGCACCTATGCGGTGCATGTCCATCGCGCGTGTGTTTTTGTATTCGCCATTATTAAAATCGGCTGTAGATAAGGTATTAATGAAAGTATTAAAACCTTCGTCCATCCAGCCGTATAAACGCTCATTTGAACCCACGATCATCGGGAACCAGGTGTGGCCAAACTCATGGTCATTAACTCCCCACAAGCCGCCTTTTTTTGCCCGGTATCCGCAGAAAACAATGCCGGGATATTCCATGCCGCCTACAATGCCTGCAACTGCTGTAGCTGCCGGGTAGGGGAACTCAAACCATTTGGCAGAATTATATTCAATTGATTTTTTAACGTATTCGGTTGATCGTCCCCAGGCATCATTGCCATCGCTTTCAACCGGGTAAGCTGATATGGCGATAGATTTTTTCCCGCTGGGCAGGTCCATTTTGGCGGCATCGATAATAAAGGCTGCAGATGATCCCCATGAGGCATCGCGCGCATTTCTTATCTTAAAGTGCCAGGTCAGCTCTTTTTTCCCGGCCGGGCGCGAAGCAGGATCGGTAACCTCGCTTGCCGAACGTATAACTACCGTTTTTTCGCTGTTAGCAGCCTCTGCCCAGCGTTTAAGCTGCGTGGGTGTATATACCTCCTGCGGGTTCAATAATTCGCCAGAGGCTACTACGATGTGATTAGCCGGTGCAGTAATGCTCAGGTCAAAGTCACCGTACTCCAGGTAAAACTCACCCGGCCCGGTATAGGGAATGGTGTTCCATCCCCATATATCATCATAAACGCACATGCGCGGGTACCATTGGGCAACCTGGAATATCTTCCCGTTCTTGGTGTCCTGTATCCCCATACGGTCGGATCCGTAATTGGGTGAAATAAATGAATACTCGATCTTTAACTTTATCTGTCCGCCGGCGGCGTTTACAGCCGCGGGTAAAAATAACTGCATGCGGGTATCAGTCACCAGGAATTTTACCTCTGTAATTGCACCCTTTGCGCCAAGCATTTTTACAGATTTAATTTTATACCCGGCATCAAATACCTGGCCACGGCCCCAGTTACGACTTACCGGAACCGGCGGATTTCCCATTAGAGGCACAATTGCAGTACCTCTCGAATCCTGCCTGAACAGGTTCTGCTCCAGGTTCATCCACAAATAGCTAAGCTTTTGCGGGCTATTATTGGTATAGGTCAGTATTTCCGATCCGGTGATCTCGTTTGTCTGGTCATTCAGCTTAGCAGCCAACTGGTAATCGGCCCGGTTTTGCCAGTATTTTGGTCCCGGCTCGCCATCGGCTGCACGGTATTCGGTGCCGTTTTTGGTGTAAAACAATGGCCCGAAGGTTTCATGATAATCGTAGTTGGTAGCAGGTGCCATAGCACCGGTGTTTTGCTGCGCCTGGCTAAGCGTTGTCGCCGCCATAAAAGCCAGTGTAAAACCGGAAATCAGGTTCAGTTTCATTTTGTGTTATTTGAGTAATTTACAGGCAAGTATAGGATAAAATCGGCAAAAGCGCCACGGCGTAAAACATTTGTTACGCGATGTTGGTGAATGGTTGATTAGGTTGGATTGAGTTGATTATGTTAAGTGGGGTTAACTACTCACCAAATCAACGACTCACTTAATCAACTTACTATAAACCTCTTCATCAAAGCCAAAAAACAAAAAACCGTCCTTTTCAATAACCGGGCGTTTGATCATGCTGGTTTTTTGCTGAAGCAGTTTCAAGGCATCGCTGTTGGTTTTAATGCTTTCTTTAACCTGTGGGTCGAGCTGTTTCCAGGTGAGGCCCTGCTTATTCAAAAACTTTTCGTAACCCGCTTTTTTGTCCCATTCCCGTAGCTTTTCTTCGCTGACGCCAAGCTTCTTAAAATCGTGAAACTCATACGTTACGTTATTGGCTTTCAGCCAGTCGAGCGCTTTTTTAACCGTATTGCAGTTGGTGATGCCGTAAACTTTCATTTTGCGAAGATAAGGCAGAATAGAGTCAAGAAGCAAGGGCCAGGAATCAAGATTGTCATGCTACCCTGTAGCGTTCGCTTTTACTTGTGCACGAACACCCCGAACTGTCGCGAACAACCCCGAACACCCCTGAACACGCCATTTTTAGTTAGCAGTTGGGTTGTACGTTTAAAGTTGTAAGCAGACTGCCTCCCGCCATCTGCCCCCAACCCGTATCTGAATTTCGATTTCAAAAACTCTACTTCTAACGCCGTCCTCCTACCAATGAACAAAAAATCTTGGCTCTTGCTTCTTGGCTCTCTTCCTAATTACCGTTTCCCGAAGCACTTTTGCCCCCGCCCTTGGTATCGTCATTTTCGATGCCGTGCTGGTTCTTTTTAATATCGCTGTTAAGCTTGCCAAATCTGAAATTTACCCGAAAAGCCAGCGACCGGTAGTAATTTTGGTTAAAAGTGGTTTGGTAAAATGCGGTGGAATTGATCGTCGACCTGAAGGTGTTGTATTTTTGATAGGGATTATTGGCGACCAAAACCAGGGTAAGCTTTTTGTTAAAGAAATCTTTTGAAAGCAGGTACTGGTTAAAAATAAAATCGCTCGACCTGCCCTGCAGGTTTACATTACCGCTGAAATAGCCGGCGTTAAAAGCGAAGGCAAATCCATTTTTAAACCTATAGCGTGTATTGCCAAAGGCGTTGCCGGTAAACCCGTCGCTATGATACATGCTGCCGCCAAACGTGCCACTCAGCCAAATATGATTTACCTGGCCGTTCAACCCCAGGGTCCACTGTTTGGTAATATTCAAATTGGTGTTTAGGTTTAACCCAAGCGTTTTATGGGTGCCCAGGTTTTCGAAAGTGGTATAGGTAACGGTATCTGTTTTAGTCCCCACCTGTTCGGCCCGCAGGCTGGATACATTTTGTATGGAGTTGTTTGAGAATGCATAACTCAACCCAACATTGATCGAATTTTTGGTGAAATTACTGTAGGTTAGCTCAAAGGTATTATCAAGCTCCGGTTTCAGCTTAGGATTGCCGGCGTTTATAAATGTCGGGTTCGACCGGTCGACAAACGGGTTTAGCTGAAATATGCCCGGCCGCTGGATGCGCTGGGTAAAACCGAAATTAATGCTGCTGGTTTTAAAGCTCCGCTGGATAGATACCGACGGGATCAGGTTATTGTAGCTTGGCGCAGTTGTAACGCCCGACGAAATAAAATCAGCATTAAGCGAAGTGTGCTCCAGCCGCAGACCGGCCTTGCCTGTCCACTTTTCCAATTTTAACTGGTACGAATTGTACAGGCTGTAAATGTCCTGGTGATAATTGAAGTTATTGGTAAGGGTATCATTGGTCACAAATTGCTGTGTTGCAGCGTGGCGGTCATCTACATGGAAATTGCTGTAATTATTGCGTAAAATAGCCTTTGCGCCGGCCTCGATAGAGATCTGTTTACTAAGCGGGCTTGCGTAATCAATCTGTACGGTATGGTCCTTATTACCTGCATCGTTGTATTGCTGATAGTCGGGATAAATGGCCGGCGAATAGTTAAACCTGCCACTAAACAGGTTATCATTTAACTGCTTGTTCGGCGAATAGCTGTATTTATAGGAGAACGTAAGCAAGCGGTCCTTTGATTTTTTAAAACCCAGCTGATAATTGAGTGCCGCATCCAGGCCGGTAAAACTGTTGGTGCCGGTGTTTTGCAAGGTATATGCCTGTTGTTCAACTCCCTGGTTATCCGTCATCGAAAGCTGGGTGCTGCCTGTGTTTTGGTTATTGCCGAAAAGGTTGAGCGATGCGGTAAGCAAATTCAATGTATCCAGTTCGTAGCTCATTTCCGTGCCAACGTAATGAAAATGGCCGCTTTGCGTGTTTATACCCGTTTGATTGATGTTAATTTCGGTGGTTTTGGTATTTGGCGCAAATATATTTTCGGTACTGCCGGAACTGGTGGTCTGGTGGCCATTGCTGCCCAGGCCAACAAATAACGACATGCCGAATTTACCTTCCTTCAACGTGCCGTTTATATTGTAGCCGGGCCCGAATACCGAATTGAAACGGCTGTTAAATCCAACGTTATACCCCTGGTCGGCATTTCGTTTGGTAATGATATTTATTATCCCCGCAAGGCCTTCGGCATCGTATTTGGCAGGAGGCGTTGTGATCACTTCAATCTTTTGTATGTTGGTGGCCGGCATTGACTTTAATATGTCGGAAGGATTTTTGGCTACCAGGGCAGATTCTTTTCCGTTGATCAATATCTTATAATTGCTGCTTCCTTTTAACTGAATATTGTCGTTGCCATCCACGGTTAGCAGCGGCACCTTTCGCATCATCTCCAGCGCCGACAGTGCCTTGCTGTCGGGGTCGGCTTGTATATCGTAGCTTATGCGGTCAACCTCCTGCTTCATCAGCGGCTTTACCGCGGTTACCGATACCTCATTTAACTGTTTGCTTGACGCAGATAGAAATACCTTCCCCACATTCACATCGGCATCCGTGCCGCTCACACTGATCGTTTTGGTTTTAAACCCTACGGATGCAAATACAAGTTTGTAAGGTTTACCGGTTGTGTTTTTTACCTCAAAACTGCCATCCTCTTTCGTTAATGAACCTTTAACTGATTGCTGCGTTTTTGCATCCTGCAATACAACAGTAACATAACCCAGTGGCTTGTTGGCGAGGGAGTCCATCACTATACCCTTTACGGTCAATACCGGGGCCGTGGTTTGCGCCTTTATGGAAGTTATCAAGGTGCAGCAAACTGCCAAAAGTAAAAGTTTTTTCATACGAGGTTTTCGTAATAGACGCTGAATGTACCAACTTGTGACAGAATAAGAGAAAATTTAACAATTTTTAACTAAGGGGTTAGTTATTTAAGAAGGGCTTATTTATTGTACCTGGTCATTGTGAGTTCGGTGCCGATCGTAGCGAAACTTTTCACCATTTCGATAGACCGGTCGATAAGTTCGGGAAGGGCAGGCAACTCATCTTCATCAAAACCGCTCAATACATAATCAACCTGGCGGCCCTTTGGGAAATTATCGCCAACGCCGAAACGGAGGCGTGCGTAATCATTGTGGCCCAGCCGGGCTTCGATATCTTTTAAACCATTATGCCCGGCAGCGCTGCCTTTTGGTTTCAGGCGCAAGGTGCCAAAGGGGAGTGCGATGTCGTCAACCAAAATTAAAACATTTTCAATTGGGATCTTCAGTTCCTGCATCCAGTGGGTTACGGCTTTTCCGCTCAGGTTCATATAGGTAGTTGGCTTTACCAGGCAAAGGGTGCGTGCCTTGTAGAATACTTCGGTATAATAAGCCAGCCGCATATGATGGAATTTTTCATTTTCCTGCTTTGCCAGCTCATCTAATATCATAAAGCCGATGTTGTGCCGCGTATCAGCATATTCGGGACCGATGTTTCCTAAACCGACTATAAGGTATTTCATTTTTTAGTTTTAGACAAAGTCATTTTGTCATTCTGAACGTAGTGAAGAATCTTCTTCACTTGACGAGTATCACGCGTTTATTCTGGCGCAGAAGATTCTTCGCTGCCGCTCAGAATGACAAATAAAATTGATTTCAAAGTAAACAAAAAACAGCGATAAGTTTATACTTATCGCTGTTATCCCGATAGCTATCGGGACGGTGTAATCCTAATTATTTTTTAGCTGCAGCCGCGGCATCCTGCTCGGCCTGGCGTAACGCACGTGAAGTGGTTACCGATACAATGGTATCTTCTTTTGCATTGGTAATGGTAAGCTTCTCAACATTAAGGTCGCCTACTTTTACCGATTTGCCGACTTCCAAAGTCTCAATGCTCACTTCAATGGCATCCAGGTGGTCTTTTGGCAAAGCTTTGATACGCAGTTTCCTTAACTTCTGTACCAGTTTACCGCCTGTTTTAACGCCTGGTGATGTTCCGGTTAATTTAACAGGGATTTCCATGGTGATAGGCTTTTTCTCGTCGAGCAACAAAAAGTCAACATGGATAATTTGTTCGGTTAATGGGTGAAACTGGATATCTTTAATGATAGCCTGTGATTTTACACCAGCAATGTTTAAATCGATGAAATGAACAACCGGCGTATAAACTACGGCTTTCAAATCAGCTGCGGACACTGAAAAGTGGGTTTGGGTTGGCCCACCGTAAAGTACTGCCGGCACTAATGCCTGGTAACGCAGTTCTTTAGCGTCTCGTTTCCCTACGTTCTCTCTTGGAGAACCGCTAATAGCAATTGATTTCATTTGTTTGTTTTTATTTATTTATTGGTCTCACCCCAACCCCTCTCCAAAGGAGAGGGGCTTGAGCAAGAAGTTATTAATTCTTTTTGTTTGGCTCATTTTAAAATCCTCTCCTTTGGAGAGGACTTAGGTGAGGCCTAGTCCACCCTGAACAACTGGCTTATTGAGCCGTGCTCGTTTACATTCATTATCGCCTTGGCAAACAGGTCGGCAGTGCTTAGCACCCTTATTTTGCTGCTTTTTTGCTTAAGCGGTATCGTATCTGTCACGATCAGTTCGGTTAAAACCGAATTTTCGATCGTTTCGTAAGCGTTACCGGATAATACCGGATGGGTACAAACCGCCCGCACACTGCGTGCGCCGCGTTCCATGATCAACGCACCTGCTTTTGCCAGTGTGCCGGCTGTGTCGCAAATGTCATCTATCAATACTATATCCTGGTCGGTAACATCCCCGATAAGGGTCATCGACTCAATTTCGTTTGCCCGTTTGCGGCGCTTATCGCAGATAACAACCTCCGCGTTAAAAAACTTGGCAAACGTGCGCGCCCTGTATGATCCGCCCATATCCGGCGATGCGATAGTTAAATTGCCCAGTTCCAGACTTTTTATGTATGGTACAAATATTACCGAAGCGTCCAAATGGTCAACGGGGATATCAAAAAACCCCTGTATCTGCGCCGCATGCAGGTCCATTGTCATAATACGGTTTATGCCTGCTGCCACCAGTATGTTGGCTACCAGCTTTGAACCTATAGCCACACGTGGTTTGTCTTTCCGGTCCTGCCGTGCCAGCCCGAAATAGGGGATAACCGCAGTTACATAATGTGCAGATGCGCGTCGCGCGGCATCGATCATCATCAGCAATTCCATCAGGTTATCCGTCGGCGGGTTGGTCGACTGTATTAAAAACACATCGCACCCGCGTACCGATTCGTTAAAATGCGGCTGAAATTCGCCGTCACTAAAAACGGAAAGCACCACCTCGCCAAGTTCCCTGCCATATTTTGCGGCAATGTTTTCGGCCAGCACCGTAGTGGCTGAACCTGCAAATAACTTAACGGGATTGAACTGTAAAGGCATCTCTTCGTATTTCGAATTTCGGATTTTCGATTTCGGAAATAGTTAAATTCTTACTTAAGAATAACTGTCCTATAAAAAACAATTTCGGATTTTGAATTCCTATCCCGGAATTAAATCCGAAATTGAAAATCCGAAATCCGAAATTAACCGTTGCCCGACCAGGATTCGAACCTAGACAAACGGTACCAAAAACCGTCGTACTACCTTTATACTATCGGGCAATCTCCTGTGGAATGTTACCATTCCGAAAAGGAATGCAAATATAGGACGATTTTTTGAAGTTCAAAAAAAGAATTGAAATGGACGGGGAAATCGTTTTTAAAAAAACACCACGTCATGCCGAACTTGTTTCGGCACCTCTCAGGACATTCACGCGCGCCCCGTCAGCGTTTGTGCATATAGCAGACTTTGCTGTCATATATCTTTCTGGTGGGGTGCCGAAACAAGTTCGGCATGACGTCTGCTTTTAACTTTCGCCCCGCCCACCCGGAAAAGCTATTATAAATTTTAAACGCGACTTTCCTGTTGAAATAGGGCGCACTGCTACAATCTTAAATAGAATCATTGACTCCCGACATCCGCCCAACCCCCTTAAAATCCGTAATGCTCAACTGTTCGTCACAAAAATTATATTCATGTTCCTGGTTTGAGCAGATGATGGTGAGACGGTCCTTAGCGAATTGGCGCACAAGGCTCAAATACCACTCGACCCCTTGCGTATCCAGGTTTGAGGTTGGTTCATCCAGCATCAACATGGGGGTATCGGCACAAAAAGCCAGTGCCAGCTTCAACCGCTGTTTCATACCCGACGAGAAATATCGGATCATTTTATTTCTGCTCTCCGGCATCGCCAGCAGGCTAATGAGTTCGCTTTTGTCTATCCCGGCTTTATAGGTTTTAAATTTGAAATGAAAATCGATCATTTCGTCCAGCGTGAACTCTTCGATCAATTCAAGATAAGGCGCGGCCAGGCTGAGGTATTGATATACATCTTCAACATCTATCTTTTTATCATCGTTAAAATAACTGATCGACCCTGCGGAAGGCGACAGGCTGCCGTTTAAAACCTGCAGCAAAGTTGACTTGCCCGAACCGTTCGGCCCGAGTACGGCATATATTTTCCCGCTGGTGAAAGAATGATCAATTCCCCGGAATATCCAGTCGCGGTTAAACCGCCGGCCAATGTTTTCGAGGATGATTTGCATGTTGTCCATAGACCATGGTCCATAGTCCATGGATTGTGATTGCTGGTTATAAATAAATTATTGGCTATGGTCCATGGACTATCGACTATGGACGCGCAGCCAATTACGAATTCCCAAACCCCTTCATGATCCCACGCTGCGAGTTTTGCACAAAATTGATGATCTCGTCGCGTTCAACAGTTGGGTTAAATTCGGCTTCAATAATATCAAGTGCCTTGGTCATATTGTACTTTTTCAGGAATATGATCCGGTAAATTTCCTGTATCTCGTTAATGGTGGCTGCCGAGTAACCCCTGCGGCGCAGGCCGACAGAATTGATACCGATATATGATAAAGGCTCGCGGCCGGCCTTTGTAAACGGAGGCACATCCTTCCGTACCAGCGACCCACCCGAGATCATGCTATGCGCCCCGATCTCAACAAACTGGTGAACGGCTGAAGTACCGCCTATAAAAGCATAGTCATAAACATTGATATGTCCGGCCAGTTGCACGGAATTGGCGATAATGACATTGTCGCCGATCACGCAATCATGCGCCACGTGTACATAAGCCATCAGCAGGCAGTTGCTCCCGATAGTGGTGGTATTTTTATCAAGCGCGGTGCCCCGGTTAAGGGTTACGCATTCGCGGATAATGGTATTGTCGCCAACTGTAACGGTGCTTTGCTCGCCGCGGTATTTTAAGTCCTGCGGCGGAGCCGAGACTACAGCGCCCGGGAATATCCGGCAGTTTTTACCAATTCGGGCGCCATCCATAATGGTGCTGTTTGAGCCTATCCACGTGCCTTCGCCAACCTCCACATCTTTATGTATGGTTACAAACGGCTCAATTACCACGTTATCGGCAATTTTTGCCTGCGGATGTATATATGCTAATGGCTGGATCATTCTTCTTCGGTTTTTGTTCTTTTCACAATCTGGGCCATCAGTTCAGCCTCAACAACAATTTTTTCGCCCACCATACCTATGCCCTTCATCTGTGCTATGCCTCTTCGTATAGGAGCAAGCAGGTTGCAATGGAATATCAAAGTGTCGCCGGGTACAACAGGCGCCTTAAAGCGGGCATTTTCGATCTTCAGGAACAAGGTAATATAATTTTCGGGATCAGGCACCGTGTTTAGCACCAAAATACCGCCGGTTTGCGCCATCGCCTCTATCTGTAATACACCGGGGAATAATGGCGTGCCCGGGAAGTGCCCTTTGAAAAGCTCTTCGTTCATGGTTACATTTTTTAAGCCTACTACGTGGCTCTTGGTTAGTTCCAGTATTTTATCGATCATCAGGAACGGCTGGCGATGCGGCAGAATGTTCATGATCTGCACGGTATCATAAACCGGCTTGGCGTTCGGATCGTATGTTTTTACATGCTTGCGGCTGCGCTCCTTTTTTATCAGGGTCTTTATTTTTTTGGCAAAAGCAACGTTTGCGGCATGTCCCGGCCGGGCGGCCATAATGTGGCCGCGTAACGGCACGCCAACCAAAGCCAGGTCGCCTATCATATCCAGCAATTTATGCCTTGCGGGCTCATTCTGGTGGCGCAGCTCAATGTTATTCAGGATACCCTGGGGGGCTACCTTGATGTCTTTGCGATTAAATATTTTTGCCAGGTGTGCCAGTTCTTCGTCGTCCACTTCTTTATCGACAACAACGATGGCATTATTCAGGTCGCCGCCTTTTATCAGGTCGTGCTTCAGCAGCATTTCCAGTTCATGCAAAAAGCAAAAGGTGCGGCACGAGGCTATTTCCTTATTAAATTCAGATATTGTTGAAATACTGGCATGCTGGCTGCCCAGCACCTGCGAATTGTAGTCGACCATGCAGGTGAAACGGTAATCATCCAATGGCATGGCCACCATATCCACCTTGCGCTCAGGCTCCGAGTAATGAATGTTATAGGGTATATGATAATACTCGCGGTCGGCCTCCTGTTCGATAAAACCCATATCCTTAATGGCATCAACAAACTGGATAGAGCTGCCGTCCATGATTGGTGTTTCGGGCCCGTCAAGATCGATCAGTACATTATCCAGTTCCAAACCAACCAGTGCCGCCAGCACGTGCTCTATTGTGCTTACGCTGGCCCCGTTTTGTGAGATAGTGGTACCGCGGGAGGTATCCGTTACATTATCAACATCGGCGTCAATTATCGGGGAGCCCAGCATATCAACCCGCCTGAATTTATAGCCATGATTTTCGGGTGCAGGGTTAAAAACCATTGTAACCCTTTCGCCGGTGTGTAACCCGGTACCCGAAACCGAAACCGGCGCCTTAATCGTTTTTTGTTTTACATTCATTTTATAAATAGTTCATTTGTTCATTAGTTCATTTGTTCATTGTGCACAGTTTATAATAATATGCCAAACCCAATGAATAAGTTTAAAAGTTCATTAATTGCGATAAGACCAATGAACTAATAAACCAGTGAACTAATGAACATCTTTTTTCAATTCGCTAATTATTTTTTCAAGTTCGTTAATTTTTTTCTCTAATTCGGGCAGCCTGTTTATTACTATTAGTGAGCGCATATTTGCACTGAACGATACCGCAGGTGCACCCGCCCATTTTTTTCCTTCGTCTGTTATGGTATGGCTAATGCCGGATTTGGCCTGTATTTGCGAACCTTTAGCTATGCTGATATGCCCTACGATACCCGCCTGCCCGCCTATGATACAATTTTCGCCCACCTTAGCGCTGCCGGATATACCGGTTTGCGCGGCTATCACTGTATTCGCACCAATTTCAACATTATGCGCTATCTGTACCAGGTTATCCAGTTTCACGCCTTTGCGGATAATGGTTGAACCCATCGTTGCCCGGTCAACTGTGGTATTGGCGCCTATTTCAACATCATCTTCAATAATAACATTACCAATTTGGGCCACTTTATTATAGGTACCGTCGCCCGCAGGTGCAAAACCGAAACCATCCCCGCCTATTATGGTGCCCGAATGGATGATGACATTGTCGCCTACCCTGCAATCAAAATAAACTTTAACGCCTGCAAAAAGCGTAACGTTATTACCGATGATAACATCATCAGCAATAAAACACTGGGGATAAATTTTGCTGTTATCACCTATTTTAACATTTGGCCCGATATAAGCGAAAGCGCCAACATACACATTTTCGCCCAGGGTAGCCGACGGATGTATAAAGCTTGGCTGCTCGATACCTGTTTTATGTAATTTAGCGGTATTGTATTTTTCAAGCAGGATAGAAATAGCGACGTAGGCATTTTCAACCCGGATGAGTGTGGATTTTACCGGCCCGGCAAGCGCCTGGTCGTTATTAATAATAACCACCGAAGCGTTGGTTGTGTACAGGTATTGCTCGTATTTAGGGTTAGCCAGAAAGGAAAGCGAGCCCGCCTGGGCTTCCTCTATCTTACCCAGTTGATTTACCGCTACTAAAGGGTCGCCTTCAACTGTTCCATTAAGCATTAAACCTAATTCCTGTGCGGTAAATTGCATCGGGCAAATTTAAGTGTTAAAAATTAAGCGCCAAAATTAGTTGATTAAGTGAGATTAAGTGAGCAGTTGATAGGGTTAAATCGCAAATTAATTAATATAGTTAACTTATTCAACTTAATCCAACTCAATCAACCACTAAACCAACTCCTTCTTATAGCAAAGAACATACTTTTTTACAGTTTTAGCCAGCGCCTGTAAATTTGAATTGTCGCTTGCCTCTGTAATATCCTTTATCGTGTCGTCCTTCATTAATATCCGGATATTGCCGTCGCCGGGCCTGTAGGCGTCGTTGCCAATGGTTTCTTCGAACACAAAGTAAGACGCCTCGGCAGCCGATATATTGTATTTTTTTACCGCCCGCGCCGTTAATTCTTCAATAAACTGCTTGTCGGGCCGTTCGTTGGTGATATCCACTTTATAAAGGTCCCGGTTGATCAGGTCGCGGCAAAGCTTAGCCAGTACAAAATCAGTATGCGAGGCCCAAACTTTTACAGCGGCCATAATATCCGTATCGTCAAGCGTGGCAAAAGTTTCCAGGTGGTGGTCTTCATGCATAAATGAATCCCGGCTGAGCGGCTTTTGCAGGAAGTGATTTAGTGCCGGCATGGCAAAAACCTGTTCGCCTTTCAACGTCAGTTCGCGGCTGCGCCTGAGGATTTTGGACAGCATGAATTCGGCAGATATCACAGTTTTATGGAGGTAAACCTGCCAGTACATTAACCGGCGCGCGATCAAAAACTTTTCTATGGAGTATATTCCCTTTTCTTCGATCGCTATCTGGTCATCCTTTGCATTCAGCATTTTGATGATACGGTCCGAGCTGATCACCCCTTCGGATACCCCGGTAAAAAAACTGTCCCGGTTAAGATAGTCCATCCTGTCCATATCCAACTGGCCCGATACCAGCTGGTGTAAGAACTTCCGGTGGTAACTGCCTTTGAAAATAGCAATGGCCATCGTAAGCCGGCCGTTAAATTGCTCATTTAGCTTATTCATCAGCATCACCGATATATCCTCATGCGATATGCCTTCCACTATTGTATGCTCCAAAGCATGCGAAAAGGGGCCATGCCCGATATCATGTAACAATATGGCTATGATGACGGCCTCTTCCTCTTCAGCTGAAATAATATGATCTTTATTGCGTAATGTTTCAATAGCCATGCCCATCAGGTACATAGCACCAAGGGCATGATGAAAACGGGTGTGCAGCGCGCCGGGGTATACCAAATGGGTCATCCCGAGCTGCTTGATATATCGCAAACGTTGAAAATAAGGATGTTCGATCAGGTCAAATACCAGTTCCGTCGGGATGCTGATAAAGCCGTAAACGGGGTCGTTTATTATTTTCTTTTTATTCAATGCGGGCTGATAAAGTTTGCAAAAATGTTAAATAAAGATAATAGGCAAGTCGTTCAATTGTTAATTTTTGTTAATCTCTTTCATAACCAACAACAAAACCCGTGCTTTGAGGTTATGTCTGAACGGGATATTGCCTGAAATCAGGCGGTGCCGTTTCTAAATAAAATACGATGCAAGATACAACCATATTATGGGCCGATGACGAAATTGACCTGCTAAAACCACATATACTTTTTTTAAACGAAAAAGGCTACAAAGTTACAACGGTAACTAACGGTAACGACGCCGTAGAAGCCTTCAAAAATAATTATTTCGACCTGGTTTTTTTGGATGAAAATATGCCCGGTTTGACCGGGCTTGAGACTTTATCGCAAATAAAAAGCATCAATAACGATGTTCCGATAGTGCTAATCACTAAAAATGAGGAAGAGTATTTGATGGAGGATGCTATCGGCTCGAAAATTGACGACTACCTGATAAAACCGGTACATCCCAAGCAAATACAGCTAACGATAAAAAGACTTACCGAAAATAAACGCCTGGTCACTGAAAAAACCACCATGGCCTACCAGCAGGATTTCAGGAGCCTGGGCATGATACTGAACGATAACCTGAGCTACCAGGAGTGGGTTGACGTATATAAAAAATTAATTTACTGGGAACTGGCGCTGGAGCAGCTCGAAGATGCCGGTATGCACGAAATACTTACGCTGCAAAAAGCCGAGGCGAATGTGCAGTTCTGTAAGTTCGTTGAAAGAAACTACCTCAGCTGGATAGCGAACCCCGATTCAGGGCCTACCATTTCGCCGCAGCTGTTTAAGAAGAAGGTGTTCCCGCGGCTGGATGGCCAGGGACCGGTATTTTTTATCCTGATCGATAATTTAAGATACGACCAGTTTAAGATCATAAACCCGATCATATCGGAGTATTTCCGGCTGGAAGAAGAAGATGCTTATTACAGCATTTTGCCAACTGCCACCCAATACGCCCGTAACTCGATATTCTCGGGCCTGATGCCTTTGGATATGGAAAAACGCTACCCGGATATGTGGCAGAATGATGAGGACGAAGGCGGTAAAAATTTATACGAAGGCCAGTTTCTAACCGATCAGCTAAAACGCGTTCTCCGCAAAGACATTAAACATTCATATCATAAGATATTAAATATTGATGAAGGCCGTGCGCTTAACGAGTCAGTCAGCAACCTGATGACCAATGAACTGAACGTGGTGGTTTACAATTTTGTGGATATGCTTTCGCATGCCCGTACAGATATGCAGATGATTCGCGAACTGGCCAGCGATGATGCCGCGTACCGGTCTTTAACCTTGTCGTGGTTTGAACATTCGCCGTTGTTTGATTTGCTTAAATTCCTGGCGCAAAAACAGGTTAGGGTGATCATTACAACCGACCACGGTACCATCCGGGTTAAAAACCCAAGTAAAATAGTGGGCGACAGGAATACCAATACCAACCTGCGTTACAAACAGGGTAAAAATTTAAATTTTAACCCTAAAGAGGTGTTTCATATCCGCAACCCGCATGATGCGATGCTGCCAAAGCTGCACGTAAGTTCGAGCTTCGTATTTGCCAAAGAGGACAGCTACTTCGTTTATCCGAACAACTACAACCATTTTGTGAATTTTTATAACGAAACTTTTCAGCACGGCGGCATCTCGCTCGAAGAAATGCTGATACCTATAGCGGTTTACGGGCCTAAGTAAAATATAAAAAATTTGCTTAAATTTGAATATGGTTTTAGTATTAAAAAACAGCAAAGACATCAAAAAGGTAAAAGAGCTATTGGTAGATCGGCAGAACAAAAAAAAGTTCGATGCTAAGAAGTTTTGCGGTGCGTTAAAAGTTGATGAAGATGCGTTAGTGATACAACATCGTCTTCGAAATGAGTGGGACTGATATCTTCCTGGATACCAATATTTGTATTTACCTTTTAAATGGCGACACCATTTTGGCTGAATTATTACAGGAACAAAACCTATACCTTTCAGTTATTACGGAAATCGAGTTGTATTCCTATCACAGTAATAGCGCGTTAGCAATTCAAGTCTTAAACAATTTTTTTCAATCGGTCACCATAATAAACATTGAAGAAAAGGTTAAAGCTAAGACTATCGAAATCAGGAAAAATTTCAAACTTAAGTTACCGGATAGCATTATAGCCGCTTCTGCTTTGACTTATAATTTGCCGTTTATTACTGCCGATAAGGGCTTCAGAAAAATAGAGTTAATTGATTTAATATTATACGACAATATATAACAGGTGCTATTAAGTGCAGGCTCTATTGAGCAACTCCCAGGGATTGCCTCTGAAATAATTTCCTTTGCGGGCAATACCCGTATCATCCTTTTTTACGGCGATATGGGCGCCGGAAAAACCACGCTGATAAAAGCCATGTGTGAGTGCATTGGGGTAACAGACGTTGTTACCAGCCCCACTTTTTCCATTGTAAATGAATACGCGGGCGCTGAAAAAAAGATATACCATTTTGATTTTTACCGGCTCAAAAACCAGGCGGAAGCCCTGGACCTGGGTTATGAAGAATATTTTTATTCAGATGCCTGGTGCTTTATTGAATGGCCTGAAAAAATACCCGATCTTCTTCCCGAAAATTTTGTACGCATCAATATACAAGTTATGCCCGATGGCTCGCGACAGATAACAATTGATAGGAATTAATTAAAACTTAAGCTATTTTTGTCTATCTTCATCATCCAGAAAAAAAGCACATAATGAGCCCAGGGAAATACAGTGGATTTTCGGACATAGCCAAACAAGCAATGATGCAGCCCCAGGAATCGATGCTGGAGGTGAAGAACAAAAAAAACAAGCTCTATATAGGCATTCCAAAAGAGGTTTCCTTCCAGGAGAACCGGATACCGCTTACCCCGCTCTCTGTTGCGCTTTTAGTTAACAACGGTCACGATGTAATGCTCGAAAGCAACGCCGGGCAGGCTGCAAACTTTTCGGACAAGGACTATAGCGAACAGGGTGCGCGAATAGTGTTCGACACCAAGAAAGTTTACGAAGCTGATATTATTATAAAAATTGCCCCGCCAACATCGCAGGAAATTGAGATGATGAAGCCCGGCCAGACGCTGATCTCGGCGTTGCAGCTGGCCACCTTGAAACCCGAGTGTTTGCATGCCCTGCTTCAGAAAAAGATAACGGCACTTTGTTTTGAGCATTTGCGCGATGAAGGCGGTTCGCTAAGCGTGGTAAGGGCCATGAGCGAAATTGTGGGCGCTACCTCAATATTAATTGCAGCCGAATACATCAGCAACATATTCGACGGAAAGGGCCTGATGCTCGGCGGCATAACCGGGGTGCCCCCAACCGAGATCGTCATTTTGGGCGCCGGTACTGTTGGTGAATACGCAGCCCGGACAGCCATCGCTTTGGGCGCGGAAGTGAAAGTGTTCGACCCTTCCATATACAAGCTCCGGCGGCTGCAAAACAACATTGGTACCCGTGTATTTACATCGGTAGTACAGCCTATTGTACTTGAGAAAGCCATTACCACCTGTGATGTGGCTATAGGGGCCATACGTGCCGGGGACGGCCGCAGCCCCTGCATTGTTTCGGAAGCTACGGTAAGCCGGATGAAACCCAATTCGGTTATTATTGATGTGAGCATTGACCAGGGCGGATGCTTCGAAACTTCGGAAGTAACCAACCATACCCACCCGGTTTTCAGAAAGCATGATGTGATCCATTATTGCGTGCCCAATATCGCATCGCGTGTAGCGCGCACCGCCACCTACGCGCTGACTAATATTTTTACGCCTATATTATTAGATATCGGCGAACACGGAAGTTTGAAAAACGTGATCTGGCAAAAGGCCGGTTTACGCGAGTCGGTTTATATTTATAAAGGCCAGTTAACCAGCAAATATTTAGGCGAGCGGTTTTCAATCCCATCCAAAGACCTCGACCTGCTTATCGTTTCTCATCATTAAAAAATGAAACGGCTCATTCAAATCCTGCTGCTTGTTTTTGTTTCCGGGTCGTCGTTCGCGCAGCATTATAAGTATATCGACAGATCAAAGGTAATGGGCCTTAAAAGCTACCTCAAACAGATAAAGCTGGAGCCAGAATCGCGGCTTGTGGAAATTAAGCGATATGTACCCGGCATCCGCCTGGATATCAGGTATGCCACAACCAATAATTTTATGCACCGGAAAATGTATCCGGAGGCTAAGGCATACGCCCGGCTGCCCGTTGTTATGGCGTTAAAAGAGGTGGAGGCCGATCTTAAAAAACGAGGTTTAGGCTTAAAGATATTCGATGCTTACCGGCCGTATGCGGTTACCGTAAAGTTTTATGAGATGGCGCGTGATACCAATTTTGTGGCCGATGCGCACAAAGGCTCAAAACATAACCGGGGCTGTGCCATTGATCTCACGCTTATTGATTTGAAAACAGGAAGAGAACTGGATATGCCTACAGGTTTCGACAGCTTCAGTAAAAAGGCATCGGCAGATTATCCGGGCCTTCCCAGCCAGCAATATGCTAATCGCGAGCTGTTAAAAAGTGTGATGCAGGCGCACGGTTTTAAAGTTTACCGTACCGAGTGGTGGCACTACGATTTTAATGGGTGGATGAATTATCCGCTGCTGGATATTCCATTCTCCCAAATTGCCGATTGATCCAATTTTAAAAAAGCGCCAAACATTTTTTGTTAAATCTCATTATCATATACTGAGTTAATAGCTTCATTTACCATATTTTAACCATGATAAAAATTTTAAGAAAAGGATATTGGAAGCAGATATGGAAGGTGCTGGGAGCCACCATTATGGGCTTTATTAATGATAATGGTTTAAAGCTAAGCGCGTCGTTGGCGTATTATACTATTTTTTCGATCGCCCCGCTGCTCATTTTAATTATCTCATTGGCAGGATTGGTTTTTGGCCCCGACGCGGCCACCCACAGGTTATATCCACAAATTGCAGGATATGTAGGCGTAAAGGCTGCTCTTCAAATCGAGGCTATTTTAAAGAGCCTTCAACTGTCGGGCAAATCGGGTATAGCTGTAGTAATTGGCGTGATCGTTTTATTCGTAGGCGCGAGCGGAATTTTTTTAGAGATACAGGATTCATTAAACATTATCTGGCGTGTGCGTGCTAAGCCAAAACGCGGATGGCTTAAACTGATCCAGAACCGCTTTTTATCTTTTTCGCTGATTATAGGGCTGGGCTTTTTGCTGCTGGTTTCCCTGATAATTAATGTTGTGGTAACAGCCCTAAATACCTGGATCGAACGATTTTTGATTATTGCAAAACTGGTTATTACAACAGTTAACCTGGCTGTTACCTTTATTATCATCTCAGCTTTATTTGCCATTATTTTTAAGTTTTTGCCCGATGTAAAGATCAGGTGGAAAGACGTCAGGAGCGGGGCATTCTTTACCGCGATTCTGTTTATGATCGGGCAATATGCGATTAACCTGTACATTCAATATACCGCTCAAAGTTCGGCTTATGGCGCGGCAGGATCCATTTTGGTGGTGATGATCTGGATATACTATACCGCAACAATTTTATACATCGGCGCCGAATTTACCCAGGTGTACGCCGAAGCAATTGGCTGCCGCATTGAGCCGGCCGATTACGCTGTAAGTATAAAACAAACCGAGGTTGAAAGAGTAGTTGAAACCCTGCCCCCGCAAAATCCGGAGATAAAAGGAAACCTGAAGCCGGGAAGTGAAAAGATTTAGGTAGGGTTGAGTTGATTTGTGATTGATTGGGTTAAATCGACGTCGGAGGAACGGTATAACCACTTAACCTAATCAACTCAATCAACCCATTCAACTTTCAACTAATACTTCTCATGTATAAAGGTCATGATCCTTGCCATTTCATCGCGTACTTCGCGGCTGGGTTTCGTAAAATTGTTATTCATAAACGAAAAAGCCAGCCGTTTTCCTTTTCGCGTTACCAGGTATCCGCTTTGATTATAGGTATTTGACAATGAACCGGTTTTAGCCCATACAAACGGCTGCCCGTTGTCGGTTTTATAAGCGGTTTTAATGGTGCCTGCTACGCCGCCGGCAGGCATCAGGCTATGCAATAATGTTTCGTCTTTAACTTCATCTAAAATCTTATTTAACAAAATCACTACGCTCCGTGGCGTGAAAAGGTTTCGCCGCGACAGGCCCGACCCATCGACCCATTGCGGGGCATCGGGCAGATCATTCAGGAAATGCGTTTTCGAGTAGTTGATGACCGAATCGACATTCAGTGTATTGTATTTTGCTGATGAACAAACCAGTAGAAGCTGTTCGGCAATAAAGTTGTCGCTGGGCTGCAGCATGTGCCTATAAACGGTATCCGCAACAGCGTCATAAATTGTTGCGGCATCATTTGGAAGTGGTAAATGTATTTCTGTTATGATTTCCTTCAGCGTGTCCTGCAGTAAGGCCAGGGTTAACGAGGTGCTTGTTTTCCAGGGTATTTCCTGCCTGAAATTTTTCGGCGGCCTGGCAGCCGGGTACACAAAAGCGTTACTTAAAAAATCACGTTTTATCCTGAAATTATTGGGCCGGTAGCTGCTGTCGCAGGTCAAGTACTTTTTTAAAAATGCAGGCTTCATTTGCAGAGCGCCGCTTTTATCGGCATATATTAAGGCTACATTGTCCTCAAGTGGTAATTCTGTTATCTCGGCCTGGTAGTAGCCGCTGTAGTCGTCCCACGCCCATCCATCGCCATAAAACGCGTTGGCGTAATTGCCGGATGAAAAAAATAGCCTTTTATGACTGTTCTTTAAAAAATTATAAGCTTTTGTTCCCTTCAGGCCGCTGTGCAAAAGGGATGGGTCGCCGGTTCCCCAAAAAATAAGCGAATCATGCCGGATGACATACCTTAAAGCCGGGATAGAATCGCCCAGCATTTTGAGGCATGTATAAAAAGTAAAAAGTTTGGTGTTTGAGGCGGGCGTAAAATATTTATCGGCATTTCGCTCATATATCATTTGTTTATTATCAAGGTCGTATAAAGCAAAGCCCGTAAAGTGGTCGTTTAAAATAACGGAATGCTTAAAAAGTTTTTTTACTTTTCTTTTTTTTATGTGACCGGCAACTGCCGTGGACGATTGTATAGTAAATAAACAGGTGAGGATTATTACCAGGAATATATTTCGTTGCATCAATTGGCTAATAGTTGTATATTTAATAACCAAATATAAATCTTTGACGCGGCTATTTCATTCAGTAAAATTTTCCTTTCGGCTATGTGCGGTAGCACGTTTCATCGTGCTTCCCATCTTATTATGCACCGTTTGCCTGCAGGCAAACGCGCAATATTTTGATATTTTAGGTAATAGGAAACGCGTAAATATCCCTTTCACCATGGTAAGGGATATGATGATATTAAAATTGCATATAAATAATAAAGGGCCCTTTAATTTTATACTGGATTCGGGAGTTGGATTAATGCTCATTACCGACCCCAAGCTCGTAGATTCCATTAACATCGCCAATAAACGAACCATTAAGATATCCGGGCTGGGTGAAGGCGACGACTTTGAGGCCTATATCACGTCGCCGCTAAACGTTGATATTCCGGGGCTGGTGAGCTATGATGTTGCAGCAGCCATTTTAAAAAAGGACCACTTTGGCCTTTCCAATTATGCGGGGATTCCCGTGCACGGTCTTTTGGGGTACGAGTTTTTCAATAACCTGATCGTTAAGATCGACTTTGCCGATAGTACTATGGTTGTATGCAGGCCAAAAGATATCGCAAGGTTTAAGAAAGGAACTAAGATTCCTATAGTTATCGAGAGCAGAAAGCCATACATGCAAACAAACGTCACGTTTCCAAACGGTACAAAAACCCGCAATAAACTCGTGGTAGACCTCGGGGCAGGCCATCCGCTTTCGCTGGAGAATGTGATCAGGAAACATGGGCTTCCCGATAAATTTATTGCCGCAAACCTGGGCGTAGGGTTAACCGGCCCTATCAACGGTTTTATCAGCCGCGTGAAGGAGCTTGAAATAGGGAAGTATAGAATTAAAAATGTAATCACTTCGTTTCCTGAGGAAAAAATAAATGCCGGCCCTTCCGAACAACGGGATGGAAACCTGGGCATGGAGGTGCTTAAAAGATTTTCCCTGATTATTGACTATCCCGATAGCTGCATCTATTTAAAACCGGGCCCCAATTTGAATGAGCCTTTTGAGCATGATATGAGCGGATTGGAGTATTACGGCACGGGCGATAATTTTAACCGCGTGATCATTAGCAGGGTTGAGCCAGGCTCGGCAGCCGACGAAATAGGATTAGAAAAAGACGACGAAATAATAGCGATAAACTTCAAACGTGTTTCGTCGATGACGCTCGAACAAATTGACGCGCTTTTTAAATCCCGCGACCAGCGCAGCCTGCTGCTCGAAATTTTTCATGACAAACGATTAGACCAGGTGATCATTACACTAAAACGCCGGGTTTAATTTATGACCCAACAAGCCTACAGTTTAATGTTCGGTATTCCATACATTGTCTTAATTAATAAACAATTGGTTAACAAAATTTCGAACAGATAAAACATTGGGAGAAATTTATTTGCCTTATTTATTATATAATTTTCTGTGAAGGCAGGGTGCTTTCGGGAGAAATTAGCAGTTCGGTTACTTGCTGGCTTGAAATTTGATGCAGTTTTACGTTAAAAATTAAGATAAGACTACCATATAAATTAACTTAAGTTAGTTGATTAATATGCAGCACCAATACAAAGCAATGGAAGACAGAGAGATAAGTTTGTTAATTGAAACAAACAAAGCCATTCTTGCAAAAATTGAAATGCTGAATAAAAGATTCGAGGCAATCGAAAATAAATTTGAGACGATTGATGACGAGGATTTAAAGCAAGCCATTCTAATGCCGGTTGAACAGCTTAATGAGTTTAAGGCTGCTAATTTTATCGGGCAAACCGGCTCCTACTAAAATATACTGAGCGCTAATCGCCGGATTATACTCCTGCGTCTTATTCATCAGGCCTACTCCCCGTTATTTTGCCTGGGATTTTTTTCTTGCAACAAAAACTTTCCCGATTATTAAATTTATAGGATTTTATATAAGTTTACATTTTACCCTATAATTTTAATTATTGTATGACAAGATTTTTAAGAATAAGAGCGGACTTATTCATTACTGTTATGATTCTTGCTGTAGTTGCAAGCTCATGTGCAACCAAAAAGCAGGCGGCTTCGCAAACGGTTACCATTAAAACCACCGCTACGGCAACAGGCTCCACTGCAACCGCTACAATCGGCTCACCTAAAAAAGAAGGTATCAAAAAGTTCAGTGATGTGATACCCGCCAAAACAAAAGTTAATAAAGGGCTTTTTAATACTTATAGGGTTGATGGAAAGTACTATTATGATATCCCGGATTCATTACTCGGGCGCGAAATGGAAGTTATCACCCGCCTGGTTAGAACGCCCGCCGGATTAAAAGTTTTCGGCCAGCAATACGGCGGCGAATCGCAGAACGACCAGGTATGGAAATGGGAACGTCATGATAAACAGGTGTTTATACGCGTACCGAGCTATTCTATACGGGCCGATAGTACAACGGATATGTACCAGTCGGTTAGAAACTCGAACCTGGATGTTGTATTGGCTGCGTTTGATATAAAAGCTTTCAATAAAGATACAACCGGCGTAGTGATCGACGTGACCGACTTTTATAATGGTGATGTGGCCGCAATCGGCATATCCGATGAATTGAAAAAAGCATATAAAATTTCGGCGCTTGACAATTCAAGATCATACATTGATACGATTAAAAGCTTCCCGATAAACATAGAGGCCCATGTTTTAAAAACCTACCGGGCTGCTGAGTCGCCAACTGACAATACCAATGGCGCCGTGTCGTTTGAATTGAACACATCCATGCTGCTGCTGCCCAAAATACCTATGCAAGCGCGTTTAAGCGATGAGCGGATTGGATTTTTCGGACAACGCCAGACCGACTACGGCACCGATGCGCAAAAATCGGAGGTTACATCATATATACACCGGTGGAAACTGGAACCAAAAGATGAAGCCGCTTATTTACGCGGCGAATTGGTTGAGCCCAAAAAACCGATCGTTTTTTACATCGACCCGGCCACACCAAAAAAATGGGTGCCATATCTTATACTTGGAATAAATGACTGGCAGAAAGCGTTTGAAGCAGCCGGTTTTAAAAATGCCATTATAGGCAAAGCGGCGCCAACTCATAAGGAGGACCCGCAATTCAGTACAGAGGATGCGCGCTACAGCGTGATCAGGTATTTTGCATCAGATGTCGAAAATGCTTACGGGCCGCATGAATCAGATCCGAGAACGGGCGAAATATTGGAAAGCCATGTTGGCTGGTATCATAACGTAATGCAACTATTGCGCGATTGGTATTTTGTTCAAACAGCCGCAATAAACCCTGACGCACGCAAAGCCAAATTCACCGACGAGCAAATGGGCGAACTGATCCGGTTTGTGTCATCTCACGAAGTTGGCCACACCCTGGGGCTGCCGCATAATTTCGGTTCAAGCTACGCTTACCCGGTTGATTCATTGCGTTCAAAATCGTTTACCGATAAACACGGCACTGCCCCGTCAATAATGGATTATGCACGTTTCAATTATGTAGCGCAGCCGGGCGATGGTGTAACACACTTATACCCGCAAATAGGCGAGTACGATAAGTGGGCCATTAAATGGGGCTATACCTGGTTTCCCGGTAAAAAAACGCCGAAACAGGAAAAGGTAATTTTAGATGAATGGACAAAGGAGAAAGCCGGCATCCCGCTGTATTACTACGGAAGGCAGGGAACCAGCATCGATCCCCGTTTGCAAAGTGAAGACCTTGGTGACAACGCCATGAAGGCGAGCACCTACGGAATAGCCAATTTAAAAAGGATTTTACCGAACATCGAAAAATGGACATACCAAAAAGGCGAAAATTTTACCGATGTACAGAGCCTTTATAACGAGGTTTTAAACCAGTTTTCCCGTTACATGGGCCATGTTGTTACCAATATTGGCGGCATGAACGAAAATTTTAAAACTTACGACCAAACCGGCCCGGTTTATGACTTTGTTAGCAAGGACAAACAGCGCGACGCAGTAATGTTTTTTAACAAACAACTGTTTGCCACGCCATTATGGCTGATCGACAGCCAGGAGCTGGCCAAGTTTGACAATGGCATCATGCTCAACCGGATAAAAGCGGTGCAGGTGGGTGTGTTAAGTACCATTCTTTCCCAATCAAGGATTGCCCGGATGTTTGATAATCAAACAAAGAACGGGGCAAAGGCTTATACTGTAGCCGATTTGTTTAACGATCTGCGGGGCGGGATATTTGTTGCCGGGCGGCCTGATGCGTTTAAACGGAACCTTCAGCGGGGCTACATTGAAAATTTGAAAAGCCTGTTAAACGACGATTTCAGAACGATACCGGGTTTCTCGGCAGCCCAGTTAGCCAACTTTGGCTTAACGCCGATAAACATGGCTTTATCTGATATACGGCCGATGGTGCGGGCTGAGTTGAAGCTCATCGATGCGCGTTTACCAAAGGGCGGCGACGCGATAACGGCCGCTCATTACGCTGATCTGCATATCAGGATAAAGGAGACGCTAAACCCTACCCGGCCGATAGTAAATTTACCTGCCGCCGGTGCAAGAGGCTTAGACTTTGAAAACCCGGGCAATAAAAACACGGGCTACTTAAACTGCTGGCCAAAGCCCGATTTAGAAAAGTAAAATATCATTAATAAAAAAAGTCCCGCTCAATGCGGGACTTTTACATAATACTATAAACCATTATTCTTAAAACACTCAATTTAATTCCGTCACAGTAGTTTCTCGCTGTGTACAATATTCAGCCTTTTATTTAAGCTGGCTAATGTTTTCAAAAAATGCTTTTTGCAGATCGAGCAGCGACCTTACCTTTATTTGCTCTCCGTAGGCGTCAAAGCATAGGAATTTCGAAAACTTAGGATCGTTATTTTTTTCCCTTTCCAAAAAATTAAAGGTTTCAAAAAAATAATGTTTAGTGGTCACCTTGTTCCTGTTATTGAACTGCGACCCATTTAAATGAAAACCGATCGAATCGATCCATTTGTGTATTTTGGAATGTAAAGATCCTTTAATCTCGGCCATAACAAAGCATTTTAAAAAGATTAACTATAAAATATTATTTTTTGTTTGTTTTAAATGTATTTTTTGTTCTGAACAATTGTTAGTTAAAGCGACAAAAAACGAACGTTTTTTACGGCCAAATCTATTTCTGATATAGAAAGACGTAACTTCTCACGAAAGATTGCGTATAAGGTTGAAAAAACATTTAAGGTTAAGGAAATAAATCGTAGAAATATGAAAACAAACAAACTATTATTGCCCATATTATTCGCAGGGCTTATCGGCATAACTGCTTGTTCAAAAAGCACAACTCCGGGTCCGCAAGGACCGATTGGGCCCGCAGGCCCTGCCGGTCCACAAGGGGCTACCGGCGTTCAGGGCGCAACAGGCGCAACAGGCCCCGCCGGCCCACAAGGACCAAAAGGTGATACCGGCGCTGCCGGTCCGACTGGCGCAACAGGTGCAACCGGTGCTACCGGCGCAACCGGCCCTGCAGGAGCAACCGGTGCCACAGGAGCGACTGGTGCCACAGGAGCAACCGGCGCTACCGGAGCACAGGGACCGCAAGGAGACCCGGGAACCAATAACGTTCAAAGCTATGTTTTAACAAATAAAGGTGTTGTTTTCGCCGGTTTAACTAAATTTCTTATACCTGCCATTACCCAGTCAATTGTCGACCAGGGAGCGGTTTTTGTTTATGTGAGAAATACAGGTGCAACTACCGGTTGGTATCCGCTGCCTTATTCTTCAAATGGCAATACAATGACTCTTTCCGACTTTGGCGTGGGATATGTTAATATCCAGGCAAATTTCACACAGACAAGCGGGATCGATTTCAGGGTGATCGTGATATCAGGCGCCGGACTTACCAACCTATCGGTTACCAGGCCCGATCTGAATTTCAAAAATTTTACTGACGTTGCCGCAGCATTGCACTTATCGAATTAACCTTACCTATGCATAATCGAAAGCCCTTCCCTAACCGGAAGGGCTTTTTTTTGCAACAATAATATATTACGCAATGTAACAATGATATGATTGTTAGCTTTTTAACACATATAAAATGAACATTTGCAATTAATTATTGTCATTTAAATAATATCACATTTGCATTCACACTTACTTTTTATGAAATCGCTCTTACTCGCGTTCTCTACTATTTTGCTTACGGTTACCTTTAGCTTCGCCCAAAGCGGCAGGGCGGTGCATGGAACTGTAATTGATTCAACAAAACAATCTCTTCCGGGCAGTGCCATTAAGCTGGTATCCGATAAGGGCGACAGCGTTATGACCATTGCCGATCTTAAAGGGAATTTCGTTTTCCCTTCCGTCGTAGGAAATAAAGTGACCGTCACCATAACTTCGATTGGCTACCAGGCGCTTAAAAGGCGTTATACCTTATCCAGCGATAACACGCCTGCGCAGCTTGGTACTATTGTGCTGAAAGCGCAGTCAAATATGCTAAACGAAGTTGTTATCAGCGGAGTAGCCCCGGTAACGTTAAAAGAAGATACGGTTGAATATAAGGCCAGTGCATACAAGGTTCGTGAGAATGCGCCTGTTGAAGATCTGATAAAAAAATTGCCCGGCGTTGACGTTGATGTAAACGGTAATATCACCACTCAAGGCAAGCAGGTAACCAAAGTGCGGATCAATGGCAAGGATTTTATGGGCGGCGATGTGCAAAGCGCGACTAAAAACCTGCCCGCAGATGTTGTTGAAAATATCCAGATGATAGACGATTACGGTGACCAGGCCAACCTGACCGGCGTTAAAACCGGTGAGCCAGATAAGATAATGAACATTACCATCCGGAAGGATAAAAATTACGGCTATTTTGGACAGGCTACAGCAGGCGATGGTGAAGATGCGCTGCCTGCAAGCCAGGGAATAGCTAATCAAAACCGCTATATCGGCTCGGTAAATGCTTTTAAATTTAATGGGGACCAGCAGGTGGCTGTTTTAGGAAGTATAAATAACACCAACGTAAATACGTTTTCGTTTAACAGCGCAGGCGGTGGTGGCGGTGGCAACTTTGGCGGGGGCGGCGGTCGGGGCAATGCAGGCCGGGGCGGCGGTGGTGGCGGTAACCAAAATTCGGGTAGTTTAATCACTACTCAGAACGGGATCACTGATGCACACTCAATTGGCGCTAACTTTCGCGACCAGTGGGGTAAAGCGCTTTCGGTTTACGGCAGCTATAGCTTTGCCGATAATACCGTAACAACCAATAACAATGTTTTACAGCAAAATACTTCGCCGGTTAACCCAACGTTACAACAGCAAAATAGTATCGAAAAAGATGAGAACATCAATCACAGGTTTACCTGGAACATGGAATATAAGCCGGATACTGTTAACTATTTAAAGGTTACGCCCACTTTTTCGTATGCCGGTACTAACGCAAATGGCCAGGAGAGCGATAATTTTTTCAAACGGAATGCCCTGACTACGGCTTATACGTCTACTACATTTGGAAATTCAAGCGCCCCGGCAGTCGGTTTTACAGCGTTATATAATCACAGGTTTAAACATCGCCGCAATCTGAGCATTAATGCTACGATCAATTCATCGGCCAGCTATGCCTATCAAAACCCGACATACGATTATACTGTTGGCGCCCCGACAGCGCCGACCGATCAAAAGATCAATACAGACAGCCATACTACGAGTTACGGCACAAACCTGTCGTACCTTGAGCCCCTTGGGAAATTTACATACCTCGAGTTCAATTATGCCTTCAATCGTTCAAACACCACAAACAGTAAGCAAACTGATACGCTATTTGATCCCAATACGTTAGCATTCCGGAATGACAGCGCATTAAGTACGAGGTACAATTATAGTTTTACGACGAATAGATTCGGATTGAACTTTCGGGTAGTTCAGAAGAAATATAACTACACAGTAGGTGTTGCTGTACAGCCTGCTGTATTAGATGGAAATTCCCTGACAACCGGGATCACTACCCATGTGTCGACTTTTAACGTAATACCCAGCGCACGATATGTATATAACTTTTCGCGCAGCCAGGCATTCAGCTTAAATTATAACGGCTCCAGCAGCCAGCCGAGCTTTTCGCAGCTGCAGCCGGTTATTGATTTTTCGAATGCACTGTACCCGGTACAGGGAAATCCGAACCTAAAGCCGCAGTTCACCAATAATTTTTCTGTCAGGTATAATAATTTCAGCTTTGCCACCGGTAATGTGTTTTTTATAAACTTCAACTTCCAGGAGATACAAAACCAGGTTGTAACCAATACCATTACCTTCCCGAGAAGATACCCGGCCGACCCGCGGTTTGCAAACACTATTTTAACGCAATATTTAAATGATAACGGCTATTACAGCGCTGTAGGCCGTTTAACCTATGCCAAGCCATGGAACAACCGGAAATTTACTTTAACGTTGAATGGTACTATTAATTACACGAACAATATCGGCTATTTAACCAATGTTGATTCGGTAACATTTGCGCAAAACACCCAGAGAAATATTGCAAAAAACCTGGCGCTGACGCCTGATATCCGCTTCAGGGTTGACATAACCGATAAAATAGACGCACAGTTTTTAACAAACTACGTGATCAACAATACCGATAACTCAGTAAAAAATTCGTTTACCAACGGCACATCGCGGTTAAGAACCTGGAATATCGGCGTTAACGGAAAGAATTATTTTGGCGACTGGACCTTTAGCTACGATTTTTCAAAGGCAACCAATTATGGGTACGACCCTAGTATAAAGGTAACCAATCCTAATCTTTTAAACTTGTATGTTGAGCGCAGGTTCATGAAAGACCACCGTGGTACTATCCGCTTGTCGGCATTTGACTTATTTAACCAGAACACCGGCTTCACATCATCTACAAGCGCGAGTTCAATAACTGAAACGCACGTTAACAGGCTGGCCCGGTATTACCTGGCTACGTTCACTTTACGTTTGCAGAAATTTGCAGGAAAAGTACCTACCCAGGATGGCGGTCCGGGTATGCGGGGCTTCAGAAGGGGCGGCGGCGGAGATGGTGGTGGTGGCGGACGCGATGGCGGCCCCGGTTTAAACTAAAGGGAGCAAAAAAAGCCTATCCAGGTATCAATCCGGGATAGGCTTTTTTATGTTTTGGTAAAAAACTATTCGTTTTTTACCAAAACGGTATTGATAACCCGTTCGAGCTCTTCGAGGTCAAAGGGTTTAGCCAGGTAGGTTTCGGCCCCGGCGTGGCTGGCCAGCAATTCAATATCGCTGTTTGCCGAAAAATAAATAACGGGGATATCTTTTAAGTTTATGTCTTTTTTCAGGATCTGCGTGGCTATAATACCGCCATCGTCGGGTATCCAGTTATCCATTAATATTACATCGGGCAAAATAGATGAAACTTTTTCAGCTATGTTGTTACAGTCGGTAAATGAGAATACCTTCCAACCCTGTTCTTCTAAAATATAGCTGCAGATCGAAAGGATATCTTCGTCGTCATCAAATATGACAATCTTTTTGTTAAGGTCATTCATGGGCTAAGTAGAAATGCGAAACTAATGTATTACAATTAAGAAAATCAAATATGTTACAATTTCATTAAAACTGTTCAATTTTAAGACTTAAATTTTCTTAGGGGAAAACGAAGCGATAAAAGTAAAAGTAATATTTGAAATTGCCAATAAAAAAAGCCGCCTATAAAGTTATAGCATCCCGCGTGGTCATAACGGGATTAATCTGCATCCTGCAAATTTCAACCTCACTTCGTGTAACAACCTTTAGCCGAAAATGTTGGTTTACCGGGGAAGTATTTTTATTTAACGGCAAAACCCATATGAGCGCTCAATTTTTTTTCTTGCCGGTTAATCCTTTTCATCTGAAATCTGCCCAATAGGTATATCCTTCCAGGGGATATGATAAATTTAATATCATGAAAAAGAGATCAATTTTATTTGCATTTATAATAGCTGCTTTTGTATCGGTTACTTCGGGATGTTATGTGGGATATGGGTATGAACAGCCATACAGGGAGCGTCATTACCGCCATTACGACCGTTATGAGGACAGCCACGATGACCATGATAACGGTTATCACCGCAACCATCGCGGCGATTAATAAAAAAATTGTGTGGAGAGAAGTGTGTTGAATAAAAGGGTCCTGATTTATCAGGGCCTTTTTTGTGTTCACAATTTTACAGTACCTTCTTTACTTCCTTAAACCTGATTGAAGCGTATACCGGCTTGTGATTAAGGCCATGTGCAGTATAAGCGTAAAGCAGGGCTGCCTTAAATAGCAGCACAGGCATTGATTTTCAAAAACATTTACCTTCAACTAGAGACACAAAGCATTGCATCTCTAGTTCAAAAATCGCTCACCCGGTTAACTATTACACCAATATTTCAACCTTACAGTATTAAATTTTACAACAAACACTCCGCCATCAAAAAATCCCTCTTCCACCCTTAAAACAATATACAACTCCTTCCAACAATCCCAACCCTTACAACCTTTAAACAACCCTTACAACTAACCATAAAACTTTTTCGCCCAACCGCTTGAATATAAACAAATAAGTACCTACCTTTGCAGTCCTTAAAATAAGTCCGCCGTGTTGGCGGGCGAGGTTCTCCATAGCGGCGGACAAGGGATAAAAAAGTAAATACAAAAAAGGAAAAATGCCTACTATTCAACAATTAGTTAGAAAAGGTAGAGTAGCTCTGGTTGACAAGAGTAAGTCGCCAGCGTTGGACAGCTGTCCACAGCGAAGAGGAGTATGTACGCGAGTATATACCACTACCCCTAAGAAACCAAACTCAGCAATGCGTAAAGTGGCCCGTGTGCGCTTAACCAACGGTAAAGAGGTGAATGCCTATATCCCTGGTGAAGGACACAACTTACAGGAGCACTCCATTGTATTGATCCGCGGCGGACGTGTTAAGGATTTACCAGGTGTACGTTACCACATCATCCGTGGTGCATTGGATACATCGGGTGTTGCAGGCCGTAACCAGCGTCGTTCAAAATATGGTACTAAACGCCCTAAACCAGGACAGGCAGCAGCCGCCCCTGCAAAAGGTAAAAAGAAATAATTAAGGAGGATAGATAGCAATGAGAAAGTCAAAACCAAAAAAGAGAATTATCCTTCCTGATCCAAAGTTCAATGATACTTTGGTTACAAGGTTTGTAAATAACATGATGTATGACGGTAAGAAATCTACCGCATACGCTATATTTTATAACGCAGTTGAAATTGTTGAAAAGAAAACCAGCGAAAATGGTTTGGAGACCTGGAAAAAAGCTTTAAACAATGTAATGCCTGCCGTTGAAGTAAAAAGCCGCCGTGTTGGTGGTGCAAACTTCCAGGTGCCTACCGAAGTTCGCCCTGAGCGTAAGGTAGCGTTAGGCATGAAATGGCTTATCAGCTATGCCCGCCGTCGTGGTGAAAAAACCATGATGGAGAAATTAGCCGGCGAGATCATGTCAGCAGCTAAAGGTGAAGGCGCCGCAGTGAAGAAGAAAGAAGATACGCACAAAATGGCCGAGGCCAACAAGGCGTTCTCGCACTTTAGATTTTAATTAGTGATTTGGTGAATTAGTGAATTATTGATTTGGTAATATTATACTAATCAGTAATTCATTACTTCGCCAACTCATTCAAATAGAAAATTAGGAATTATTGAACTATCAAAAAAATCAGTAATTCACTAATTCAATAATTCAGTAATTAATATGTCAAGAGATCTTAAATATACAAGAAATATAGGTATTGCCGCTCACATTGATGCCGGTAAAACTACCACTACCGAGCGCATCCTGTACTACTCGGGTGTTAGCCATAAGATTGGTGAAGTGCACGAAGGCGCCGCAACAATGGACTGGATGGCACAGGAGCAGGAGCGTGGTATTACCATCACTTCGGCTGCTACAACTATCGACTGGAAATACAGGGGCCATACTTACCATATCAACATTATTGATACCCCGGGCCACGTGGACTTTACCGTTGAGGTAAACCGTTCGTTGCGTGTACTGGATGGTTTGGTGTTCTTATTTTCGGCAGTTGACGGTGTTGAGCCGCAATCAGAAACCAACTGGAGGCTTGCCAATAACTACAACGTTGCCCGTATTGGTTTCGTTAATAAAATGGACCGCTCAGGCGCCGACTTTTTAAATGTTGTAAAACAGGTTAAAAGCATGCTCGGCAGCAACGCTGTACCATTACAGTTGCCAATTGGCTCTGAAGAGAACTTTAAAGGTGTTGTTGACCTGATCAACTGGAAAGGTATCGTTTGGAATGAACATGATAAAGGGATGACCTTTACCGAAGTGCCTATCCCTGCGGATATGATCGAAGAGGCGACCGAGTGGAGAGAAAAACTGCTTGAATCGGTAGCTGATTACGATGAGAGCCTGATGGAGAAATTCTTCGACGCTCCCGAGACGATTACCGAGCGTGAGGTTCTAGATGCTTTGCGCAAGGCAGTTTTAGATGCTAAAATTGTTCCGATGGTTTGCGGTTCATCATTCAAAAACAAGGGTGTTCAAACCATGCTTGACTATGTGATGGAGCTTTTGCCGTCGCCTATGGATGTTGAAGGCATTGTGGGTACAAACCCAAACACCGGCGAAGAAATTGTGCGCCAGCCGTCTGAAAAAGAGCCGTTTGCTGCATTAGCCTTTAAAATTGCAACCGACCCGTTTGTGGGCCGTTTGTGCTTTATCCGCGTTTACTCAGGTAACCTTGAGGCTGGTTCGTATGTGTATAATATGCGTTCAGAAAATAAAGAGCGTATCTCACGTATATTCCAGATGCATGCGAACAAGCAAAACCCTATCCCTAATGTTGGGGCAGGTGATATTGCAGCGGTAGTAGGCTTTAAGGATATCAAAACAGGCGATACGCTTTGCGACGAGAAGCACCCGATCATCCTTGAGTCGATGAACTTCCCTGAGCCGGTTATCGGTTTAGCTATTGAGCCTAAAACACAGGCCGACGTAGATAAATTGGGTATGGCTTTAGGTAAATTATCTGAAGAAGATCCGACCTTCCGTGTAAACACAGACGAAGAAACCGGCCAAACCGTAATTTCGGGTATGGGCGAGCTTCACCTGGATATCATTATGGACCGTTTAAAACGCGAGTTTAAAGTTGAAGTTAACCAGGGTGCGCCGCAGGTTGCTTATAAAGAGGCGATCACTGGTACTACCCAGCACCGCGAAACCTATAAGAAACAAACAGGTGGTCGTGGTAAATTTGCCGATATACAGGTTATTATTTCGCCAAATGACGAAGGCAAAACCGGCTTACAGTTTGTGAACGAGATCACAGGCGGTTCAATCCCACGTGAATTTATTCCATCTGTTGAAAAAGGCTTTAATGCTGCAATGGCGAATGGTGTGTTGGCCGGTTATCCTTTACAGGATATGAAGGTTCGTTTAATTGACGGATCGTTCCACGCAGTCGATTCAGACGCTTTATCTTTCGAGATATGCGCCCGTTCGGCTTACCGCGAGGCATTGCCAAAATGTAAGCCTGTGCTGATGGAGCCGATCATGAAGATCGAGATATTGACCCCTGAAGAAAATATGGGTGATGTTATCGGTGACATGAACCGTCGTCGCGGCCAGCTGTTAGGTATGGATTCACGTGCAGGTGCGCAGGTTATTAAAGCTACCGTGCCGCTTTCTGAAATGTTTGGTTATGTAACCCAGTTGCGTACCATCACTTCGGGCCGTGCAACTTCAACCATGGAGTTTGACCACTATGCCGAAGCGCCACGTAACGTACAGGAAGAAGTAGTTGCCAAAGCAAAAGGTAAAAAAGCTGCCGCTAACGCGTAAGTTAGAGATTAGTTGATTGGTGATTAGAGATTAGTTGCCAATCAACTATTAAAATAAATAAACAACCGACCGCCCTAACAAATAGCTCTTAGGAACGGTTACAAAAACAAACAAAATGAGCCAAAGGATCAGAATCAAATTAAAATCGTACGATTACAACCTGGTTGATAAATCAGCTGAGAAGATCGTAAAAACAGTAAAGCCGACAGGCGCTGTAGTAAGCGGGCCGCTCCCCTTACCAACTGAAAAGAAAATTTTCACCGTTTTGCGTTCACCGCACGTGAACAAAAAAGCACGTGAGCAATTCCAGTTATGCTCATACAAGCGTTTATTAGATATCTACAGTTCAAACTCAAAAACGGTTGACGCTTTAATGAAGCTTGAATTGCCAAGCGGTGTTGAAGTTGAGATCAAGGTGTGATAGTACCGGAAGATCAGATATTTAAAGGCCATTCGTTTATTCGGGTGGCCTTTAAATTTGGTAAAGTTTTTGTTAAATTTGTTCTATGGAAGCATATATAGTATATCCAACAAAAGATCAGGAAAAAGCAGTAGAGGCATTTTTTGAGGCTTTGGATGTTGCTTTTGAAAAAAAGTCTGATACTACAAATAGACTTCCGGATCATGTAATTAAGGGAATAGTGGAGGGACAAGCTGATTTTGAAGCGGGCCGCACAATTACGATGGAAGAGTTCAAGAAAAAACTATTGATGTTCAAATAAATGTTTGAAATTGTTTTTTCCAAAAAGGCCAATGAAACCTTCGATTTAATTCAGCTACAATTACTTGAAAATGGGGAGTTACAACTGTTATTAAGTTTGAACAGCGCACAATAAGCGTGCTTGCAGCCATCACCGAATCACCATTTATTTACCAGGCCATTGAAATCGACCCTGAAGTTAGGAAAGCAGTTATTCATGGAAACTGCTCTTTATTTTATAGGGTCAGCGGGCAAAAGATAGTAATATTGTTCTTTTGGGATAACCGGCAAGATCCAATATTTATTTAAAAGGCCATTCGTTTATTCGGAAGGCTTTTTTCATTACCCTCTCCCCATCAACTCATCCACCTTATTGCGTTCGGTTTGCAGTTCGCGGGCCAGCTTGATCTCTTTATCGTTGGCCTTGGCTTTATAGGCTTTGAAATCATCCTCGAGTTCTTCATACAGTTTAGCGCGGTATTTGGCCTCGTGCCTGGCGCCTGCCGATTGAGTTATAACTACGGCTGCTGTTATGCCGAATATGAGCACCAGGCCCCATAAAATAAGGTTATAAGCGGTTTTGGAAAGCGAGAGCCCCAATATATTTATATTATCGACCTGTGCCTTTGATGTGTCCAAACTTTGCGCTTTGGTACTTGCATCGGCCTTCAGGCTATCGATCAATTTGGCTTGACTTGTCAGCTTGCTTTTTGCGTCTTTTAACATCCCCTTATTCACGTTTAAAGAATCGATAGCGCTTTTCCAAACCGACGATACCAACGGCTGCTGGTAATGGTATATATGGGATATGAGGTATTGATACTGGCCATTAAGACTTTTATCTGCCGGGCCCGCGGGCGGGACAACAGTATCGCGCCCAAACCTTGTATGTTGCAACCCCGGCTTCAATGCACCCGAATCGGTTTTGAGGGTGTAAGGCCTGTGCCTGTGATATTTATACGATCTGTATTTGGTAAACGGCTTTATTACTTGCGTTTTTTTGGCGGTATCCTGTGCAAAGCCTGTTGTGATGCAGCAAATAAGTAAAGCGATAAGCGGGAAACGGAACATACAATACTGGTTTATAAAGTAAATTTAATACTTAGATGTGAGATTTGGGATATGAGATATGAGATTTTTATTTTCTATTAGTTAATAATTCAACCCGCGCATCAAAAATGTGCGTCGCATAGATGCCATTTAACAGTCTCATATCTAAAATCTCACATCTCAAATCTATATCTTAGCGGTATGAATATCGGTATAATCGGTTTAGGCGACATGGGGAAGTTATACGCAAAAGCTTTTTCAAAAGTTGGTTACAAAGTTTGCGGCTGCGACCTGCCCGAAAACCGGGACCGCCTTGAAGAGGAGCTTGCCCCCTACAAAATAAAGATCATGGACAATGGCCATGATGTTTCGCGCACCAGCGACCTGGTTATCTATTCGGTTGAGGCCGACCGGATGGCCCAGGTGGTGGCCGAATGCGGGCCGTCCACCAAGTACGGCGCGATAGTGGCCGGGCAAACTTCTGTCAAGACGCCCGAGATCGAAACCTTTGAGAAATATTTACCTGCCGATGCGCAAATCATTACCTTCCACGCCATGCACGGTCCGGGCTTTGAGCCAAAGGGGCAAAAACTTATCCTGATCAATCACCGGGCTGACAAAAAAGCCTACCAGCGCATGCTGGATCTCTTTACCGCGGTGGAAACAGATATCGTTGAAATTGCCGATTATCACGAACACGATAAAATTGTGGCCGACACACAGGCGGTAACTCACGTAGGGTTTGAGAGCATGGGCACCGCCTGGAAGGCTGCCGGTTTTTTCCCATGGGAAAACGCCTCGTACATTGGTGGTATTGACAATGTTAAAATACTGACCACATTGCGGATATTCAGCTATAAAGCGCACGTGTATGCGGGGCTGGCCATACTGAACCCCTATGCCCGGCAGCAGGTAAAACGTTATGCTATTTCAGAGTCGGAATTGTTTAAGCTGATGATAAAGGAGGAAGAAGCCGAATTCAGGGCCAGGCTTTATCGCGCCCGGGATTTTGTTTTCCACGAAAGCCGCAAGCCCATTATGCTGAATGATAGCGTAATGAAGGAGTTTTCCCTCTCGCAAAAACCCGAGCAGCAAAAACCGAATTCGCACCTGAGCATATTAAGCATGGTGGATGCATGGTACCATTTGGGTGTAAATCCCTACGATAACCTCATCTGCCAAACCCCGCCTTTCCGCTTGCGCCTCGGCATCGCCGAATACCTGTTTAAAAACGAAGAGCTGCTGGAAGAATCCATCGAAACGGCGCTATATGATAAAACCATCCGCGGCGACGACCTGGAGTTTCATTCTGCCGTACGTGAATGGTCGTCCATTATCGGCTACGGCGATATGGAAGGCTATAAGAAGCATTTTAACGACGTACAATCGTTTTTCCAGGGCAGGCTGGAAGAAGGTAACAAACAAAGCGCCGAGCTGATCAGGAGGCTTATGATGGCGTAATGTCTGAACCGTTGATTTATGTGATTAGTGGATTTCGTTGAGCTTCTCAAATCAGCGAGATCATCATAATCAAAAAAATCAGCGGTCTGCCTTAAACAGCGTCCACGGATAAGCCTTCATATCTCTTAAATATTTCCCTTGTGTTTTAAAAAATTCCGGGTGTTTTTTGAAGAATGGCGCCGCCAGAAAATCGTCCCCGCCGGGATGGCCCATATGCGCCCAGAATTGCATTTTGGCGGCAAGGTCGGCAGTAGTTACTTTGCCTTGCACAGCGCCCATCGGGAAGAATGGGCCTTCGTGAAATTCTTTGCACCCCAATGGGTCCTGATCCACGTGCCCGTCGATTATACAACGGTCATACGCTGTTTTATTGTTAAGTGCATCGTAGTTATCTCCTTCAATGGTTTTACCTGTCGCGTCATCCAGTTTACCTTTGTATTTAACATGCACCAATTGTTCCATCCGTTTCTTACGGGCATTTGGCGAGGTGGTGTTGTCGTTTACGTCAAAAGTGGTTTCTTCTTTTATCAGCTTGGGGTCAGTAGCGAAATTGGTGCCGATAAAAGCGGTGTCTTTTGAGCGCCAAAGTTTGTAGTCCTTTAAACCGAGTTCCAATTTGGCCACTTCATTGGTTTTGGTATCGCCAATAAGCCAGTCATTCGCATAACCGCCATTGTTATCTGTGGTCATAATCTTCACCGCATCATCAATGCTGTTACTGTATTGAGCCGCCCGGCGTGCGCGAACAAACTCAGGTGTTTTGGTGGTATCATATCCCTTAAACTGGGTAATGGTAGTTTCGGTGATTAAAATACCGCTTTTGGTGATCAAAAAGTCGTCCCCGCTATGGATAAAGCCCGGGCCGGTGTCCATTAAAAATTCATTGCCCTTCGCGGGTTTAATGTCGGCAATAACATTCCAGCGTTCGCCTACGATATAGTCAGTCCAGTTATTATGTGCTATCACTATTTTATGGTCTTTTGTAAAGCTGCCGGTTGCAATAAAGGCGCTGCAATTGCCCGGCGCCCTGTTATCGCCGCTGCCCGGTTTTGCCTTTTCCATTAACATCGGCACATAGTAGCCAGGCAGTTCGTAATAGCCATTCAGCGCCGCAACATCCAGCGAATCATATTTCATGCCCTTTGCCTGCAGGCCTTCGGCAATGCCTTTTATTTCATCCTGGTATTCCTTGTCGATCTTGTTCCAGAGAAACCGTGCCGATGCGGCGCGGTAGAACGCCCAGTCCTTCCCGCTGCTGCTGGGCAGGTAGTACTGCATCACTTTTATCAGCGTATCGATCTCGTTGGCGACAAGATAACCATGCTGGTACCCGATATCGGACGGTGAGCCCGAAAGGTGAACATATATCCAGCCGTTTTTATCTTCGCGGGTGGCTTTTCCAAGGCGGTCAGATGTAGTTGGAGATGGTTTACAGCCAAACAGCACGACTGTAATAAATACAAGCGTTAAGGTCTTGAAGAGAATTTTCATATCGGGTTACCAGCTTAAATTATTTTAAGGTTGAATTTAAGAAAAGTTTTGGTAAATCAATTGATCAGCAGGTATATAGAATTAAGTTTGTCAAATTTTCATTCAGGCAACTAATGGTTATAAGATACCGTAATTTTAAATGAGTAGTTATTTTTAAAAGATGAGGGCAGCAAAATTATTTCTCGTTTTAAGATGTATGCTGGCTGTTTGCGGGATAGTAATTACGGCTTCATGTTCAAGCCATACTGATAACAATATCGCGCCGCAGCCTACATTGGCGGAGATATTAGTACAGTCGGGAAAATGGGTCACGACGGGTGCTACGCTTGTAGCTAGCGATGGCACCCGGGTGACGCTTGATAAAAATGATCCGTTTATTGCTTCGCTGTTGCTGGCTGATGTAACTTTTTATGCCGACGGCACCGCGATCGATTTGAGCAACCCTAACGGATTAACCATAGACGGACTGACCTGGACCTTAGATAAAACCCACCTGCTGGTTCATTTAAATCACAATAACACTGATAAGGTTGATGCCATTATCACAAGCTACAGCAGCTCCAAGATCGTTATGGAAGTAACGGACTTCTATTTGTATAATGGGATAACCTATGTGAAATTGATACAAACTTTAACGCATTAGAGGCGCGGCGTAGATTGGGCGAGAGCTACCTCACCAGCGTCCCGATTGCTTCGCCTTTGGCGATTTTCATGAAATTACCGGCTTTGTTCATGTCAAAGACAATGATAGGCAGCTTGTTCTCCTGGCAAAGGGTAATGGCCGTCATGTCCATCACGTTAAGGCCCTTATCATAAACTTCCTGGAACGAGATTTCCTTATAGCGGGTAGCGGTGGGGTCCTTTTCGGGATCGGCGGTATAAATGCCGTCAACGCGTGTGCCTTTTAACACCACGTCGGCTTTTATTTCGATGGCGCGCAGCGATGCAGCGGTATCAGTAGTGAAATAAGGGTTACCTGTACCGGCGCCGAATATAACAACCTTGCCCACTTCCAGGTGGTGCATTGCCCTGCGGCGGATATACGGCTCGCAGATCTGCTCCATTTTTATAGCCGACTGCAGCCGGGTGTCAACACCAAGACTTTCGAGCGCGTTTTGCAGCGCCATGCAGTTGATAACTGTGGCCAGCATACCCATATAATCAGCCTGGGCACGCTCCATCCCCGACTTTTCGGCGCTCAAACCCCTGAATATGTTACCGCCGCCTACAACAATGGCAATCTCAACACCGGTATCAGCTACGCTTTTTATGTCGTGAGCGTATTGTAATACCTGAGCATTGTCGATACCATATTGTTTATCGCCCATAAGCGATTCGCCGCTAAGTTTTAGTAGGATTCTTTTGTACATCGGGGTAGTGGGATTTATCAAAAATATAGAAATAAACTTGTTGTTTAAATTTTAGGCTGTATTTGTTAAATATTCGCCTCTGAACACGGTGGCCTGCACTTCAAAGTTTTTATCGAATACGATCAAATCAGCATCATAGCCCGAAGCGATCCTGCCTTTTTTTGTCATTGAAGCCAGCTGCGCCGGGTATAACGAAGCCATGTTTATCGCCTCGGCAAGGTCAATGCCCACGTGCTTAACGCAATTCTCTGCCGCTTTCAGCATGGTCAGGCATGAGCCTGACAGCGTTCCGTCCGGCATAACATACCGGTCGCCGGTAAACTGGTGCTGGTAGGTGCCTTCGGTGGCAGCCGTAACAGCGTCGGTAATTAAAAAAAGTTTATCGCCTAACTCACGTTTTGCTAAACGTACCATCGCGAAATCCACGTGGATGCCATCGGCGACTATACTGGTGTAAGGCTTTTCCTCGAATATTGCAGGAATATACCCGGGCTCGCGGTGGTGAATCTGCGGCATGGCATTAAATAAATGCGTTACCGCTGGTATGGGTTTGTTTAAAAATGCTTTGCCTTCGTTGTACGAAGCATTGCTATGGCCCGATGAAATGATAATCCCCTGCTGGTGCAGGTAATCAATAACCTCCTGGTCCTGCAGCTCCGGGGCGATGGTCATCATCCGGATTACGCCGTCCGCCATTTCAACCCAGCTTTTAACTTCGGCAAGCGTGCCTTTTTTGATGAACTTTTCGGGATGCGCGCCGCGCTTTATTGGGTTAAGATACGGCCCTTCTAAGTGCATTCCCCAAAAGTTGCCGATACATCTTTCACGGTAAGCTTTTGCTGATTCAATGCCCTTTTCGACTATATCATTGCTATTTGTGCCGAGGGTAGCAAAAAAACCGGTTGTGCCCTGTTTAAGCAGGTCCTTCTCCATCTGCTCAAGGGCAGCCTCTTCGGGTATGCCGGCAAACAGCTTGCCGCCGCTGCCATATATCTGCAGATCAATGAGGCCTGGGGCCAGGTAAGCGCCGTGCAGGTCGATCTTTTTTACGCCTTCCGGGATAGTGGTATCGTCGGTAACCGCAGTAACCTGGCCGGCGGTTATTAAAACGGCCTTTTCTTTGGCAATATGGCCATCCGAAATAAGCTGCAGGTTGTGAAGTGCTGTTATCATAAAGCCTCACCTAAATCCTCTCCAAAGGAGAGGACTTGAAAAACCTCTCCTGGAAACCCTCTCCTTTGGAGAGGGCAGGGTGAGGCCAAAAAAAATCCCTCCCGATCTATCGGGAAGGATCAAAATATTTAAGCTCCTAAAGCTACCCGCTTAAATGCGGTAACGGTTAACCCTTTATCAACGGTCCCCAAAAACTGGGCAACACTTTTTGAAGGGTCCTTTACGAACTCCTGGTTCAGTAAAGTGGAATCTTTATAAAACTTGTTCAGCTTGCCTATCGAAATTTTCTCAACCATTTCTTCAGGCTTGCCTTCAGCGCGTATTTGCTCTTTAGCGATCTCAAGCTCACGCTCGATGGTTGTAGCGTCAACGCCATCTTTATCAATAGCAACCGGGTTCATGGCGGCAATCTGCATAGCTACGTCTCTTCCGGCTTCATCAGCTCCGGCAACGTTGGCGCTCAAAGCAACCAATACACCTAAGCGGAAGTTACCATGGATATAAGCAATAACCTTTTCGCCTTCAACAGCCACATATTTAGAAATGCCGATCTTCTCACCAATCTTACCTGTTTTGTGAATGATCACTTCGCCGATCGTTGCGCGTTCAGTTTCAGTATCAATTGGCAGTTCGTTCAGCTCTTCAAGTGTGGCTGGGTTATTCTCAACAGCCTCGTTTGCTATCGCGTTAGCAAAAGCAACAAACTCAGCGTTCTTAGCTACGAAATCAGTTTCGCAGTTCAGTTCGATGATCACACCACGTTTGCCATCGGCAGACGTACGTGCAATAACAACACCTTCGTTCGACTCGCGATCCTGGCGGCTCGCAGCAACCTTAGCGCCTTTTTTTCTCAAAAAGTCAATAGCTGCTTCAAAATCACCGTTTGTTTCGGTTAAAGCTTTTTTGCAATCCATCATACCAGCACCAGTTTGCTGGCGCAGCTTATTTACATCAGATGCAGATATTTGTACTGTAGACATGTTTGTATGTTTAATATTGTTTGTAAAGTTATAAAGGTTGTAAAAGTTGTAAGGGTTTTACATTTACAACTTCTACAACCCTTACAACTAAAAAATTATTCCTCTGTTTTTTCAGTGGCAGCGGCAGGTGCCTCGGCAACCGCAGCATCAGCCTCAACGGCTGTTTTGCGGGCTCTTTTGCCACCTTCGGCAGGCGCCCTGTCGGTTACAGACGCTGTTGAAGGCGTAGCTGCTTCCGGCGCATCAGCTTTTGCTTTCGCTGCTGCTGCTTCTTTTTCAGCTTCATCTTCCTTCTCGCGTTTACGTTCCTCCAAACCTTCAATTATAGCCTGTATGATAATGCCGGTAACCAACGAAATTGATTTGGTAGCGTCATCATTTGCAGGTATAGGGAAGTCGATGTTCGACGGATCAGAGTTGGTATCAACCATTGCAAACGTAGGGATGTTCAGCTTTAAAGCTTCCGAAACCGCGATGTGCTCTTTCTTAACGTCGATCAGGAACAATGCTGCCGGTAAACGGTTAAGGTCGGAAATACCGCCTAATAAAGTTTCCAGTTTAATACGCTCACGCTGTATCATCAGCCTTTCTTTTTTCGAAAGGTTGGCGTAAGTACCGTCCTTAGTCAATTTATCGATGTTCGACATCTTTTTGATCGACTTGCGCACGGTAGCGAAGTTGGTTAACATACCACCTAACCAGCGTTCGGTTATGTACGGCATGTTTACACCTTTTGCATATTCAGCAACAATATCTTTCGCTTGTTTCTTGGTAGCTACGAATAATACTTTACGTCCTGATTTAACAATTTGCTTGATAGCTGCAGCAGCTTCCTCAAGTTTTGTTAATGTTTTATTTAAATCGATAATGTGGATACCGTTGCGCTCCATAAAAATGTACTGCGACATTTTTGGGTCCCATTTGCGGGTAAGGTGACCAAAGTGTACACCTGCATCCAGTAAATCCTGATATGTTGTTCTTGCCATTTTGTTGTCCTCCTTTGATTAACGTTTACTGAATTGGAATCTCTTACGTGCTTTCTTGCGTCCTGGTTTTTTACGCTCAACCATACGGTCGTCGCGAGTCATGATACCTTTAGCGCGCAGGGCTGGTTTCTTTTCAGCATCGAGTTCAACAATAGCTTTCGCGATAGCTAAACGAACGGCTTCCGCCTGTCCTTTAACACCGCCGCCGGCAACGTTAACCTGCACATCAAATTTCCCGGTGGAGCCGGAAACCTCAGTGCTTTGCATAACGATGTATTGTAATGGCAATGTGGGGAAATACTCCTTGTAATCCTTACCGTTTACGGTAATTGCGCCGCTGCCATCTGTTAAGTAGATGCGTGCCACGGCTGTTTTTCTTCTGCCCGAAGTGTTAGTTGTTGGCATTTCTTCTTTTCTCCTTTAAAATTAAAAGTTAAATGGTTGTAGGGTTTTGTGCTGCATGAGGATGCTCGGCGCCTGCATACACATGCAAATTGCCAAACAATGCTTTGCCCAAACGACTTTTAGGTAACATACCGCGCACCGCTTTTTCAATTACGCGCGTTGGATGCTTTGCCATTAACTCCTTAGGAGAAATGAAACGCTGACCACCCGGGTAACCGGTATAAGAAACATACTGCTTTTCGCTGAATTTGTTTCCGGTCAGTTTTACCTTGTCTGCATTAATAACGATCACGTTATCGCCGCAGTCTACGTTTGGGGTGAAATCAGGCTTGGTTTTTCCACGGATGATCATGGCGATCTTTGTGGACAAGCGCCCCAAAATCTCGCCTTCAGCGTCAATAACAACCCATTGTTTGTTGACGGTTTTTTTGTTGGCCGAGACAGTTTTGTAACTTAACGTATTCACTTGCTTTAAATTAAATTTATTAAACGTTTTTTATACCCCGCATTTTCGGGACTGCAAAGATACGGGTTTTACCGTTATTTACAAATAGATTTTGTGTTTAGTTGATTAAGTTGGATTGGGTTGATTGGGTGAGTGGTTTTTGATTGTGGCGGAGTTGGATTGTTGTGAGGTTGTAATGTTATTTGTGGGGTGATTAAATTGATTGGGTGAGAGGCCTTGGGATAATGGTGAATTCATTCCCTTCCGCCTCGTCTTTGCGAGGAACAGCCTTTCCTGAACTTGATTCGGAAAAGTAATTTCTGCACATGCAAACCAATAGTAAATTATTTTTTGAAAAAGCAAACGTCCACGCTTAAATCTATTCCCGGCTGCGTGCGCCTTTTGTCATCCCCAAATAATATTTACAAAATTTTGGAACGGTCATTCCAAAATTGATCTATGTTTGTGGAACGATTATTCCAAAATATAAAAATAATCATTCACAAACATGAAAAAATTAGAAAACAAAGTAGCAGTAATAACAGGCGCCTCAAAGGGTATCGGCGCGGGCATAGCCAAAAGCCTGGCAGCCGAAGGGGCCTCGGTAGTTGTAAATTACGCCTCGGCTAAAGCGGGTGCAGATAAAGTAGTGGCCGATATCATCAGCTTGGGCGGCAAAGCTATTGCAGTACAGGGTAATGTATCAAAAAAGGCAGATGTGAGCCGTTTATTTGCCGAAACTGCCAAAGCCTTTGGCGCGGTTGACATACTGGTGAATAACGCGGGTGTGTATAAGTTTGGCGCGATAGAACAGATCAGCGAAGAGGATTTTCACAACCAGTTTGATACAAACGTATTGGGCCTGTTACTTGCAACACAAGGCGCATTGACAAACTTTAACGAAAAAGGTGGAAGTATCATTAATATTGGCTCGGTTGTAAGCAGCATAGCCCCGGTTGGCAGCTCGATCTACACCGCTACCAAGGGGGCGGTAGATGCCATTACACATGTATTATCCAAAGAGCTTGGGGCCCGGAAGATCAGGGTAAACTCTATTAATCCCGGCATGGTTGAAACCGAAGGCGCACATGCTGCCGGTTTTATCGGCAGCGATTTCCAGGCCGAAACAGAACGTACTGCGCCGCTGGGGCGTATCGGTCAGCCGGAAGATATCGCACTGGTTGCCGTATTCCTGGCTTCCGAAGAATCGCGCTGGCTGACAGGTGAAACCCTGCTGGCAGGCGGCGGCGTGAGGTAAAACGCCTTATTTTATTTTTAATTGAATAGCTTTGCTTAATAATAAGCAAGGCTATTCCTGTTATGGCAAGAACGAAAGATTTTGATGAAAATGAGGTGCTGACCAGGGCCATAGATATTTTTTGGCATAAAGGATATAACGGCACATCCATGCAGGACCTGGTGGACGGACTTGGCATAAGCCGTTCAAGCCTCTACGACACTTACGGCGACAAACACACCCTTTATATCAAAGCATTGGAAAGCTATCAAAGTAAGAATTCGGGTAAAGTTTGCGCCATCGTAAACAGCGCTGCCCCGGCAAAAGAGACCATAAAAAAACTACTTGAATTCATAATCGGCGAACTGCTGAACGACCAAAAGCATAAAGGCTGTTTTATGCTGAATGCCGAAGTAGAAGTGGCCCCGCATGACGGCGAGGTTAGCCAGCTGGTATGCGCAAATGATCAGCAGGTGGAAGATGCTTTTTACCAGGTCATCAAAAAGGGGCAGGACAGGGGCGAGCTCAGCAATAAGCACGATGCAAGGGCGCTGGCACGGTTTACATTTAACACCGTAAAAGGTATCCGGGTAACCGCAAAGTCAACTACCGACAAGGCCTTGTTCGACGACATTATCAATCTGGCGGTAGCCGCACTTAATTAAAGCCCGCTTATTGTCCTTCATTCCGGCAACCATCCCTCCGGCCGTCGGATTCCATTCTATATTCTTTCTTCACCTCAGATGCGCCGAAATCACTCAAACAATGCCCACATTGCGCCCCCGATCAGAAGCGTAAAGACAGTGTTATAAAAAGCTGCTAATCAACTAATTATTTCTTTTTGAAATCTCAAAAACAATTGCCAACTTTATTATAACCAATCATTATTTCAATTATGGCAGCAGCAATTTATATCGATAAAAATGGCGATAGCCATGTGATCGATGACCCCGGTGCCGCAAACCCGGGTGTTCCGCCGGAAGCGCTTGAGGCGTTGAAAAAATACAAACTGTGCGACTTTAAATATGGTGATAAAGCACTCACGAATGATAAACTGCAGGAAGCAATAAACAAAGATATTAAAGACGCCGATGCAGCAAAAAAAGCTCAGAAAGATAGGGCGGAGGCTGAACAAAAAATAAAAGATGATGCTAAAGCTAAGGCAGCGGAAGCAATTAAAGCGATCGGGAAAAAATGCCAGGAGGAGATCGATGCTGCTGATAAAGAAATGAATGGGATTATTGACGCTATCAATCAGGGGAACCCCCCACCGGGTTATGGTGGCATGAGTAAGTCGGTTGCCAAAGATAAAGCGCATGATGCAAGAGACAAAAAAGTAAATGGGAAAGACGGCATTATGGATCGGTGCAAAAAGAAGAAAGCTGATGCGCAAACAGATGCGAACACTAACGCAGCCGGCGAAATAAAAAAATTAGGCAAGGAACCGCCGTCGCCGCCCGTGCCGCCCGTGTCATGCGCGCCGAATGTGGTATGTAAGACTTGTGATAAAGGATACATAGCGCCTAACCCGGCATACGTACCTGTGGCTAAAGGCGGAAAAAAAGATGATAAAAAAGGCGATGCCCCGATGGATTCACCCGAGCCAAAATATACCGGCCATATGGCAGCCATTAGCAGCCTGGATAAAGACCATTTGTATTTTTGTACGTGCGGCTTAAAATAACGTTCAATTTCAGGCAAACGAGTTTGACCTGCTGAAGAGAAAACATAGATACTTGCACCTCAGCAGAATAGCTCCGCCCGAAATCAGGCAAAATCAACAATTGCGCTAATACAACCACCGCAGCAAGTCTTTATTATATTTAAAATATCCGGCTGAAGGATGAGGGATATTATAAATAATAAGCGGCACGTCCTGCTCATAAACAGAGCCATGTGACCGGTAAGTTGCAGCCAGTGTTTCTGTTTCGCTGGCAGCTTCGCCTAACACTGTGTTTTTATCGCCTAAAACAACCAGGTCGCCAATACGGGATGCCATTAGGTGCAATTTAACAACAGCCTCGCGCCGGGTATAAACCGTTTCAACGCCGGGCAGGCTCAGCAGTATTTTTTTGGCTTTAGCCGTATCGGCAGCTTTATTCAGGTATACATACGCGCAGCCGCCAAAGCCCAGGTGATGTTTCGGATACAGGTCTTTCGAAGTCGAAATACTCAGTTTGACAGGTAATCCCCGGTTGGCCAAAGCTTTTGTAAGGTCCCACACTTTGCTTTTATGGTTCATGCCATGATCGGCGGTTAAAAAAATAGCAGCGTTAGGTAAGGTTTTGATGATTACACCAAGCAGGCTATCGATCGTATGCAGGTGTTGTTTGGAACGGACATCGCCGGGCTCCCACATATGCATGGGATAATCGGTAGTATGAATATAATATAAGCCGATATCGGGACGTATTTTCATAAGCCGGATAGCGGCGTTAAACGTCCAGTAATTTACCTCGCTCGAGTATTTATCCGGGGGCATGCCGATGGCGTTCGTCCACTCCGGGGTGGCTATTTCCGGGCTGATGGCTATGGTGGCGCCTTTCGCCAGTAAATGAATGGTTTTAAGCTTACTCGAAATCAAAGCCGACTTAACGCCGTATTTTGCCGCCCGTGTAAAAATGGTTGGCGCCATCAACAACAAAGAGTCTTCCATGAACTCTTCTTTACTCGTTTTATAATTATAAAAGCTGTTGCCAACAATGCCGTTAACCTCAGGGAACGTGCCGGTGCAAATAGCAGCGTTGTTACAGTTTGTAACCGAGGGCAGCATGTCCTTACTTATCGTATAAAGGCCGGTGGCTATCATGCCTTTTAGTACAGGCATATCGCTGGCGTCAAGGTAGTCTTGGCCAAAGCCATCCATCATGATCATAACTACCGGTTGTTTGGGAACAACATGGTTAAACTTTGGTTTAGGCTGTGAAAAACAGGCGTTAACCGCGCAAATGATCGGCAAAAAGTTAAATAAGCGTTTATAATTCATCAGGTAAAAATATAGCTTTTGAAACCTGGTGGTATTAAAACAGCGTTAACATTGTATAATGTTTATTAGGATGCCCGGTCGGCATACGTCATTTTTACGGCCTGACCGCCCATGCCAGCCCATCTGCCCCGCGTATAGCGATATGCCCGGTTACTTCAATCGTTTTTAGATCGACAACCGCTACATAATTATCAGCGGTACAGCCGATAAACGCGCGCGATCCGTCGGTATCCACCAGGATGCCCGCCGCACCGCGCCCGGTGCTTATGCGCTTTATTTCCCGGCGCGAAGCCACATCAAAAATAAACAGGTCGCCGGTGCGCAGGCTTGATACCAGCACCCGCTTGCCATCCGGCGTAAACGCCAGCCGGTTGGCGCCGATAGCTTTGGCATCAATTGTGGCGGTCAATTTTTTGCCCGCAAGGTCGATGATGACAATGGTGCCGTCGTCCGCAGCAGCCGTCCATAGTTGCCTGCCATCGGGCGACACATCAAACCCTTCCGAACCTTTGGAAACAGGGATTAAAGTTTGGACCCAATCCCAGTGCGGCGGCGGCGCAAAGCCATTAGGGCTGGGATTGGGCTTCAGCAGGCTATCGACTAAAATACTTACCGTACCCGATGCTACATTCGTGGTGTATACCCTTTTTCCGCCCGGCGCTACGTATATCATGTGCGTGCGGTCCTGTCCAGTCCCCATTACCCAGTCGAATTTGGCTGTAGCCGGATCGTACCGGCCGACGGTTTTGGTGCCCTCGGCAGTGAACCAAACCTTGCCCTCAGCAAACGTTATGCCATGCGGCCCCATCAGCGGCCGGGTATCAATAGCGGGTAAAGCCTTTTGCCCGACAAGGTCGATCACGCTTAGCTCGTGCAGGCTGCCGCCGCCATATATCGTCACATAAGCCGTCCTGCCATCCGCTGAAGCGATAACCTCGTGCGGGTCGGAACCAACCGGCACCTGCGCAACCACCTTCAGCGTAACCGGATCGATGATCGCCAGGATATGGTCGCCTTTTGAAAGCGCCAGCAGGGCGCGCCGCGGCGTAGGCTGGGCTGCGCACCGGGTTGCAGAATAAGCCAACGTGACCAGCAAAAAACTTACGGTTAGCAGTCTTTCCGGGAGCGCTTTAACCAACTTCAAGAGCCGGTTGCAGGTGGCTTTATTCATATTATTTTATCCTTACCGGCGCTTCCAGTTTCTCCCAGCGAAGCGCAAAACCATTGGGCAGAAATACATATTTTAAGTGCTCGGACATTTCGGCCGGGCGCGGTTTGGCTGTAACGGTTATCACATTCTTTGCCTCGTCAAAATTGGCCGTGCCGTCGCGCTTTATTCCCCACTGCCCGGTTTGCGAGTTAAAGACATAGGTCCACTCGTCCTTTCCGGGAATGACAAACAGGCTATAAGTTCCGGCGGGCAATCTTTTCCCCTGCACGGTTATATCTTTATCCGTAGTAAATAAAGTTGCCTCGTCCGCGCCGCCGCGCCAGGCTTTATCATACGGAACAAGGCCGCCCCAGATGGTGCGCCCATTCATTGCCGGGCTGCCATAAACGATGCGTAAGTTGGCATCCGAAATAACATTTACAACGGTGTCGTGCGGGCTTTTCCGCATCCGTTGTGCGTTTGAAACTGCCGGCAACAGTAACACTGCCAGGCAAAATGCGAGAGCTTTTACTAAATGACTTGTTTTCATAATTGTTAAATTAAATAATTGGTATTTATATCCGGGAAATTATATTCGCGTTAACATTTGTTTTTTCTCCCCGCAGTCAATGGTAACCGTCACATCGTCCGAGAGGATCATACTTTTACTGCCGACGCCAAAATCCAGCCTGTTTATTTTGAACGTGCCTTTAAATTCAACTGTACCTTCCTTATCCAAAAAGGCAAATGGTATCTCAATTTGCTTCGACCTGCCTTTCATCGTAAGTATAAACATGCCGGTATAATTGCTGCCGCTTTTATGTTTAAAGTTAACTGATTTTAACGAAATTTTAGAAAAATGCGCAGCATCAAAAAAATCTTCGCTGCGCAGGTGCTCATCCCGCGAGGCGTTGTCGGTGTTGAGGGTATTCACATCAACCGAAGCTTCAATTGTGCTGGCATTCAGGTCGGCAGGTGTGAAATGCACTTTAGCCTGCAGTCCGCCGAGTGAACCACCCATAGCGATACCCAGGTTTTTGATCTCGAACGTTACCGCAGAATGTATCGCTTGCGACTGCGCCTTTAACCCACTTGCACAATGCATCAGCACAATAGCTGTAAAAACAAACAACTTCTTCATGATAACTCCTCTTCTGCTTCCGTTTTTATTGATGCCGATTACTTGCCTGGCGTGCCGCCTGGCCCGCCCGGGCCTCTGCGCTGTTCGGGCATTTTAATCTCGGGGTGCGCTGTACCATGGTGGCAGGTATTGCAGTTAACAGCGATAGCCTGCACCATTCCCAACGTATCTTTTTGCGCATGGAAAAACTTTTTATTGATCTTCGCCGTCATGATAAACATCTGGCGTGCTGCGGTTTTTTCGGGCTTCGCGTCACTGGCAAAGTCCATTTTATTGGTTTGCTCGTTGCGTACGTGACAAAAATTGCATCGCACCCCCAGCGACTCCGACCATACATCCATCGCATGGTCAAGTACGCGATAAGGAATGTTTTTAGGGAATCCTTTAAGATTGACCAGCTTCGGCTCGGGCCGCTGCTGCTGGGGTAGTGTGGCAGCGATACTTATTGCGGTTACTGTAAACACACCTGCAATTACAACGAGTTGTTTTTTGAAATACATAAAGATATCTGTTTGGTACATTAAAGGTAAGTGCATGCAATGTCAAATTTTTTGATAATCGACCCGGGCCTGTAATTTATAGACAGAAGGGATGTTTTTGCCGATGACTATTAACAACAGGTATTAAAGAATGCCATACATAGACAGGGCCGCTCTTCAATTTGCATACCTGACGATATAAAGGTAAATTTGTATATTTACGCTATATCATAATGCATTTATCATGCTGACAAAAGTTAAAGTTAAAGAACTGGTTGAGCAGATGCCTGAAACATTCTCGGTCGACGATCTGCTGGAGCGGGTACTGCTTTTGCAAAAGATTGAAGTGGCTCAAAAGGAAATCGAAAACGGTGACGGATTGGATTGGGAAGATGTTAAGAAGGAAATGGACCAGTGGTAAAAATTGTTTTATCTAAAACTGCGAGGTTCGATCTTAAAGAAATTGTAGATTATATTAAACGGGATTCCGTAAAATATGCCGTTTTAGAGAAGGAAAAGATTAAAGCGGCTATTAATAACCTACCGAAACACCCTTTGTCAGGCCGCATTGTTCCCGAACTCAATAATAAAAACCTAAGGGAACTTATCTTCCGAAATTACAGGATCATTTACGAGATAGTGTCTGAACAGCAGATTAACATTCTTACCATCCACCACCACGCTCGTCATATCGCTAACAACCCTGCTTTCAAGGACGACGAATAAGCCCCAGAACCCTGGTCCAGGCAATTCTTTACAATCCCTCAACAACTCCTTCCGTACCTTTGTGTTTTAATCACTTATGGACACAAAAAAGATCCGTCTTAGCGTACTCGACCAATCGCCTGTACGTAAAGGCGTAACCGCAGAGCAGGCTGTACGCGAAACGGTTGAGCTGGCAAAATATACCGATCAACTGGGCTACACCCGCTTTTGGGTGTCCGAGCACCACAATACGGGCGCACTGGCCGGCTCAACGCCCGAAGTACTGATGGCACACCTTGCCGGTCAAACCAAAAACATCCGCATCGGCTCGGGCGGTGTAATGATGCCCAACCACAGCGCCCTTAAAGTAGCCGAAAACTTCAGGATGCTCGAGGCCCTGTTCCCCGGCCGCATCGACCTGGGCATGGGCCGCGCGCCCGGCACCGACAGGCATACCGCAGCTATACTTAACCCTTCCAACCAGTTCCGCGAGCAGGATTTCGTGGAGCAACTGTACGACCTCAATAACTTTTTCCATGACAGGGGAGAGCCGGGTACCCCACAGTCGAAAATAAGGGCTATTCCGCAGGTAAAAACCGTGCCTGCCATGTGGCTGCTTAGTTCGAGCGGTCAAAGCGGCATATTTGCGGCACATTTCGGTATGGGTTTTTCATTTGCCCATTTTATCAACCCGTACGGCGGCCCCGAGGCTGTTGCCGCATACCGCGAAAGGTTTAAGCCATCGGAAGATATGCAGCAGCAAAAGGCAAACATGGCCATATTCGCGTTCTGTTCGGAAGATGAAGAGAAGATACGCCGCCACCAGGCTTTAATGGATTACCGCTTTAACCAGTTTGAAAAAGGCGCCGGCATTGTACCGATAGGATACGAGGACATCAAAGATGTGGTGTATTCACCCGGCGAGATGGAGCGTATCCAGTACAACCGCAAAAGGGTGATAACGGGCAACCCGGATCAGATGAAAGAGAAAATATCCCGCCTGGCGGCTGATTATGATGTAGATGAGATCATCCCCGTAACCATAACCGAAGATTTTGAGGACAGGTTGATGTCGTATAAGCTTTTGGCTGAAACCTTTGGGTTAGTGATTAGAGGTTAGAGATTGGAGGTTGGGTAAAACCGGTAATGTCCAACTAATTTCTAATCTCCAGCCTCTGATCTCTAATATGGTTAATTTAAACGAAAATAAATTAATCTTGGCAAGATAGTTGTTTTAAATCCCGTACATTAAAAACAATGATCATATGGAAACGATAGAAAAATCAGTTGAGGTATTGAATGACCTGATCGAAATTAATAACGACCGCGTTGCCGGGTTTGAGCACGCATCAAAAGATCTGGGCGATGGAGATAGGGATCTGAGCGATTTCTTTCGAACCCAGATAGAAGCGAGTCGCCAAAATTCGTTTGAGCTAACCAAAGTTGTAAACCAGCTTGGCGGAGAAGCGGAAGACGGGAAAAGCATCAGCGGCACCATACACCGTAACTGGCTTGATGTAAGGGCTACCTTTACCGGTCACGACCGCGCGAGCATATTAGCTGAATGTGAAAGAGGAGAAGATGCGATAAAGAAAGCTTATGAAGACGCGCTGTCGGCTGATAAAGGCTTGTCGGGCGAAGCCAGGCAAGTTGTGGCAACACAACAGATAGGCATTAACGCCTCGCACGATAAGGTGAAAGCTATGATGCAGATCGCTCAATCGTAATTTAATGCATAATTAATGAAAAGGCTGCCGTAAGTTATGGCAGCCTTTTCATTAGTTTTACGCTGCAATTATATACCCGTTAAACCACATTGCGCTATTTATCGTATCTTTGAAGAAATTATAAACAATTCCTCCATTTTTGATATTATATCTTTGTGATCATCTTAATTTTCTTCATTGCCCATTGGTTCCTGTCTTTGTTCTTTCAAACATTTTTCCTGCATCGCTACGCGTCGCACAAAATGTTCAGCACCAATAAATTCACCGAGCGCATTTTTCACCTGCTTACATTTATTTGCCAGGGGTCGTCGTACTTAAACCCGCGCGCTTACGCCATTATGCACCGCGAGCACCATGCTTTCAGCGACACCGAGAAGGATCCGCATTCGCCTTATTTTTTTAAGGATGTTTTTCAAATGATGTGGCGTACCGCTCAAAGCTATAAGCTGTACGAAAAACGCCTAAAAGAGCCCGAAGCGCAATTTAAAGGCAATTACCCGGAATGGCGCTTGCTTGACTATTGGGGATCTACATTTTTTTCAAGGATACTGTTCGGCTGCTTTTATGTAGCATTCTATATCATTTTCGCAACGCACTGGTGGATGTTTTTGCTGCTGCCGGTCCATTTTATGATGGGCCCGATACATGGCGCTATTGTAAACTGGTGCGGTCATAAATACGGCTACGCCAATTTCGAGAACGGCGACAAATCAAAAAACACAACACCGTTTGACTTTTTTATGCTGGGCGAATTATTCCAGAACAATCACCATAAACGCCCCAATAATGCCAATTTTGCGGCACGCTGGTTTGAGTTCGACCCGGTTTACCCGGTGATGAAGCTCATGCACTGGATAAGGCTGATCAGGCTGCGGGAAGCGTATTTGTAAGGATTTCGGATTTTAGAATTACAATTTACGATTTACGATTTGGGAATGTCGCCTTTTTCGGCTTTCCTTAATCTTCTATCACCACACCCATCGAGCAGAACTTATTGATGCGCTCGGTTACCAGCTCGTCAACATTACGGTCTTTTAATACTTTCAGGTCTTTTAAAAGCTGTTTTTTGAGGGTAGCTGCCATGGCAACGGGGTCCTGGTGGGCACCGCCGAGCGGTTCTTTAATTATGCCGTCGATCAGCTTGTTTTTAAACATATCGGCCGACGTAAGCTTCAGCATTTCGGCTGCCCTTTCCTTATATTCCCAGGTTTTAAACAGGATAGTTGAACAGTTTTCGGGCGAGATAACCGAATACCACGAGTTTTCGAGCATCATCACCTTATCGCCGATGGCTATACCCAAGGCCCCGCCTGATGCCCCTTCGCCGATGATCACGCAAATTACCGGCACTTTTAAAACCGACATTTCGAGCAGGTTGCGCGCTATGGCTTCGCCCTGTCCGCGTTCTTCAGCTTCCAGGCCAGGGAATGCGCCCGGTGTATCGATCAATGTAATAACTGGCTTGTTGAATTTTTCGGCCATTTTCATCAGCCGCAATGCTTTGCGATAGCCTTCAGGGTTTGGCATCCCAAAGTTACGGTATTGGCGTTCTTTGGTGTTGCGCCCTTTCTGGTGACCAATAAACATGGCAGTTTGGCCATGTATGGTGCCAAAGCCGCCTACTATGGCTTTATCGTCGCCAACTGTACGGTCGCCGTGCAGTTCGATAAAATCATCGCACATCAGTTCAATATACTGCAGGGTGTAGGGCCTTTCGGGATGGCGCGCTATCTGCACGCGTTGCCAGCCGGTGAGGTTGGTATATATTTCGTGTTTAGTGGCTTCCAGTTTACTTTCCAGCTCCGCCAGGGTTGCCGACATGTCCAGTTTGTTCTTGTCTTCAACCTGCTTAACCTTTTCGATCTGCTGCTGCAGTTCGGCCAAAGGTTTTTCAAAATCAAAAGTAATCTTCATATACTTTATTGGGGCCGCTAAATTAAATAAATCAAATGGTATTTTTATGGCCTCACCTAAATCCTCTCCAAAGGAGAGGACTTTGATTTGCAAACTGAATATATTCTTTTCTTTTAGCCTCCAAAGTTTAGTATATTAAGCATCACTTTTACTCCCTCTCCTTTGAAGAGGGCCGGGGTGAGGCTTTTTCCAAAGCCTCGTACTTGTTTATTTGCTGCGGCGTAAGCAGCTCGCGCGCTTTAAGGCACGACTGTAATATCACGTTCCTGAGCTCGCCCTGGTATAAACCGTACCGGTTGGCAAAAAATATCAGCGAGCCGTTATCCAGCCGGTGATATTTAAAAATACTGTCCAGTGTCTGCTCGTTATGGATGATGATCTGGCCCATCTCCAGCTTTTTTCGGTGCAGTTCCTTATTTATAGCAGTAAACTGGTTAACCTGTATTGGGCTCAGTCCTAATTGTTTTTTATATTTCATTACCTTTTCGGGATTGGGGTAATGGTTTAGCTCGGCAGCTAACGACATGCCGTAAATATCCTCGCCCTTTACCAGCGCGTCGTATTGTTTATCGCTTAACGTTTTTAACTGCGAATGGTTAATGGTGCTGTCGGCGGTCGATTGCGCATTCACGGCACGACAAAATACCACGATAGCTATAATAAGTAGTAGTTTTCGCATAGCGGAAGTTTTTTCAAAGGTGGCAATTAATTTATGAATGCTTAGCTGAAATATAAATTTCTGCCCGGTCGCCCTTGTTGGAGTTGTCTCCAACACGCCCCGCATTTTGTTGGAGACAACTCCAACAAAGGCGATATAATATATAAATTTCTTATATTCACGCTTGAACAATTGATTTTTCCTGTTGCGATGAATACGAACAAAAAAACGTTTACCACCGGTATTTTGCGGGCGCTGATCGAAACGGGGTTTATTATGTTCCTGTTTTATGCCAACTTATTAATGGGCGAGTACAACCGGACGGGTAACGGCCACAAAAAAGGACTTGCCTGGGCGCTTCATGATATTTTTACGCTAAATAATTTTCTTATCGCCGTGGTGGCCGCCATTATCGGCTATTTGATATTTGAGTTTTTAAGGAAAAAAGTGTAACCCCCAACAAGCTCTGTACGTTTAATAACCGTTTTCGTTATAATGACGAAATGGCCCGATAAATGTATGAATAACCTAAATATTTGTCAATTATGAGAGCTTCCCTCGCCGTGATACCGTTATTATTACTATTGGTTTGTACGATTTTATACGTATCAAACCATTATATTATCGCATCCTTCATAGGAATTGTTGGGTTGGGCGCGTTATTATTAAACGCGTGTGCTGCAACGATAGATATGCAATAAGTACCGGGATTGGTGCAGTTATTTCCCAATTCGTGGATTTGCTTACATTCTTCGCTTACCGGCCCTCCGCTACGTTTTGTTGGAGACAACTCCAACAAAGGCGAAAAGGCAAGGACTTTTCAAAACAACTCAACCAATCTTTCCAACGCCATACCTCTCGAACCTTTTATCAGTATCGTTGAATTCTTGATAGGATTGGCCTTTAATGCGTTTATCGCATCTTCGGCGGTGGGATAGAAGAAGTCCATAGCCGATGGTCGATGGTCCATAGCCCGTCCTGCTTCAGAAAAATCTTTGCCGATAAATATCCGTTCGTCGACCGGGGTTTCCAATGCTTTTTTGATGACCGATGTATGTTCGGCAGGGGCTTCGTCGCCCATTTCAAACATATCGCCCAATATCAGCACCTTTCGTTTGGCATCCAGCTTGCCAATATTTTCTATCGCCACAAACATGCTGCTTGGGTTGGCATTGTAATAATCGCAGATCAGGGTATTGGTTTGGGTGTGTACGACTTGCGAGCGGTTGTTTTTCGGCTGGTAACCTTCAACGCCCTTGTTAATTTCCTCATCTGTCAAACCAAAATAAATGCCGATACAAATAGCCGCCAGTATGTTATCAAGGTTGTATGCACCCGTCAGGTTTGTTTTAACAGCAGAGGTGATGCCCGACTTGTTATTTGTCCACTGTAAAGTCAAAAGCGGCGAATTTTCAACGATCTTGCCGGTAACCAGGTTCTGCTCATCGCCGGTTCCATAAAATACCAGGTTTTTTAATCCCCGTGCCTGCTCCATTTCCAGCAGCGTTTTATTGTCACTATTTACAAAAGCAACCCCCTGAGAGTCCGGAAGATCAGATAGGGCAACATTCCAACCTTCCAACTTTTCAACCTTCCAACGCAAGAAATCATACAGCTCCCCTTTTCCCTTCTTAACGCCTTCAACACCGCCAAAACCTTCCAAATGCGCCTTGCCCACGTTGGTGATGAGGCCGTGTGTTGGCTGCGCTATGCTGCATAACAGCGCAATTTCCTTCTGGTGATTGGCGCCCATTTCAATGACGGCTATCTCGTGCGAACTATCGACGGTTAATAGGGTAAGCGGCACGCCAATATGGTTGTTCAGGTTCCCTTGCGTGGCTTGTGTTTTAAAATGCTGCGATAAAACCGAGTTGATGAGTTCCTTTGTGGTGGTTTTGCCGTTGGTGCCGGTAAGACCGATAATGGGGATGTTCAGTTGCCTGCGATGATAGCGGGCCAGGTCCTGCAGGGCGGTTAAAACATCATCAACCAGGATATATTGTTCGTTTAAGCGGTATGCGGGGTTATCAATTATAGCATAAGCCACCCCGACTTCGATGGCCTGTTTGGCAAAGGTATTGGCATCAAACTTTTCGCCTTTAAGGGCAAAAAACAGGCTGCCCGCAGCAATTTTCCGTGTATCGGTGCTGATAATGGGGTGTTGAAGGAATAATTTGTATATGTCTGATGTTGTCATTATTATCATCCTTTGTCATTGCGAGCGAAGCGCGGCAATCTCGTAGCTATGCACGGCGGTCATGTATGTTAAGGAGGTTGCCGCGCTACGCTCGCAATGACATGGTTTTTTAATTGTCGTTTTTTCCAATGTTAAGTTATTGCCCCTTCCCGCTGCATCCATGATACCACGGCTTTAATTTCACCATAACTATAATCCGCGCCCAATATTTCTTTTAGCGGCGCTAATCTTTCGGCGCCGTAGCTTTCCACCGCATCTTTGATGGCGGGTATCTTGCTTTCGCTGACCATTTCCTTTACTTCCATCTCGCCCGTTTGTATAAAATAAGCCAAATGACTTTCAATGGTTGTGCTTGAAAGACTTCTCGCGGCAGCAATATCGTTAATGTTTTTGCCCGATTTGTACAGCCTGAGGCTTTCCGAACGGGTATCAGAAACTCGTTGCCGGACAGGGGTGGCGTTCGTTTTCCCCTGGCGCTTGCGTGATTTCTGCCCGATCCTTGATGCAAGGCCGTTTTTTACGCAATAGCTTTTTACCGGCAGCAAAAACTCGCGGCCATACCGCGCCAGCTTCACATCGCCGAAGCCGGATATCAAACGCAGCTCGTCCATCGACTGCGGCAGATAGGTGGCGATTTCCTGTAAAGTGGCGTCCGACAGGATAATATATGCCGGCACATTCTCGTGCAGGGCTATATCACGGCGGATATTTTTTAATTCAGCTAATAAAGATGTTTCAAAAGGCAATACTTCCGCCGGCCGGTGTTCTTCGGTTGTTTCGCTTAATACCAGCTCAACTTTTGCCAATCCTTTTAAAACCGCGTCGCTTTTTCCGGTTAGTTTTAGAACGGGGTATGCATCCTCGGTTACCTGCAGGTAACCCATCGCGCAAAGCTCGCGGATATACCGCAGCCAATCGTTTTTGCTGATATCAGCACCGATGCCATAGGTCTTCAGCTCTTTATGGTCGGCCCGTATCTTTTCACTTCTCGACCCGCGTAAAAAGTCAACCACGTATGTGCCGCCAAAACGTTCCTTAAGCCGCACCACGGCCGACAACAATTTTTGCGCGATCAGTGTGCCGTCGAATTTTTTGAACTCGGTCAAACAAAAATCGCAGGAACCGCAATTGTCGGGAAACGCTTCATCAAAATATTGGAGTAAAAACTGCCGGCGGCAGGCGTGAAGCTGGCAGTAATGCACCATATCGTTCAGCTTGCTCAGCATGATGCGGCTTTGTTCGGGGTTGTCCTCGATCATCGCAAACTGTTTCAGCTTGTTGGCGTCGCCCGGCGAATACAGCAGCATGGCGTCCGACGGCAGGCCGTCCCGTCCCGCGCGACCCGTTTCCTGGTAATAACCCTCGATGTTCTTAGGCATATCTACATGCACCACGTACCGCACGTTTGATTTATTGATACCCATGCCAAAGGCAATGGTGGCCACAATGATCTTCACATCATCCCGCAAAAAAGCTTCCTGCGTCCGCGCTTTTACAGCATGATCCAAACCGGCATGATAGGCCTCCGCTGCAAAGCCGTTCGCTTTCAGATCAGCCGCCAGCGCTTCGGTTGATTTACGCGAAAGGCAATAAATAATACCCGAATCGTCCTTGCGCTCATCCAAAAAATCAAGCAGCTGGTTAAAGCTGTTCTTTTTGGGGATCACCCGGTAAGTGATATTCGCCCGGTTGAAGGACGAGATGAATACGGCAGGGTTTTGCAGGTTTAGTTTTTCAAGGATGTCCTTTTTGGTGAGCTTATCGGCCGTCGCGGTAAGCGCGATGACCGGCACGCCGGGGAACGCCGTTTTTAGCCCGGCAAGGGCAAGGTATTCGGGCCTGAAATCGTGGCCCCAATGCGATATGCAATGCGCCTCGTCGATCGCGATGAGCGAAACGGTTAAGGTCTTTAAAAAGCTAACCAGCTTACCTTCATTCCCAAACAAACGCTCGGGCGCGAGGTATAAAAGCTTTATTTGGTTGTTTTTGAGTTTTGTGGTCAGATCTATTTGCTCTTCCGATGTCTGGCTCGAATTATAAAAGGCCGCCGGGATGCCGTTCACATTCAGGGCATCTACCTGGTCTTTCATCAACGCGATGAGCGGCGAAATAACGATGGTTAAACCGTCCAGCAGCACGGCCGGCAATTGGTAACACAAGGATTTGCCACCGCCGGTCGGCATCAGGGCCAGCACATCTTTTTTATTTAAAACATGTTGTACAATGGCTTCCTGCTCGTGCCTGAATTCGCTGTAACCGAAATATTTTTGCAGTGCCTGTAAAGAGGTCATGTTTAATGTGCGAATGTGCAGATATGCAAATGTGCAAATTTTTAGTGAACGGAAATCGCGTATCGGAAATGAAAAAAACTATTCTGAAAAGCGGGGAACATGATAAGAGCGTTAACCGTATTAAAAAGACAGCTCCGAAGTTTGAATGAAGATTTTTGAGATCGGCTTAATTAATATTCCTTTTTTTGATTGTTTGCGGGCTGCCAATGCTTTCAGAAAACAAGTAATTACTGCAATGCATTTGCTTTACGTTTCATTTATTATAATCTTGCAAGCCAACATAAAACATTTAAGGTAACGCCAGCAACTATAGTTGGGTTGGCTAAATGTCCTTATAGTATTGAGTATATCTGATAAAATGTGAAGCAATTTTTAATTATAATATTATTTCTTTCCCTTACGATTAATGCAATCGGGCAGAAAGCCTTAAATGACAGTGTTGGTGAGAAGGAACCCATCGCAATCGCCGGGCTTGGCGGAGCTGCTTCTTCGGATATTAAAAGCGGCAGATCAAGTTTCGGTTATAACATTTCGGTTGAGTTTACACCAATAGAGAACTGGCTGGAATTGGAAATAGGCGTTACGCCTACTTTTGGCGCTCATTTGAGAGAGCAGGATATAGACATTTTGTTCAAGAAACCCTGGACACTCTCTCCGAAAGTGGAATTCATGTTCGGGTTGGGTTTGGCGTGGAATCACACAAGCAGTTATAGTGTGACGACAAACTCTGTTGGCGGCGAACTTGCATTGGATTTTATGTTTTGGCCCTCTGCGAAACGTAGATTCGGCTGGTTTCTTGAACCGGCTTACGAATACGGCTTTGGTCAGGGCCATGAGCAATCGGTTGGTATAAGTGGAGGTTTACTTGTTGCGATTCGCTGAGACTTTGTTAACTAAGGTGCGGTAAGCCCATGCCTGGTGGGATATTAACACATCCTAAAATTCAAATTGAGACACTACCCATTTTCACCCTTCCTAAAAATATTTCCTAAATTGCGTTTGCTGAATTACCCTATGTCGAAAAAAATACTTCTTTGCTTTAGTTTTTTGCTCTGTATTTCCGCGGCTTTTTCGCAGGAAATATTATCGCCCGAAAAGTTTTTAGGTTATAAGCTGGGCGAGCAGTTTACCCCGCAATATAAGGTGGCCGACTACTTTAAGTATATCGCCAAAACGGCAAAAAACACCAGGATCGTGCAGTACGGCACCACCAACGAGAACCGCCCGCTGCTGGCCATTTTTGTTGCCTCAGATGAGAACATCGGCCGCCTGGAGGAGATACGCAAAAATAATCTATACCTGGCAGGGCTGGCTAAAGTATCAACTATGCCATTAAGCTTGGCACCGGTTATTGTTTGGCTGAGCTATAATGTACATGGCAACGAACCCAGCTCGAGCGAGGCGGCCATGCAAACGCTGTTTGACCTGGTTGACCCGGCCAATGCCCGCACGAAGGGATGGCTGAAAAATACCGTTGTGGTTATGGACCCCTGCCTGAATCCCGACGGGCATGACCGGTATATCAATTTCTATAATTCGGTAAAGGGTACAACGCCCGACCCTAACCCCGCATCGCGCGAGCATGCCGAACCGTGGCCGGGAGGAAGGGTTAATCATTACTACTTTGACCTTAACCGGGATTGGGCCTGGCAAACCCAGAAGGAAACGCAGGCCCGTATGGCTTTGTTTACCCAATGGCTGCCGCAGGTGCATGTTGATTACCACGAGCAGAATTATAATGCACCTTATTATTTTGCCCCTGCCGCCGAGCCTTTCCACAAGGACGTGACCGCCTGGCAGCGCGAATTCCAAAACATCATCGGTAAAAACAACGCGAAATATTTTGACCAGAACGGCTGGATGTATTTTACCAAGCAGGAATTCGACCTGCTGTACCCATCTTACGGCGATACATACCCGATATACAGCGGCTCCATAGGCATGACTTACGAGCAGGGCGGCATCAGCGCCGGCTTAGCGGTTATAACCCGCAGCGGCGATACGCTGACGCTGGCCGACCGTATCGCGCATCATCATGCTACCAGTTTAAGCACTATTGAAACGGCTTCGGCCTATGCACAAAAACTGCTGAACGAGTTTAAAAAGTTTTACAGCAACAGCCTGCTTAACCCGCCGGGCGAATACAAAACATACGTTGTCAAAAACGATAATAACGATAAAATAAACGCCCTTGCCAAACTGCTCGACAGGAATGGGATACTATACGGGTTTGGTTTAAACACCAGGGTGTCGGGGTTCAATTATATTACCGGGAAAACCGAAAGCTACAACGCCGGGCAAAATGACATGGTAATAAACGCCTACCAGCCGAAATCGGTGCTGCTGAATGTGCTGTTTGAGCCCAAAACCTTTATTGCCGATTCGGACACGTATGATATTACGGCCTGGTCGCTGCCTTATGCCTACGGATTAAACGCCTATGGCGTGCGGGAGTCGTATAAGCCAATTGCCGGGGCTATGACTCCGGCCAAAGTGCAGGCATCAGTTAATTCGCATGCTTATGCTTATGTGTCGTCGTGGCAGTCGGTAAATGACGTTAAATTTTTAGCGGCATTATTAAAGAAAAATATCAAGGTAAAATATTCGGAACGGCCGTTTGAGGCTGCCGGTAAAAACTTTATGGCGGGCAGCCTGCTGATCACACGTGCCGGCAACGACCGCGCCGACTTTGACCACATTGTCACGCAAACAGCTATTGAACTCGACCACGAGGTAACGCCTTTATCGTCCGGTTTTGTTGAAAAAGGCGCGGATTTGGGATCGACCGTTATCAGATATATTCACGATCCCAAAGTAGTCCTTTTTACGGGTGACGGCGTATCAGCCGAAGCTATGGGCGAAGTATGGCACTTTTTCGAACAGCAGATCAATTACCCGGTAACGCTTATAAGATATAAGGACCTCGACAGAATTAAACTTGGTAATTTTGATGTGGCCATATTCGCCAGCGGGACCTATGACGATTTCCCTTCGGAAAAACTGCAAAGCTGGGTACGCGACGGAGGTAAACTGATAGCAATCGAAAATGCGGTTGCACAGCTGGCTGACAAAAAGGGTTTTGCCCTTAAGAAAAGAGAGGAAAAAAAAGAGGATAAGCCCGATGCAAAAGCTAAACCACTGCCTGTACACACATACGAGGAGCGAGAGAAAGAGGCCATTACTTCAAGCGTACCGGGCGCTATATATAAGCTAAAGCTGGATAATACCCACCCGCTTGGCTTTGGGATGCCGCCATATTACTACTCGCTTAAGCTAAGCAGCGACATTTACGAACTGCTTGGCGATGACGGCTGGAATGTAGGCACAGTAAAAAAGGACGGCTACGTTTCGGGCTTTGTAGGGCATAAAAGCAAAGAAAAAATTAAGGACGGCTTGCTACTGGGTGTACAATCCCTTGGCAAAGGTACCGTAGTTTATATGGTTGACGACCCGCTTTTCCGCAGCTTTTGGGAAAACGGGAAGCTGCTGTTCAGCAACGCCGTATTTATGGTGGGGCAGTAGGGGGAATTGTCAGTTTTTAGTTGGCGGTTTGCAGTAGGCCGGGTTGTTTAATTATACAAGCTTTAATTCCTCAATCCTGTTAAAATGCTTTTTATTTAATGTTATCAATGGTAATTCATTGACTATACATGTTGCCGCAATAAAAATATCTCTAAATTCTATTATTTTGTTTTGCCGTTTGAGCTAGTGATAAAGTTGCGCTGCTTTAATAGCAACACTATCCGTAAAAGGAAGAATTCGAACATCTTCGGTAAGCGTACGCACATCTATTTCTTTTTCATTAGTCGACGCGCCAATGAAAAGTTCATACAGTGAAACAGCGGAAATAAATAATTCCGAATCATCGGGGAGGAGGTAGAGCGTTGTATTTAATTTGTCTTTAGCCCGGAGATGTTCAATAAAACTCCTGTATCAATTACCATTGCTGCGGTTTAAAACTGTCGAAAGCCGTTTTGCTTTCTTCGAAAACTTTTAAATCGTCATCTGTCCAGATGGATATATTAGCTATTTTTTGTTTGTAAGCTGAAATATTAGTCTTTCCGGGCTGTTGTATAGTTACCCCCAACTTTTTGAGCATTTGTTTTACCAAAGTGATCTTCTTCTCGGGAATATTGATAATCAGCGTTTCCATATCACAAATTTAACAATATTTTTAAACAATAACTATGCTAGAAAATAAGCCTCACCCCAACCCCTCTCCAAAGGAGAGGGGCTTTACAAGTGCGATTTATAGTCCTCTCCTGTGGAGAGGATTTAGGTGAGGCCTAATTCGCTCCCTTTACCCTTCCTTTTTCATCTTCGGCGCCGGTTTGGTGCTGGCGGGCCTTTATTTTATTGTTGCCGAAATTATAAGTGAATGTAAGCCGCGTGATCCGGGTTTCGCGCTGCTGACGGATATCCAGGTTGTTGCTTTGGTAATTGCTGGTCACATCATTTCGGCGGGTATTAAATATATCGCTCACCGACAGTTTGATGTTGGCTTTTTTGTTGGCGAACGAATGGCTCACGCCCGCGTCGGTCGAATATTGCGGCTTCACGTAAAACAGCCCATATGTTAACGCAGATTGGTAATTGGTTGTTAATTCGGCTTTGTACCCTTTAAAAGGCAAAAATGTTTGCGTGGTGCGGATCTGGAAAGCCGCCTGCCCGCGGTTTAAATTTCCGCCTTCGAGACCGTTTGATTTAAAGCCCAGGTAAAAGCCGGTTGCGTTAACATTTCCTTCCCACCATTTGGCAATCGTGTACGGCGAATAAATATTGATGTTATAGTTGTTTTGTACCTGCAAATTCTGCTCTGTTACAAACGAAACTTTTGTAGCCGGGTCTGTTCCGGGCACCTCGGTTATTACATCGGTGGTATGGCTGTAGCCGAGGGTTACGGTGAGGCTTTTATTATAGGTATAATTAAATTCAAAGTTGCTGGTGTACTGCGGCCTCAGGTAGGGGTTTCCTTTTTGATAGGTATATGGGTCCAGGCGGTATACAAACGGATTCAGGTTGTCATACCGCGGGCGGTCAATACGGCGGCTAAACGAAAAATTGATCTCGTTTTTATCGTTTATGGTTTGATTGATAAATACGCTCGGGAAAAAGTCAAGATAATGCCTTGATATAACCTGCGTTACATTCAGTGAATCGCCGGTAGCGGTCGAGCTGGTATACTCGGCCCTCAGGCCAGCCTGTATCGATGTGTGCTTAAAGTCCTTGCTAAAGTTAAGGTATCCCGCATCGATCTTTTCGTCATATGTAAAGTGATTGTTGTTTTGATAGGCCGCTGATGCAGATAATGCTTCCATCAGGTTGTTGTCGGTAGTTACATCGCTGAATTTTAGCCCTGACTCCAGCTTCAGCGATTTATTCAGCGGTTTTGTGTAGTCGATCTTACCTGTACGGATGTCGATGGTCGACGGTGTGATGTTTCCTAAAAACGCCTGGGGATGCTGTACGCTGCCGTTGGACAAAAAGAAATCGGTAACGTAATGCGCAACGGAGCTGTTTTGAAATTTCGAATAGTCGAGGTCGGCACTGATCTGCTGGCCGGCGGTGTCTATTTTATAGCTGTCATTTAAATTAAAGGCGATGTCGTGGTAAGTTTGGTGAATAGCAGAAACAGTATGCAGCGATGAATCGGCACTGGTAAAGTTTTGGCCGATGAAGGTATGTGTATTGGTATTATCATCCTCGCCATTAAAATAACCGTTAAGCACAAAGCCAATGGTGTTTTTTGACGATATATCATAATCGGCGCCAAAGCGGTAGCTGTTATTTTGGGCGCTTGATATGATGGGGCTTGTTTGCCTGAAATAGGTTGTGCTGCCGTTACTGGCGGTAATTATGCGGTTGATGTCGATCGTCTGAATCCGTTTGTTGTCATTGTGGCTAAAGGAGCCGAAAATATTCAAATTACCTTCTTTGTGGTTTAAGGACAGGTTTTCATTGTCTTTGCCATAAGCGCCGTAACCTGCGCCCACGATTACGCTGCCATTGGTGCCTGTTTGTTTATTCTTTTTCAGCTTGATATTGATGATGCCCGAATTTCCGGCAGCATCATACTTAGCCGAAGGATTGGTGATGATCTCGATGGATTGTATGGTTGTGCCGTCGGTTGAGCGGAGCAGGGTAGCCAGCTGGGTCGACGACAGGTAAGTAAGCTTATCATTTATCATTACCGTAACGCCCTGCTTGCCTTTAATGCTGATGTTGTCATCCTTGTCGACTGATACGCCCGGCGCCCGTTCCAGTATTTCCATCGCCGAATTGCCGGCGGCTAACACACTGTTCTCCACATTCATTACCGTTCTGTCGATCTTACGTTCGATCAGCGGCTTTGATGCGATAACATTAACTGTATTAAGCGTATGACTGGCTGTTTTCATTTTTAAAGCAGGCACGGTAATATCCGGCGATGCTGCTGTTAAAGTAAATGGCTTGCTCACCGATTTTTCGTATCCCACAACAGTGGCCCTTATAATATAGCTGCCGGGTTTAATATGCGCAAAGGCATAGGTGCCTGCCGGGCTGCTCAATGTGCCTTTAACCATAGATGAATCCTGCGCTTTCAGCAGGCTTACGGTGGCATAATCCAATGGTTTACCCTGTTCGTTAAGCAGCGCACCCGAAACGGTGGCGGGTGATGGGGCGGTTTGTGCAAAAAGCGTGACCGCGCTTAGTAATAGCAGCAATAGGGTGGTGTATATTTTTATGATAGCTGGTTTCATTGTTGTGAATTTTTGGGCAATAGTATCCTGTTAAAGATTTTTGTTCTTTTTAAAAATTTGAATTAAGTTTTGGCTGGTAAATGTCCCTGCCGGATGGCGCGGGTATGTTTATATTATATGGTCGTTATTTATTCATTTTATCAATTTTATATCCTGCTCACCGGGCAATAGTTATCCCGGCAGGATGTTGCACCTGTTTTTTTAAATGTTAACTAAAATTTGAATTACCGGCTGGACCGGCGCGCTTGCTGTATTTTATATTAAGATGCAAAAAGGGGCGGTAAGGTTACATTTAATTTGAATTATTTAATACCGGCAGCAAGTGCAGTGCAACATCAAAAAAAGAAAAGGAGTTTTTTGATTCAGGAGCAGAGGACTTGGGAATGGAGATATCCTCAGACTTTTTAACTGAACGCGGTGAATATGCGCCGCAGCCCTGCTCCAAAGCCCTCCCGAAAGGGGAAAGCTTTGGCAGGATCAAAAATCCGCAAAATAACAGGATGCTTATATATTTAATGAGCGGTTTCATTATTGTGCATTCGCGGTAGTATCAACTTGTTTTAAAGTATTAACCGAATCCTTTTTAATGGTAACCAGGGTATCCACCTTGCATTGCAGGCCGTTATCAGTCATGATGAATGTGGCCGATGTGACGTTTTCTTTTTTATTAAGCTGCTTGCAATAGGGCACATTTGCGCCCTCAAGCATATCGTTTAACCTTTCGTCGATAACTACTGTCGAATTCATCGGGACTTTTAAGATCATAAATAATTCTTCATCATGCCATAATTCATCTTTTGCAGGATACAGCCTGTAATCGAACTTTAAAATAGAATCCTGCTGCATAAACCGGTATTGCGTATTGCGCACATTCAATAGTGCATCATCATAACTCCTTCCTTTGGCCCTGAATGTTTCAATAAGCACCGGCTGGTTAACATCACTTTTCTCAATTGAAATATGCACCCTTCTCTTGTAATTGAAATGCTCAAAATCATTGTATGAATATGGATCCTCGGTGATTTTAACATTTGGCGCCATCGCTTTTATATTCAAACGCACGCTGTCTTCGGCTGTAAAATATTTAACATCGTTTAATTTAAGGTAATAGATGTTATTCTTAGCCGGCTTAATCCCGATGTTTTCACTGAATTGCGCCGAATCTTTAAAGTTCAATGCTATCTGTGTTGAATAGTAGATGAACACTACCAGTGCACAAAGCCAGATCACCAGCACGGTTGAACCAGTTGATCGGCTAACCGAACCTGTATTAAATATCCCCTTAAGGGTCAAAAATATAATGCTTATTACAGGGATAAGCGCCGCTAAAAATCCCGTAACATAAATGAGTTCGGCATGATTGTGCCTTAACAGGCCCACAGGAAGATCGTGGAAAGGGGCAAAAGTGCCGAAAGCCAGCAATGCAACAAACGCTACGATCAGGAAAATAGTTAAGCCCAGGCAGCATAACAATACAAATACGCCAAACAATTTGATTAGCAATTTGCCAGTCCCGCCAAGGAATATACCGAGATGGTGGAAAAAGTCACCGGCAAAATCGCGTGCTTTATATACAAATGGCCGGGCTTCGTTGCCAAAGTTTGAAATATTCTGACGTACGGAGCTTAATTCATCTTCCAGGTTCTTTTTAAAGCCCTGCAGATTTTGTTTTTCTCCCTTCATGGCCATGCGGTCGGCGCGGGTTACAGCCTTAGGCACTATTATCCATAATATAATATATAACAGGAAACCGGTGCCGCCGATAGGGAAGAACAAAGCGAACGCCAGCCTAATCCAAACGGCGTCGACATCAAAATAGTTGGCTATGCCCGAGCATACACCCGCCACCAAATGGTCGTCCGGGTCGCGGAACAACCGGCGGTTTTCGGTAGTATAGGCAAAAGGGTTGCCTGTTTTGCCGTCATCTTCGGCATGTTCAAAATCAGCCACAGTGCCCATTTGCTCGATAACCGAGGTTACGTCCTGTTCAACAATAACCTGCTTGTTCTCTTTTTCGAGCAGTTCGCTGAACATTTCGGCTATGCGGTTTTCAATATCGGTCGTGATCTCGAGGCTGTCGGCCGAGTTCATAAAATGACGTTTTACATCCGTCATATAATTTTTTAGTATCTCGTAAGCATCCTCCTCGATATGGAAAACGATGCCGTTTATATTTATGATAATTGTTTTATTCATGATAAGTTCTTTTAGTAGTCATTGGTCATTAGTCATTGGTCATTAGTCATTGGTCATTCGTTCAATAGGTCATTGCAAACTGCTTGCTGCAAACTGCCTACTGTTTCCGCTCTCCTATGGCGGTTGTTACGGCGAACGATAGCTCATCCCAGGTTTTATCCAGCTGTTCGAGCACGCTTCTGCCCTCGTCAGACAGGATATAATATTTTCGCGGGGGGCCCGAGGTTGACTCAACCCAGTTATACGTGAGCAGGCCATTGTTTTTTAAACGGGTGAGCAAAGGGTATAATGTGCCCTCAACTACGAGCAGCTGGGCCTTTTTCAGCTCGGCAATAATGTCGGAGGCATAGGTTTCGCCCTTTGCAATAATGGAAAGTATGCAATACTCCAGTATTCCTTTCCGCATTTGGGTTTGTGTATTTTCAACAATCATACTGCAAAGATATATGTTTTAAATTGTATTATGCAATACATAGTACTAAAATTATTTCTTTTAGCGGAAAAAAGGCCGTTTTTTTAAATAAATGTGATGTTTTTTTTAATAAAGCTTGACAATTTGATAATGGAACAGTACTTTTATCATTAATTAACTATTAACTGATCTTATTTTAACAAAATGAAAAAACTTCTACTAGTAAGTTTGTGTTTCCTGATGTTATGCATTACACAGGTATTTGCACAAAACCGTACAGTTACTGGTACGGTTACGTCCAAAGAGGACGGCCTGCCCATCCCGGGAGTAACAGTAAAGGTAAAAGGTACCAGCATTGGTACCCAAACAAACACAGCGGGTAAGTACACTTTAAGTGTTCCCGCTAATGCGACACTTGTTTTCAGCTTTCTGGGGTATGCCCCCATCGAGGTTTCTTCGGGCACTAAAGCTGCGATAGATATCGCGCTGACCGCGCGCGGTGAACAGCTGAACGAAGTTGTTGTAACCGGAGCATTGGGTATTCAGCGGCAAGCTATATCGCTTGGTTACTCTACAGCAAAGGTTACAGCTAAGGAACTTACCCAGGCTAAACCGGTTAGCGTAATTAACGGCTTAACAGGTAAGGTGTCCGGTTTGCAGATAAATACTGTAAACAACGGCTTATTTGCCCCAACCCGTGTTACCTTACGTGGAAACAGGTCGCTCACAGGTAATAACCAGCCCCTGTACGTTGTTGATGGAGCTATATTTTATAGCGATATCAGCACGATCAACCCTGAAGACATCACCGATGTAAGCGTATTAAAAGGATCAAGCTCCTCTGCGGTTTATGGTTCTGACGCATCAAACGGTGTTATTGTTATTACAACCAAGCATGGTGTTAAGGGCGCCCCTGTGGTAAACGTTTCATCCACAGTTTCAATTGAAAAGGTTTCTTATATGCCTACTTATCAAACCAGGTTCGGCAGTAATGGCGGCGAGGTTAACGTGGATAACTTCAATGACCTTTCTACGTATATTCCTTATGAAAATCAAAGTTACGGCCCCGAGTTTAACGGCAAAATGGTGCCCCTGGGTCGTCCCCTGCCTGATGGCAAGGTATTGATGGTTCCATACAGCGCGGTTAAAAACGGGAAAGAGAATTTTTTTAATACCGGTATTACTACCCAAAACAATTTTTCTTTTAGTTCAGGCGATGATAATGGCAGTTTCTTTATGTCTGCGCAGGATGTTAACAGTAAATCTGTTATGCCGGGCGATGTGGGCCGCAGGGATATCTTTCGTGTAGGCGGCGATAAAAAGTATGGCATATTTTCTGCTCAATACTCGATGACCTATACCTATTTGACCACTAACAAAACAAATACCGGAACGGTTTATAACGAACTGATCGAATCGCCGACTTTGGTGCCATGGAATCTGTATAAAGATGTTAACGGAAAGTACGGCAACCCTGATGCCTATTACAACGACTATTACTACAGCCCGTACCAGACAATTGCACAGCAACGGAATTTGACTACCGAAAATCATATCCAGGGTAACCTGCAATTAAATTTAAAACCGGCTAAATGGGTTGACCTGTCATACCGTACAGCTATCGATAATAACAGCAGCCGTTACGAATACAGAGATGCAGGTATAACTTATACCAATCGTTCTAAAACGGTTGATAGCGTTTATTTCTCAAATCCGGACGGTACCGGTACAACCTTGCAGGTTGGCCAAAATGGTGCTAAATATACAGCGGTTGTTGGCGACCAGCTTCCGCAATACGGTACAAATAATTTAATCAATTTCTTGTACAGTTCAGATTTCCTTGCGTCTTTTAAAACAAAGATCAATAAAGACTTTAGTTTCAATAGTACAATAGGTGTTTCGTATATCGATAACAAGATATCGTTTACTCAAATCCAAACCGGCCCGTTAAACTTTTTGCCATATAATACGCAAAACTTCGCGTCGGTACCTAATACAAATGGCTCGATTACTAATGAAGCCCGTAAATTGGGTTATTTTGGGGAAGCCCAGTTTGGTTTTAGAAGCATAGCTTTTATACACGGTTCATACCGCACGGATTTGGACACCAGGTTATCTAAAGCAAACAGGTACATCCCTTATTATGATATTGACGGATCATTAGTATTAAGCGAGCTATTCAAAGATGCTTTTGATAATGATGTGCTAAATTTCGCTAAATTACGTTACGCGCATTCATTAACCGGAAACGTATCGGCTTTGGCTAATGGTTCACAATATATTGCCTATGGCGCATACGCTACATTGCCGGTTGTCGTATCGGCAGGCGGCTTTCCTTACAGCAGCTCGGGTTTAGCGGGTTATTCATTGAGGGGTACTATCGCCGATCCGAACATTAAGCCGGAAAAAGTTACTGAAGACGAAGTTGGTTTAGACTTAGGCCTTTTAAGAGATCGCCTTACTTTAACCGCATCGGCGTATAAGTCAACTACTAAAGATGGAATTATTTACGCTTCGGTTTCAAGAGCATCGGGTTATACCACAGCTTTAATAAACGCAGCAAATACTGAAAACAAAGGATTGGAACTTGACCTGCATGGTTCAATTATTCGTTCGCGCTCAGTAGTATGGAATGCAGGTATCAACTGGACACACCAGGAAAGTAAGGTTATAAGTATCGTTTCGGGTGTTAATTCACTGGCGCTTACTTCAAACATCAACGCTTCCGGAAATGCCGGCGGTACTGCCAACACTTATGCTGTTGTAGGAATGCCTTATCCTGAAATTGAAGGATACGATTGGAACAGGGACCCTGCAACCGGAAAAGTGATCGTTGACGCCGTTACTGGTTTGCCAAGCAGAAGCTCTAAACTTAGTATATTAGGACAGGCTAATCCCAAGGATATTTTGGGTTTCACCTCATCAGTTAGCTTTAAAGGGTTTACTTTAAGTATTACAGCTGATTATAGGGGAGGATACAAGATATTTAACCAGATTGCAAATACCCAGGATCACAGCGGTGTAGGTATTGGTACCACGCTAACCGGCCGTCAGCCATTCGTGTTCCCGAACTCTGTTTATAAGGATGCGAACGGAAATTACGTGAATAATACCAACGTAACTATACAGGATGCTAACTTTAACTTTTGGCCTACAACTTATTTAGGTGTTGATGCCAATTATGTAACCAGTGCGGCTGCTATTAAGCTGAGAGAAGCAGTATTGGCTTATAATTTTCCAAAAGCTTGGATAAGGGATGCGAAATTCATTAAAAACGTAACTATTTCTGTTTCCGGCCGGAATTTATTAATGTTCCGTCCAAAAACAAACCAATGGACGGATCCTGAGTTTTCTGAAGATACCAGTAACGCAGTTGGAAGAACAACTGTGAATGAAACTCCGCCAACCAGGATTATCAGCGGGACTTTAGCTGTAACTTTTTAACAAAAATGAAAATGAAAACAAAAACGATATTTAAGCGAAAAGTGAACCAGAGTTTACTTTTTATAGGTGTTTTATTGACAGCTACGGTGGGCTGTAAAAAAGGCACATTTGATATTAACAGCCCGAATCCAAATTCACCATCTACAGTACCGCCCAAATATTCGCTATCTTCATCATTAGCAGCTACAGCCAGCCTCGTGGCCGGCGGTAATATGGATGTTGCTAATAACTGGATGGGTTATTGGACTCAAAGCGGGGCGTATACACCCTCAACCGTATATGTAATATACCAGTTGACAAGCAGCAACTTTACCGGTAACTTTGATGCGGCTTATTTGAACCTGGCTAATTATAAGTTATTGCAAACTACAGCGGGCACAACGCCTTCGCAAGCCAATTACAGGGCCATTTCGATGATCATGAGCTCATTCATTTTTCAGCGCCTTGTTGATTGCTATAACAGTGTGCCTTATGCCAGCGCTTCGATCGTCAATTCTAAATTCTCATACAAGTATGATGATCCGGCTACCATCTACAAAGGAAGTATTGCCAGCATAGATGCAGCCATCGGCATAATAAAGGCTAACACAGCAGTTGCAGAAAGTCCGGGAAAATATGACGTGATGTTTGGCGGAAATATGAACCTGTGGATACAATTTGCCAATACCCTAAAATTAAAGATGCTGATGCGCCAAACGCAGCAGGCTGGCAATGGTTCCCTTGGTGACGCAGGCGTAAAGTCAGCTTTAAGCGGATATTCGCAAAGCGACTTTTTGGGTGCCGGCCAGGATGCCGCTGTTAATCCGGGATATTCGAACGCTGCAAATAATCAGTTAAACCCTTTCTATTTCGATGCTATCGCAAATGCGACCGGTACCACATCAGGTACAAACCAGGTTTATTGGAGAGCTAATTCATACGGCGTAAATTTTTATAATACGCATAATGATCCGCGATTAACCGCGTTTTACATTCCCACAGCTGACGGCAAGGTACATGGCAGGGCTTACGGAAGCACCAATGGCGCTACCGAGTCTAACTCGGTAATATCAGCCATCCTGGGCACAGGTTTTAATGCTGCCGGCGCGCCTAAAGGACCGACACAAAGTGTGGAAATTATCCCTGCCTTTGAAAGTTTGTTTTTACAGGCTGAAGCCATACAGCGTGGTTATATAACAGGCGATCCGCTTGCTACTTACAACAGTGCTGTATCTGAATCCTTTAGGTTGCTTGGTATACCAAACTACGCCGCAGCTGCAACCACCTATGTAAACCAGGCTGACAATTTAACAAATTATGCAATAGCTCCGAATAAGTTACAGACGCTTATCACGCAAAAATGGGCAGCATGCAACACGTTTGATCCGCTTGAATCATGGAGCGACTGGAGAAGGTTGGGTATCCCTACCGATTTGCCAGTTTCTATCTATCCTGGCAGCACCGCAACGCACATACCTTATCGTTTGCCTTATCCTGTTAGCGAAACAAGCTTTAACTCGATCAACGTACCGTCGGGCGGCACTGGTCTTGATATAATGACATCGAAGATATTCTGGATGCCTTAATTTATTATTGTAAAATATTAAAACAGAAAAACATGAAAAAATTAATAATGATCTTAACAGTGGTTACTATCTCACTGGCGGGATGTCTGAAAGACAACCCCAATGTGGATTTTTCGAAGATAGTTCCCACTATAAATTTACCGTACAGCGGCTTGGCTTACTTTAGCAAGGATGCGGTAACTGACGCGGGTGATACGATCACCAAATCCTTTACAATTAATCTTGCTTCGGATTACCCGTTAAAAACAGATACCAAAGTAACGGTTGGAGTTGATAATTCAGTGATAGCTACTTATAACGCTTCGCAAAGCGCTATTGTTTATAATGCGATGCCAGCCGGTTCTTTCACTTTTCCACAAACAACGGTTACTATAAAAGCGGGTACCCGGTTAGCTACGCTTAGCGTAACTTTTATTAAGCACTTATTGGATCCATCACAAAGTTATTTGCTTCCGATAAGGATTTTGAGTGCCGATCAGGTTATCAGCTCAAATTTTTCAATACATTACTATCACTTTATCGGTAATGATTTCGCGGGTACTTATCTTCATGATTTTACCAGGGTGCCTGCCGCCGGTAATTACGTTGGTCATACAATTACTTTGTCACCGGTTAACCCTACCCAATTTGAAATGGCTGGGGGGTATTTCACCGGAAACATCCGCTACGAAGTAACATTTACTAAAACAGGAAGCGGAGCTTCGGCAACCTATACAAACTTTGCAGTAAGTATTAATGCTGATGACATAGCAAATATTTTAACACCCGCCGGTATCGCTATTGCCAGCGGGCCGACGTTTGTAAGCTATGACCCTACTCATGCGTATACTTACAACGAGGTTGTTCATGGACTACTTTTGCTCAATTGGCACACTGTGAGTGGCAGAAGTAATACGGATTACTATTATAAACCGTAAACGAAATAATTATAGTAATTTAGAAAGCCGCCCTTATTTTGGGGCGGCTTTTTTGTTGCGCCTTACGAAAAATGCAGACTATATATTTATTTAGAATAATTACTATATTTAACTTCGATATAAAAACACATATTATGAAAAAACAATTTTTTCTAACTGCAATATTGATGATTGCAATGATCCAGCTGTCTATTGCGCAAATTATCAACGCTACCGGCACCGTAAAAAATGATCAAGGTAAACCGCTTGCCTCGGCTTTAGTGCAGGAAAATGGCAGTACCGCAGCGATCTATACCGATTCGCTGGGCTTTTTTAGCTTAGCTGTAAAAAATAACGCCACGCTGGTGGTTAGCTGTAACGGATATAAAGAGGACGTCGTTCCGGCGAAGAACAACCTGGTGGTTGTATTAAAGCCAGGCAAATCGGCTTTAAAGAGGATGAATGCGCCGCTAGATCCAAATGTTGCCAGAAATATTCCGGCCCCCATTACCAATGTAGAGACAGGTTTTACAACAACTAATATTGCTACTTCCACCGCCGGTTCCCTTATCCCATCGTTTTCACATAAGGAAGAGACTGTTGGCAGCCGGTATCTTTTGGATAATTGGTCAAACGGCTACGTTGTAAATACCAATGGAGCTGTTATCAAAAATGATATGTATGCTTATAATTACGATAAACTGAATGGGTTCCTGCTGTTAACACAAGACCGTCGTGCTGCGGTTGAGGTTGATAAGGACCAAGTTAAATCATTTACTATATACAATAAACTGGATGTACCGCTAACGTATGAAATGGTGCCTGCTATTGATACCAAACATTTCACACAGGTTTTGTCATCGGGTGATAAGTACAGAATTTATAAATACACGCAAACTACTTTTGTAAAATCTGATTTTAAAACAGATGGCATGACATCATCAGGCAACAGGTATGATGAGTATGTTGATGAAAGCAGCTATTATGTGTTAAATGTTAAAACCAGCCAGCTCCAGAAAATAGCATTAAAAAGCAAAGCTATAAAGCAGGCATTTGCAGATAATGCCGATAAAGTAAAAATTTTTTACGCTCAACATTCTGACGATGCAATCGACGAGGTTTTCTTAAAAAACCTTGGCGACTATTTGAATTGATCATTAACACCTGTACAGGCACGCATAACGACTATTTGCTGCCTGTACAGTTATGTTTAATAATGGACTTAGATAGCTCCCCGGTTTATGAAGTGACAGCTATGCTATTTCTTATCCAAGCTAAACTTGCCCGGTCCGATAAAGAATAACCCCGCAAAGGCTATAGCATCTTCAATGGCGTGCGAGGCGCCCATTAAACCTTCGCCTTTACCAAAGTTGAACGCTATGGCTACAATAAGGTTGATCACGAGCAAAAGGCAAACCGGGCGGAATGCCAGCCCGAGGGCTAACAGGGCTCCGCCTAAAGTTTCAACAACGGCGCTTAAAAAGCCCCACATCCCCGGCCAAAATTGAATGCCGACGTATTTTGTCGCGCCTCCGAGCAGTTCCCACTTATTTATACCGCCCGTTAGCTTGGGATAGCCATGGTAAATAAACATAATGCCCAACCCGACGCGGATGATGAGAATGCCGAAGTCGCGGTAGTTGGTTAATTTGTTTGAACGTTTCATGATATGGAGATTAGTGATTAGTTGATCAGAGATTAGGGGATACATTAAAGTTGATGTGTACGTTGTCATTTACCGATAAATTTACACGGGCACCCAGCACCAAACTGCAGTTATCGGGGATGTGGCCGGCGGGGAAGTCGAAGCATACGGGGTATTTATATTCTTTTACTGCCTCTATGATAATTTCGGGTACGGTTTGGCCGAAAGGGATACCGTTATCTTTCACATCGGTGAAACTGCCCACGATAAGCCCGGCCAGGCGCCCGAGCTTGCCGGCGCGCTTGAGGGTGTGTACCATGCGGTCAATGGCGTATAAATATTCGCCCACATCTTCTATAAATAATATTTTGCCGGAGTAGTCCAGGTCGGAGACAGAGCCCGAGGCCGCCACCAGCAGTGATAAATTGCCGCCGACTAAAATGCCATTGCCTTCGCCGCTGCGGTTCAATGTATGCGAATTGAATTGGTAACTGAGATCTTCTCCGAAAAGGGCTTTTCGCAACGTCTCAAGCGATGCGACGGAGGCATCGGGTATATTCACCGGCATTTGCCCGTGGATGCTCTGCGCGCCGTATATTGTGAATAAATGGGTATGCAGCAACGTAATGTCGCTGAAGCCTACCAGCCATTTCGGGTTCTGGGCAAACCGGCTAAAATCTACCCGGTCGATCATCCGTATGGTGCCATAACCGCCGCGGGCAGCAATGATGGCCTTTATGCTGTCGTCGTCGATAAAACGCTGCATATCCTTTGCGCGCAGGTCATCATCCCCTGCAAACTGGTGATAGCTGGCCTCAACGGTTTCGCCCAGTACCACTTCGAGGCCCCACGATTGCAGCAGGGTTATGGCATCCGTCATGGGGCTGGGCAATTTTTTAGCCGGGCAGGTGATGGCAATTTTATCTCCTTTTTTAAGGTAGGGGGGGATAAGTCCGGAAGTAGCTGCAGATGCGGGTTTATTCATAGATCGGTATTAATGATGCGGCAAGGTAGTACCTGGTGCCTGACAAACTTACAAAACTTTCGGGGGGTGTTCAAGGTGTATCAAGTGTATCAGTTGTATCACCTGTATCACGTGTATCACCTGTATCAGCTGTATCTCTCTCAAAAAGTGATACACCGTGTTTTAGGTTATTTACTTACTTTAGCTGTATACTTTTTCGTTTATGAAATACGGTTTTGTCTGCCTCTTATCATTAGCGGTTGCTATACTTACATCCTGTTCGCCGAAAGGCCCTTACGCGCTTACCAACAAAGTTTATAAAGAAAAAACGAAGTCCTACCTCGCAACTATCAATAAACAATTGCCCGATTCACTGCGCGACAGTACCGGGATGCTTATACCCTCGGCATGGGTGGGCACCGTTAATTTTGGCATACGCAAGGCGAATTATGTGATCATCCATTTTACCGCGCAAGATTCGGTACAGCAAACGCTAAAAACTTTCACCACTACCAGTACACAGGTGAGCGCGCACTACGTTGTTGCTAAAAACGGCGGGGTCTTCCACATGGTGAACGACTACCTCCGCGCCAACCATGCAGGCGTGGGCCGGTGGGGGAGCGTTACGGATATGAATAGCTGCTCGATAGGTATTGAAATAGATAATAACGGCAGCGAGCCCTTTACTGATGCCCAGGTTAAAAGCCTGCTGGCACTGCTGGCCCAGTTAAAAAAGAATTATAATATTCCGACCGCTAACTTTATCGGCCACCAGGATTTCGCGCCAAAGCGTAAACCCGACCCAGGGCCGCTATTTCCGTGGAAAACCCTTGCCCAGCATGGCTTCGGTTACTGGAGCGAGGATGTTCTCGAGCTGGCTCCCGATAAATTTGATTATACGATAGCGCTGCGGCTGATAGGCTATGACACTTCGGACATCAACGCCGCCATTGTAGCATTTAAACGACATTTTGTACAAACGGACATAACCCCGCAGCTAACTCAGCTGGACCTGAATATTTTGAACAACGTGTATAAAAAATACGCCGCACTTTAATCCGGAGGTTTATTTTTTGAGCAGGTATTCGATAATGCGCTCTTCTGGCCGGAATGGCGCAAGGTCGGACAGTCCGAGCGAAATTATGGCTGCGTCGATAATTTGCTCTTCGGCTACCTCAATAGGGCGATGCTGTTTTGCCAGGAAGTATTTGCCGGCGTTAAGCATGGCTGTTAAAGGTATGAGGCCAACAAGCTCGCTCCCGGTAACCTGTATTCCGCGTTGGGTGGCCTTGGCGCGTACTTCCTCAAAGGCTATGTGTAATGGCGTTATTTCGATGTTGGTGAGATTCATGGATACCTGGGCTATGCTGTATTCCGGGATATGCCAGCCTATAGCCTTGATCGCTTTTAACGAACCGGGAATAGTTGATGGCTTGCCGGTTTCATCCCGTAAAATTCGGCCCGACTCGCGCACATCGCGGGCTATTTCGTTTGCCAGGGGTACTGATGCAGTATCCAGGTTTACATTGTAGGCGATCAAAAAATCACGTGCGCCGATCACTGTTGCGCCGCGTTTTACGTCCAGTTCAGCCGGGCCGAAGTCGGGCTTCCAGCCGGGTGATTTTATTTTCTTAAAAAAACCTTCATACTCGCCCGCTCGTATCACCGAAAGGTTGTGACGGGTTTTATCAGGCTGGGCATGTTCGTATAGGTAAACCGGGATCTGTAATTCTTCGCCAACCCTTTTTGCCAGTTTTTTAGCGTATTCAACGGTTTCGGCCATACTGATATTGGCAATAGGGATCAGCGGGCATACATCCGTGGCGCCCATGCGGGGATGTTCGCCTTTATGCGTTGGCATATCGATCAGCTCGCCCGCTTTTTTGATCGCTAAAAAGGCGGCATCAATAACCGGCTGGGGTTCGCCTGCAAAGGTGAATACCGTACGGTTGGCGCCCTTACCGGGATCAACATGCAGCAGTTTTACCCCGTCGACGGATGCAATGGTGACCTTTATCTGCCCGATAGTAACCGGGTCAGCGCCTTCGCTGAAATTGGGGACGCATTCTATTAACTTCATGTAGCTAACTATTTTACAATCCCTTTGTGCGTTGCTTACCCCATTTGATCATTTCGGCTACCACAGGGGTTAAGGTGAAACTATAGGTGGTAAGCTTATAATCAATGGTGACCGGGTAGGAGTTATTGACAATGCGGATAATGAGTTTATTCGATTCGAGGTCCTTCAATTCCTTGGATAGCACCCGCGTGGTAATGCCCGGAACGCTTCTCTGCAAATCGCGGAACCGGCTTTTGCCATCAAACATCGACATTAAAATGGGCAGCTTCCATTTGCCGTTTATAGTGGATAAGGTATCCTGTACGTAGGTTATTTTATCCTGCAGGGTGGTAATATCATTTTTCATTTGATATACTTCGGGTTGGTAGTATCAAATGTATATCAAATAGTTGGTTTATCAAAATACGATGAAAGACTTACGAAGTTTTTAAAACTTCGTAAGTCTGGTTCTTAAATTTTATTCCTCCCCCTTTATCCTAAAAATCATCCCGTCCATATCCTCGTTGACGCGCAGCTGGCAGGCCAGACGGCTGTCGTGGCCAGCATCGGGGAGGGTATCCAGCAGGTCGAGCTCAGCATCCGTCGGGTGGAAATATTGCTCGGGGCCTTCAACCACCTGTACATGGCAGGTCGCGCAAAGCGCCATACCGCCGCAGGTAGCCAAAATGTTATGGTCGGATGCTTTTAAAACTTCCATCAGGCTCAGGCTGATGCCTTCGGGAATTTCCACAGGCTCCCGGTTTCCGCTTCTGTCTTCAATTGTAATGTTTATCATCTCAAAAAGCAGTTACGCCATAAACAGTGGTATACTTAAAGCTTAATTTTTGATCGGGGTAAACCAGTTTGAAAGCGCTTTGGGCCATCAGGGCGGCTTCGTGGAAACCGCAGAGGATAAGCTTCAGCTTGCCGGGATAAATATTGATATCGCCGATAGCATATACGCCCGGTACATTGGTGCTGTAATCAACCGTGTCAACCATAATGGCCGATTTGTCGACATTTAATCCCCATTCTGCGATCGGGCCGAGTTTTGGTGTGAGGCCAAACAGCGGGATCAGGTTGTCGGCTTCGATAACTGAAACCTCATTATCCCTGCCGATTACTTCCACCTGCTGCAAATGACCGTTGCCGTTGATGGCCTTTATATGCGACTGCAGGATGAGGTTGATGCGGCCTTCAGTTGCCAGCTCAAAAACTTTTTCAGCCGAATCGGGTGCGCCGCGGAAAGTATCGCCCCGGTGTATCAAGGTAACCTCATCAGCAATGTCGGCCAGGAAAATGGTCCAGTCGAGCGCCGAATCGCCGCCGCCAGCCAGCACCACCTTACGTCCGCGGTAAGCTTCAGGATTTTTCACCATGTAGGCGACGCCTTTGCCTTCAAATTCTTCAAGGTTATCAATAGCCGGCTTGCGCGGCTCAAAGCAGCCGAGCCCGCCCGCGATCACCACTACCTTGCTGTGTACTTCGGTGCCGTCGCTGGTTTGGGTAATGAATGACCCGTCCTCCAGTTGTTCTAATTCATTTACCCTTTCGCCCAATGAAAAGGTGGGTTTAAAAGGTTCAATCTGCTCCATTAAACCGTCAACCAGCTGCTGGGCATTGATGGTTGGAAAGCCCGGTATATCATAGATGGGTTTTTGGGGATAGATCTCCGAAAGCTGGCCGCCTACCTGGGGCAGCACATCGATGAGATGGCAGCGCATTTTTAATAATCCCGCCTCGAACACTGCGAATAAACCAACCGGCCCGGCCCCTATAATGCAAATATCTGTAGTTATTATTTCCATGGAAGTTACGTGTTATGAAGGCAAATATACCGATAGTCATAACCGATCTGCGATGACAAATAGTAATGCACAATTACTTTATGTTATAGGTTGAAAGACAAAAGCGTTTGAACAGGTTTGTTAATTGTGAATGTTTGCCATGCAGCTGGATAAACTGGAACGTGCGGAAGATATCCAGCCCTTTTATGTCGATAATGCTCAGTTCGTTATACTTCAATTCGCTGAAGACCGACTGGATCGAAAGGAATGTGGCGGTTTCGGAATACAGCAGGTATTGCTTGATCGCGATGCTGCTTTCGAGCGTTATCTCTACGTGCAGGTCTTTTGGGTTGATCCCGGCTTTGTCAAGGGCGTTAAAAATAATATCCAGCGTGCCGGAGCCGGCTTCGCGGAGGATCAAAGGGATCGTCAATAACTGCTTTGGCGTAATCTCCGGTTTTTTTGACAGCTGGTTATTTGCGCGCGTAACCAGCACGATCTCGTCCTTGGCAAACGGCGCGTAAGCGATCTGGGGATAATGCGCGGCTCCTTCAACGATGGCAATGTCGACCTTACCAGCCAAAACCAATTGGGTGATCATGTCGGTGTTGCCTTGTACAAAGGTAAAGGCGATGGCCGGGTAATTTTTTTTAAACAGGGCCAGTATTTTGGGCAGGATCGTTTGCGCCACCGTGGTGCTGGCGCCGATGTGCAGAGTGCCGGCTTCCAAATTGCTCAGCTGGGCCAGTTCGGTTTCCAGTTCGGTATAGGTTTGGAATATTCTTTCGGCGTATTGCTGCAATACCTTACCCGCCGGGGTTAACACAATGCTGTTTCCGTTGCGCATAAATAGCTGCGCGTTTAACTGGTGCTCCAGCTCTTTGATATGTTTGGTAACAGCCGGTTGGGTAATATACAGTTCGGCAGCAGCCTTCGTAAAGCTTAACCGCTGCGCAACTGTGTAAAATACCTTTAGCCGGAAATCGAATATCATGGCGCTAAGATAGGTAAAAGCCGAAAGCATAAAGCTAAAAGCTTACAGGGGAAGATCAAGCTTTCCGCCTTCGGCTTTTTGCTTTTAGCTTGTCTTTTTGGCTGTGGCGATGATCACTATGCCGCCGATCAGCAATATCCCGCCTAAATAGGGCGGCCAGTTAACGGTTTTTTCCCTGTCTGCTGAAATTTGGATGGGGCCGGCGTCAACAATCTTTTCCTTTTTGGTATAGGTGAAGCCTGTCCAGATAAGCATAACTGCCCCTACGACGATAAGTACAATTCCAATGGTTCGGTTCATGGTGCTGGTTTTTGGTTTATATGTAAAGATAAATTGGTGGAAATTGTTTGAGGCAGCGGCATGATGGCGAGTGGACTCACCCCGACTGCACTACGCTGGTCGACCCTCTCTCCGGTAAACCGGAAAGAGGGTGAAACTTCAAAAAGAAAACTTAGCTTAGTATCACCAATCAACCCGTTATGGAACCCATTAAGATCGCGACCGCCCAGTTTGAAAATAAGAGCGGCAATAAAGCATATAATTTACAAATGATCAAAAAACTTTCGGCACAGGCCGCTTCCGAAGGCGTGGATGTGATCGCGTTTCACGAGTGCTCGGTAACCGGTTACTCATTTGCGCGGCATTTTTCACGGGAGCAGATGCTGGAGATCGCGGAGGTTATTCCCGGCGGCCCGAGCGTACGCGTATTAACAGAGATCGCCCAGGAAAATAACATTGCCATTTTAGCCGGGCTGTTTGAGAAAGGTGCCGACGGCAAAATATACAAGGCACAGGTTTGTGTTGACAAAAACGGCCTGGTCGCTAAATTCCGTAAGCTTCATCCCTTTATCAATAAACACATTACACCCGGAGACGAATACGTGGTTTTTGACCTATACGGCTGGAAATGCGGTATTTTGATCTGTTACGACAATAACGTTTTTGAAAACGTAAGGGCAACCAAACTGCTTGGCGCGGATATTATTTTTATGCCGCATGTTACCATGTGCACCCCGTCAACCCGGCCCGGCGCGGGTTTTGTCGACCCGGCATTATGGGAAAACAGGGCGGCCGACCCAACATCATTGCGCAAAGAATTTGACGGATTAAAAGGCCGCGAGTGGCTAATGAAGTGGTTGCCTGCCCGGGCATACGACAACGCCATTTACGCTGTTTTCTCGAACCCGATAGGGATGGACGACGACCAGCTGAAAAACGGCTGTTCGATGATCATTGATCCTTATGGGGACATTATTGCTGAATGCCGTAAGCTGGATAACGACATCGCCATAGCCACCATTACGCCGGATAAGCTTGAAAAGGCGGGCGGGTACCGTTATATGAAGGCCCGCCGGCCGGAGTTGTACTGGGATATAATAGGGCAACCGCATGTTTCGGTGCAAAAGGTTGTGTGGCTTGAAGAATAAAAAACACCGAGAAAAACTTACGAAGTTTTCAAAACTTCGTAAGTTTCGGATATCCTTACCAGCCTTTGTAAAAATCCGGCTATAGAAGCAAAATCTTATCAAATAATTGTCACTTGTACATTTTTAAATTTATCTTAGCATTACCAATTTAACCGCCATGTTAAGACAAATCACCACCTCCGTCAAAACCTGTTTAGTGTTCGTTTTTTTACTGCTTACCGCGATAACATCCGCACATGCGCAGCGGCGGCCCAGGAGAGCTGCTCCCGCCGGAACGCCAAATGAGTTACAGGTAACGCCTTATAAAACCACCATGCTGGCCAATGGCAATGACGAGGTGCGCATAAGCGTTAAACTGATCGATGCCAAAGGCGATACTCTACCCGCCGCGAAACGGCTGATTGAATTTCATGTTAAAGGGGATGCAAGGATCGTGAGGATAAATAATGCCCGGGGTTACGAAAGCATGCCCCACACTGACAGCACTGCTCAGGCGAATGTGCAAGGTAGCTGCGAGGTAATATTGCGTACCGGGCGCACCCTCGGCCATATTATGTTTAAAGCTACTGCTGACAGCTTATGGCCCGGCTCAACCGAGATACATACCGTGCAGCCGGGCATTGCGCATGTGGTTACGCGCGACAAATATGTACCCAAGCGGGTTAACGGAAAGATATTAGGTGCGGATATTTCCTTTTTACCCGAGCTGGAGAACCGCGGTATAAAGTTTTCCGACAAAGGTGAACCCGGCGATGCCATACAAATAATGAAGGCGCACGGTTTTAACTATATCCGCCTGCGCATTTTTAACGAACCGGCCAATCCGAAAGGTTACTCGCCTAAACAGGGCTTTTGCGACCTGGAGCATACCAAGCAAATGGCCAAACGCATCAAAGCTGCCGGTATGAAGTTTTTGCTTGATTTTCATTACAGCGACTATTGGGCCGACCCACAGCAGCAAAATAAACCTGCCGCATGGGCAGGCGAAGATTTTACAGCGCTAAAAAAATCGCTGTATGACTACACAACAAACGTGATGCAGCAATTAAAGGCCCAGGGCACTGCGCCTGATATGGTGCAGGTAGGCAACGAGATCAACCACGGCATGGTTTGGCCCGAAGGCGGGATCAACAACCTTGACAGCCTGGCGCAGCTGATATACCAGGGCGTTAAAGCGGTAAAGACGGTTAGCCCGTCGACCGTTGTGATGCTGCATATCGCTTTGGGCGGCCAAAATGCCGAGGCCCGGTTCTTCCTGGATAATATGGCCAAACGCAATGTACCTTTTGATGTGATCGGCTTATCCTATTATCCCAAATGGCACGGCACGCTTACCGACCTGAAAAACAATATGGCCGACCTTTCCTCGCGGTATAAACAGCAGGTAATGGTTGCCGAGTACTCGCAGCTTAAACGCGAAGTAAATGATATTGCTTTTAGCGTACCCAACGGCAAGGCGGTGGGTTCTTTTATCTGGGAGCCGTTAAGTACTTGGGAAGGCATATTTGACCGCAGCGGCAAAGCGAACGATTACATGGATGTGGTTTACCCGGAGATAGCGAAGAAGTATGGCGTGAGATAGTGTAGAGCGAAGAGTATTTATTGAACTAACTTTTCAAGTTACCCGTATAAAACGGTGTTGTAATTGTTTGAGTTCAGGATTAACTTTATCTCTCATATTATGAACCGCATGATCACCATAGCTTTGCTTGCCGCGATGTCCTCATTTAAAGCATCTGCGCAAGCTACGGTTGCCGCTAAAGATGCCGGAAAACACATCGGCCAAACAGTTAAAATTTGCGAAAAGGTTTATAATGGCAAATTCATATCCGTATCAAATACTACACTACTTTATTTGGGCGGCGACTATCCAAACCAGGCGCTGACGGTTATTATTAGCGGAGCCGGCAGGGGTAAGTTTAAAGGCCGGCCGGAGGTTGATGATAAAGGAAAAGATTTTATTGTAACCGGTAAGTTGATCAATTACCAGGGAAAGCCGGGAATAGTGATTAGCCGCCCGGCTCAGCTCAAAGCGGTATTGATCGATAACAGTAAGCAACCGGCATTGAAGCTGCATTGACCGCTACGTTAAAACTACTTCCGGTTCCTGCAAGTGCTGCCTCGCCGCATGCACATCCATCGGAAGAGAGATATAGAATTTACTGCCTTCACCCGGGCTGCTTTCCACCCAAATCTGCCCATAATTTAGGGCCATGAAATCTTTGCATATCTTCAATCCCAAACCGGGGCTCTTTTCTTTAGGGGATTTTAAAGCGGCGGGCGCGTTAAAAATTTCCGGTTGCTCCTCCGCCTTTATGCCTATGCCGTTATCCGCGACAACAATGGTAGCAAAGTCGTCCTGCATCGTCCCTGTTAGTCTGATCGATCCTTTTTCGGGCGTAAATTTTATGGCGTTTGATACCAGGTTACGTAAAGTTATGGTAATCATTTCCTCGTCGGCGTATATATTGATCGACCGCGAAATCTCGTTTACAATCGACAAGTTCTTTTGATCAATAACCGGGCGCAGTTTATTGATGACGTTGTCGGCAGTCTTACTTGCGTTAAATAATATAGGGTAATAATTGAAGTCCTGCAGCTGGTTTTTTGACCATATAAGCAAATTGTCAAGTAACTCACGCGTATTTAAGCTTGAGACTTTAAAGGCGGGCAGCAATGTTTCAATTTCAACGGTGGTAATGTCGCCTTCTTCCCAAAGATCCACTAAACCAATAACCTGGGATAAAGGGTTGCGCAAATCGTGCGAGATAATGGAGAAGATAGTGTCTTTTACTCTATTGCTGTTCGCGAGCCGGGTATTTTGTTCCTGGATCAGCTTGTTTTTCATTGTTACCTGCCGGTATAGCTGTTCCATAATAACGAGTCCTACACAAATAACGATCGCACTAAATATCCCGATTGACAGGGATATGCGTTGATCCCTTATAATGGTTTGATCTTTCTCTTTTTCGGTTTTTAGCCTCGCATTTTCTTCCTGGCTGTTAGCCTGTTCGGTTTTTGCCTGATATAAAGCCGTCTCCCGTGCTTTTTTTAAACTATCGGGAGTTTTGTTTTCGCCCCGGGCAAAACAAAAGGAAGCTATACTTAAAATCAGGATAAATAGTCCCCTTTGATATAGTTTAATCATTAAACGCATATTTGGGTTATACGGCTATATATGAAGAGTGTTGCGTATCTGAGACAAAGCAGGTAATTAAATTCAGTAGCTGTCCCTGCCGTCGAAGCGGTAAAATCAGATCAGTTTTAGTGCCTAAAACCCTTTTACCTTTTAAATGGTTATAGTAAAGCATTAATATTTCTATCTATGAGATCAATCTGGAAAGGCTCGCTCGGTTTTGGGCTGGTAAGCATACCTGTAAAACTATATTCGGCAGTGCAAACCAGCTCGCTTGATTTTGATATGCTGGATAGCCGCGACCATTCGCGTATTCGTTACCAGCGCGTAAACGAACATACCCATAAAGAAGTACCCTATGATAAAATTGTGAAAGGTTACAAGTTGAACGATGAATATGTGGTAATGGATGAAAATGATTTTGCCGATGCAGCCCCCGAAAAAACCAAAGTGATTGAAATAGAAAGCTTTGTTGACATAGCCGATGTTAACCCGATGTACTATGAAACGTCCTATTATGCCGAGCCTGATACAAAAAGTAACAAGGCCTATGCGCTTTTGATACAGGCCCTGGTTAAATCGAAAAAGGCGGGGCTGGCCCGGTTTGTATTACGCAGCACCGAAAGCCTTTGCATTGTACACCCAGTTGAAAAGGTGCTGGTAATAACCCGCATCCGTTTTGCACAGGAGATACGCAGCACCGAGGATTTAAAGGTGCCCAATATTGAAGTAAGCAAAAAAGAGCTGGATATGGGCCTCGCGCTCATTAACCAGTATGCCGAACATTTTGACGTGTCGAAATTTAAAGATGAATATAAAGATGAGTTGTTAAAGATCATACAGGCCAAATCAAAAGGGAAACGCGCCACCGTTAAAAAGCTCAAGCCGCAAAAGGCCACCAGCGACGACCTGTACGAACAGCTGATGCAGAGCCTAACAGCAAAAAAAGGGGCATAAGAATTCATAGTGCGAACCGGGCGATAATAGCATAAATTGTACAAATAATAAATATCAGAGGTGGCGGCCCTACTAACTAAAGAAATAAATGTCGATTATTTAAGTGGTTGATTAGTATGATACTAACAAATTAAACTTAATATAAATAATATAAAATTAATTATAACGAAATTAATGGTATGGTTAATGTGCTTTAACCGAGGTAAACACAAACACTATAACATTATGGAAACGAAAGCAAAAAAACCAGCACAAACGGCAGATTCGCAGGAGTCTGCTTTGAATGAATTATTCATTGACGAATTAAAGGACATTTATTGGGCCGAGCAACATTTAGTTAAGGCGCTCCCAAAAATGGCAAAGGCGGCAACGTCCGAAAAATTGCGGACCGCAATTGAAGCCCACCTGGCCGAAACAGAAAATCATGTTAGCCGTTTGGAAAATGTTTTTGAATCGATTGATGAAAAAGCGGTTGCCAAAAAATGCGAAGCAATGGCCGGCCTGATAAAGGAAGGTGATGAGATTGTAGCTGATACCGAAAAAGGAACTTATACCAGGGACGCAGGTATTATATCTGCCGCTCAAAAAATTGAGCACTACGAAATGGCCTCATACGGTACATTAAGGACCCTGGCAAATGTGCTTGGTTATAGAGAAGCCGCCCAACTTTTGGAGGAAACTTTAAAAGAAGAAAAAAATGCCGACGGGTTACTTACTAAGATCGCGGAAAGCGGGATTAACCAATCAGGAGCTCAAGAAAAAGAATGATTTTTTTGCTGATACAAAAATGCCCGGCTTAGTAATTAAGCCGGGCATTTTTATTAAAGTCAATTTTAAAAGCGTTGCAGCCGTTAAACTGCCGTTGGCCTGCGCAATAATCCAAGTATTAATGAAATGATCGCGATAACCAATAATATGTGGATCAATCCGCCTGCCGCAGCAACGAAAAATCCGAATGCCCATCCTATTATAAGGATCACGGCAATGATGTAAAATAGAGAGTTCATAAAATATTTGTTTTAGTTAATGATTTATAGGTGTATAACACACACATAAAATCAATTGTTTTAATATTAACAATAAATATTTAACTACAAATTAATTATAAATTCAACCACTTCTTTCTTACGGCAAGTTGCTGAGGATTAGCATTGGAGAGCTCATCAATTTTATACTTAACTCTTTGGCTCCTGAGCAGGGTTACCGGCAACGTTAACGGCAGCCCGTCGCGGATAACCGAAACGGAAATTTTATAGCCGGTTTTTTTGCCCTCAAGCAGGGTGTTGATGTCCGTTATTTGATTTCCGTCTATTGCAACTATCTCGTCGTTCACATTGATGCCGTCAATCCAGCCCGCGCTGCCGCGTAATACGTTAGTGACGATTTTTTTGCCGTTGTTATTGGCGAGCATGATTCCCAGGCTTGGGTCATTGGTGCCGGCAAGTTCATCCGATAGTTTATAGCCCGCATAACCAAGGTATTTGTTATAGTCAATGGCGGCTACGCCGTAAATGTATTTTTTATAAAAGTCATCCAGGTTCTTTCCTGCAAATTTTTCGAGGCCGTCCTTAAATTCAGCATCGGTGTACCCGCGATTTTTTTGCTTGTAGTAGGTATCGTACATATATCTCATCACATCGTCCAGCGATTGCTGCCCCCTCGTGTCGTTAATAATTTCAAGGTCGAGCAACATACCAACTACTGCACCTTTATCATAATAAGATATGCCGGTGTTTACCGAATTTTCGTTTGGCCGGTATGCTTTTATCCAGGCATCAAAACTGGCTTCGGCCAGCGGCTGAATTTTTTGCCCGGGCTGGTTTTCGATTGTGTTGATCTCACCGGTTACTGCGTTCAAATAGCTTTCAGGCGTGCTTAAGTTGGCATGGCGCAATACCCGGTTCTGGTAGTAAGCGGTAAAGCCTTCGGCTATCCACAAATCGGTGGTATAGTTTTCATTGTCATAGTCAAACGGCCCTAAAGCGATAGGACGCAGGCGTTTTACATTCCACAAGTGAAAATGCTCATGAGCAACCAGCCCCAAAAAATTGTGATAGCCCTGATCGTTCGCATAACTGTCGCGCGAAGCGCCTAATACCGTTGAGCTCAGATGCTCCAGGCCGCCGCCGCCACGGGCGTAGTTGTGCACAATAAAAACATAGTGCTTATTGGGGTTTTCGCCAAATATGGCTGTTTCCTGCTCCACAATTTTGGCCATATCCGTTTTGAGCTTTTCTTTATTATAATTTCCGCCGCCGCACATGGCAACTTCGTATTTAACGCCTGCGGCATCAAATCCAAAAACATCCTGGTTCCCTACTTCAATGGGCGAATCAAATAGTATATCGTAGTTAGGTGCGTGGCGGGTAAAGGGATCGCTATTCACCATATCGGGGCTGGTTGAAACTTTGTCCCAGTCTTTATAAGGGATAATATGTATCGTCGAAGGCTCATGCAGCATTTTATCGGGGTACATAAATGTTCCGGCAGACGAAAGAAAACCATGGGCAGCATCTACAAAACTAGTACGTACGGATACCTCGAAGCAGTAAACGCGGTATTTTACTGTGATAGCCGCATGCCCTGCGGTTTGGATACGCCAGCAGTTTTTGCTGACTTTCGGCGCCGGCAATGTTTGATTTCCTGAAGCCGCGCTAAATGATTCCACGCTTTTGGCATATTCGCGTACCAGGTACGAGCCAGGGGTCCATACCGGCATCTTAAGATCAAGGGAGGTTTGGCTCAGGCCCGAAATATGCATTTCAACATCAGCATAATGCGCCTGCGCCTCGGGAAACGAAACAGTATAAGAGATTTTTACAGCGCCCGCTGCGTGGCTGGTTTCAGAATACATAAAAAGAAGGGTTAGACAAATAAAGGAAGTTTGCAGAAATGATTTCATCCGGCAATTTATAAAATAATTTTATCGCGAATTATTCGGTAACGGATTTTTTAAATAATACGACAGCGCATTTTTGTACGAAGCAGTTGTTAACATTTAATTAATTTATGTTGAATAAAAAAGGCAACAATTTTTTTTAAATTGTTTTAAAAAGCTATTTTTGAGGGTAAATGGGGGATTGCTTTAAAACCTGCTTGTTGATTGACGACAATTATATCGATAATTTCGTGACGCGTAAGATTTTGGAGGTTAGCAATTTTGCTGAAACCGTTATTGTCGCACGTTCGGCAACCGAAGCAATCGACTCCCTGCGGGAAGGATCCGTTAAACCCGATGTGATCTTTTTGGACGTGCGTATGCCGATGATGAGCGGGTTTGAATTTTTAGAGGCATACGACAAGATCAATATCGATAAATCGGGTATCAAAATATTCATGCTATCTTCCTCGCTCGACCCGTTGGATATCAGGCGGTCGATGGATAATAAATATATCACACAGTTTTTGCATAAACCCCTCACCCAAAAAGCACTCGAAGCCCTTTGTCAATGATCTTAGTGGCTGATAGCGGGTCGTCAAAGACAGACTGGTTGCTTGCCCTTCCGGAAAACAAGACGCAGCAATTCAGAACATCGGGGCTCAACCCTTACTTTTTATCCGAAAGGGAAATCGTTAAAATATTACAGGACCAGGTACCCGACCTGATTGCGTTTGCCGACGATATCAGCGAGATCTATTTTTTCGGCGCGGGCGCCTCAAGCCCCGACCGGCACGAAATTGTTTCGAATGCGCTGAGCCAGCTTTTTACCAAATCATATATTAGCGTCGACAGCGACCTGCTGGGATCGGCGTATGCTACCTGCGGGCATCAGAAAGGCCTTTGCTGCGTATTGGGGACCGGCTCAAATATTTCGTTTTTTGATGGGGAAGACATTCATGCCGGGCAGCACGGGCTTGGATTTGTTTTGGGTGATGAAGGGGGCGGGACATGGTTTGGCAAGGCCCTGGTAACGGATTTCCTGTACGGCAATATGCCCGACGAGATAAGCGAAAAATTTAAAGATAAATATCACCTGGATAAGGAAATCGTTATCCGCAGCGTCTATCAAACGCCCAATGCCAACACCTACCTGGCGTCGTTTAGCAAATTTTTGAGCGATATCCGGCAATCGGCCTATGCGCAAAATTTACTGCGTAGGGGTTTGCTTGAATTTATCGAAACCGATATTAAATCGTACCCTGAATACCATAATTACAAATGCAATTTTGTTGGCTCAATTGCTTACGTTTTCACGGATGAGCTAAAGGCAGTTTGCAAGGAAAACGGTATTCATATCGGCAAGGTTATTCAGCAGCCGATACATGATCTGTTGAAGTTTATATTGAGCAGGGACGGGGAGTGAGATGCGGTTGTGTCATTGTCAGAATGTATAAATAACAGTCGCCTTGGTAAGAGAAAATAACAAACTATGTCATTGCGAGCGATAGCGCGGCGATCTCGTCGCTAATGCACGACGCCAATGCATTACGCAAATACACGACGACGAGATTGCTTCGTCGTTCCTCCTCGCAATGACAAAAAATTTATTTCCTGAACATCCTTATCACAATAAATAATATCCCCAATAAAGCCAACAAGCTGCCCGTCTTAGCGATATAATCCCCATGCAACACATAAAAAGTAATATCCGAATTTAAATTGATATTTTGTTTTATCGCGGTTTTAACCCACCATTTGGTTGACTGCACCACATCGCCGCGCTGGTTGATGAACGCGGAGATGCCGGTATTTGCCGAGCGGCATACCCACCGGCGCGTTTCAATGGCGCGCAGCTTGGCGTAGTCTAAATGCTGGTCCTTACCGGGCGTGTTTTCCCACCAGCCATCGTTGGTAATAATGGCGATGAATTGCGAGCCTTTACGGACGGATTGAGCTATCCATTCGCCCCAAATGGATTCGTAGCAAATGGCGGGGCTGGCGCCAATGCCGCTTTGCGAATAAAAGACCCCAGGCTCTTTCTGGCTGCCATAAGCGCCCGTAGCTCCACCAAGGTGCTCGAAAACCGGTTTTAAAAACGACAGCTCACTTTCAAACGGCAACGATTCGGCCCCGGGCACCAGCTTTGATTTGTGGTAGAATTGCACATTGGCCGAGTTCTCAATATTCACCGCAGCATTATAGGCGTCAAAAAATTGGTGGCCTTGCGGGTCGTACGGCCTGGCTGTTTCGGTGGCCCTGTTATTGTATATCTTAAACGTTTCGGCGCCGGTTAACAGGTTGCCGTTCTTGTATTTGCTTAAAAAATGCTGCGCCTGTAAAAAGTAAGCATTGCTGCGGATCTTATCCTCATCTATCGGATCGGGCATGGCGGTTTCGGGCCATAAAAAGAACTCGGTGTTCGCCTGCCCCAGCGAATCGGACAAATGGGTTAAAATATTGAGCTGCGCCGCTGCCGGCATAGATGATTCCTTGGCATAAGGGTCGATATTCGGCTGCACCGCCACGATGTTGGAGGGGTTGGGTTGCTCCTTATAGCTGTAATACCGGTACAATGAAAACCCGATAGGAAGTATCAATAGAATAATATATGCCGAAATAAGCCTGATCTGCAAACGCCAGTTCTTTTTATTCCGAAAATCGTCATAGATCAAAAACGCGAGAATATTCAATACCCATATCCATATTGTTCCGCCGTAAACGCCGGTGTACTCGTACCATTGCACCCAGGCGTGTGCCACTGCAAAACCGTTGCCCAGCGTCATCCAGGGGAAGGCGAGGGGCCAGCTCTGGTGCAGGTATTCGTAGGCAATCCAAAAACAAACCAATCCTGCCAAAGCAATTGGGCGTCTTGTGATCAGTCGTAGCCTGAAGTACAGCCAGCAGGCTGTAGCCATTAACAGGGGCGCAAGGGAATAAGGTACCAATGAAATAGGCAGGGCCGCTATAGCGCCTACCATTTTTAAGGCGTTGTAAACCCAAAAAATAGATAAGGTATTCCAGATAAAAAATCCCAGGAAGGTTATGCGAAATATCTTTTTGCCCTTCGATTTAACATCCGACCGGATAATGTTTTCGATAGCGACCAGCATCGGGGCCAACCCAACAAATAATAGAAATGTTGAATACGGCGTTGGCGGCCAGGCAACCCAAAGCAGCAAACCGGAAAGGACGGATAAGAGGACGTTTTTTTTCATGTGATAATCTCTTGTCATTGCGAGCGATAGCGCGGCAATCGTGAACTTTGCATGTCCGTTTGTACGACTACGAGTTTGCTTCGTCGCTGGCAGCCCGCCCGCCTATACGCTCCTCGCAATGACATTTTTTAATTTTTCCCCGCCACGCAAATTACAAATTCTCCCTTTGCGGGGTGTGTTTCAAAATATGCTTTCACTTCGGTAACCGTGCCGCGAACGGTCTCTTCGAACATCTTTGTAAGCTCACGCGATACGGAAATTTGCCGGTCGGCGCCAAAATAGGTTGCCATTTCGTCGAACGTTTTTAATAAACGGTGCGGCGATTCGTATAGTATGATGGTGCGCTCTTCGGCAGCCAAAGTTTTGTAGCGCGTTTGCCGGCCTTTTTTTAAGGGAAGAAACCCTTCGAAACAAAACCGGTCGGTAGGGAATCCAGAGTTGACAAGGGCCGGTACAAAAGCCGTAGCGCCGGGCAGGCACTCTACCGGTATCTCATTTTTGAGGGCTTCCCGTACCAGGTAAAACCCCGGGTCGGATATAGCAGGCGTGCCGGCATCCGAAATCAGCGCGATATTTTTCCCTTCCTTTAAAAACCGAACGATCTCATTCGAAGATTGATGCTCATTATGCTGGTGGTGCGAAAATACTTTCTGATGTATGTCAAAATGTTTCAGCAGCGGTGCCGACGTTCGGGTATCTTCAGCCAGTATAAGGTCGGCCTCCTTTAAAACGCGTATCGCCCTGAAGGTGATGTCTTCAAGGTTGCCAATCGGGGTGGGTACTAAGTAGAGTTTACCTGTCATTGATAGTAGTAGCAGTTTTAAGTAGCAGTAGCACTCTTTAAGACGTTAAGCGATAACATAGTCAAAAGTCAAGTAGCCGCAAAAAAAACTGCTACCGCTACTTAAAACTGCCACTTAAAAAATATCTTTGCCTAAAAATAAATCAATGCTGCAAGTTAGTTATATCCGCGATAACAGGGAACAGGTTTTAGAACGTTTGGCTGTAAAAAATTTTAAACAGGCTCAACTGGTTGATGAGATCATCAAACTGGATGACAACCGCCGTTCAACCCAAACCAGCATGGATAATGTTTCGGCGCAGGCCAACGCGGCGGCCAAACAAATCGGCGAGCTTATGCGCACGGGTAAAAAGGTTGAAGCAGAAGAGCTGAAATCAAAAACCGGCGCCTGGAAAGAGGAGATCAAAAACCTGGGTGATCAGCTTAACGCGATCGAAGAGGAGCTGCAGCAAAAACTGGTGCTGCTACCCAACCTGCCACATAATTCCGTCCCAAAAGGAATTACGCCGGAAGAAAACGAAATAGTGCTTGAAAATGGCGCCGTACCTGCGCTGCCGGCTAATGCCCTGCCGCACTGGGAACTGGCTGCTAAATATAACCTGATAGATTTTGAGCTGGGCGTTAAAATAACCGGCGCGGGTTTTCCCGTTTATAAAGGCAAAGGCGCCAAGCTGCAGCGTGCCCTTATCAATTATTTTATTGATGAAGCCGAAAAGGCGGGTTATAGTGAAGTAATGGTACCGCTGCTGGTTAACGAAGCTTCGGCCTATGGCACCGGCCAACTGCCCGATAAAGAAGGGCAAATGTATTTTGCCGGCATCGACAATTTATACCTGATACCCACCGCCGAAGTACCGGTAACCAATATGTACCGCGACGTAATTTTAAAGGCCGACGAACTGCCTGTTAAAAATTGCGGCTATACGCCCTGTTTCCGCCGCGAGGCGGGTTCATACGGCGCGCATGTACGCGGACTGAACCGCCTGCACCAGTTTGACAAGGTAGAGATTGTGCAGGTTGCGCATCCGGATAGATCATATGAGACGCTGGAGCAAATGAGCCTGCACGTGCAGGGGCTGCTGCAAAAGTTAGGGCTCCGTTACCGCGTGCTGCGGCTTTGCGGCGGCGATATGAGCTTTGCATCCGCTTTAACCTATGACATGGAAACCTGGAGTGGGGCGCAGCAGCGCTGGCTGGAGGTATCGTCTGTTTCAAACTTTGAAAGCTTTCAAAGCAACAGGTTAAAATTGCGTTTCCGCAATGCCGAAGGTAAAACCCAATTGGCGCATACGCTAAACGGCAGTGCATTGGCCTTGCCCCGTATTGTGGCTACGCTGCTTGAAAATAATCAAACCGAAACCGGCATTAAAATACCGGATGTGCTGGTGCCCTATACGAAGTTTGATCTGATAGATTAGCCGGGAAAATTAGCAGAGTCGAGAAAGTAGTAGAGTCCGGAAGCCGCTGCAGGTTTGCCTTTAGCCAAATATTTGCCGGTTTTAATGTGAAGCGTTGGCCACCCATTTCATGATGGAGGCATCGAACATGGCGGCGACGCTGCCGAGGATGGTTTTGTTTTTTTGCAGCTTTGCCATATCATCCTGGTAAAACAAGTGATCGACACCGAGCGCCTTAAGCAGGCTGTCGGTTTTCTCGTTTGGGGTTGATTTATAGCAGCAAATTTTCAGCTTGTCGTAAAAGCGGTTGATTTTGATCCGGCGGAGTACTTTCTCAATATCTGCGCCGATATAATCATAATCGAAAATAATTACTTGTGGGTTTAATTCGAAAATAGAAGGGAATATCCCGCTGATAGCGGCGATATGTTTAACGTTCTTATTATCAGCCAATAACTGACCGGGAAAAACGTCGGGTGCAACCAATAGTACCTTCTTGAAGCGTGTACGGATCATGCTTATTTGAATTAGGACGATAAATATAAATTCAATTATTGATATTGTCAAGTGCCTATTAATCAATGGGAAAGAATTAATATGGATAACATAGGCATAACATGACGGGCACGAAAATGAACCAAAATACAGGTTTAGCGACAAGAAATTAATCAGGAATTAAGTTTTGATAGCCAAGGGATATTTTTGAGCATATTTCTTTCGGCGGAAAGGGGTTCAAAAATGGCGGGGGGAAGTTTTTTAATAATAACAGCTGCCGGACTTTCTTCCTGAAATAGCTGCTTGTTGTGAAAAGTTGATGAAATGCGCCCGGCTATGGGGTTTAGAAGCTTGCCGTGACAAGTAAATCGGTTGCCGCTGAATCGAGAATGGATTTAACGTGATTGATAACCGTTTTCGTGGGGTTTTGCAACTCATGCTTATAAATTACATGATTAACACCTAATACCTGCAGGAAGCTATCGATCCGGCGATCAGGGCTGCTTTTGAAGCAGCATATTTTAATTTTATTGTAGTAGGCGTTGCTGCGGATACGACGCAGTATTTTTTCCATATCCTTGTTCAGATAATCGTAGTCAAATACGATTATGTTGGGAACAACTTCAAAAATGGCTGGAAAAACCCGGTCGACAGACGTGATGTGCTTGATTTGTTTGTTGCTGTCTAATAACTCTATCGAGAAAATATTGGGGGCTACCAGCAATATCCTTTCACGCTTATTAAAAATCATAACTGGTTAGGTTAGGTTAAAAATATTACCAAAGTTCAAATTAATTACGTTAGTGATAGTGAACCATTTACAATCGGATTTAGGGGGCAATTATTAATGATCCGTTACTAATTATCGGTATACGAAAGCTGGATTTAAAAAGTTACGGGATAATTTCAAAAACTGCATGCACCTGGAAACTTAGTTTTATTTTTTTAAAATCAATGTCCGAAACCTGTGGTAAAGCTTTGAATGTCATGGCCCTGTTGGCAAACATGGGTTGGGGTTCTACGCCACTATTATCGGCCTCATTTATTTCAATTACCGGGCCCAGCTTAGCGCCAATGCTGCTTAATAAGTAATTTGCCTTTTCTTTTGCAGCAAGCAGAGCTTGTATTTTTAACTCCCGCTTTACTGTTGTGATTTTTGAGTAATCATAATTTTCAATGCTGGTTGATTGTATTCCTTTGGGATCAACCCCGCTTAATATCTGGTTATATTTATTAAGGTCGTGAAACCGGATACTGTATTGCTTGCTTGCCAGGAAATCGGGATTCTTCTTTTTCTGGTAGGTATTATTGTAACCGTATAGATTATTCACGGTAAAATCATCTTTTGCTATACCGGCATCTTTAACTGCGGTTTCCAACTGGTTTTCGAGCTGGTCGATGGTAACTTTGGTTTTTCCGTTTATGTATTCCTGTAATGAGATGGAAACGTTTATAATGTCAGGTGTAACTTCCTGTTCGGCAATGCCGGTCACTTCAATTTTTCGGCGCAGATCAACGCTTTGCGCGGATGTACAATAGGTGGTCAGGCATATTATCGCCAGGACGAATAATTTTTTCATGGTTATCGGTTTTAGGTAAAGATACATAACGAAGTTAAGTCTTTAGTTGTATTGAGAAGTCGGGACGGAACTTTAAGCCCTATTTGACAAAAAATTAAAAACCCATTCGCCAATCGCGAATGGGTTTTTAACGGGTTTGCCCCCTATATATGATAGAGTTGCTGAGAGTTGAAGCGGCTATTGCGATAAATCAAAAGATTTCAATATCGTTGTAGCTCTCTGCAAGCGTTATTACCGGGCGGCCCTGGCTATGTGGTAGCATTCATAAGCCAGGTGCCTGTTAAAATCGTTTGTAATGCTCTTGTATATGAACAAATCAATAACTGTTCCAATTCCTAAAAATCCGCCGGTAAAAAAATAAAGGAGCCCTAAAATGATCTGCCCGGTCATAAACCGCTGTATCCCGGCAAGGCCTAAAAACCCCATTAGGGTTGCCAGTAAAATATCGTTCGGGTTTTTACGCCTGTCATTATAAACCAGCATAAAGGTTTGCATTTGATTGTGGGAAAGCCCTGCGGATGCATGATGAAGAAAACTATATTCTTCTATCGTGATGCCCGAAAACGATGTATATGAATTTTGATAAGCGTCCATTTTTTTACCAGGTTGTGTGTTGTTTTTTATATTCTGGTATAAAATTATATCCCGGGCGGGTCCGCAGCAATATGAATTTGGTCAGCGGTTAAAAGTTGTCGGTAAAAACAGGAATTTGGGCGGTGAATGCTGGCCGGTTTGTTAAGTGTTTGGGTGTACCAGCTGTATTCACCTGTGTTCAGGTGTATCCACGTGTGCCGGGTGGTACACCGGTATCACCTGTATCTCTCGTTCACAAGTGATACAGCCGGTAATCATCGGCTAAAATTCGTAATCACGCTCCACCTTGCATATCCTTACCTTGTACTGCTCATACCATTTTTCGCGCCCCTGCCGCTGTGCAAAAAGATGCTGTGTATTGGCTTTCCAGTTTTTGATATCTTCCAGCGAGCGCCAGTATGAGACGGTAATACCCAACTCGTTCCGCGCCGATTCAATGCCGAGATAGCCTTCCTGTTGCTTTGCCAGCGCAGCCATTTCATCCGACATGGCATTATAACCATTTTCCCCTTCCGTACGCAAGGACGTAAAGATGACGGCGTAATAGGGTGTGGCGGGCGTATTGGCGATCATATTTTTAATGTGCAGATTTCAGATGTGCAAATGTGCAGATGGTAAATATGCAGATTCCAAATGAGCGCAAATGTGCAGATAGGAATAATTATTTGCACATCTGAAATTTGCACATCGATTCACATCGCACATCTATTCAATAACACTTTCTTCAAATTCGTAATCCTCCAATGGCGGACAGCTGCAAATGAGCGTTCTGTCGCCGTAGGTGTCATTAACACGGCCAACCGACGGCCAGAATTTATAGGCCGCTACATACGACAGCGGGAAGGCTGCTTTTTGGCGAGTGTAGGGATGCTCCCAGTCGTTGGCTGTAATTACCGAAGCGGTATGCGGCGCATTTTTTAACGGGTTATCTGTTTTATCAGAAATACCTTTTTCCACATCGTCAATTTCGTGGCGGATCGAGATCATCGCATCGCAAAAGCGGTCAAGCTCGTGCTTGGGCTCGGATTCAGTTGGCTCAACCATAACCGTTCCGGCAACCGGGAAGGAAACCGTTGGCGCATGGAAGCCATAATCCATTAAACGCTTCGCGATATCGGTTACTTCCACACCAAAGTTTTTAAAGGCACGGCAGTCCAGTATCATTTCGTGCGCGCAACGGCCATTTGCGCCGGTATACAATACCGGGTAGTGATGCTGCAGGCGGGTTTTGATGTAGTTGGCGTTCAGGATAGCGTAACGGGTTGCGTCGGTCAAACCTTCGCCGCCCATCATGGCGATGTACGCATGTGAAATGATCAGTATCGAAGCAGAACCCCATGGTGCAGATGATACCGCATGAATGGATTTGCCCTTGTCGATATCAACCACCGCATGCCCCGGTAAATAGGGAACCAGGTGTTTGGCCACGCCGATCGGGCCCATGCCCGGACCGCCGCCGCCATGCGGAATGCAGAATGTTTTATGTAAGTTTAAATGGCACACATCCGCACCGATGTTGGCCGGGCTGGTTAAGCCAACCTGCGCGTTCATGTTGGCGCCGTCCATGTAAACCTGGCCGCCATTTTGGTGAATGATGTCGCAAACCTCGATGATAGATTCTTCGAACACACCATGCGTTGACGGGTAAGTTACCATCAGGCACGAGAGCTCATTTTTATACTGCTCTGCTTTCTCCTTCAGATCGGCAACATCAATATTTCCGTTCTCGTCACATTTCACTACAATGATCTTCATCCCGGCCATTGCTGCAGATGCAGGGTTGGTACCATGCGCGGACGAAGGGATCAGGGCAATATTGCGGTGGCCGTCGCCCCTGTCAAGATGATAGGCACGGATAACCATTAGCCCGGCGTACTCGCCCTGCGCGCCGGCGTTTGGCTGCAGGCTCATGGCCGCAAAGCCGGTGATCTCGCAAAGCCAGGTATTCAGCTCGTCAAAAATTTGCATATAGCCGCCAACCTGGTCGGCCGGGGCAAAGGGGTGCATTTTGCTAAACTCTGCCCAGGTAACCGGAACCATTTCAGTGGTCGCATTCAGTTTCATGGTACATGAGCCCAACGCGATCATCGAGTGGCAAAGCGAAAGATCCTTTGTCTCCAATGATTTGATGTAACGCAGCATCTCATGCTCTGAATGATGCGAATTAAACAGGGCATGCGTTAAATACGCTGATTTACGCTGCAGGCTAGCCGGTATAACCGTTTTAAGATTTTGTTTTAAATCGTTAAAAACAGCTTCATTTAATGGCTGGCCCTTTACTTTAGCAAAAATGCGGACAATGGTTTTAATATCTTCAGGCGACGTGGTTTCGTCAATTGAAATGGTAGCTGTTGAACCGCTGTAGTTAAAGTTCATTTCATTATTAACAGCTTCGGAATGAATAGATCCCGCAAGGTCGCCTAAATCAATTTTCAACGTATCAAAAAACGACTCGTTCAGTTGCTTATAACCAAGTTGTTTTAATGAGTCGGCCAATAATACTGTTAAGCCGTGTATCCTTTCGGCGATAAGCTTTAAGCCGGCAGGACCATGATAAACGGCGTACATCCCCGCCATTATGGCCAGCAGAGCCTGCGCAGTACAAATATTTGAGGTGGCTTTATCCCTGCGGATATGCTGCTCGCGTGTTTGCAGGGCCATACGCAAAGCATAATTGCCGGCGCTGTCAATGGTAACACCGATTATACGGCCCGGTATTGAGCGCTTGTATTCCTCTTTGGTGGCAAAAAATGCAGCATGCGGGCCGCCAAAGCCCATCGGCACACCGAAACGCTGGGTTGAACCCACAACAATATCGGCGCCCCATTCGCCCGGGGGCGTTAAAAGCACCAGGCTCATGATGTCGGCAACCACCGTAAGTTTAATGCCTTTTTCATGCGCCTTCGATGCAAACTCAGTATAATTATATACAGCACCGTTCCCTGCGGGGTATTGCACTATGGCCCCAAACATATTGTCTGCAAGCTCAGCAGTATGATGATTGCCTATCTGTAATTCAATGCCGTAAGGCTGGGCGCGTGTTTTTAAAATATCGATTGTTTGCGGGAACACTTCTTCGGATACAAAAAATACATTCGCCTGCTGATTTTTGCGCATGCTGTATTGCATAAACATCGCCTCGGCCGCAGCAGTGCCCTCGTCTAACAGAGATGCATTGGCAATTTCCATCCCGGTAAGGTCGATCACCATCGTCTGGAAATTTAACAGGGCCTGTAAGCGGCCCTGGGCTATTTCAGCCTGGTAGGGCGTATACTGCGTGTACCATCCTGGGTTTTCCAAAATATTACGCTGGATAACGCCCGGTACGATCACATCATAATAGCCCTGGCCAATAAACGATTTGAATACCTTATTTTTTGAAGCCGTTTGTTTCAGCGTATTCAGGTAGTCGAACTCGCTTTTTGCCGGGAGAAGGCTCAGCGGGGCTTTTAACCTTATTTTTGCCGGAATAGTTTGGTCGATCAGCTCGTCGAGCGAGTTAACGCCAACGGTGTTTAACATTTTAGCAGTATCTGCGCTGTTTGGCGCAATATGCCTTGTTTGAAATTTTTCCTGGTAATCGGTGTTCAGCTTCATGCAGTTCGGTGTCCCTTAAATTTTGAAGCAAAGGTACAATTTTAGGCATTGAGTAGCAATGCGTAAGTATTAACTGACGCTGATTTTACATTGGAAATTATGCCGACCCTTTAAGCCAGCTGCCTCAAATACATTTGTACCGTATTTTCCAACCCATAATACAAAGCATCGGAGATAAGGGCGTGGCCAATGCTAACTTCGTCCAGGCCTGGAATGTTTTCTGCAAAGTATTTGAGATTATGCAGATCCAGGTCGTGCCCGGCGTTTATGCCCAGGCCCAGCTTTTGTGCGATTTCAGCTGATCGAATATACGGCGCTATTGCTTTTTCTTTGCCATTGGCATATTGATGTGCGTAAGCTTCGGTATATAGTTCTATCCGGTCGGTGCCGGTTGTGGCGGCGGCTTCTATCATTTCAGGCACCGGGTCAACAAATATCGATACACGGATGCCGGCTTGTTTAAATACCGAAATCATATCTTTCAGATATTGCTGATGCGTAACTGTATCCCAACCATGGTTGCTGGTAATTTGTCCTAATGCATCCGGAACTAACGTTACCTGCTCGGGTTTGTTGGCCAATACCAGGTCGATAAACTTTTGTTCCTGGCAATTGCCTTCAATGTTAAACTCGGTGGTGACTATTTTTTTCAGGTCAAAAACGTCCTGGTAGCGGATGTGTCTTTCGTCGGGCCGGGGGTGTACGGTGATCCCCTGCGCGCCAAACCGTTCGCAATCCTTTGCAACCTTTACCAGGTCGGGATTGTTTCCGCCGCGCGAGTTGCGCAGGGTGGCAATTTTATTTATATTGACAGATAGTCGGGTCATTTGATTTAAGAATTAAGAATTACGATTTGGGATTTATTATTAAATTAAAAAACACAAAATCGTCAATACAAACTTATAATACTTAATCTGAAATCATAATGAAACAATCCTTAAAATATTTACTATTAATTTTTTTACTATCAGGATATAGTGTTATCGCTAATGCCCAGGTTAATTATTTAAAAATTACCAATTACCAAACCTACTACGCATCGGCAAAACGGAATAATACCGACTGGTTTGCCATTCGCAGGTTTGAAAATGACGGCAAAACTTATTTATTGCTGGTTGACCCCGACGAGCTGGAAACGAAGGTTGACGAAGCTGCACGGTACACCTTAAGCCCTATGCCGATGGCGCAGGCCAGGCTGTATTATCAAAAATCATCTTACGAAAAAGCCTTGCGAAAGGCTGAACAACAATCAAAGTCAATACAGGATGCGGGAATCCAGAGCGGTATGCCCAGTGAAACAGGCGTTACGCTGACCGCTGATCTTTGCCCTTCAAGCCGGCCGCTGGACAGGCGAATATTCACGGATATTTTCGAACAATTTAAAAGGGTAGAGCAGCCGGTACCCGTAGCATTATCCATAACAGGCGTCTGGATGCGCCAGCACCCGCAGGACCTTGAATGGCTAAAGCAAATGAATATGAAAGGCGAGATATATATCACCTGGGTCAATCATTCCTATAATCACCGTGTTAGCAAAACGCTGCCTTTAAAAGAGAATTTTTTGCTTGAGCCCGGCACTGATATCAACTTCGAAGTATTGGGTACCGAACAGGCCATGCTTAAGAATGGTTTACTGCCGTCGGTGTTTTTTCGTTTCCCGGGTTTGGTATCCGACAAACAGCTGATATATAAAATTACCGATTTTGGTTTGATACCGGTTGGTAGCGATGCCTGGCTGGCAAAGGGGCAGCAACCGCAGGCGGGCAGCATCGTGCTCATTCACGGCAATGGCAACGAGCCTGTTGGCGTCAACGATTTTATCAGTTTACTAAAATCAAAAACAAAATCCATAGCTAAAAAACAGTGGTTATTATATGATCTTCGCGAAAGCGTTGAAAATGACTTTGAAGGAAAATAGAATATATCTTAACTTATCCCCGCTGACTATTGAAACTCTGCCACGGCCTGTTCAGGCGTTTGTATCTGGCTTAACGACAGCGGCGTTAGTTTTTTGGTTTTAAGATAGGTGATGGTTACTATAACCAGCGTCATGCTGCCGCCAAAAATAACTGAAGGCACCGTGCCGAGCAATTTGGCTGCGGTGCCCGATTCGAAGGCGCCGATCTCGTTGGATGAGCCTATAAACATTGAATTTACAGCGGACACCCGCCCGCGCATGTGGTCGGGCGTTAAAAGCTGTATGATCGTTCCGCGAATAATAACGCTGATGCTGTCAAAAGCGCCTTCGGTAAAAAGGAATAAAAGCGATAGGTAAAAGCTACGCGACAGGCCGAAGCAAATGATCGACAGGCCGAAACCCGTTACCGCTATAAGTAAATTACGCCAGGGTTTACCCATAGGCGAAAACCGCGTCATCGCCAGCATGGTGATAACAGCACCGAGCGATGCAGTAGCCCGCATAATGCCTAATCCCTGCGAACCAACATGCAGAATATCCTTTGCAAACACGGGCAAAAGGGCCACCGCGCCGCCGAAAAAAACCGAAAACAGGTCGAGGCTCATGGCCCATATCATCATCTTGCTTTTGAAAACGAAGTCAATCCCTTCTGATAAACTTTTCCAGACACTCTCTTTCGGAACAAACACCGGCGGGTACACTCTTAACAGGTATATCAATCCCATTGATAGTACCAGGAAGATCAAAATAATGCTAAATGCCGCCGTTATACCATAAAATCCATAGATCAAGCCTCCGGCTGCCGGGCCTAATATAGAGGCGATCTGCCAGGAAGAGCTGCTCCAGGTACTGCCATTCGGGTAAAGTTCTTTCGGGATACTGTGCGCATATATCGTAAAAGTAGCCGGTCCGTAAAATGCACGGGCCAGCCCGTTCAGGAAGATCATAAAATAAATAATGGGCACTATCCAGCTTGTGTGAACATATGGGCTCATATTCTTCATCGTAACGGTGAACATCACCAGCGACGCAAACAATACAAGTGATGAAATAATCAGCAGCATTTTTCGCTTCTCGGATTTATCGGCCACATAGCCACCGTAAAGCGCGATGCCAATGGCTGGTATAGCCTCGCAAAGGCCAACCAATCCTAACGCAAATACATTTTTTGTTACCTGGTAAATGTAAAAGCCGATAATAACGGCCTGCATCTGGTAAGCGAAGGTGAATAAAAACCGCATGCCCAAATAGTAGCGAAAATCTTTATATCGCAACGCAGCAAATGAATCTACTCTGGGTTTACTATCTCCTTCTTCGGACACTAATTTAGGGTTAGGATACGTACAAATTTACGATTTGTAAATAACGCGGCGGATTTTTTTTCACCCGGGCGCCGTGTTTTACAAATTTGTTACTGAAAACCATGCTGATCAATCAAATAAACCAACGCCGCGATAGCTGCCGATCCCAGCTCAAGCTCTCGCTTGTTCACGTTTTCAAAAACATCCTTAGCGGTATGGTGCAGGTCAAAATACCGTTGGGAATCCGGCCGGAAACCGATCAGCACAACGTTTGAGATCGCCTGCCTGAGCGGCCCGATATCGGTTCCACCGCCACCGTTGGTTAAACGATCAGCTTCGTAAGGTTCCAGCAGCGGCTGCCAGCTCTGGTTGATTTTTTTTAGCGATGCCGCTGATAAGCCGGTAAAGCCAAATCCGCGGGGTGTAAAGCCGCCTTCGTCTGTTTCAATGGCGGCAATGTGTTCTTCTTTGTTTTTTGCAGCCAGCTCGGCATATTTCTCTCCGCCCCTGTCTCCGTTCTCTTCGTTCATAAAAAATACCGCCCTGATGGAATTTTTAGGATGGTAATTCATGGTTTTTAAAATGCGCAGCATCTCCAGCGATTGCATTACGCCGGTTCCGTCATCACTGGCGCCTTCAGCCAGGTCCCAGGAGTCGAGATGCCCGCCAACGGTGATATATTTATTGGGATTTTCACTTCCCTTCAACTCTGCTATTACATTGTACGACAATGCATCCGGTAACTGCTGACAACTTTGCTTAAAGTAGAATTTTACTGTTTTGCCCTGCTTGATCAAAGCACTTAAAGTGTTAGCACCCAATGTTGATATAGCAGCCGCCGGTATTTTATATTCGTTATATACAGTGGTACCTGTATGCGGGTAATCGTCAATGATCTCGGTAAGCGACCGCACAATAACGCCTACCGCACCGTATTTCGCTGCAGCGGATGGGCCCGCCCGTCGCTGGTCGCCCGCTGCTCCGTATGCCCGGCCGGTTTCAATAAACCGGGGGTCAAACGGCCGGTTGAAAAATACGATCTTACCTTTTATTGCCGATCCGCCCAACGAGTCAAGCTCTTTCAGGCTGTGTACCTCAATAATATCGGCCGTTATGCCATTTTTTGGTGTCGCGATAGACATACCCAAGGCGCAAATTTGCACCGGTATTTCTTTAGTGCCGCTTATGATTTTAGCTTGCTCCTTCTCGCCGCGTACCCAGTGCGGAACCATTACTTCCTGCAAATAAACCCTGTCGAAATGATAACTTTCCATTAGTTTTTTGCTCCATTCTACCGCTTTTTGCGCGTTGGCTGATCCGCTTAAACGAGGGCCGATATTTTTGCACAGATCATGCAGGTTGCTATAGCATTTTCCGTTCACCAAAGCTTCATCGTAAATTTTCCGGATCATTAACGAATCCTGGGCATTAACACCGGTAATGGTTAAGAAAGAGGCAACAATCAAAAAGTAAATAAATTTCATATTGGGATTTTAATAAACGAAACTAAGAAAAAACTGAATATTCTATCGCAAACAGGTGATCAGGAAATTTTATTCCAGCTCAACCCGTGGCCTTTGGTTTGAAACGACTGGTGCAATACCTGGTTTTCCGGAAGGACAAGTTGGGGGTCTTTCTCAAAAATCTCCTCCACGCATTTACGCGCCTGTATCAGCAGTTCCTGGTCGGTTACCAGGTTGGCTACCTTTAAATCGAGCACGCCGCTTTGTTGGGTCCCTTCGATATTGCCAGGGCCGCGTAGCTGCAGGTCGATCTCTGCAATTTCAAACCCGTTATTCGTTTTAACCATCGTGTCAAGCCTGATCTTTCCGTCGTGACTTAGTTTGTGATGGCTCATCAAAATACAAAAAGATTGCTCGGCGCCACGTCCCACACGCCCCCGCAGCTGGTGCAGTTGCGATAAGCCAAAACGCTCGGCATTCTCGATGATCATAACTGATGCATTCGGGATATTTACACCCACTTCAATAACCGTTGTTGCCACCATTATCTGGGTTTCGCCTTTTATAAAGCGGTTCATCTCGAATTGCTTTTCAGCAGGTTTTAGCTTGCCGTGTACAATACTTATGCGATAATCGGGTAATGGAAACTCGTGTGCCATTACATCTATGCCGTCCATCAGGTTTTTCAGGTCGAGTTTTTCGCTTTCCTGTATCAGGGGATAAACCACATAAATCTGCCTGCCCTTGGCAATTTCCTGTTTCATAAAACCAAACATTCGCAAACGCTGGTTCTCATAAAAATGAACGGTTTGGATTGGTTTACGTCCCGCAGGTAATTCATCAATTACCGAAATATCCAGGTCGCCATATAGGGTCATAGCCAAAGTGCGCGGGATAGGGGTGGCCGTCATCACCAGGATATGCGGGGGTATGGTGTTTTTGCGCCATAGCTTTGAGCGTTGTTCTACACCAAAACGGTGCTGCTCGTCTATCACTACAAATCCCAGGTTTTTATATTGCACTTTATCTTCGATAAGCGCATGCGTGCCGATCAATATCCTTAGTTGCCCGCTTTCAAGCCGTTCGTGTAAAACCTTCCTGGCCTTTTGCGGGGTTGATCCGGTAAGCAAGCCTACCTCGATAAAGTCATCGCCAACCAATTCCTTTATCGTTTGATAATGCTGGTTGGCTAATATTTCGGTCGGCGCCATGATGCAGGTTTGAAAGCCATTATCGATCGCTATCAGCATACTCATTAAGGCTACAACTGTTTTGCCGCTACCCACATCGCCCTGAAGCAGGCGGTTCATTTGCACCCCGCGCTGTGTATCGTACCTGATCTCCTTTAATACCCGCTTTTGCGAATTTGTTAAGGCAAACGGCAATTTATGCTCGTAAAATTCATTGAAAAAGTTGCCGACTTTGCCGAATATATTTCCTTTAAACTTTTGGTCGTGGTTCAGTTTATTCTTTAGTAATTTAAGCTGCAAAAAGAACAGCTCCTCGAATTTCAACCGGTGAAGCGCTTCATTAAGCCTGGCTGTATCTTCCGGAAAATGAATATGTCTGTATGCATCGGCGCGGGCCATTAACTTAAAACGGTTGATGATATACAGTGGCAGGTTTTCGTGAATATCCTTTAGATGCTGCTCCAGTAAAACCGCAATTAGTTTTTGCAGCCCTTTACTGTCTAACGAAAACTGTTTTAGTTTCTCGGTAGAGCTGTAGGCTGGCTGTAGTGTTAAGTTGCCCTTCTGTTGCAGCGCCGCTACGGAATACGGTTCAATTTCCGGGTGGGCCATTTGTGCTTTGCCGTTAAAAAAGCTGGGTTTACCAAACAGTATATAAGCCTTGCCCACAACAAGCATTTTTTCTACCCACCTGATGCCCTGGAACCATACCAGTTCAATTACCCCGGTGTTGTCTTTTGCCTGTACAACCAATCGCCTGGTGTGTTTTTCGCCTATGATCTCCTTATGGGTCAAACGGGCAATAACCTGTACATAAGGTAAATCGGGGTGGATGTCTTTTATTTTATAAAACCGGGTGCGATCGATGTATTTATAAGGAAAGTGACGGAGCAGATCGCCGGAATTGGTGATCTGCAGCTCTTTTTTTAGAACTTCAGCACGGCTAAGGCCAACGCCTTTTACATATTCAATCGGGGTTTGAAACGCCTGGCTGTTCAATTCCGGTAGATCAACGCTTAATAGCGGTTACTGATATTTCCACATTAACATTCTTAGGCAGGCCGGCGACCTGGATGGTTTCGCGGGCGGGGAATTGCTCGCTGAAATAGCCGCCATACACTTCATTGACTTGCGCAAAGTTCTGCATATCTTTTAAAAAGATGCTGGTTTTTACGATATTACTAAAATCAATACCGGCTTCAACCAAAATGGCTTTGATGTTTTCCATTACCTGCTTTGTTTCGGATTTGATAGTATCCATAACGAGTTCGCCGTTAGCCGGATTGATAGCAACCTGGCCCGAAACGAACACGAAATCGCCTGCAATTATAGCTTGGCTGTAAGGACCTATTGGCGCCGGTGCATTAGCAGTGTTTATTACTTTTTTCATTAGGTAAATATATTAAAGACTGTTTATTTCTTTAATATAAACCATTGTATTAATTTCCAGAGAATGCCCAGTACAAACACGGTTATTGCGATAGCATTAATCGTGTGCATTACCCTCAGATTAAAGTTTGTTGGCCGGTTTGGATCTTTTTTTCGAAAGAAATACATATACAAACTTACGTAAAAAAAATCTCAACAAATATGAAGTAAAGTAAATTGACTAAAACAAAAAAGGCTTCCCGAATACCGGAAAGCCTTTTTTGTTAGTTAACAAATATTATTTGTGGAATTCAACACGACGGTTTTGGATACGTCCTTCTTCAGTTGAATTATCAGCAATTGGGTGTGTTTCACCGAAAGCTTTAACTTTTAAACGCTTAGCATCAACACCTGAGTTAACTAAGTAAGTTTTTACAGAGTTAGCACGGTCTTTTGATAAACGCATGTTGTGAGCTGCAGTACCTTCAGATGAAGCATAACCAGCTAAAGTAACTGTGCTGCTATTAGCTCTTAAATCAGCTGATGTAGCATCTAATACCGGGTAAGATGAAGTTTTTAATACTGAGCTATCAAATTCAAATTGGATATTTGAATAAGCAGCAGCTGTAACTGCACCTGTTCCACCCATTCTAACGGTATCAGGTTTAGGGAATACAATCGGACAACCTGAACCATCAACTACAGTACCTGCAGGTGTGTTAGGGCATTTGTCAAATTGATCAGCAACACCGTCACCGTCTGAATCTTTCTTCAGGTCGTTAACAGCAGTTTCAACATTGGTAACACGGCCTTTCAAAGCTGCAACTTCCTGACGAAGGGCTTCATCATATAATTCGTCATACATCATAGCCACAGGATTTACCCAATCCATATTTGGTTTTGATTTTGTACCGAAAGTGTATTCTAACCCAGCATATCCGTAAGAATAATGATCTTTATTTGGATAGGTACTGTAACCGCTGAAATTATAGCCATCAACAAAGTTCATAGTGTAACCTACGTTAAGGGCAAGTGCATCAGATAATTTGAATTTAACACTACCGCCGACAGGAAGGATAAGCTCTTTAATATAATGATTGCTTCCGTCAGGATTGGTAGCTATTACGGAGGCGCCACCAGCGGTCACCCATGATGGATTATAAACAGCTAAACCTGCGCCTGCTGATAAATAAAAGTTAACCGAGTTTTTGCGGTGAAGAAAGTCAACGCTTGCAACGTTTACTAAACCGGTTAAACTTCCTGAATAAAAGGTAGTTTCAAAGCTTTGATAGCCATACTTAAGGCCTGTTGCAGAGCTTGTATTGTCACCTGAAACTTTGCCTCCGTGAAAATCCAGTTGTAAACTAAAGGAATGGGCTAGTTTATCTCTTAATGAGATTCCATAGCCTAATCCAGCTTTCCAATTTGTGGTGGCATTGCTACCACCAATAGCTAAAAATGGTGACGTAACACCAACGTTTACACCTAGGCTCCAGGTGCTGTACTGACGTGCACCGCCAAATGTTTTGGCAGTGGTTGTCGCAGACGACATTTTTGTTGAATCAGTTGTGGTTGTTGTCGTGGTGGTGGTTTGAGCATTTACCATCGCAACAGCCATCAAGGAAACAAGTGATAGACCGACTGTTTTCTTTAATGTAGAATAGTTCATAGTTTTAAGATTAAACGATTTTAATTGTGATTTTTTTCAAAAATAGTAATTATGTTTGATTCCATTACCAAACATTGTTCCAATTTTATAATTAGTAATACAAATAAATAAAAAAAATTGTTTTAAAAAACTAAATAAATATATAAAAATGAAATACTTTCCTATTAATAATGAGTTGTTTACATTAAATAGAAAAAATTTCGTTACACGACTAAAACCTAATTCTTTAGCTGTTTTTCATTCAAATGATGAATTTCCCAGGAATGGAGATCAAAATTTCTTATTCAAGCAAAATCCCGACTTTTTTTACCTGACAGGGATTGACCAGGAACAAAGTATCTTATTATTATATCCCGAGTGTCCTAATCTGGCATACAGGGAAGTACTATTTTTAAGACAAACAAATGACCATATTGCGATCTGGGAAGGTCACAAATACACAAAAGAGGAAGCTAAAAAGGCTTCCGGTATTGATAACATATATTGGCTGAACGAATTTGATGCCATTTTGCATACCATAATTAACTATGCAGACAATATATATATTAATACAAATGAAAATGACCGCTATGCGCATACCGTTCCTTACCGGGATATCCGGCTTTTCGAAAGCTTAAAGGCCAAATACCCTTTGCACCATTATGAGCGCTCGGCTGTCATTTTACGTAACTTGAGGGCTGTAAAATCATCCATTGAAATTGAATTGACCAAAAAGGCTTGTGAAATTACCCGTGATGCATTTATACGTATATTGAAATTTATAAAGCCGGGCGTTGCTGAATATGAAATTGAAGCCGAGATAACGCACGAGTTTTTAATGCAGCGCGCCACTGGCCACGCCTACAGCCCCATTATAGCCTCGGGCAAAAATGCTATTGTGCTGCATTATACCGATAATAACCAGGTTTGTAAAGCCGGCGATGTGATACTTTTTGACTTTGCTGCCGAATATGCTAACTACAATGCGGATATGAGCCGGTCGGTGCCGGTAAACGGCAGGTTTACAAAGCGCCAGCGTGATGTCTATAATGCTGTTTTACGTGTGATGCGTGCGGCAACTAAGCTGATTGTTGCCGGCGCGATATGGAATGATTACCACGATGAGGTCGGAAAAATCATGACCGGCGAGCTTATTGACCTGGGCTTACTGAATAAGCGTGATGTTGAAAAGCAAGACCCCAAAATGCCCTTATATAAAAAGTATTTCATGCATGGCACCTCGCATCACCTGGGTTTAGATGTGCACGACTTTGCCAGTCGCTATAAACCGTTCGAGGCTGGCAATATTTTAACGTGTGAGCCGGGCATATATATTCCTGAAGAGGGATTAGGTATACGAATCGAAAATGATATCCTAATAACCAAAGATGGCAACATCGACCTGATGGCCGATATCCCTGTTGAGGCAGAGCACATTGAAGAGATCATGAATTCTTAAAAATTTCGGCTGTCGGAATTTCGATTTTTCACAATTGTTTATTTCAAATGGCGTTCAAGAAGGCTTCGCCGTTTTGGATTTATTTGATCACAAATGTAAGAAGAGAGATGGATTATGTCGGAAATCGACGTTGTAAATAAAATTCCGGCATCGAAAAAATCAAACCTTAAAATCAAAAATAATTTTCCGTAAATCTGTACAGGTTAAAATCCGGTTGCGCTAAAGCTTCTTTGATACTAAGCAGAAGCTTTTTTTTATCGACACCCGCCATTTGTTTTTGCTGAATGAGTTTATATGCCTTTTCGGCGAGCAATAATTCTTTACGACTGTTTTTTGCTGTTGACGCGGATAATATGAAATCAACCACTTCATTCACCCCTTCGCTGTGCGACGCAACAGTTTTGAAAACCGGGACTTTACTTTCGCCTTTCTGCGATATGATCTTTTGCAGGTTATTGGCAAATAAGCCGGCATCTGCTCTGTCGGCCTTGTTTATAATAAAAGCATCGGCAATTTCCATAATGCCCGATTTGATATTTTGTATTTCGTCGCCGCTTTCAGGAACTAAAACCAGCAGGGTTAAATCGGCCAACCCGGCAATTTCAATTTCCGACTGGCCTACGCCTACAGTCTCAATAATTACATAGTCAAACCCGGCCGAACGCAGCACATCGGTCATTTCGATGGCTTTTGCTGAGAGGCCCCCCATTGAACCCCGTGTAGCTAACGAACGGATAAATACACCGGGATGATTAAAATGCGGCGCCATCCTTATCCGGTCGCCTAACAACGAACCGAAATTAAATGGCGACGTAGGGTCGATAGCCAAAATAGCTATTTTAAGATGCTTTGCCGTCAGTTGCCCGATCAGCGCGTTCACCAGTGTGCTTTTACCGGCCCCTGGCGGTCCCGTTACACCAATTACCGGAACATGTTTGTCAAACGCCAGGCTCTTAAGCAGATCGTTCGCCCCATACAAATCGTTCTCGACGATCGAGAGCGCCCGGGCCACCGATCGGAAATCTGAAAAGTGAGGTTTAATATGTTGAATGCTGCTCTTCATTGGGAGTTATAAAGGAACAAAATATAACGTAATCTAAAAAGCATGGCTGCAAGTATCTTTCAGTTATAACAATTGCAAACGAAAGCCCCATAAAGTTATCTTTGCGCCATATCGCCGTAGCTGATCAGAAAGAAAAGACCCTGGTTAACTATAGCTGTTTGTTAATAAAAGCCAGATTAATGAAGGTAGCCGGTTTTACTTTTATAAGAAATGCAATAAAGAATGATTATCCTATAGTTGAGGCCATAACTTCAATATTGCCGGTTTGTGATGAATTTGTGGTGGCCCTTGGCAATAGTGAGGACGAAACAGAACAGCTTATATTGGGTATAAATTCCCCTAAAATAAAAATCATCCACACCGTTTGGGACGATACACTGCGCGAAGGCGGGGCGGTATTTGCCGCCGAGACAGACAAAGCTTTTAATGCCATATCACCCGATGCGGATTGGGCATTTTATATACAGGGCGATGAATGTGTACACGAAAAATATCTTCCGCTTATTAAACAGAAAATGGCGGATAATTTAAATGATAAGGAGATAGAAGGCTTATTGTTTAAGTATAAGCATTTTTATGGATCGTATGATTATTATGGCCATTCGCGCCGGTGGTACAGGCGCGAGATCAGGATATTAAGAAATAATAAGGCCATTCATTCATATCGTGATGCACAGGGGTTCAGGTTGGCCGGCCGAAAAATTAAGGTTAAGCTTATTAATGCTTATATTTATCATTACGGTTGGGTAAAGCCGCCGGCAGGATTAAAAAATAAATTATTCAATTTCAACAAGTTTTATCATGATGACGCGTGGATGGCGCAAAACCTGCCCGAAACGTTTGAATTTGATTATAAAAATGCCGACAGGCTGATACGATTTACGGATGGCCATCCGGCTGTAATGCAAAAGCGAATTAATGCGATCAACTGGAACCTGGATATTGATCTGGACGAGATACATAAAAAAATGTCCCTGCGACGAAAACTTTTGCAAAAGATAGAAGATGTTACCGGGTGGAGGGTAAGTGAATACCGGAACTACAAAATAATTAAATGACCCGTGGATATAAGGAAAAGTGTTTCGATTGTTATTCCTAATTATAACGGGGCTGGGTTATTAAAGCAATACCTGCCCTTTACCGTAGAGGCTATTAAAAATGCAGGGGTAGACTACGAAATTATTGTTGTTGATGATTGCTCGATCGATAACTCATTGCAGTTTTTAAGGTCGGATTATCCAAACGTCATCGTAATCGCAAATTCAGAAAATAAAGGGTTTTCTTACTCATGCAACCGTGGTATTGAAAAAGCGCGGTGTGAATTGATATTGCTTTTAAATTCCGATGTCAAACTTATGCCCGACTATTTTGAGCATCAATGGAAATATTTTTGGCGGTGGGACACGTTTGGGGTAATGGGACGCATTATAGATATGGATGGCGACCACATACAGGATGCAGCCCGTCTGCCAAAATTCAACGGGCTAAAGTTAAAAACAGACTATTTTTATTATACCAACGACGATCAAAACAGGCTGTTCACCTTTTATCTATCCGGTGCAAATGCACTAATAGATGCTGCTAAGCTGAAAAAAATAGGCGGCTTTTATGAGTTGTTCTCTCCGTTTTATTGCGAAGACATGGAACTGTGCCTGCGTGCATGGCGATTAAAATGGAATTGTTATTACGAGCATAAAGCAGTTTGCCGCCATGAAGTTTCGGCAAGTACAAAAAACTATCAAACCGCAAACTGGGTTAAAAGTGTTTATTACCGCAACAGGTTTTATTTGCATGCACTTCATTTAAACGGATTGTATCTGTTTGCCTGGTATTGCCAGGTAACCATTATTGATTTGCTGCCAAAATTGCTTGCAGGCCAGGGCTGGATATGGAAAAGCTACAGGGATTTATTCGCAAACAGAAAACTGCTTAAGCAATATAAACAAAGAATAAAAAACCTGCTTGATAAAAATGAAAGTCACGTCACCGTTGACGAAGTGGTTACAAAAATCAGGGCATCAGTAAAAAATAAAAAGCTTATACGTTTTAAACCTTAAATCAAAAAGGTGCCACAACATTACGGACCTGCCACATCCAGTTAACGGTAATTAACTAATTACTGTTAGCTTTGTGCTTTTATAAGCTTAAATGAAGACATATTTCCGGCTTCTTTCATTTGCCAAACCAATCGAAAAATTTGCCATACCTTATATCTTAACAACTATATTTTCGGTAATATTCAGTACGCTTAACCTGGCTTTGCTGGCGCCGTTACTGCAGACGCTTTTTGCCGGACAACAATCGGGCAATATTGTTAAACCTCTGGGCATTAAGCCCCCCATACATGATATTATGCATACGTTCAATTACTATGTGCAATACATGATAAACAATTACGGAACATGGGGAGCTTTGCAGTTTGTTTGCGGCGCCATTGTTTTTTCGGCTCTGCTCAGCAACCTTTTTCGTTATTTATCGCAGCGAATCATGGAAAACCTGAGGGTGCATACATTGCTCAACTTCAGACGGGCTGTTTTCAATAACGTGATGAACCTTCATTTGGGCTATTTCAGTAATGAGCGCAAAGGCGATATTATTTCAAAAGTAGCTTCTGACGTGCAAGTTGTACAATATTCGGTTACTGCTACATTACAAGTTGTTTTTAAGGAACCTCTAACACTTATAGCCTATCTGGCGTGGTTGTTTGCCATATCGCCAAGCCTTACTTTTTACTCGTTATTGATTATCCCAGTTTCGGCCTTTGTTATATCACGTATTGTAAAACGGCTTAAACAACAAGCCATTGCATCACAGCAAACCTATGGTAATATGATAAGCTATCTTGACGAAGCTTTATCGGGCATTAAAATTATTAAAGCCTTTAATGCTACCGCATTTATTAAAAACAGGTTTGATAAGGAGAATACAAAATACTCATCAATAACGCGGTCGATGGCAAAGCGGCAGCAGCTGGCCTCGCCCGTTTCTGAATTTTTTGGCGTAACCATGGTTGCATGTATTGTTTTATATGGCGGTCACCTTGTCTTAAATAATACGTCAACGTTAACAGCTCCGGAGTTTATCACCTATATAGCGTTGTTTTCACAAATAATGCGACCGGCCAAAGCCATGTCTGACTCGTTTAGTAATATACATTCCGGGATAGCCGCGGGCGAGCGTGTGCTGGCGCTGATAGATGAAAAACCAATGGTAGTTGACATCCCTGGCGCCGTTGCGGTCACCGGGTTCAATGAGAGCATCGAATTTAAACATGTTTCATTTGCGTACCAGGACCGGCAGGTTTTATCGGATATTAATTTAACCGTACCCAAAGGAAAAACTATAGCGCTTGTCGGCCCGTCGGGCGGCGGCAAGTCAACGTTGATGGATTTGATACCCCGGTTTATGGACCCCCAATCCGGCGAAATACTTGTGGACGGCAAAAACATAAAAACCCTGACTGCCGACTCGCTCCGAAGCCTTATGGGTATCGTAAACCAGGAATCCGTGCTGTTTAACGACACGATATTTAATAACATAGCCTTTGGTAAAACCAATGCCACTTTAGAACAGGTAGAAGCTGCGGCCCGGATCGCCAACGCGCACAATTTTATTGTGGAGGCCGAAAGCGGGTATGAAACCAATATCGGCGACCGCGGTACCAAACTATCCGGCGGGCAACGCCAGCGGATATGCATAGCCAGGGCAGTTTTAAATAACCCGCCGTTGATGCTGCTCGACGAGGCTACCTCTGCGTTAGACACCGAATCGGAAAAACTGGTACAGGACGCATTAAATAACCTGATGAAAAACCGGACCTCGTTGATTATTGCGCACCGGTTAAGTACAATACAAAATGCTGATACTATCGTCGTATTAGAAAACGGGAAAATTGTAGAACAGGGCAACCACCAGCAACTGTTAAACAATAATGGCTTATATAGAAGGTTGATAGATATGCAAACTTTTCAATAAATGAACCAGCCGTTAGTTTCGATAGCGTTATGCACCTATAATGGTTCAGAATATTTGAAGGAGCAACTGGACACGCTCGATGGTCAAACCTATAAAAATTTGGAGCTCGTTATTGTTGATGATGGGAGCAGCGATGGTACAATTGAACTATTGCGTCAGTTCGCGCAGAATTCTTCTCTTAATATCAAAATATACATCAACGATGAAAATTTAGGGTATATAAAAAACTTTGAAAAGGCAATAAGTTTATGTAATGGGGACTATATTGCTTTATGCGACCAGGATGATGTATGGGACGAGCGGAAGATCGAAACATTGGTTAAACATATCGGAGATAACTTACTTATTTATCATGATTCGGCTCTTATAAATGAAACAGGCGACCCCTTAGGCCAAAAAATTTCGAACCTCCGAAATTGCTATTCCGGAACGGATTCGCGGGTATTTCTATTTGAGAATTGCGTTTCGGGCCATGCAATACTCTTTAAAAAGGAATTGCTCACCTTTATAGATGGATTTAATAAAACAATAATACACGATTGGTGGCTGGCGTATGCGGCAGCTAATAATGGCAGTATTTTCTTTTTAGATCAGGAGTTAGTTCAATATCGTCAGCATAGTAACGCCAATACCAATATTCTCCGGCAAAAACGTGACCAAAATATAAAACCCGATTCCTTAGAAAAAATTGAAAGACAGCTAAACATTGTTAAGCTATTCGCCGAATATCCGTTTAACACGGATAAAGCGTTTAAAAATAAACTTGCGCAGCTAATGGAGCGCCGTATCCATAGCTATGTATGTGTTTCATTACCCTGGTTTATGTTTCGGCATCGTAAATTGTTGTTGTATATTCAAAAAAAATCAGCATTAAGTAAACTGAATTTTATTTTAAAATTTACATTCGGTTATAAATTAAAGCGGTTACTGAAAGCCCAATAATATGAATAGCAGTATTTCACCCCAAAAGATAACTTCTCTAACAAATAATTACAAATTCACCATAGCGACATTAGTTACCGATATGACCGAATATCGGGAAATGGTTGAATCTTTTAATAAGGCCGGCTTTACTAAAGACATTTGTGAATATATCTATATCGACAACATAGGCAATAACAGTTTTGATGCCTATGAAGGGCTTAATTTGTTTTTACAAACTGCCCGGGGTAAGTACATTATCATTTGCCACCAGGATATTCTGCTGAATTTTGACAATATTGATATACTAAAACAGCGGATTGAACACATAAGCACAACAGACCCCAATTGGGCTATATTAAGTAATGCGGGCGGAATTGAAAATAATTTATATCGCCGGATCGCTATAGATGTGGTTTACGAAGATGGGTTTGAGCAAGTTTATGGTAAGAAGCCGCAAAGAGTGTGCACGGTTGACGAGAATTTTATTTTAGTTAAACGCTCGGCAAATCTTTCACTATCACATGACCTTACGGGATTTCATTTATATGGTACTGATCTTTGCCTCGTAGCTGAGTTATTGGGTTATTCGTCTTATGTCATTGAGTTTAAGCTTCTGCACAAAAGCTATGGCAATCCCGGCAAAACGTATTACAATATCCTGAACAAGTTGATCGAAAAATATGTGCGGTTTATGCGCAGTCGTACTATAATAACAACGATAACGGATTTTCGCTTATCCAGGTCATCAATTAATACCGCCTTTTTTAATACAAAATTCGTAAAGAAAGTATACCGGAAAATAAACAAATTGGAATAGCAGCAACCCGGCTGCCGTTAATAAAAAAAGCCACCCACTAGCGGATGGCTTTTTAAGTATTAATCAATCTAACGTTTATTCGAATTTAATGCCTAAGCCAATTTGCCATACCTGGTTGCGGTAATCGCCCCCGTAGCTGGCATTTTGCTGGTTTTGCTGCATGTCTAAAGTGTATCTCACGCGCAGCTCAACATTCGGGTTAAAATCAAAACTTACACCAACAACACCATCAAGTATTGTTTTTTGCCCGTAAGTGTTATAGCTGCTCTCGGAGGTTACATTAAACCCGTTATCAAAAGTTTGAGTTGTGGAAACGGGAATAGCTAGCTGCGGGCCTATCAGGAAATTGAAGGTTGGCGACAGTTTAAACTTTGCGAGCAAAGGCACATCAACGTAATTGGTACGCTGGGTATAGTTGCCATCAGGTGTTGAAGCTGCAAAACCTTTTTGCGAATACAAGGCTTCGGGAGCAAACGATAATGGATAAATAAGGGGGATCTCCATGGTGAGCCCCGCATTGAAACCAGCGATGGCCGCCGTGGTATAATTATTATTATAGGCATTTATAGTATTGGCAATGTTCAGCCCGCCTGTTAGGCCAAACCTTATCCTGTAAAACTCATCCGTATGGCTGCGGGGAGGGGGCCGCCTTACAACCCTGCGTGGGCCGTAGTAATAACCTTGCGCGCTTACCGAGCCTGCAACCAGCAGGCTTATCGCTAAAAAAAAGAAAAGTTTTTTCATATCTTAAATTGTTTAGTTTATCCTTAGAGTAAATAAAATGGCAAAGGTTTATCGCGGGTTTAATTTTTTTATAAAATGTTCATATTAAGTCGCGCGATGAAATTTGGAATAAGCTACATTTGGGCCATGCAATTGCGCAAGCCTCTGTTTCAATTTTGTTTATTGCTGATATTTTGCCTCATTGCTATCAGCGTCTCTGCCCAGAAGGAAGATTATATCCAATCGTTAAATCATCAAAACAAATGGGTCGATTCCGTTTTTCGGAAGATGAGCCGTAAGAAAAAAATTGCGCAGCTGTTTTTTGTGCGGGCGCATACAAACCGGGGCCAGGCTTATGAAGATTCTGTCGGCAAGGTTATCGAAGACGAGCAGGTTGGCGGGCTGGTGTTTTTCCAGGGTGGCCCCGTGCGGCAGGCCGAACTGATCAATAGGTACCAGAAATTGGCTAAAGTGCCGCTGCTTGTTGCCATGGACGGCGAATGGGGCGTAGGTATGCGGCTCGATTCAACCATATCCTACCCTTACCAGATGACGCTGGGCGCCATACAGGACAATAGCCTGATCTACAAAATGGGGCAGCAGGTAGCCTATGATTTTAAGCGGCTGGGCATGCACATGAACCTGGCGCCCGATATGGATATCAATAATAATCCGAACAACCCGGTTATTAACTTCCGTTCGTTTGGCGATAATAAATATAACGTGGCTGAAAAAGGCATAGCCTATATGAAAGGTATGCAAAGCTCAGGTTTGCTAACTACTGCCAAACATTTTCCCGGTCACGGTGATACCAATGTTGATTCGCACCTCGATCTGCCCCTGCTTCCTTTTAGCAGGCATAGGCTGGATTCGCTGGAGGAATACCCTTTCAGGGAGGCTGTAAAAGCCGGCATCAGCGGCGTAATGATAGCTCACATGGATATACCGGCCCTGGATACCACTAAAAACCTGCCTTCAACTTTATCCAGGCGGATCGTTACCGGCGACTTAAAGGATTCTTTGGGATTTAGAGGGCTTGTTGTATCTGATGCGATGGAAATGAAGGCCGTTATAAAATACTTCCCTGATGGCGAGGCTGATGTAAAAGCTTTTTTAGCCGGGAATGATATTATTGAGCTATCAGAAAACTCTGCAAGGGCAATAAAAATGATACGTAAGGCTGTGCGCAAAGGCGAAATAACCATCGACGAATTTAACGCACGCGTTAAAAAAGTGCTGGCTGCCAAGTACTGGGCCGGGCTAAACTATTACCACGAAACTTCAACTGTGCATTTGGTTGAAGACCTGAACCGGCCCGCAGCCAGTGGCCTGGTCCAGCAATTAAGCGATGGCGCTGTAACCGTTTTAAAAGGGGATGCCGCTGCATTGCAACTGGACCCATTTCAAAAAACAGCGATCATAAGTATCGGCGTTACCGGATCGACCGTTTTTCAGCGCGAACTAGCAAAGTGGTATTCCAACGGTACACTTTTCCAGGTTGGGAAAAATGCGCCGGAGCAGGAACTGAAAGCATTACTTGATGCGCTGCAGCCGTATCAGCAAATTTATATTAGCATCAATGATACGCGCCTGCGCCCGGCAAGCAAGCTGGATTACAGCGAAAATGTTAAGTCTTTTATCGGCGAACTGGCCGCACACCACAACACCGTTATCAGCGTTTTTGCAAACGCCTATACCATTGCCGGGCTTCCGGGAATTGAAAAGGCAGGAGCATTATTGGTTTGCTATCAAATGACGGATGAACTGCAGCGTTCGGCTGTTAAAGCGATAACACGGCAAATAAAACCTACCGGGCGGCTGCCGGTAACTATTAACCTGTTTTTCCCTACGGGGTTAAGGAGCGCTTTGTAACCAGGAAATAGTTTATCGTCTTAATCACCTACCGCTACGTTTTTCTTCATGATAACGTTGCCGGTGCGTTTTAAAGCCCCCCACGAGCCAAGTTCGCCTTTCAGCGCTTTACGTAACGATTTAAACAAAACATAATACATCAACTGGCGCCATATAAACCGCTGGGGTATAATGTAAACCAGTTTTTTGTAATCCTCTTTTTCCATCCAGAAGGCAATGATCGCTACGATAAAATCGATCACCACAAAGCCAACGTAGTATGCAATTATTTTTCCCGGCTTGTCGCTGAATAAACCGAAGATCATCATCAAATCAGCCAAAGGAGAAAACAACGGCAATACGATCTGGAATACCAGGATATTCGGCATGCCTATCATCCCAAAAAACTTATATTTTTTATTAAAAAGCGCACTCTTGTTTTTCCAAAAGCTCTGCATCACGCCAAAGCTCCAGCGGAAGCGTTGCTTCAACAGGCCATTGAGTGTTTCGGGCGCTTCGGTATAAGCAATAGCCTCGGCACAGTTTTTTACGACATAGCCCCGCTTTAATATCCGCATGGTCAGGTCGCAATCCTCGGCCAGGGTATCATACGTAAACCCTCCCGCCTTGTAAATTGCCGATTTGCGGAAGGCCCCGATGGCGCCCGGCACCACGGTTATGCTGTTGATGAGATCGAAGGCGCGGCGATCCATATTTTGGGCAGTGATGTATTCGATCGACTGCCAGCGGGTTATCATGTTGGTTTCGTTGCCTACTTTAACGGTGCCGGCTACGGCGCCGATCTCGTTATCCGTAAAATAGGTCATCAAGTGATAAATGGCATCGGTTTTTAATTGCGTATCGGCATCAATGCACACTACAAATTCGCTTTGGGCATGTGAAATGCCAAAGTTCAGTGCCGATGCCTTACCGCCGTTTGGCTTCGTCAATACTTTAACCAATGGATGATGGCCGTAAGCGTTATTCACCAGCTCATACGTTTTGTCTTTTGAGCCGTCGTCTACAAAAATGATCTCGAACGATGGGTATTCAGTTTTAAGCAGGCTTTGTATTGTTTTGATGGCTGTAACTTCTTCATTATAACCCGGTACAATGATACTTACCGGTTTAAGCTGGTCCGGGTCAATGACCGCGCGGTTCATTTTTTTATCTTCAATATATTGCCTTACCGAAAGTATCCCTATCAGCACCACTCTTCCAACAGCCAGGAAAATTGCCGATAAAAATAGGTAAAGCAAAAACCAGTTGCTATAAAAATAACCCTCGATCAGCAAATTATATAATGAACCAAGCACCCCCGAATTGGCGTCGTCTTTTATCGGCGGCATCAGGTCGGCTTTGGTTTTTCCTAAAACCGCGGCTATGGTGGTAAACTGGTATCCGTGGCTTTTAAAAAAATGGATTATTTCCGGCAATGCCTTAACGGTTTCTTCGCGCGTATCGCCGCCTGCGTCATGCAGCAACAGCATAGAGCCATTATCTTTTTGCCGTATGGTACGGGCGATAATACTGTCGGCAGTTACACCAGGCTGCCAATCCCAGGGGTCGATAGATTCGCCGATATTGATATAGCTTTGATTGCGGCTTTCGGCTACCGGAATAACCTCGGCCAGTGTACGCGGCTCAGCATCCGCATTAAAAGGTGGCCTGAACAGGATGGTGCTCCGCCCGGTAACCGATTCGATGAGCTTGCGGGTTGCATTTAGCTCGAGGTTAACCCGCTGAATACTGACAGTAGAAATGTCGGGGTGAAAGAAGGTATGGTTGCCGATCTCGTATCCTTCATCAAATTCTCTTTTTAATATCGGGATGTTTTTTTCGGCCATTGACCCGACCACAAAAAACGCCGCCGGAACATGTTCTTTTTTTAATATGTCCAGTATACGCGGCGTGTAATCCGGGTCGGGGCCGTCGTCAAACGTTAATACGATTTTACCGGGTGCATACCCGTATTTCCTGATCACGTATTTGGTGGGCAGCTTAATGTATACCTGGTTGGTTATAACAAAGTTTGTTGAATCCATCCGGACGCTGATTTTGCCGGGGTCGGGGCTGGTTATCAGGTCCAATACCTCGCCATCACCATCGTAATAAATTTTATTATCCAGGCCAACCGAGGTTAGCCGTTTAACATCGACGCCTGTTTTTCGTAAGGAATCGATAGCCAGGTTTTTTTGAAAAAATGTCCATAAACGCGGGTCTTCCGACCCCAGGCGCCACAGCGCAACGCCGCCGGTTGCCCAATCATCCGCCATGCGGATTACATTAAAGTTAGTAGCAGCATCGGTGAAATACACGGTGTGATCAAGACTGTCGTCGTCCAGGTAAGTATAGTGCAGGTTGGCTGATAATGGGTCGAAAGTAATTTTACTCCCTTTTTCCTGGGCCATACTTATGGCCTGCTGGTAGCCCATCGGTTTTCCAACGCTGCTTTCGGGCCAGTCATATGCCCCGCCGGCCACGGTCAGTATCACTTTTTCGCTTGGTATCCGGGTGCAGATATTATCCAATATTTGTTCAACCCAATGCTGATTTGAAAGATCGCCGGCATTGCTGTTTTCATTGTGCTGGTCGAGCGCCATTACAAACAAAAAGTCGTTTATATGCTGGAGCCGTTCAAGCTGATACTTTTCATCGTCGGGGATCACGTTTTGCGTCACCAAAAGCCCCAGGGGGTGCAGCACAGCAAACAGTTCATTTTCAAATGCGATATAATTCTTGCTGTTAATATCTTTGATATTGTCAAAATCAAGGTTAACCCCATTGAATTTAAAACGCGTTAACTGAACGGCAATGTTATTGATAAACTGCGACCGAAGCTGTTTGTTGCCAATGATGCGCTCAACATCCTTCGTATCATAAGCGCCGCTGCTTTTATCATTATTAACGTAGTTTGAAAGCGAAATCAGAACTGGTTTCTTGTATTTTTTATTAAGATTGATCAGGCCGGTATCAACGTTTGCAACTAAGGTGTCATGCCCGGGGAATATGAAAAGCCCCTCACTTACGATCATATCTAATTTTGCGATATGGGCAGCCAGCGAGCTGTATGCCTGCGGCTCCCACGCCCGGTAAAAACCGGCATTGATACGGTCTTTATTGTTGGGGTGCTTAAGCTGGTGTAAATGGCGTGATCGGGCAAGTTTTTGTATTTCGGCAATATCAATCTTAAAATCCTTAAACTTTTTTGACCTTTTTAACTGGTCAAGCTCCTCTTTGGTCAGTTTTTTAGGGGCGGGGTTTAGGTTTGGTAAAGAGGGATATTGTTTTGAATTTACAATAATAACAGCGGCCACGATACTGCACACCAGTACCACCAACAGGGCGCGGCTAAGCCATTTAAAACGGATCCATCTGCCTGGTGTATCTGTTTGAAAAACCTGTTTATCAGCCATTAAATGCTATTATAAAAATTGAATTGTAATAAAGGTTTATTGAGGTTATATCGTTTATTGTTTATTTGGTTTGCCTGCGTCAATGGCCGAAAAATCCACCCCGCATTTGCAATTGGTTCCGCAGCTCTTTTTTGCCGACAAACTGTTATAAACAAGCCGGCACACATAAAAAACAGCGGCCGCAAAAAGTATGGCGATAATAATCGTTTGAATACTCATGGTACAAAATTAATACTATTTAGTTATATATCAGACAAGTGAAATAGTATTTGGTTTAAGTGAGAGTAAAAGCTAAGAGGCGAAGAGAAATTTTATTGGGTCAGGTTCTGTAGTTGTTCTTTTAAAATTGGCAAATCAAGTTTAATAGTAGAATAAATTGTAATTGCCGAGATCCCGAAATACTCATGGATGAGCTTATTCCGCATTTCTTTCATCAATCTCCATTGCACTTTCGGATTCGTGTTCTTAACGCTTTCGGAAATTTTTGATGAGGCCTCTCCAATAATTTCGAACCTCCTGATAACAGCATCCTGAAGCATCAGATCATTTAGAAATTCAAATTCAGTTTTATTTTCGGTATAGGTGAGAATGCTTTCCAAAGACTCAAGAATGTCCTGTAAATAGACCTTATCAGACCGGCTCATAAAATAGTTATCGCAGATAGCAGAACCTCTTTCTTAATGGAAGGCTTTAAAGCACTATATTCTACTATATCTACTTTGCGTTTAATTATCTCGGAAATCTCTTCTTCCAACATGAGCATTTTAAATATCGTAAAATCTTTTTCAGGCTCAATTAATAAATCCACATCGCTGTCTGCAAAGGTGGCTCCTTTAGCAAAGGAACCAAAGATGGCGGCACGTTTAATAAAATGCCGTTTCAATACAGGTAAAATGAGCTGCTGATATCGTTCAAGTTCTCCCATATTCAATTATAAAGAAAATTAATCATTAAACAAAGTCATTAGCTACTTCTAAATCTCTACCAAAGCGAAATCAGGCAACACTTCCCCGCAAATTTAAAACAGCCTGGTCCAAAAAGTTCGGGATCATCGTATTTTGTGTAAGGGCTATTTTGTCCGGGTCGTCCAGTTGCAGCAGCATGCTATTGTATTTTTTAATGCCGTGTTCTTCAATTATCTGCTGTTTTTCTTCGTCCTGCAATAAAAATATTTTCATTCCTTCGGGATCGGCTTCAGGATGAAACTGGGTGCCGATAGCATATTCGCTGAACCGGATAGCCATCATAGCCCGGGGCAGGTCGACATGGGTACGTTCTTTTTCGATAGCCAACAGTTGCATCCCCAGTTCGGCAAAGCGGTTTTCATCCGCATTCACCACCTGCCAGTACCGCGAATCAACAGCATAAAATGGATCGGCCAGCCCTTCGAATGCAGGTTCGCTTAACCCGGCCGGGGTTTGATATATGGGCAATACCCCCAATGATTCCGAGGTGCGCAAATTAACATCACCTAACTTATATTTCCGGCACATTAACTGGAACGAGTGGCACACATAAAATATGTGTTTTTTTTGAGGGTCGTTCGAAAGATTGTGGTCTTCCAGCTTATCGGTCAGGTTAAAATAGTTGTTTTCCCACTCGCTGCCTTCGCTGTCGATCGGGCTTCCGGGGCCACCGCTGACAATATAAATATCAAAGCCGGTACCCGGAACTTCGGCTTTTCCCCGCACGTCAAATTCTTCGACGGTTAAATTTAAATTGTTTTTTACCCGGTAACGCTGCAATATTTCCCTAAAACCGCGCATGCCTTCGTTTGCAGTGCCATCGTATAGGTCGAGTAAGGCTACTTTTATGGGGTGTTTATCGGCTTGTATCATTTCGTCCCTTCCTTTTGAGCATTTGCAATGTAAATAAAGTGCGTGAAAAAATCAGAAATTGCCAGCTGTAAATCAAAGTTACATTTACATTTCTTATTACTTGCGGGGTGATAAAAACAAATTTATACTTTTATGCAATGCATCATCCTGAAAATAACCCCTGGCAAATTACTGCCGAAAAAAATGTTTATGATAACCCCTGGATCAATATTACGGAATACCAGGTGATCAATCCATCGGGGAATCCGGGGATATATGGGAAGGTGCACTATAAAAATTTTGCCATAGGTGTTTTTCCGCTGGATGAGGATTTAAATACTTACCTGGTTGGCCAGTATAGGTTTGTTTTGGGCCAGTATAGCTGGGAGATGCCCGAAGGCGGCGGCCCGCTGGACACCGATCCGCTTGACTCGGCCAAGCGGGAACTGCTTGAAGAAACCGGCCTTAAAGCCGGCAAATGGACCGAAATACAGCGACTGCACCTTTCCAATTCAGTAAGTGATGAGCTAAGTATTATTTACCTGGCCCGGGATTTTGAGCAATTCGAATCGGACCCCGAAGATACCGAGCAGCTCATCGTTCACAAATTGCCTTTTGAACAAGTTTACCAAATGGTTTGTAATGGCGAAATAACTGATGCTATGACCGTTGCGGCTGTTTATAAGGTAAGGCTTATGTTGGCCGAAGGTGGTTTATAACAATCGCAAATCCCAAAAAAAACCTAAATTTGGGCTTTTATGAGGAAGTTTTTAGGATATATTTTATCGCCTTTCGCACTCTTTGCCTTCTTTTTGGTGCTGGTTATTTTCCAGCCGCTGCAATGGATTAGCTATAAGTTTTTTGGCTATTCAGCCCATAAAAAAGTGGTGGATGTTTTAAACTTATGCCTGCTCCGTACCTTTTACATACTTGGTAACCGGGTAATATTTGTCAACGATCAAAACCTGCCTGTCGGCCGCCCCATTATTTTTATAGCCAATCATCAAAGTCTGTGCGATATACCGCCGCTTATTTATTACCTGCGGAAATATCATGCGAAATTTATTTCTAAAATTGAATTAACCAAAGGCATTCCATCTATATCTTTTAATTTAAAATATGGCGGCGGCGCCAATATCGACCGTAATGATGCCCGCCAATCCATAACCGAAATAGTTAAGCTGGCCAACCGGATGAAGGAAAACAAATGGTCGGCGGTGATATTTCCTGAGGGAACGCGGTCAAAAAACGGTAAAGTAAAACCCTTCCAGGCGGCCGGCGTGGCCACTATCTTAAAAAAATGCCCTGAAGCGCTGCTGGTCCCCATTGCTATCGACAACTCGTGGCGAATGATCAAGTACGGCTATTTCCCGATGATGACCTTTTTACGCATGACCTGGGATGTGCTGGAACCAATAGAACCAAATAGCCGGCCCGCCGAGGAATTGGTGAAAGAAGCTGAAGAACGGATAAAGCAAAAGCTGGGGCAGGTTTGAGTTTGGAGTCTTAAGTCAAAACTTCATTTTTGCGATGTTTTCATTCTTCGTCTTACAAGGACTCCTGACTTAAGACTCCAGGCTCAGTACTTAAATATTCTTCCCGTCAATGATCTTAAAAAATTCTTCGCGGTAGGTGTCGCCTACGGGGATAATTTTATCGCCGATACAGATACGGCTGCGCTCGATGCTGTCGATCTTGTTGATAGATACGATGTAAGATTTATGCACCCGGATAAAATGTTTTTCGGGCAGGGCATCTTCCATTTTCTTCATATTTTGAAGCGTGATGATCCGTTCTGTCGGGGTAAAAATGGAAATATAATCCTTTAGCCCTTCGATGAACAGGATATCGTTCAGGTACACCTTCTGTATCTTATGCTCGGTTTTAACAAAAATAAAATCGCTTAAAAAATCCTGCTGTTGCTGTTGAATTGAAGCGGTTTGTACAGGTGCTGCTGATACCGGCGCTGCATGCGGCTGCAAAACCGCTTGTGCTTTCTGGACCGATTTATAAAAGCGGTCGAAGGCAATGGGTTTAAGCAGGTAATCTATCACATCAAGTTCATATCCTTCAAGTGCATATTGGGGATAGGCCGTGGTTAAAATAACCTTTGCCTTGCCGTTGGCAATTTTTAGAAATTGAATGCCGGTTAGTTCGGGCATCTGCACATCCAGAAAAACCAGGTCGACGTTACCTTCCTGAACAAGCGTTAATGCTTCGATCGGGTTGGTCGTCGACTTCACCAACTGCAGGAAAGGAATCTTTGATATATAGTCTTCCAATATATGCAGGGCCAGTGGCTCGTCATCAACTATAAGGCATCTGATCATGCTATAAAATTAGTGATAATTCAACGGTATAGGTGTCAACTTCATCGCGTATGTCCAAATTATATTTTCCGGGGTAAAGCAGGTCAAGCCGCCGTTTTACGTTGTTCAGGCCTATTCCTCCGCTGTCATCCCGGTTATTGCTGTGTTTTTTATTCTGAATATAAAAATGCAGATGCGTATCGTCAACATCGATCGTTAAACGAATTGGCGACGCCGGCATATTTGCTACCCCATGTTTAAAACCGTTCTCGATAAACGCGATCAGCATAAGCGGCACTATTTGCTGATGCTCCACCTTCCCGGTAATTTTAAAATCAATAAATGCCTTATTGCCAAACCGAATCTTTTGCAGATCGATATAGTTTTGCAAGTATTGTAACTCCTTGACGAGGTCAACCTTATTATCGTTACACTCATACAGCATATAGCGCATAATTTCTGATAGTTTCAGGATAGCCTCGGGCGTAGTTTCGGAACGCTGATAGGCAAGCGAATAAATGCTGTTGAGCGAATTAAATAAAAAATGCGGGTTTATCTGCGATTTCAAAAAAGCAAGTTCGGCGGTAAGGCGTTGATTTTCGAGGTCGCGCTGAATGCGCTCATTTAAAAACCAGTCGACCGTAAATTTTAGCACCGAGCTCAGGAATAAAAAGGTAAGGCTGTTGTAAACCGTACTCATAAAGTACGTCCCGAAACCAATAGTATGGCCCTTTACACGCGAAAGCACGTATGGTTTAAAAACGATCGCCACTCCATATTTGCCAAAACCGTATACGATAATGGCGACAACTATTGATAGCGCAAATAAGCCGTATCGCTTTTTATCCAGGAACCGGGGGATCATTACCAGGTAATTGAGGTAAAACAGGCTGATGTTAATGGCGCCGTATACCACAATGATCACCAGCAGGTCGTTGATGGTTAACCTTGTGTTGTTACGCGCGACCACAAAACAAAAAAGGAGGATAAAAACCCAGAAAAAGATATGCCAGAATATTTGCCAGCGTTGTTTCATCGCACCTAAATTACTGTTAAGATGGAGTTTATGGCTATATTTTATATATAGCAGTGTGTATTATCGATGAACTGGCATTTATATCCGACGAACGGGCGGCATGGCATAAATCGGGAGTTCATCTATAAATCCCGTGTGTTGGTCTAAATCTTTTTAACAGGCTGATTATTTGGCTTTTCTTTGTTCTATCAAATCACACACAATGAAAAGGCTCGCAAATTCAAATCCGTTTATCCTGTTGCTTCTCCCGGTTATGTTTGCCCTTATAATGGGTGTTACTTACCAGGTGCAGCAAAAAAGAGAAGCTATCGCAGATTCATCTGTTCATGCAACTTCTCTTTTCTATAAAGGCGTAACGCTTGTAAAAACCGTTTGCGCTATAGCGAAGGAAAAAGTATGGTGATCAGCACCCAGGGGCTGACGTTTAACTTTGGCAATCAAACGGTTGTTAAATCGTTATCGTTACAAGTACCCGAGGGTAGCATTTATGGTTTCCTGGGGCCAAACGGCGCAGGCAAAACCACCACTATAAAATTACTGTTGAACCTGCTGCAAACGCAGGAGGGAAGCATTCATGTTTTTGAACAGGAACTTAAACAGCACCGCATACAAATTCTTTCACAAATCGGTTCGCTGATCGAGCAGCCGGCCATTTATCTGCACCTTACGGGAAAAGAGAACCTGCTGAACCGGGCATTGCTGCTGCAAATACCCGAACAGCGGGTTGACGAAATGCTCGACCTTGTGCATTTGACGGATGCCGCACATAAAAAGGCCGGCCAATATTCGCTGGGTATGAAACAGCGGCTGGGCATAGCGCTGGCCCTGCTCCCCGATCCTAAACTCCTTATTCTTGATGAGCCGACAAACGGCCTCGACCCTAACGGCATCATTGAAGTGCGCGAACTGCTCATCAGGCTCGTAACCAAACATAACAAAACAGTTTTTATATCCAGCCACCTGCTGGCCGAAGTTGAGCGGATGGCTACCCATGTTGGCATTATTCATCACGGCGAAATGCTGTTCCAGGGAAGTATCAAAGAACTGGAAGCTTTAAGCAAACCGCAGGTACAAATTGAAGCGGAAAATCCGGTTGACGCAGCCAATTTTTTAACCCGCAATAATTTTACGGTGACCGAAGTTAGTGAGCATCATTTGTTTGTACCTTTTATCTCGAAACGGGAGATGGCAGAGATAAATGCCTTATTAAATAAAAACGGGCACCTGGTATATAGCATCAACAAGCAGCAAAAGGACCTGGAAAAATTGTTTTTAGACATTACCCAAAACGCCTGAGCCATGAAGGGATTTATACTGTCGTTCCGGTCCGAATTTTATAAAACCCGTAAAACTATGGGTTTTTGGAGCGCCGTTATATTGCCGCTGGCGCTTTGCCTGCTGCTTTTTGTTGGGTTTTATAATAAAAGCGACAAGCTGCTGCACGAACCTGGCATGATGCTTTGGCTGCAATTTTCCGGTACTATTTTGGGCATTATGGGTTCACTGATATTGCCTATGCTTATTGTGTTTATCGCCTATTCGGTAAACAGCATTGAGCATAAGGCCGAAACCTGGAAAACTTTGTTCAGCCTGCCTATTTCAAAGCTGTCGGTATATTCTGCCAAATATCTTTATGCATTTTTTTTGGTGGCTATTTGCCTTACACTGTTTGTGATATTCACCCTTGCATTTGGCAATTTACTGGGAATTGTGAAACCTGAGCTGAAATTTAGTGAATACAACATAGGCGGCCTTTTGATGCGGCTATATTTCAAGCTTTTTCTGTCGTCGCTTGGTATATTGTCCATACAGTTTTTATTAAGTCTGTTGATGCGCGATTTTTTAAAGCCGATGGGCATTGGGTTTGTAAGCACCATTACCGGGGTTATTTTGGCTACCAAGGGTTGGGAATATGCTTACCTGTTCCCCTACTCGCATCCTATGCTAACTATCATGACGGTGGGAAAAGGAATGCATAACACACCCGGCCCGGGTGCAGCACCGCCGATAAGCGTTGATATATTTACAAAAGAAATATTTGTCAGCCTGGCGATTGCTGTATTGGTTTTTATTGCCGGGTATTTTATTGTGCTGAAGAAAAGCGTGAAGTAGAAAGGAAGTAAAGCCCGAAGAAAGGCAGATTCAACTTCCCCAATTGACATTCTGATTTCCGTATTTAACTAATCTCTAACCTCTAATCGCTAACCACTACCTCCCATACATAACACAACCATACGTATTATTACCCGTTTTGCGGGCCCATTTTGGGAAAAGGCGTATGAGTAATGTCCAGGGGAATTTAGCCAAAGGCAACTTGCGGCCGAGGCGGTCGGCTTCATCCAGAATGTGAATGTTTTCAGCTACTTTCCAGCCGTCTTTGCTAAAAAACATGATAGGATTGTCAACATCAAAAATAATAGGCGTTTTTTCTAATAGTTTCTCCCATTTTCTTGAGCGGCCAAGCCGGCGGAATTTTCCCTGGCTATAATCATGGATCCAGTATTTAAATGAAGGGACTTCAAAAATATCTTTGGAAAGCTGCGATGCCTTTTCATTACTAAGATAACTGATCAATCCTTCGGTAATTACCAAAGCTTGCTTAGTATTGTCGCCCAATTCTAATAAAAACGCTGTTCTTTTGATCTCATTGGAAAGGTCAAAAGCAATCCGGCTAAGGTTACAAACAGGTTTTTCGTCAGCCAGTTTGGTGTTTTTATAATCGATGATATTGGGAAAGTCGACCTCTATCCAATTGAGATCAGCTGGCAATCTCAGCCGGTAGGGGCGCGTATCCAAGCCTGCTCCAAGGTTAATGATGGTATCTACCCCGCGTTCCACTGCATGTTCAGCAAGTTGGTCGATGGAGGTTGTGCGAATCACCATGGAGAAGGCCATCCGTTCCGTGCCCGGGGTGTTTGCGACCATTTCAGCCCCCTGCGCACCCGCAAGCTTTTTGGCCAGCACATCATGAAAAACAGCATCGGGCCGGTCAGTTTCCTGAGCTCGGAATCCTGCTATCCAAAAAGCGGTATCAGCTATATTCTCGAACTGCATAGGTTTTATTAGCTAATCCTACAAAATTCAAAATAATTTTGGAATTACAACCGCTACCTCACCGGTTTTGGAAACACTGGCAAACTTTCATGCCCCTCTGCATCAACCGATTGAACCGCGAAAAGGTAGTTGTCTTTTGAGTACGCCAGGGTGGCTGTTGGTTCGGTTACATAAAATTTCTTTTCCCAAACCGGGCTGCTGGTTTCACGCATCAGCACATAATAACCGGCCGGCTTTTTACCTGTTTTGGGCGCATCCCATTTTAACTGCGTTTTGTTTGTTAATCCGCTGGTAATGATCCCAACATTTTGCGGTTCGGCAGGGGCCATGGCCAGGTTTGCCAGCACAGACAGATTCATGCGCGCCACCTTTTGTACGTAGTTAAAGTCAACAAAGTCGGGCAGATCACCATAATCCACACCGTTTTCGGTGCGCACGTTTTGATGCTGGCGGGTAAAATCCTCATTCATTTCGGTAAACCTTACTGCGGTGAAGCCCTGCTGTAAAAATGGTACGTGGTCGCCGCCCCGCAGATACCGGTCGCGGCGGTAAACCAGTTTTACATCCAGTTGGTCAACGTAGCGTTCGCCGGTTTCTTTAATATACCGGGCCAACTCGCGAGAGGGGCTGTCATTCTCGCCGCCAAGCGAAATTAAACCGGCTATCATGCGTTCGTTGCCGGCAGCAATAGAAGGCACACCTTCGCTGAAAACCCGCACACTGCGGTTATCTTTCAAATCGTTTTCCATACCGTGGGTGTTGCCTACGATATCGTTGTTCAGCATGGCATCAATATCCCAGTTTTCGGCCTTCGCGCGTTTGGCGACATTGGTTGAACCATATAAACCCTGTTCTTCACCCACAACCGACATAAAAATTATCGTTGCCGGGAATGATCTTTTTGACATTACCCGTGCCAACTCCATTGATACGGCTGTGCCCGAGGCATCGTCATTGGCGCCGGGTTCAACCCCGTTGGGATCCATCACGTCAGTGATCCGTGAATCATAATGGCCTGACACAATATATATACGGGTATCGTTTGGGTCGGTCCCTTTCAAGACCGCCAATACGTTTTTTAAATGGACGGGCTTATCTATCCGGTTCCCTTTTGGTTGTGTAAATGTATCAAACTGCACTTTCATGCGGCCGCCCGATGAGGCCGCGTATTTTTCCATCTCGGCCTTTATCCAGTTACGCGCCGCGCCGCTGCCTTCGGTTTTGCTGGTGGTATCGCTCAGTGTATGCCGCGACTTAAAGGTTACCAGCTTCCGGATGGTAGCTTCAATGTTTTTGGCGGAAACCTCGTCAATCATTTGTTTAATGGCGGCATCTTGTTTGATGATCGTTTGGGCGTTACTTTGTAAAATGAAAAGTACCGGGATAAAAAAAATTAAATATTTCATATTGGAATTTAATGGTATAGACGCAATTGCGTCTATACGGTATGTTAATCAATATTTTCTTCTTCCTGCATCACATTGCCCACCTGCTTAAAATTACTCTTTACAAAATGGCACCAGTCGCATTCCTTCTTGCCGCAGCCTGTGTTGAAGTCGTGCGCCATAATCCGGCTGTATACTGTTTTTATCTGCCCGGTAACCTCTTCGGTATCTGCCGGCGTGATGGTGATCCTCTCTTTATGATACTCGCCATCGCTAACGGGTTCAACAAATTCAAATATAGTGTTTATCACCTCCCAGTCAAGGCTGTGGTCGTGGTGGATCAAAATTTTATAAAAAACGGCCTGCCGCCAGTAATCGCCGCCGTTAGGCTGATCGTTGTTTGGCCCCGCCAGCTTGTCTTTGGCATATTTTAATTTGCCAGTCTTATAATCTACCACGGTTACCAGTTTGCCATCAAACTCCACTTTATCGAGGCTGCCTTTTATCGGCACACCTTCAACCTCAACATTTTTAATGGTCTTTTCGGTAACCGCAAATTTGTTCCAAACGCCGATATTCTGATTGTAGTAGGCGGGCAATATTTTTTCGCCATAATCCAGCCGCAGTTTAAAATCCTCTTTGGTGAATGAATCGCGGTTGCGGTACATGTACCAGCGAAATTCCTTCATAAAATCATCCGTCAGCGGGAATTCGTCGCCATTGGCTTTCATCATCCTGAACGTTTTATTCAAAGCCCAGTGCACGGCCTGCCCAAACGTGGCCGACGGGCTTTTGCCCGAAGGAACCCGTATAAGGCACTGAAAGTAAAACCTGAGCGGGCAATCAAGGAAGTTATTTAAATGCGTTACCGAAAGCGTATAATTTTGCAGCAACTGATCGATATAGTTTTTATCCAGCAGTTCCACTTTGGGCTGGTCGGCTTCGCTAAACTGTATGGATAAGAATTCTATCATCGCATCCTCGCTCACTTTGGGATATTTAACCTGTAGGTGTGTGTCAGCTAAAATTTCACCAACGAATTGGGATGCCTCCTGGTCCTTGCCATTTTTATCTCTGCTGGCATACGAGATATTCAGACATTGTTTTGCACGGGTAATTGCTACGTAGAACAAACGGCGAGCTTCTTCCTTTTGCGCGATATCGTCATCCGGCGCCTGGGTCAGCGTATCCGGGTAACTGAAGCCGTAGTTGCGCCCCTTACCGTCCCATATCTTTTTGCTGCAGCCGATCAGGAACACATGCTCAAACTCAAGGCCCTTCGACCCGTGTGCTGTTAAAAAATTGACCCCGTTTTCCGAATAGATAACCTGGTTCAGGTCAAGCCTGATCTTGTTATCCTGCATCAGTTTGATGGTAGCGACCAGTTCAGCCAGTTTGATGCCTGGGTTTTTGCGGCTTTCATCCTTCAGAAAGTCAAAGAAATTAGTCAGTATCTGCATATACCAGCCTTTGTCGGGCTGCTGCATAACGTATTTGAGGATGCCCATTTTAGCGATAACCTGCTGAAAAAGCTGCTGCAGCGTGTTGCTGGCCGAAAACTTTAGCAGGTAATCAATATCGCTGACGAGGAATTTCATTTCCTGGTTTGGCGTTTGGTCAAACAGGCCCTGTTGCGCCGGAACCCGCATCTGGCTGATATATCTGCGCAATGACGTTTTAGGCTCGTTGTTATTTGAAGTGGCATAATTCTCTTTCGCTACCGCGACACTTGCTTTGGCAATTTCAATTGGCGGTATATCGAAAAAGTCGTAATGCATGATCTCGAACAGCAGCTCATCCCCGCTATAGGGCGAGTCCATTTCCATGGTGAGATAACGCAGAATGTTGATGATCTTCTCGCCGAAAGGCAAGGTGAAAATATCGATCTTCCGCTTGGAGTTTACCGCTACGTGCTGGCTATCGAGGTACTGCACCAATTCGTCTACCTGGCTATGGTTGCGATAGATCACGGCTATTTCGCCGGGTTCGGCGCCCTTTTCGAGCAATTGTTTTATTTGCCCGGCCACGTGCACCAGTTCCTTTTCGGGATTTTCATATTCGCTTATCACCGGCTCGACGACCAGGTCGTTAAAACGCGGATGGGCGGCCTCCAGGTTTTTATCCAGCGCCAGCTGCGTCGTTAGCCGCTCGCGGTTATTGCTGATGAGCGCCTTTGAAATGTCGAGGATATGCTGGTTTGAGCGGTAATTGTGTTTTAATACCACGGTATGCAGCGTATTGACATAATCGCTTGCAAAGTCGAGAATGTTCTTCATGTTCGCGCCCTGGAACTTGAAGATCGACTGGTCGTCGTCGCCTACTACGAAGACATTGGGGGTTTCCCAGTAGTTTATGATGAATTTTAACAGCTCGTTTTGCGAACCACTGGTATCCTGGAACTCGTCGACCAATATATACTGGTAACGTTCCTGGTACCGGCGCAGCAGGTCTTCGTTTTCTTTGAAAGCCTTCAGCACCCACTGGATCATATCGTCATAATCATACCGCCCGCGGTGTTTCATTTTGGCGTCAAAGCGGTGATACTCGGATACTGCTGCCAGCAGCTTTTTCATCATCGCGTTGGCCTCATCGATATCCTTTTGCTTAGGGTCGCCAATTTTGATGCCTTTTGCAGGATTAGCGCGCTTATAAATAAAGGCATCGCGCAGGGGCAGGTCGGCCAGGTAATTTTTTACGGCCTCTTCAATAGTAGCGACATCCCAGTTTTCCCGTTTCATATCCGAAAACAGGGTTTTTAGCCGGGGCGCATCATAATATTTATCTCCTGTGAAACGCTTGAGCAAATGGTCGTTTGGGAATTCGTCAACCAACTCCTGAAAAAGCATAGCGGATTCCAGGTCTGACAGGGCGTCCAGGTTCAGTTTGCCGAAATAGTCCAGGTTTTCCTGGATGATCTCGTTGCAAAAGGCATGAAAAGTATAAATATTCACGCGGTAAGCATCGGGCCCTATAAATTCAAAAAGACGCTTGCGCATGGCTACCGCGCCCGCATCGGTATAGGTGAGGCATAAAATTTCGTGGGCATTGGCATCTGTTTCGGTGAGTATTTTCCCGATACGGGCCGCGAGTATTTGTGTTTTGCCGGTCCCCGGCCCTGCGATCACCAACACCGGGCCATCCATCTTGTTAACTGCGGCGAGTTGCTCGGGGTTTAACTGCGCAAGGGCCTGCCGGAATTTTTCGTTGTATTTGTTGGGGGTTGGGTGCATGATATTGGTAAATTTAGCAACAATTTTCGCCATTGTTGGAGACAACTCCAACAATGGCGAAAATTGATTTGATATGGAATGGCAATTACCGTTTCGAATATTATTAGATCTTCTCGATCAAACAAACAGCATAGGCTACCACACCTTCCTGGCGACCGATAAAGCCCAGCTTTTCGTTGGTTGTGGCTTTTATGGATATATCTTCTTCGCTTATACCGGCTGCATGGGCGATGTTTGTTTTCATGGCCGGGATGTGCGGGTTTATTTTTGGTTCTTCGAGACAAACCATGGCATCGATATTGCCGATCTGCCAGCCTTTTTCGCCGAGGAGCGCCATGACATGTTTCAGCAACAAGAGGCTGCTGATGCCTTTCCATTTATCATCCTTATTTGAAAAGTGGTAGCCGATATCGCGCAGGTTGGCCGCACCTAATAGCGCGTCGCAGATAGCGTGTAACAGCACATCGGCATCTGAATGGCCGAAGGCGCCTGAATAATGATCCAGGTCGACACCGCCTAATACAAACGGGTGTCCCTCCTTTAGCTGGTGCACATCAAAGCCAAAACCCACCCTCATCTTTCCCATTATTTTTTCTTTGCCTTTTTGGCCGTCTCAAAATTGGCGCTTAGCGTAAAACGCAGCGTATTGGCCAGCGGGCTGTTTTGCTGGCTTGCAGCGAGGTATGAAAAATCGAACAATAAATCTTTGTATTTGTAACCGACACCGAAGGTAAGGTAATGCGCACCGCCTTTATTGGCGTTTTGGTAAAAGTACCCGGTTCTTAACGCGAACATGTGACTGTACCAGTACTCAATGCCCGGCGAAACGGTGATCTCCTGGATCTCTTCATGAAAGCCGCCCGGGGCATCTGTAAATGAGCCGAAAATGCCGGCCGGAACGGATACATTATCATCCTGCCCTTTTATGATATTTCCGTTTGCATCCCTGATCGGTGGGGTTGGCACCAGTAATTTGTTTAAATCCAATGTAAACGTTAGCTGGTTAAAATCATCCAGGTTCCAGGTATTGGCGGCGCCTATTTTTAAATTGGCAGGTAAAAAATATTGCGGGCCGCTATCACTGTAACTGATCTTCGACCCGATGTTTGAAATGTTAACGCCGAAAGAAAAGATCGCATCCTTGCCGAACTGCTGCGTCGGTTTGGTATAAAATAAGGAAACACCTGCCGCTACTGAATTCCCGGCCTTTGCCTGCTGGCCCGAGCCTGTGGCAAAAAAAGCGTTAGATAAATTGGAATGCACAAGCCCCATGGTTAAGCCAAGTGAAAAGTCCTCGCCAAACTTGCGGGCAAACGAACCGTTTAATGAAAACTCATTTGGGCTATATGTGCCCTGGTTATTCTGGCTGGCATCGGTTAACTGGATGGTGCCGTAATTAAAGTAACGCAAGGACAAGCCTATGGAATTACGGTCGCTTAGCTTATGGGCATAACTTAGGTACGATAAACTTATATCGGGCACCAATTGCCGCAGCCAGGGGCTGTATGAAATAGATATATCGTTGTTGTTTTCGAGAAAAGCCAGCTTGGCCGGGTTCCAGAAATTTGCATTTACATCCGGGGCAATCGCTACGCCGGCATCGCCCAATCCACCCGAGCGTGAGTCGGGTGTTATATTTAAAAAGGGCACCGCTGTAGGTATGGCCGATAAATTAGTTCCGTTCGTATTTGTGCCCGTGGATTGCGAAAACGCAGTAACGGGCAATAAGAGTACACACAGGAAAATAGCGGTTTTATGAAAACTAAACTTCATTGGCGCAATATACTTTTTATATTTTTGAAATAGTAAAATAGCCCTGGCAGTAATACGTTTGGGTACTCAAATAAGTTTTTACTCAAAAAAGTTAACTTTGTTGAAACTACATTTTAAATTTTACGTTTAAATCGTAATTGGATATAGTTCCGCCATTTCAATCATGTGGAATTAAATTAGAATTTTATACAAAATGTATTAAATTTACCCATCTTAAAATAATAGTAAAAAAATATGAAAGTACTTTTTACGAAGACTGCTTTGGTGCTGTTGGGATTAGGGACCTTGATTTGCAGCTGCAGTAAACGACCAACGTCTGCCAAAACAGGCATAGTTTATAACGATAAAACCAATGGCGGTTACGAACGGTTCCGTAATATACACCCGGCCCCCGGGCCCGGCCTTATTGCGATTGAGGGCGGTACCTTTGTTATGGGCGGCAGCGCTGACCAGGACGTTACGTTCGATTACAACAACGTACGCCGCAGGGTAACTGTGCCGTCGTTTTATATGGACGAAACAGAAGTTGCCAACCAGGACTGGCTGGATTACCTGCACTGGATAGCCGTTACCTATCCGCAAGACCGCGAGCTTTATTACAACGCATTGCCTGATACGCTGGTATGGCGCAAACCTTTGTCGTATAACGAGCCTTATGTGGATAACTATTTAAGGCACCCGGCCTTCCAGGATTACCCGGTTGTTGGTGTGACATGGGACCAGGCGCAGGATTACTGCCAGTGGCGGACAGACCGTACCAACGAAAATATTTTAAGATTGAGCGGTCGCATGGTTGCGTGGAAAGACTTAGCGGGTGGAGGTAAAGGCAAAAACGCCCAGGCTCCTGCCGCAGGTGCTGGTAAGGCGCCGTTTAACACGGATATTTACCTGAACGGACAATTAACCGGCCCGGGTTACGATGGTAAAAAGATGATGCCTAACTTAAGCCCCAACGCCCAGGCTTCTGCCGGTGCAAACGGCAAAGCCGGGAAACCCGTTCGTACGGTGCGTATTGAGGATGGTATCTTAAAGCAAGCTTACCGCCTGCCTTCGGAGGCTGAATGGGAATATGCAGCTTTAGCCCTAATAGGCAATACACAATTTGAAAATATTAATGATGGCAAGATATATCCATGGAATGGCATGGGCGTGCGTTCTGCAAAGAGAGCGACCCGCGGCCTGATCATGGCTAACTTTAAACGTGGCGCAGGTGATAATATGGGTGTTGGCGGCTATTTGAACGATAAGGCTGACATTACTGCACCTGTAAGGTCGAACCCGCCGAATGATTTTGGTTTATACAATATGGCGGGTAACGTAAACGAGTGGGTTGAAGATACTTATCGCCAAACCTCATTTGAAGAGTTTGATGATTTCAACCCGTTCCGCGGAAACGAATACACCAACAAGCGTATGGCCGATGCTACAAAAGGATTGTATGCCAAAGATAAGTATGGCAAACCCATTAAAGACCCTGCAAAAGCAAACAAAAAATTAAAGTATAGCGAATTGGTTGCTTTACAGCAGGGCCAGGCAGCAAATACTGCTGCGGGAACCACCGCTGTTACCACACCGGGTGTTACTACTCCAGGTGTTACCGCGAGTGCTGCGTTAACTTCGCAAAAGAACTCCCTGCAGGGAAAGCCCTTTAACCCGGATTTGAGAGGTTACGGCGATACTGTCAATACTTCATTATACGGTACCACTACTTTGGTAAATGACCACTCGAAGGTTTATAAAGGTGGTTCATGGAACGATATGGCATTCTGGTTAAACCCGGCAACACGCCGTTTTATGGATGAGGATGAATCAACTGCCGAAGTTGGGTTCCGTTGTGCTATGACAATGGTTGGCGCTTCTGAGATTCGCCCGGAAGGCAAGCCGCATTTCAGCGTGAAAAAACCAAAAGCGTATAAAGCGAAATAATTCGTTGCAGACAGAAATAACAGAAAAAGCGGGAGTATCCCGCTTTTTCTGTTTATATGAAATTATTTTGTGCCCGTGTCTTAAAACATCAGCAGCACCTGTCCCTTTTCCACCTTATCACCCGGTTTTATTTTTACCATTTTGATAATTGCGTCGGCTGTTGCTTTGATGATGTTTTCCATCTTCATAGCCTCCAGGATAAACAGGTTATCGCCTTTCTTTATTTCGGTGCCCTCGTTTACAAAAACCTTGAGTACCATGCCGGGCATAGGGGCTTTTATATCGCTAACCTTAGCCGCATTTAAATTGCTAAGCCCTAACTGATCAAGTAAAATATCAAACTGATCTTTTGCCGTAATGGTATATATATTATTGCCGACCTTTATTTCAGCCGTTTTCTCAGCCCGGTTAAAGCTTATCACCTCAACGTTATAAGATGCCAGGTTGTTAATAATATGCCACTGGGAACTATTTATTTGCCTTATATCGGCATCCGTGACCTCGCCATTGATCTTTAATCCTTGCCCGGTCCGGTCCATTTCGAAAGGATATTTGCCGTTTACATCTATTTTGTACATGGGTTTGGAGAGATTAGACCGCTGATTAATTTGATTCGCTTGATTTCGTTGATTCTCAAATATCCTCGATTAGGAGCAGATATGCAATTAAATTGTCGGAACCGCTGATTTATTTGATTTGGGGATTTCGTTGATTGTAGTTGATGTTCAAGATATTAAGATCAGCGTAATCCTTAAATCAAAATTAATCAACGGTCTTTATTGTGTTAGTACGTATTGGATGAGATTTGCGCCCATTTTTAGCGCTTTTACGCGGTTTTCCTGGGTGTCGCCGGCGTAAGTGCCATAATCTTCCCATCCGTTGCCCAAATCGCATTCATAGGTGTAGAAACATACCAACCGTCCTTTGTAGATGAGGCCGAAGCCCTGCGGGCGCTTGCCATCGTGCTCGTGTATTTTGGGCAGGCCCGTCGGGAAACTAAATTTCTGATGATAGATAGGATGATTCAATGGCAGCTCGACAAAATCGAGCTCCGGAAACACCTTTTTCATTTGCGGACGGATAAACTGGTCCAGCCCGTAATTATCGTCGATATGTAAGAAGCCGCCGCCAGTGAGGTACCTGCGCAGGTTACGCACTTCCTGGTCCGAGAATATAACGTTGCCGTGCCCGGTCATAAAAATAAAGGGGTAATTGAACAGCTCGGCGCTGCCGGCTTCCACAACTTCATCTTCGGGCTGGAAATTGGTTTTGAGGTTGTCGTTGCAAAATTTTATCAGGTTGGGCAGTGCCGTCCTGTCGCCATACCAATCGCCGCCGCCGTTGTATTTCAGCTTGGCCATTTTATAGGTGGGCGGGATAGTAAAACTGGTTACAAAACTTACCAGGACGAAAGCGGCAACCACGCAGATACCTTTTCTCATGCCTATCTGTTTAAAAAATTCACTTCAAAACAAGCTTCCAATGCGGCCGTTTCTGTCCTTAAACGGCTTTCGCCTAAAGTTATGGCTTTGTACCCGCTTTGCAAAGCCGCTTCGATCTCGGGTGGAGAGAAATCACCTTCCGGCCCTATCAGTATCAAATACGAGCCATGCGGAACCAGTGCTGCACCCAAATTTGCCTTATCGCCTGCATCGCAATGTGCAATAAATTTTTGCCCGTCAAACTTCTTTGCTATCAGCCGATCAAAACTAACAGGCTCATTCAAAACAGGATGGTAAGCTTTTATCGATTGCTTAATTGCCGACGTTATAATTTTATTCAGCCGGTCGACTTTTACTTCCTTACGTTCGGACCGCTGGCAGATGACAGGCGATATCTCGTCAATGCCAATTTCGGTCGCTTTCTCGATAAACCACTCCGTCCGCTCGATGTTTTTGGTTGGCGCTATAGCTATATGTAAATAATGATTTCGTTTATTAAACGCCGGCACTACCGAATTTATTTGAAGGACAACTCTTTTGGGATGTGCATCCGTGATCCGGGCATTGTACAAACCGCCGCGGCCATCAACCAGCTGAACTTCACTGCCCGCTTCAAGCCGAAGCACCCTGATACAATGCTTGCTTTCTTCTTCGCTAAGCAAATAGTGGGAATGGGTGGGATCAATGTCGGGCGTATAAAAAAGTTGCATGGAAATTAGCAGATCAGTGTAAATCTACAGCATCTTCCTCATTTATCAGCAGTTCGAGTTTAACCGATTCAATATTCTGGTCGGATTTTTTAAGGACGGTGATATTATATCCGTTTGATTCCTTCTGCTCGCCAACCTCTGGTATCTTACCAAAAATATCACCCAGCCAGCCTGAAACGGTATCAAAGTCGCCGTCTTCGGGCAGGTCATGCGGTAAATGCTCGTTCACATCATAGATAGGTGCGAGGGCATTTACGATGAATTCGCGCTCGTTCACCCGTTCAACAATCGGTTTTTCTTCGTCGTACTCGTCCTGTATCTCGCCTACCAGCTCCTCAACTATATCTTCAAGCGTTACCATCCCTGCGGTTCCGCCAAACTCATCTAAAACAATGGCTATCTGTATACGCTTTTGCTGCAGTTCGGCCATCAGGTCGTTGATCTTTTTTGTTTCGGGAACGAAGTAAGGCTTGCGGATGATGTCTTTTAAAATTATTTCCTCATTGCGTGCCAGCAAAGGGAGGATATCCTTGGCGTGTACGATACCCACAATTTTATCGATCACATCGTCATAAACCGGCATCCGCGAGTAACCTTCGGTAATTAACAGCTCAAGCAGCTCATCTTTCTGCGTATTGATATCCACGCCCGATATTTTGGTGCGGGGAACCATAATATTTTTAACGACCCGCTCATTGAAGTCGAATACATTCTGGATCAGCTCGTGCTCATTTGAGTCGATGGCGCCGGTTTCCTTGCCCTGGTCGAGCAGGTACTGCAATTCTTCGGAGCTATGGTGCGCTTCGCCCTGTAGTGTTTGTATACCAAACAGCCTCAGGATAAAATTGGCGAAACCGTTTAAAGCCCAGATTATCGGCCTGAAAACAACATAAAAGAGACGCAGCGGCAATGAGATCGCCATTACCGTACGCACCGATCTTTGTATGGCTATAGACTTTGGCGCAAGTTCGCCGAATACGATATGGAATACGGTAATAAATGCAAATGCTACCACATGACTGGTATCGATGATAAAGCCGGATGTGATATTTAAGCCAAAGCTTAAAAACATACGCAGCATTAGCGCGGTCACAACCGACTGCCCAAACCAACCCAGGCCCAGCGAGGCAATGGTAATGCCCAGTTGCGTTGCGGCAAGATAACCGTCGAGGTTATGCATAATGCCGCGGGCTATTTTAGCTACGGGGCTGCCCGACTTGGCCTTAAGCTCAATTTGCGAACCGCGAACCCGCACCATGGCAAATTCGGCAGCTACAAAAAAGCCGTTAAGCAGCACCAGGAAAAAGGTCAGAAAAAGGTATAAGCCGTTTATTTCGAGGTCGGGGTGCATTTATTATGATTGATATATCGGAAAGGTAGCAGTATATAATTCCATGCTTTCCTTTATTACTTTATGCGCATAGCGCATACCTAAAAGATGTTCGATGGTTACGTTTTTACCTTCGAGCTTTTTATAATCCTTGAAGAAACGTACGATCTCGGTCATGGCATGGGGCGGCATCTCAGCCAGGTCGTTAATATAATTAACCGACATGTCGTTTTTTGCTACCGCGATGATCTTATCGTCCTGCTCGCCATTGTCAACCATGTGCATTACGCCAATTACTTTTGCTTCGATAATAGCCATCGGGAATACATCAATGGAGCAAAGCACCAGGATATCCAGCGGGTCGTTATCATCGCAATAAGTTTGCGGGATGAACCCATAATTAGCAGGGTACATTACAGATGAAAACAATACGCGGTCGAGCTTTAACAGGCCTGACGGTTTGTCTATTTCGTATTTGGCTTTCGAGCCTTTCGGGATCTCAATAACTGCGTTAACAATTTCGGGAACATTATCACCGGGCGAAACCTGGTGCCAGGGATGTTGTGTACTCATTTAATTTCTATTTTAATTCATTAACATTTGCGCGTTTTTGCAAAGTCTTTTTTAACAAAGCAAAAATCAGCGGAATTGTTGTAATTATTATCAAACCCAGAATAATATATTCCAGGTAATCATGCAGCCGTGGATATCTCCGTCCTAAAAAAAATCCGGCTAACGTAAAAGTAGTTACCCAGGCTACGCTGCCGATAAGGTTATACAAGCTGAATTTTTTCAGATCGACTTTTACGATGCCTGCAAAGATAGGTGCAAATGTCCTGATTATCGGGAAAAATCTGCCTAATATTAAAGCCATGCCGCCATGTTTTATATAAAAATCCTCGGCCAGCTCAACATAGCGCCTTTTGAAGAATAAAGAATTGTCCTTGCTGAATAATTTAGGGCCGGCTCTATATCCAAACCAATAACCAACATAGTTGCCCAGTACACCCGCGGCGATAAGAGAGAGCACCAGGGTATAGATGGAGATATTAAACCTTCCTGTTGAACATAACAGCCCGGAAGTAAATAGCAGGTAATCTCCCGGCAGAAAAAAACCGAAAAACAAACCGGTCTCAGCAAAAACAACAATAAGCAGGAAGTAAAACCCCAAGCTTATAATTGACTGAGCGTCCGTTAGATTTTGTAGATATTCCCAAAAACTTGTCATCCGCTATATCTGTAAAATTACAAATATTAAATCAATTTGTAATATTTGCTTTACAGATTATAACAAGCCGGACAACAAAGCAGGGAATAAACCGATAACAATTGTTGCTAACGCGGAAATACCCAAAACAAATTTATAGTAATCAGGCACGGTTACTTCGTCGCGGTCGGCATCGCGGAAGTACATGGCGATGATGACCCGGAAGTAATAAAAGATGCTGATTATGGCGTTTATTACAGCCAGGATAACCAATACCACCTGGTATTGCCTTAATGCGGCCGAGAACATGAAGAACTTACCGATAAAGCCCGCTGTAAGCGGAATTCCGGCCAACGATAACATAGCGATCGTTAACGTAAGGGCCAGGAACGGATTTTTCTTTGATAAGCCGTTAAAGCTTTCGAAGCTATCACTGCCCGATTGCTGCTGAACCAGTATCAACGCGCCAAAGGCGATTATAGAAGCTATTGAATAAGCGGTGGCGTACATAAATACCGAGCTGGCTGAGCTTGCGCCCAGGGCTACAATAGCAAACAGCAGGTAGCCCGCGTGCGATATGCTCGAAAATGCCAGCATGCGTTTAAAGCTTTGCTGGTATATGGCCGTTATATTGCCGATAAACAGGGTAACAATGGTGATGACGAGCAATACCGGCACCCAGAAATCCGAAAGGGGGGCAAAGCAAGCAGTAAACAACCGCAGGAATGCAGCAAAGCCGGCCGTCTTCGCCACGGTCGACATGAAGGCGGTTATCAGTGTTGGTGAACCTTCGTATACATCGGGTGTCCAGAAATGGAAGGGTGCAACGCCTACTTTGAAACAAAGGCCAACGATGATCAACAGGATGCCTGTATAAAACATCGGGTCGATAGCGTGAGGATGCTCGACCACCCAGTTGCGTATGGTTTCGAGGTTGAATGAGCCGGTTGCGCCATAGATAAGGGTTATGCCGAACAATAAAAACCCGGTTGAAAAGGCGCCCATCAGGAAGTACTTTAGTGCGGCTTCGTTCGAGGCGAAATCGTTCTTTTTTATCCCGGCAAGGATATACAGGCTTACCGACATGATCTCGATACCGATAAATAGCATCGTAAGATTATAAAAAGAAACCATCACAATAATGCCCGCCAGCGAAAACAGGATAATGGCATAATATTCGGCGATGTGGCTGCTTATCCTTTCAAAATAGTCCTTTGATAAAAATAGTATCAGTACAGTCGATAGGATGGTTATCACCGAAAATGCGATCGCGAAGTTGTCGTACAGCATCATGCCGTGGTAGATAGGCTGCGCGCTATTGTTCCATTGTGCAATGCTTAAACCTGCAGCTGCCAGCAAGCCAAGTATGGTAACAGGCAGCAATGCTTTTTGGGCCTTATATAACCCCAGGTATAAAAGCACTATGGGTAAAATGGATATGATTATTAAAGTATTCATTATTTTACTTGCGCAAATTTTTGATTCACTGTTTGAACTAAATTACTAACGGCTGCCTCGGATATATGTAAAATAGGCTGCGGGTAAATACCGATGACGATAATTAAAGCGCAGATGATACCCAGCACCAGTTTCTCCGAGCCGCTGATATCGGCAAAAACGGCGGTTAACGCATTCGTTTCGCCCTGCATTACTTTTTTATACATGCGCAGCATATAAACCGCGCCGAATATCATGGTTAAGCCGGCAATAGCAACTGCGAATATATTAAACTGGAAAACGCTGTTAAGCAATAAAAACTCACCGACAAAACCGTTGGTTAACGGTAAAGCAACGGTGCCCAATACGATGATAAGAAACGCCAACGCAAACTGTGGCGCCACTTTGGCTATGCCGCCCATTTCGCTGATCTCGCGGGTATTTAAGCGCCGGCTGATGATGTCCCAGATAAAGAATAAACCTACTACGTTGATACCGTGGCTCAGCATCTGGATCATGGCGCCTTGCAGGCCTTGCAATGTCCAGGCGAATATACCGGCGGATATTAAGCCCACGTGGGCAATTGATGAATAAGCCACTAAGCGTTTACCGTCACGTTGTGTGAACGCGATTATGGATGCATACACGATACCGATAATAGAAAGAACAATAGCAAATGTGCGCCATTCTAAAAACCCCAGCGGAGCGTTTGGTATCAGCCAGCGGATAACACCGTAAATACCCATTTTTAACATGATACCCGATAGCATCATGGTACCGGCTGATGGCGCTTCGGTATAGGTATCAGGCTGCCAGGTATGGAATGGGAATATCGGCATCTTAATGGCAAAAGCCAGGAAGAAGGCCCAGAATACCCACGACTGGTGCTGTGCATCCAAAGCCAGGTTATAAAACTGGAACAGATCGTAAGTTTTTGCAGGTGTTTGCAGATACAGGTAAATAATACCCAGCAGCATAAACAGCGATCCTGAAAAAGTATAGATAAAAAACTTAAGCGTAATGCGGATGCGGTTTTCGCCGCCCCACAAGGCACTGATAAAATAAATAGGTATCAGCGCGGCTTCCCATCCCACATAAAATAAAAATCCGTCTAAAGCGGTAAAAACAACCAGCATGCCCGCCTGCATAAACAGGATAAGCGCGTAAAAAGCCGATGCGTTTTTATACTCGTGTTTGTAGGTGGTTAAGATGATAAGCGGGACCAGCAGCGTGGTAAGCAATACCATGATCATGCTGATGCCATCAATACCTGCATTGAAGTAAATACCCAGTTTAGGCAGCCATGGAATATCAGTGGCAAATTGTACACTGGCATCAGGCACAAAGCGTGATAAGAATAGGGCCGCTACTGCCAGCTCGGCAACAGAAAAAGTTAAAGCCGCGTGTTTGGCTGTGCTGTTTTTAAATAGTAAAACAGCAAGGCCCGCAATTACCGGTAAAAAAATTAAAATACTAACCGTCATTTTATTTTGTAAACGTTACTCGTTTTTATGCTTTAACTAAAATGTACATTAACACCGAAACAATGCCTGCTACCATCATAAAAATATAGAAACCTACATTTCCGGATTGTAATAAACGCAGCCCCTTGCTTGATTCAACAGTTCCCTTGCCCAGCCCGTTCACAATACCATCGATGCCCATCTGGTCGATCACTTTATAGAAAAATACAGATAGTGCATCAAGCGGCTTGCGGATGATGGTATCATATAATTCGTCAATATAAAATTTATGGTAGGACAGGTTGACCAATGCCGGACGCTCTTCCGTATCCGAAACAGGCACATGCGCGTTTTTGATGTATTTGATGTAAGCGTATATCAGCGCAAGCACAGCGCCCGCCACGGATATCGCCATTAAGATCAAGTCGGTTTGCTCAGCTGATGGCGCCCGGGTAATTAACGCGGCGGAATCTTTAAACACCGGCGCCAGGAAATGTTCGAGCCAGTGATGGCCGCCCAATGATTCGGGCACGCCTATAAAACCGCCGATAACTGACAATAGTGCCAATATGATAAGCGGCACAGTCATAGAAGGGGGCGATTCGTGCAAATGATGCTCCTGTTCTGCTGTACCGCGAAACTTGCCGTAAAAGGTAAGGTACAACATCCGGAACATATAGAACGAGGTGAACATAGCCGTAATAACGCCGATGATATACATCGGTATGCTTTGTACAAACACATTAGCCAGTATCTCATCCTTCGAGAAGAACCCAGCAAATGGGGGAATACCCGAAATGGCCAGCGTACCGATAAGCATGGTAATGAACGTTATTGGCAGCTTACTTTTCAAACCGCCCATATTGCGCATATCCTGCTCGCCGCTTACCGCGTGAATAACTGAACCTGCACCAAGGAATAACAAAGCTTTAAAGAAGGCATGAGTCAATACGTGGAAGAACGCGCCTGTATAAGCGCCTACACCCAAGCCCAAAAACATATAACCCAATTGCGATACGGTTGAATAGGCCAGTACCTTTTTAATATCTGTTTGCGATAAAGCGATAAGCGCCGCTACCACCGCCGTACATAAGCCCACTATTGCCACAACGTGCATGGTTATAGGTGCCTGGGTAAATAAAATGTTTGAGCGGGCTATCATATACACGCCAGCTGTAACCATGGTTGCAGCGTGTATCAGCGCGGATACAGGTGTTGGGCCGGCCATAGCGTCGGGCAGCCAGGTGAATAACGGCAATTGAGCCGATTTACCTATCGCGCCTACAAATAACAATATCGCTATCCACTCAAACGGTGCAGCGGCAAACTGGTGCGTAGCGGCTTTAGGGAATATATCGGCAAACGCTGCGCTGCCAAATGTGTTGATAATGATGAATACGCCAATGATAAAGCCCAGGTCGCCGATGCGATTCATAATGAAGGCTTTTTTGGCGGCATCGGCATAGTCGGGATTGGTGTACCAGAAACCGATAAGCAGGTAGGAGCAGAGGCCCACACCTTCCCAGCCAATAAACATCACCAGGTAGTTGGACCCTAAAACCAGCAGCAGCATAAAGAACACGAACAGGTTGAGGTAGGCAAAAAATTTGCCGTAACCTGCATCGTCGTGCATATATCCCACTGAATATAAATGGATAAGAAAGCCTACGCCAGTGATGATCAGGAGCATCATTGCGCTTAACTGATCGACCAGGAAGGAAAAAGATAACTTAAAGTCGCCTACTGAAAACCAGTTGAACAGGGTAACGTTGATAGGCGAACCGTTTGCGTGTACCTGTAAAAAAGCGCCTACGCTTAATCCAAAAGAAAGCAATACCATTAAACTGCCAACAAAGCCGATAATGCTTTTTGATAAGGTATTACGACCGAGGCCGTTTATTATAAAACCGGCTAACGGCAGGATGGGAATAAGCCAGATGTATTTATCCATTTTGTATATCTAATGTCCACGTCATTGCGAGGAACGAAGCAATCCCCGATTTGCAAATCCGCTCTGTAAGTTTGGGATTGCTTCGTTCCTCGCAATGACGCGCGTTTTTAATTCGTAATCTTACTCACCATTTCAACCTGTTCAATACATTCGTATCTATCGAGTTTGTATTGCGATAGATCATGACGATGATGGCTAATCCCACGGCTACTTCGGCCGCGGCAAGGGCCATTATAAAAAACACGAAAACCTGGCCGGTGGCATCTCCGCGATAAACGGAAAAAGCGGTAAGCAGCAGGTTAACCGAATTCAGCATCAGCTCGATCGACATAAATATGACGATGGCGTTGCGGCGTATCAATACCCCGATCACACCTATCGAAAAAACGATGGCGCATAACAGGATGTAATGATTAAGCGGTATGGCTTGTATATTTTGTGATATCGTTTCCATCAGGCGGTCTTGGTATCTTTAGTGGCCAGTAAAACAGCGCCAACCATTGCCGATAACAGCAATATGGACGACACTTCAAATGGCAGTAAATATTCGTTGAACAGTATCTTACCTAAATTTTTTACCAGGCCCAGGTTCGGGTCCTGCAGCACAACCGGGTGCGAAACGCCTAATGCTTTTAAGGAGGCAACTATCGTCACCAAAAAACAACCTCCGCCAATAACGCCGGCAAACTTTACCAGGTTTGATTTACGGGGCTCCGATTCCTTGTTCAGGTTGATCAGCATCAGTGTATACAGGAACAATACCAGTATGGCGCCCATGTAAACGATGAAGTTAACGATAGCCAGGAACTGTGCATTCATCAGGATATAATGAATGGTGAACGTGAAAAACGTAAGTATCAGATAAAGTATACTATGTACAGGATTTTTCGCAGAAATAACCAATATGGAAAAGAATATGGATAAAAATGCGATGAAGTAAAATGTACTCATGGTTTATGTATGCAAATACCTTTACCCCTAAAAAAGGTAGGGGCAAAGGTATAAAACTTCTTTATTGATTTAAGGGAGCTTCTACTAATTTGTCTTTGCCGTAAATAAAATCTTTTCTTAAAAACTCCGACGGAACATAGTCGCCGTCGAGGTAAATGGCCTCTTTCGGGCAAGCCTCTTCGCACAAGCCGCAAAAGATGCAGCGCAGCATATTAATTTCATAAACCGCGGCATATTTTTCTTCCCTGTACAGGTTTTCTTCACCTTTCTGGCGCTCAGCTGCGATCATCGTGATGGCTTCGGCAGGGCACGATAATGCGCATAAACCGCAGGCTGTACAACGCTCGCGCCCGTCTTCATCCCGCTTAAGGGAATGCATACCCCTGAAGTTTTCTGAAAACTCGCGGCGCTCCTCGGGGAAGCTTACGGTTACGGGTTTCCTGAAAAAGTGCTTCATGGTAATACTAAGCCCCTGGAAAATAGAAGGCAGGTAAATCCGCTCCCAAAAATTAAGGGGCTTTGATTCAACTTCTTTGCGTTTATTACTTAATGATTCCATTGGTTAACTCCTATCTGTTGAGAAAAGTAATAACAAGTCCGGTGATAATAATATTGGCGATTGCCAACGGTATCAACGCTTTCCAGCCCAGGTCCATCAACTGATCGTAACGGAAACGGGGAACCGTCCAGCGCACCCACATAAAAAAGAATATGAAGAAAAATATTTTTGCGAATAAGGCCAGCATACCCAATATGGTTACCCAGTTTTCCGATAGCCCTAAATGGTGCATGAACGGGAAGTTGTACCCGCCAAAATATAATGTAGCCATCACCGCGCTCGATACAAACATGTTGATGTATTCGGCAAACAGGTAAAAGCCCAGTTTCATGGATGAGTATTCGGTATGATAACCGCCTACCAGTTCGGTTTCACACTCGGGCAGGTCAAATGGCGTACGGTTGGTTTCGGCAAACGCACATACGATAAACAGTAAAAAGCCCAGCGGCTGTTTAAATACATTCCACGTGAACCAGCCGTGCGACCAAAAGCCATGCTGCTGCTCAGCAATTTCGCGCAGGCTTAATGTGCCGGTCATCATCAGCAAAGCAATGATGGAAAGGCCCATCGAAATTTCGTAGCTGATATTTTGCGATGCCGCACGAATGGCGCCCAGTAATGAGTATTTGTTATTTGATGCCCAGCCACCTATCATTACGCCGTAAACGCCGAGAGAAACGACGCCGAAGATGTATAGGATACCTACATTAATATCTGTAACCTGCAGATCGATGACATGCGAGCCGATGGTTAATTTTTGCCCCCATGGTATCACCGCCGAACCTATGCAGGCGGTAAGAATAGCGATTGAAGGGCCTGCGATGAACAAAAATCCGCTGGCATTGGTTGGAATGATCTCTTCTTTCAGGAACATCTTAGCACCATCGGCAAGTGGCTGCAGTATGCCAAACGGGCCGGCACGGTTAGGGCCGATCCTGTCCTGGAAAAATGCCGCTATTTTTCGTTCGGCATAGGTTGAGTACATAGCTACCACTAAGCTGATCGCAAATATGATCACTATCAGTACAAACTTAATTACTATATCTGCTAATCCCATTATAAGCGTGTGTCTCGTTCAAATTGTTGTTTATTGGCTCCTTGTAACTGCGGATTGGTTTTCACCACGGGCAACGGTTTAAACTCATAGTGATTTGAGCTGATAACCGATTTATGCGATATTTTGCGCGGCCCTTCAATTACCCAATCAGATGTTTTCTTAGTATCAAAGCGGCAGGTATTGCAAATAAATTCCTCTACCTCGCCATACTGATCTTTGCGTGCGGTTACGCGCAATACTTCTTCGCCTTTATACCATAGGGTAACCTTGCCATTACAACCCGGGTGGTCGCATTCACGGTGTGCATCAACCGGCTTGGTGAACCATACGCGGTTTTTAAAACGGAATGTTTTATCGGTAAGCGCGCCAACAGGGCATACGTCTATTACGTTTCCGGAGAAATCATTGTCAACCGCTTTATGGATATAAGTTGATATTTCGGAATGGTCGCCGCGGTTTAATATACCGTGTATACGGTGGTCGGTGATCTGGTCGGCTACAAACACGCAGCGGTAGCATAGGATGCAGCGCGTCATGTGCAATTGTATCTTATCGCCGATATCTATTTTCTCAAACGTGCGGCGGTCGAACTCATAGCGTGTTTTAACCGCGCCGTGATCGAAAGCCAGGTTTTGCAGATCGCACTCACCGGCCTGGTCGCAGATCGGGCAATCCAGCGGGTGGTTGATCAATAATATCTCAACAATGCCCTTACGCGCCTCCAAAACTTCGGGCGAGGTAATGTTTTGTACTTCCATGCCATCCATTACTGCGGTACGGCAGGATGCAACCAGCTTGGGCATAGGGCGCGGGTCCTTCTCGGAGCCTTTGCTTACCTTAACCAAACAGGTACGGCATTTACCGCCGCTATCTTTCAGCTTGGAATAATAGCACATAGCAGGCGGCACCACATCACCACCGATCTGCCTAGCGGCATTCAGGATGCTGGTCCCGGGTTCTACTTCAATGGCTATGCCATCAATTGTTACTTTCATTGACATTTGTATAACGTCCTTTATATTGTTCCCGTCATTGCGAGGTACGAAGCAATCTCTAAACTGTGCAGAGCGGCTCTGTAAGCCGGGGATTGCTTCGTACCTCGCAATGACGCGAGGTTTTATGCTGTTTCTTTTATATCCAACGGATCGGCATAATGCGCCAACCCGTAATTCCTTACCACCGCTTCCGATGCATTGGTCACATGCCATTCAAACTCATCCCTGAAGTGACGTATTGCGCTGGCTACGGGCCACGCTGCTGCGTCGCCCAGCGGGCAAATGGTATTCCCTTCAATCTTTTTCGATACGTCAACCAATAGGTCCATGTCGCTTAGCGTACCATGACCGTTTTCGAGACGGTGCAATACTTTTTCCATCCAGCCCGTGCCTTCACGACAAGGCGAACATTGTCCGCAGCTTTCGTGGTGATAAAAGCGGGTGAAGTTCCAGGTATTACGTACGATGCACTGATCTTCATCAAAAGCGATGAAGCCGCCTGATCCCATCATGGTGCCGGTAACAAAACCACCTTCGGCCAATGATTCATAGCTCATCAGGCGGGGCTCGTTCTTCGCCGTTTTCATAAACAGGTTAGCCGGAAGAATGGGCACCGACGAACCGCCGGCTACCACCGCTTTAAGGCGTTTGCCGTTGGCGATACCACCGCAGTATTCATCCGAATATAAAAACTCTTCAACAGGCAGGCCCAGGTCAATTTCGTAAACGCCCGGTTTTTTGACATTACCGCCGGCAGATATTAACTTGGTGCCGGTGCTGCGACCTATGCCTACTTTGGCATATTCGTCGCCACCTTCGTTAATGATAGGCACTACTGCAGCAATAGATTCTACGTTATTTACCACAGTAGGGCAGCCGTATAATCCTGCTATAGCGGGAAAAGGCGGCTTGATGCGCGGGTTGCCGCGTTTGCCCTCCAATGATTCAAGCAAAGCAGTTTCTTCGCCGCATATATAAGCGCCGCCGCCGGGCTGAACATACAGCTCCAGGTCGTAACCGGAGCCTAAAATATTTTTTCCTAAAAATCCTGCATTCTTTGCTTCCGCGATGGCTTTTTCAAGTATCCTGATCTGCGGCATCATTTCGCCACGAACGTAGATGTATGATGTTTTAGCGCCTAAAGCAAAGCTGGAAACGATCATTCCCTCGATCAGCAAGTGAGGGATATACGTCATCAGGTAACGGTCCTTAAAAGTTCCGGGTTCCGATTCATCGGCATTACAAACCAGGTAACGGGCAACACCTTCGGGCTTAGCCAAAAAGCTCCACTTCATCCCGGTAGGGAAACCCGCGCCGCCACGGCCGCGCAAGCCCGATTTTTTAACCTCTTCAACCACATCATCGGGCGACATGGTTTTCAGGGCCTTCTCAACCGAAGCATAACCGCCTTTTGAGCGGTAAACATCAAAAGTATTGATGCCGGGTACGTTAATATGTTCTAATAATAATTTGCGTGCCATCAGTTATTACCCTTTGCTTTTAAATCTTCGATCAGTTTATCAACCGATTCGTTCGTTAAATTTTCGTAGAAGGTATATTCGGGGCCGATCTGCAGAACGGGCGCATAACCGCAAGCGGCCAGGCATTCCACACCGCGCCAGCTAAACAGGCCATCAGGTGTAACATCACCCTCTTTAACGCCAAGTTTTTGTTCGATGTGGTCCATTATTTTTTCGGCGCCTACCAGGCAGCAGGGCCCGGTGCGGCAAACCTCCAGTACGTATTTGCCCTGCGGGCGTAAAAAATACATGCTGTAAAACGTAGCTACTTCGTAAACCTCGATATCCTGTAAATGCAGGTAATCGGCCACTTTATCCATTGCAGCCGAACTAAGCCAGCCATATTCAGCTTGTACAAGATGCAATATGGGCAACAGTGCCGATTTTTGCTTCCCTTCGGGATAGCGGCTTACAATATCGTCAAATTTGGTTATCAGCCCCGGTGTAAACTCAACCGGTTGCTGGGCTTCATCTACTCTAAGCATCCAATTCTCCGGCTATAATATTTAAACTACTCATGTTAATAATTGCATCTGACAGCAACATTCCCTTGCTCATTGGTGCATACATCGCGTAATTGATGAAACTGGGCCTGCGGAAGTGCAAACGGTACGGCGAACGCCCGCCGTCGTTAACCAGGTAAAAGCCCAATTCGCCATTGGCGCCTTCAACTGCGTGATAAACTTCCGAGCTTGGGGTAGGCACTTCGCCCATCACGATTTTAAAGTGATAGATAAGAGCCTCCATGTTGTTGTATACATCCTCTTTTGGCGGAAGGTAAAAATCGGGCACATCGGCATGGAAAATATCCGGTGGTTCTTTTTCCAATTTTACCAGTGCCTGCTCAATAATACGCAGGCTTTGCCACATTTCTTCGTTGCGTACCAGGTACCTGTTATACACATCGCCATTGGTACCAACAGGTATTTCAAAATCAAAATCTTCGTATGATGAATAAGGCTCCATCGCGCGGACGTCGTAATCAACGCCGCAGGCACGTAATATCGGACCGCTCCAGCTATAGTTCAAAGCTTCTTCGGCTGTTACCGCTGCCACGTCTTTGGTACGGTCGATAAATATGCGGTTGCGGGTTAAAAGGGATTCAAACTCCTTTAACGCAACAGGGTATTCCTTCAAAAACTTACGCAGCTTAGTAAACGCTATCGAATTGAAATTACGTTCAAATCCGCCTATGCGGCCCATGTTGGTGGTTAATCGGGCGCCGCAAACCTCTTCGTATATTTCATAAATGGCTTCGCGGTATACCATCAGGTACAGGAAGCCTGTGAATGCGCCGGTATCAACGCCAAGTACGCTGTTGCAAATTAAATGATCCGAAATACGTGCCAACTCCATGATAATTACGCGCAGGTAATCCACCCGTTTTGGGGTTTTAATGCCCAAAAGTTTTTCAACCGTCATGTGCCAGCCCATATTGTTGATCGGGGACGAGCAGTAATTCAAGCGGTCGGTAAGTGGTGTTATCTGGTAAAATGGCCGGTGTTCGGCAATTTTTTCGAAAGCGCGGTGTATATAACCTATGGTGGATACGCCGCTAACAATTCTTTCCCCGTCCAACTGTAGCACATTCTGGAACACACCATGGGTTGCAGGGTGTGTTGGCCCAAGGTTAAGGGTTGAAAGCTCATTCTGCGGATCATTATCCGTAAATACCGGATGGTTCTTCATGCTCTATCTTCCAAAAAAGTAATCTTTCTTATCTACACGGTTCGGGTCTTCCAGCGGGAATTCTTTTCGCAGCGGGAAGGCTTCCATATCGTCAACATTTAATATCCTGCGCAAATCGGGATGGCCGTCAAAAATCACCCCGAAAAAATCGTAAGCTTCTCTTTCCATCCAGTTTGCGGCATCCCATACCGTACAGGCTGTGGGGATATGCACATCATCACCATCTAAAAAAACTTTCAAACGGATGCGTACATTATTTACAAGACTGTGCAAATGATAAATTACGCCGATTGATTTTTCCTGTTCGGGATAATGGATGGCGGTAATGTCTGTCAGAAAAATAAATTGTAAGGCGGGATCGGTTTTTAACCAGGTTAACAGGTCAATGATCTGTTCCCTGGTCGTTTCCATAGTCAGCAATCCATATGGCTCACCAACTAAAGTTACCCCGCCGGCAAATTGATCGCCAATGCGCTTTATCAGCTCTTCGTTTGTTATTTTACCCATTATTGTATTCCGTATGAAGCCAATAATTGTTGATACTTCGGTTCGCTCCTGCGGCGCAGGGTTTCAGTTTGTACCAGTTTTTGAATATTCATAAATCCATCAATGATGGCTTCAGGACGCGGGGGGCAGCCGGGTACATATACATCTACCGGGATCACTTCATCAATACCCTGCAGAACTGAATAGGTATCAAATATACCACCGCTGGTAGCGCAGGCGCCTACGGCTATTACCCAGCGCGGCTCGGCCATTTGCAGGTATACCTGCCTCAATACCGGACCCATTTTTTTTGCTATCGTACCCATAACCATCAGCAGGTCGGCCTGGCGGGGCGAGAAGCTCAAACGCTCGGCACCAAATCTTGACAGGTCGTAAGTTGAGGCCATGGTAGCCATAAACTCAATACCGCAACACGATGTGGCGAATGGAAGCGGCCATAAAGAATTTGCGCGCGCTACGCCTATGGCTTTATCAAGTGTAGTGGCGAAAAATCCTGCGCCTTCAACACCCGGGGGGGCTTCAACTAATTGAATATCACTCATGATTTGTAAGTCATTAGTCAGTGGTCATTAGTCAGTGATCATTTGTAAGCAGTGGTTAACTACTAACCTGATGTAACCCAAATTGGTTTTGGGAAACTAACAACGCGGGGCAAATTTACAACAAATTACTATGTAAGCAGTACACTATGTTGAGGTAAATATATTTAGAAACAGTCTAAACAGGCCTCACCCTGCCCTCTCCAAAGGAGAGGGTTCTTAAAAATGCTTTATGTAATCGTCATTTAAAGTCCTCTCCTTTGGAGAGGATTTAGGTGAGGCTAATCCCAGTCGAGGGCGCCTTTTTTGATGACGTAAATAAAGCCGAGCAACAACGTACCCATAAAAATAAACATCTCAATCATGCCCTCGCTGCCAAGCGCCCTGAAATTTACCGCCCAGGGGTACATAAATATCACCTCGACATCAAACAGCACGAACAGGATAGCTACCAGGAAATATTTAATGGAGATAGGCGTTCGGGCGTTCCCGATCACCTCAATACCCGATTCAAAAGGGGTAAGCTTATCTGTCGTTTTTCTTTTCGGGCCAATTTTATGGGTAACAAACATGGTGCCTACCACAAAACCCAGCGCCACGATCATTTGAAATATGATGGGCAAATAATTAACCGGTAAACTATGTACTTCCATGCTGCAAATATACAAATGGTACGATAATAAAAAAGCCCGCTGAAAATATCAGCAGGCTCCATGTTATTTATAAAAATTATTTATTTGCTTTTACCTTGCGCTCTTTTAGCGAAGTAATAGACAACCTGCGGGTTCGTAGGGTCCATTTCTTTTGCCTTGGTATAATAGTCCAGTGCCTTGGCTTGGTCATGCTCTTTATTTTCGGCATAAGTACCTAAATAAACATAGGCATTTGCCAAACTTGATTTGGTTTTGTCGTCTGGTGCGCCTTTAGCTAAAGTTAGCTGAATAAACTGCTCATAGTATGGTTTTGCTAAGCCTTTGATATTATTCCGGTCATTATCTTCATAATCCCTAACATAGGCATGGAATAAAGCTACCTGTGCGTTGGGTTTCGTTGCCTTGCGCTCAACGTAACTGTAAGCCGAATCAGCTTTAATGAGCAATGTAGAATCTGGTTTTACCGACTTGTTTTTTTCAGCTCTGGTAAGTTGGTCTGAATACGCCTGGTAATAGCTAAAACCTTCCTTGAAATGATCCTGGAGGGTAGCGAGGCGTGATTTTTCACCGTATTTTCTATAAGCCTCCGCAGCCTCAACATATTTACCAGAGGCATACATCGATTTGGCAATTTCGCCATAAATGTCAACCTGACTTGTATCCAGCTCAAGTGCTTTGCGTAAATCGCGAACCCCTAATGAATCATGCTTTTGAGCCAATTCTATCCGGCCCATGTATAAGTAGTCGTTAGGTATAACCCGTTTCGGACCAGCTTCGTTAACCCATTTAGTCATTGCTTTTTCAGCAGCGGGATAATCCTTATTCTCGTAAGCCGCATAGCCCAGGTAACGGTAAACCCTTAAGTTGCTTCTTGCGGAGGAAGTAAGATCGGAAGCCACCTTTTGTAAAGTGACATAATCTTTAGCCCTGATCAGGAAGTCGGCATAGTGCATTTGGGTTTCAACGGAGTAGTCAGTTAAAGTGATGTATTTTTTATAATGATCTACTGCTTGCTTCACCCTGCTATCGTATAGTTTAGGATCAGTCGTTGCCAGTCGTACATCGGTTTCAGCCCATTCGCGGTAAGCCGGCCCGTAATTGGGGTCGATCGCCAGCGCAGCCTGGAATTGTTTTTCCGAATCGTCGTAGTTATCCGCATACCGCCATAAAACGCCGGTAGCTACGATAGCAGCGGTTGATTTTGGATCGATGGCTAAAGCTGATGAATAGTTGCTATAGGCCTCGTTGCTTTTTAATTGCGAGCGGTAAGCGTCACCCAATGCGATCAATAATTCAACATCGCGGGGGCTGATGGCTTTTCCTTTATTTAATACAGCAATAGCTGCATCTGCATCAGCAGGAGCTATACGGCTGCCATTCGGGCCGTTATTGCTGCCGCTCAATGGCAACAGGTACGACAAGCCTACATAAACGTAAGGCTTGCTGTTCTTTCCGGCCAGCGTTATCGCCTGGTTAAAGTTTGATGACGCACCGGCGTTATCTCTTTCAACGTGGGCAACGGCTCCTAAACCCGCAAAATTCATCGCAGACCTGCCGTTTACAGCCAAACCTTTATTAAATAGGGTTTTTGCTGAATCGGGGTACTCCTGCTTGAGGTAAACCCAGCCCAGGTAAAAATAATTTTCGTCCTTATCTGCCTGGGTCACGATAAGGTTCTTTAGCATTGACTTGGCTTTCTGGTATTGCTCGGCATCGATCGCTTTTTTGGCATCGGCAAGGCTTTGCGCAGAAACTGATGAACCGACTAACACCAATCCAAATGCTATTCCGGCTAATTTATTTATCATTTTCATTCTTAGTTATTCGTTTACACTTATTAATGCCATACGTATGGCCTGCAATATTGTTTGATTGTCAAACCCGAAGGTATGACACCAATTATCCAGGATTGTCAAATCCCTATTGTTTTAGTTAAGTCATATTACTTAAAAACAACTTAGTTGCAAGCGTTTAAAATGCAATATTATATTTTTTTGCGTGATTTTGCATACACAAGGGTAGCGGATGCATTATTTTTTTATTGTTTTTACGATGTTGATCTCCCTGCCGGGGATTATCTCGGGCAATATTCCCGATTTCAGGATTATCCGCTGCCCCCTATCACCCTCTACAAATGTCGCAAATTCCATTCCCAAACCGTATTGACCGGTGCAATTGATAAAATATAAATTCCGGGTCAGCGGGTATTGTTTTAATGCAAGTGTATTTTGCGATGGCGAAAAATATTCCCGTGAAGCATTTTTCCCGGTGTCGTTTCTTACGCTTACAATTTTTATCTTCTGCAATGCATCGGCATAATCTTTATCGGGATCGTTTAACCAGCTGAATCCTGTTATGCCTATGGCATTGGGATGTTCGCTAACATATTTGATCACTTCCTTATTTGATTTTAGCGAAAAAACATTCTTCTGCTTTAAATCTTTACTGCCCGAAAAGTTTTTTAAATACCTTACCAAACCAGAGTTAGGGTTATCAAAAACGATATTTTTATCCTGTTTAGTATTGCCGTTCAGCATTTTTTTTATGTCGCTTACGGTTATCGTGGTATCATTTGACGCCTGGTTAACAATGAGGGCGACCGCATCGACCGCGAAACGGGTGACAGAGGGGTGGATGTTTTTACTTGCCAGTTGCTGGTATTCCTGCGGATCAAGGTCGCGTGCGGTAAGCAGCACGCGGATGCTGTCGGCCAACAGCAGGTTTACAATCGTGTTTTCGGGTGCGTAAATAATGTTCGGATGGGCTTTTTCGTGAAAGGATTTAAAAACATATAACTCCTCATCAACGATCGGACGAAATGACTCGTCGACGCCAATGCTTGTGGTTTGCGACACAAAACGGGAAAGGTCTTCCGTTTTTTTTGTTTCGTGATGGCAGCTTTCAAAAAATGCCGCACCTGCCAATAAAATTGTTAGGGTAAAGGTTACCAGGTTTAACCGGCTGCCTTCCATTTTAATTTTATTTATCATCGGGTTCCTTTTTTAACAATCGCGAAAAACGTAAAAAAGCATACAGGATTATTACACCGCCGAACGCGAATTTTTGACTTTGCGGCATGTTTGGCAGCATCCTGTTCCAAAATATCACCATCAGTCCCAACGACAAAATACAGATGAAAGCGGTTACGCCTAAAATAAGCAAAAATCGCCTTTTGGGCGATTTTTGCCGGTTATTGTTAAATAACATCTATTGCTTTTTATTCTCCAGCTAATGTAAATGCAATAGGTACGCTGTAAGCAACCCGCACCGGGCGGCCATTTTGAATACCTGGTTTCCATCTCGGTGAATTTTTAATTACCCGAACGGCTTCCTCATCGCAACCATCACCAATTCCGCGAGCCACATGTATATCGGTCAACGACCCATCGCGTTCGCAAACGAAGCTGATGATAACACGTCCCTGGGTATTGTTTTCGCGGGCAATTGCCGGGTAATGAATGTTTTTACTTAAATAACGTCCAAAAGCTTCCATGCCACCAGGAAAATCCGGAACCTGCTCAACCGATGTAAATATCTTATTTGGATCTTCTTCGGTAACCTTGGCATCCGATGTTCCAACCGGCTCGTCAATGGTCACCTCGGCGTTTTTATCACCTTTCAGGTTCTTTTGACCCGGGTCGGCCACTTTCAACTCTTCAATGGTTGGCGGCTTTTCTTTAACCTCAACATCGGGCTTTACTACCGGCGGAGGGAACTTAACCTGGTCAACCTTTGGTTTTGGCGGTTCAGGCGGAGGTGGCGGAGGTGGTTTCTTTAGATCCACCGGGGGCGGCGAAAGTACAACGTTGGTGATCTTCACCTTTTCTTTGGCTTTCGGGATAAAGCCGGCGATCAGATTGAGGAGGGTATTGAATGATATAATAAATACAAATAACACAACGCCTATAATAAGGGCATTACGGGTATTACGCCCGTTATCCCTTCTGAGCTCGTATGCACCATATGCCTTATTGCGACCACTAAATACAACATCAATCCAATTTTGGGCTAATATGTCTAATTTTGATCCTAACATTTTTTTAGGCTTTTAATATTTAATTAACGTGTATAATAATACGAATATTATTAATATAAATTGTTCTTTTTCAGGTCGCCAACTTCTATCGGTAAAATCTTAACGATGGCATACGACTTAACACCTGTGATGCTCATTTCATCGAGTACGGAAACTAAGTTCTCGTAAGTTGATTTATCACTGGGTTTTATTAAAACGATCATGAAATTATCAGGAGCGGCGTGCGTTTCAGCAACTTTTTTTCCGTTCTCGATCAGTGCTTTGCGCAATCCTTCTTTTCCATAATTATCTACAACAGGAGGTGTTTTTGCCACCTCGCCCATATACCACTCTACTTTATTATGGCTACCCAGCAGGATAGTCATCGAGCGGGTTGCTGCTACCGGTAACTGGCTTGTTTTAACAGAGTTATCGGGCATGGCAAGGTCCATTGCCTTTGGTTTACTAAGCGTAGTGGTAAGCATGAAAAAGGTGATCAGCAAGAAAGCAAGGTCAACCATCGCGGTCAGATCGACGCGTGTTGACACTTTTTTACTTCTAACTTTTCCGCCTTTATGCCCACCCCCGCCGGAGGTATCTAATTCTGCCATAATTTTATTTTTTTGGAGCCGCTCTTAGCGATGTAATTAAATTAAACTTGAAAACTTTTTGTTTTCCTAAAACACCAATTACCGTGTTAATGATCGGGTACTGCTCCCTCCGGTCGCCTTTTATAGCGATCTGCAGATCCTTGCCATGCAGGGCCCTGTCGGCTTTCCGTGAGGTCAATATCCAGTTTGATAACTCGTTGTTATTGGTTGTATCAACAGGGATACCTGGTTGCTGATAAGTTTTTTTCTGATCGGCAGTCATATCCAGGTATGATTTTAACTGACTCATTGGTACACCAAATACCTCGGTGATAGCAAATTTGGCTTTTTCTTCGGGGGTAAACTTTACGTTGTATTTTTCACCCATCGCGTCTAATGTTTCAGTGCGTATATCGGTGCCCGAAACGGAATAAAACACCTTGTCTTTACCACCAATGGTTACCTGGGCAATATTATCTTCGGCCACAGGCTGCTCTTTTGACGACGCCGGCACCTCGGCCTTGGTAGGGTCTTCCACCTTAGGCTTGGCTGTTAATATGAAAAAGGTGAGCAACAGGAAAGCCACATCGCACATGGCTGTCATATCAATCGCTGTGCTTTTCCTGGCAACTTTTACTCTTGGCATAATGTTAATTTTTTAGTAAGAATGTATAAATGATTTATACTATACCGGCCGGCTAATCGCCGCTGACGATAAGCCGGCCGGATAAAAACTAAGCAATAGCGCTTATTTATTTACTTTTGTGTGATGCAGCAAAAGTTTGCACAATGCTGAATCCTGTTTCGTCAATGGCGTAAGTCAGCTTGTCAATTTTAGATGTAAACACATTGTACATTACAATTGATATAGCTGATGTACTGATACCCAAAGCAGTGTTAATTAACGCCTCGGAAATAGCTGTTGAAAGCGCTGTGGTGTTTGGCGCACCTGAAGTTGCCAGTGCCGCGAACGCGCGGATCATACCGATTACCGTTCCTAACAGACCGGTTAATGTACCGATAGATACCAGGGTAGCGATAACTGTAAGGTTTTGCTCAAGCATTGGCATTTCCAATGAAGTAGCTTCTTCGATATCCTTTTGGATAGCTAAAGTTTTTTGGTCAACGTCCAGCCCTGTCTCAGTTTCCATCTCGCGGTATTTTTTCAATCCCGATTTGATCACGTTAGCAACAGAACCTTTTTGTTTGTCACACTCGGCGTTAGCGCCGTCAATGTTACCTGCGTTAAGGAAAGTTTGAACTTTTCTCACGAAAGCATCTACGTTACCGGTGCCCGATGCCTTGCCGATCACCACGAAACGCTCGATCGAAAATACAATAACGATCAACAGATACGACATAATTAAAGGTACGATTATACCTCCCCTGTGTACTGTTCCGAAAAGGTCTCCCGGAACACCTTTTTCCACATCCCCGCCTTCATAATGGCTTGGGTCGCCCAAAATGAATATGTATATAATAATTGCAACAACGATACAGATTGGAATAGTAAGCGTTGCAAACATGCCTGATGCACTTGACTCTTTTTTAACAGGACTTGTTGGTTTTGTTGGTGCGTTTGCCATTACTTTTAGTTTTTAGTTTTAGTTTTTAGTTTATAAAATAAATTTAGTTAATGCGTTTTTTTGCGGATAACAAAATTAGAATTTAAATGAAATAAAAAAACCTTTTTTGATATTCTTTGTAATTTTTTAATGAAACCCTCATCCCGTTGATACTTTGGCGGATACATAACGTAATGAAAAGCAAAAATTGTCTGTATTGCAGACAATTATTTTGCAATAAAACCTATTTTTTTTAATAATAGCAAATGATGGGCTATAAATATTATGTAACTATACTGCTAATGTTGCATTTGTTACATTGGGGCCGGCATTTATCACGTCGGTATTGCTGAGATTTGCATATTGCTCAAAGTTCTTAATAAAGGCGAGGGCTAAATCGTTTGCCTTATCATCGTAATTATTACCATTTGCCCATGTTTTTTTTTGGTCGAGGAGATTGTCGGGCACATTGGGGCAGCTTGCGGGGATCTGCAGGTTAAAAATGGGATGTTCGTGATATTGAACATTGTCAAGTTCGCCGTTTAAGGCGGCGGTTATCATTGCCCTGGTATATTTCAATTTCATTCGTTTCCCGGTTCCATAGGGGCCGCCTGTCCAGCCGGTATTGATCAACCAAACCTTCACATCATGCGCTTTAATTTTATTGCCGAGTAATTTGGCGTAGGTTACCGGGCTCAATGGCAAAAAAGCTTCGCCAAAACAAGCCGAGAATGTAGCTTGCGGCTCGGTCACACCGGTTTCGGTACCCGCAACTTTAGCGGTGTAACCCGATATAAAGTAATACATGGCCTGCGCCGGTGTTAGCTTTGAAATGGGCGGCAGTATGCCAAAGGCATCGGCTGTTAAAAAGAATATATTTTTAGGTGACGATCCTATCGACGGGTTAACGGCATTGCTGATATTATCTATCGGGTAGGCCACGCGGGTGTTCTCCGTTTTATCGAGGTTCGAAAAATTGACCGTACGGGTGCCTTTTATAAAATTAATATTTTCAAGCAGCGAGCCAAACTTTATAGCGCTGAAAATCTGCGGCTCTTTTTCCGGGGTCAGATCGGCACATTTGGCATAACAGCCGCCTTCGAAGTTGAATATTGTATACTCGCTCCAACCGTGTTCATCATCGCCGATCAGGCTGCGATCGGGATCGGCAGATAATGTTGTTTTGCCTGTTCCGGACAGCCCAAAAAATACAGCGGTATCGCCTTTGACGCCGGTATTGGCCGAACAATGCATGGAAAGCACCTTTTTTTCATGCGGCAGCAGGAAATTTAATACCGAAAAAATACCTTTTTTTATTTCGCCGGTGTAACCTGTTCCACCTATAAGTATAATTCTTTTACTAAAGTTGATGATCGAGAAATTGTGCTGGCGCGTACCATCAACCTGCGGGTTAGCTTTGAAGCCAGGCGCGGCAATGATCGTCCAATCGGGAACCGAAGCCGGGTTGGCTATCTCGGGCCGCAAAAATAAATGATGTACAAACAGGTTTTGATAGGCGTTTTCGGTTATCACCCGTATATCGATATGGAATTTTTCGTTGGCGCAGGCGCAGGAATCGCGAACAAAAATATCGCGGTCGGCAAAGTAGGCGATAACTTTTTGCAGCAGCGCGTCGAATTTGGCGCTGTCAAATTTAATATTGATCCGTCCCCACCACACAGTATCGCGGGTGATATCGTCTTCAACAATAAAGCGGTCTTTTGGGGAGCGGCCTGTAAATTCGCCGGTATCAACGGCCAGTGCGCCGGAGTCGGCTAAAACGCCTTCATTTCTTTTTAAAGCTTCTTCAACCAGTTCGGCTGCGGTTAATTGGTAATAGATATTCCTGGCCCGATCAAGCTTCAGGTAGCCCAGATCAGGTAGTTGGGTAGTACTGTTTCTCATCAAATAATAATATAATTGGTTGCCGCAAAATTACCTGATTTGGAGCCGAAGAAACAAGTAAAATTTGATATTTATTTACATAATGTACGTTTTACACACTATGTAATTATTTGATTATTAGATAATTATATCGGCAATAAAAAATTTGTCAATACACTATGCCTCGGGAATAGTTGGCAGTTCGGAACTGGCGGTTGATGGTGAATTGAGGAGTTACGGGCTTGGAGGATTAACTAAGTGATAATCAATAATGATACCGGCACTGGAAAACGACAACGGCGTCCTTTTCAATTTTATAAACCAGCCGATGTTCCAGTGTGATTCTTCGCGACCACGAGCCGGCGAGATTATGTTTTAGCGGTTCAGGTTTGCCGCTTCCTTCAAAGGGGGCGCGTTCGATTTCTTTTATTAAGGAATTTATCTTCTTTAACATGGCCTTATCTGTATTTTGCCAATACAAATAATCCTCCCACGCTTTATCGAGGAAAATTATTTTCATTCTTCAATCAGGCTTCTTTCCCGGCCTAATCCCTTTTCATAATCTTCTATACTTTTTAACAGCCTTGCAGCGTTCGCGGGGCTTTTTAGTAAATAGAAAGTTTCTTCCATGCTTTCATAGTCAGACTTAGAGAGCACAACCACATCTTCATTGTTTGCACTTGTCACGTAAAGAGGAGTATGATTGGTTCGTACCTTATCTAAATAAGATTTCAATTTTTGCCGGAAAGCGGTATAAGTTGTAACCTGCATAACGATGAATTTTTATAAAAGTAAAAAGAATAAACGACATGTACAATATCGTGTACAATTAAATTACTTCACCTTCATTTCTTTTTTCAAAAACTGGCCGGTGAAGCTTTCTTTTATCTTGCATAAACCTTCGGGCGTGCCGGAGAATAGAATTTTGCCGCCGCCGGAGCCGCCTTCGGGGCCGAGATCGATCACATGGTCGGCTACTTTGATCACATCGAGGTTATGCTCAATTACAAGAACGGTATTTCCTTTATCAACCAACTGGTTCAGCACGCCCAGCAGTACGTTGATGTCTTCAAAATGCAGACCGGTGGTTGGCTCATCCAGTATATAGAAGGTATTGCCTGTGTCTTTTTTAGAAAGCTCTGTCGCCAGTTTAACGCGCTGCGCCTCGCCGCCTGACAGGGTAGTTGACGATTGGCCAAGGGTGATATATCCCAAACCCACGTCAAATAATGTTTTTATTTTGCGATAGATAGGCGGGATGTGCTCAAAAAACGGTGTGGCATCCTCAATGCTCATATCCAGTACGTCGCTGATGGATTTTCCGCGGTAGCGTACTTCAAGTGTTTCGCGATTATAACGCCTGCCGCCGCATTCCTCACAAGGTACCTGCACATCGGGCAAGAAGTTCATTTCTATTACCTTTAAACCGGCGCCCTGGCAGGTCTCGCAACGGCCTCCCTTCACGTTGAACGAGAAACGGCCGGGCTTATACCCGCGGATTCGTGATTCGGGCAATTGTACATACAGGTTGCGGATATCAGAAAATACGCCGGTATAAGTGGCGGGGTTTGAGCGCGGGGTACGGCCAATAGGCGTTTGATCGATCTCGATCACTTTGTCGATATGTTCAAGCCCTTCAATTTTTTCGTAAGGCAGCGGATGTTTCTTGGCCCTGAAGAAATGGTGGTTTAATATCGGGTACAACGTTTCGGTGATCAGGCTCGACTTGCCGCTGCCGGATACGCCGGTTACGCCAATTAATTTGCCTAACGGAAAATCGACGCTCACTTTTTTCAGGTTATGGCCGGTTGCCTTTTTCAGCGACAGGGTTTTGCCGTTGCCCTCACGTCTTTTTTCGGGCACGGCTATTTCGCGCTCACCATTTATATACGAGGTGGTAAGCGTATGAGTCGCCATTAGTTCGTCGGGGGTGCCCTGGGCTACTATTTCGCCGCCATGTACGCCGGCGGCCGGGCCCATATCGATAACATGGTCGGCGTGCAATATCATATCTTTATCGTGCTCAACCACCACAACCGAATTACCCAAATCGCGCAGGTGTTTCAGTGCGTTGATCAGCCGCTCGTTATCGCGCTGGTGCAGGCCGATACTGGGCTCATCCAGGATGTACATCACGTTCATCAGCTGCGAACCGATCTGTGTAGCCAGCCTGATGCGCTGCGCCTCGCCGCCCGACAGCGTTTTGGCCGTGCGATCGAGTGTTAAATAGCTTAAACCTACGTCCAGCAGGAAGACGATCCTTGCCCGTATCTCTTTGAGTATTTCCTTAGCAATTACATTTTGCCTTTCGGTAAGCCTGTCTTCTAAATTGGTAAACCATTCCTGCAGGTTATTGATATCCATGCAGGCCAGCTCAAAAATATTTTTATTATCAACTTTAAAATGGAGCGATTCTTTTTTTAAACGGGCGCCTTCGCAAACCGGGCAGGTTTTTAGTACCCGGTAGTTTTCCATATCGTCCATGCCTTCGTCGCCGCGGCGTTCCTGCTGCTCTTCAAGCATGCGGATGATGCCGTCGAAACTAACCTGGTAGCTTTGTACGTTCCACTTGTTATATTCCACTGCCACGGTGATCATTTCAGTTGATCCGTTCAGGATAATATCCAGGTGGTCTCTTGAAAGTTTTTCGATGGGGGTTGAAAGTGAAAATTCATATTTCTTTGCCAGCGCCTTCAGTACCTGGAATATCCAGGTTTCGCGGTATTCGCCCAACGGGGCAAGGCCCCCGTTTAATATGCTTAATTTGGGATTTGGGATAACCGAATTTTCATCCACCTCAAAAATATAACCCAGACCGTTGCATTTTTCGCAGGCGCCGTAAGGCGAGTTGAATGAGAAGGTGTTCGGCTGTGGCTCGTCGTATGATATGCCCGAGATCGGGTCCATCAAATACTTGCTGTAATAGGCCACGTTATTATCCTTATCCGCAATACGGATAATGCCCTTGGCTATTTTAAGCGCGGTTTGAATTGAGGTATAAAGCCGTTTGCTGTCGGCCTCACTAACCACCAAACGATCAACTACAATATCAATATCGTGGATCTTGTACCTGTCGACCTGCATTTTAGGTTCCACATCGGCAATAGCGCCGTCGATCCAAACTTTCAGGTAGCCTTGTTTGCGTATCTGTTCAAATAGTTCGCGGTAATGCCCCTTCCTGGCTTTTACAACCGGGGCAAGGATGTTTACCGGCTGGCCGTCGAATTTTTCGGAGATGGTCTTTAATATCTGCTCTTCCGACATCCGCTCCATTTTTTCGCCGCTGACATAGGAGTATGCCTCACCCGTACGGGCGAACAGTAAGCGCATAAAATCGTATATCTCGGTAATGGTGCCCACCGTTGAGCGCGGGTTTTTGCTGGTGGTTTTTTGTTCGATGGCGATAACCGGGCTAAGGCCGGATATTTTATCGACATCGGGCCGCTCCATACCGCCCATAAACTGGCGCGAGTAGGCCGAAAAGGTTTCCATGTACCGGCGCTGCCCCTCGGCATAGATGGTATCGAAAGCCAAAGAAGATTTTCCGCTGCCGCTCAGGCCGGTTATTACCACCAGCTGGTTGCGCGGAAAAGAAACGTCGATATTTTTTAAATTATGAACCCGGGCCCCGTAAACTTCAACTTCGCTTTGCTCGCCCAGATCGATAGGTAATGTACTCATGCTTTGAATTAGTAAGATGGTTGATTAGGTTTATTGGGTTGGATTAAGTTGAAAATATTTACTTTCTAACTTAATCAACAACTCACTCGGTCAACTCAATCAACAAACGACAAATATACGCAAAAAGGCCGGTCTCCGGGTTAGGAAGAACGGCCTGTATGTTCCGTATAATGTAATAATTTATAATGTGTTGACTAGTTTACAGCCAAAAAGTCGGCCGAGGCAAGGGTGCTAAACTTAACCGGGTTATAGTGTTTCATAAACCCATACTTATCAGGCTGGTTAATTATCGCTTTCATGGCAACAATGTTGTAAATATAAACGCCTGTTTCGCGGTTTAAATGCATGCGGTAGTAGTTCTCCTCGTTTTGCTGATCCATAGCCCGCATCAGCTTTATTGAGCCGTTGTTATAAGCGGCAGCGGCTAATGTCCAACTGTGAAACTCTTCGTATAAGCCTTTTATATACCTGCAGGCTGCAACGGTTGATTTACGGATATTTTTCCGTTCGTCAACATCAGCGTTAACCTTAAGGCCGTAAGCGCGTGCGGTACCGGGCATAAACTGCCATAAACCTTTAGCGCCTTTTGGCGAAGTGCCTTCGGAAAAGCCGCCTTCAACCAGCGGTATATATTTAAAATCGTCTGGAATGCCGTAGGCTTTTAAAATAGGCTCAATGATGGGGAATATCTTCTCGGCCTTGCGGTGCAAAATGTTCGAACCAACGTGGCGGTAGTTATGCTTCATCAGCGAAAGCTGCATTTTGCGGTTAACGCTGGCGTTGTGCAAAGGCAGCGCCTCGTCGGCAAAACTATAGTCCTCTTTAGGCTCAATTGTTTTAAAAAGAAATGTGGTAAAAGGGCCTTTAAACTTTACCGGAACCTCGTGCGGTTTCGGGGTTTTTGCACCGAAAAAATTAAGGGCAAAGAAGATAACAAAAAGCATTACTACGGAACACGTAATCAGGTGCTCTTTAATTATTTTAAAATAACTCATCAAATCAATATTGGTAAAAGTGTTGCAAAGGTATGTCATATAGGTCAGATTATCAAATACTTATGTAAATCAGTCGTTTTTATAGTATGGTTTTGGGTCCAAAAACAGCGATTAAAAGCTGTATACCAAGGTTTTTGAACCGATTAAAAAAAATCTCGTTTCTGCTCCAAAATCACTAACTTTGCCCCTCACGCTGCGAAAGCGCTAATCAAAAAAATATGGTATCCAAAAGACCAGGGAACAGTCGCGACGACAAATCCGGCAGATCATCAAACAGGGCTTCTAAAGCCGGCGATAAGCCAAAAAGATCATCAACATCTGCACGCAATTCCTCAACAGGTTTTGAACGAACAAATAACAGCAAACCTGGCAAAAAGTTTGGCAGTGACCGGCCCGGAGAGAAAAAGCCCTTTAATTCAGGCGAAAATAAGTCGTACCAAAAAAGGGACGACGGCGATAAACCTGCGAGCAGTTTTAGCGGCAGAGCGGGGGAAAAACGCTCATTCTCGCCCAGAAACAAGCCTTATACCGGCAGGGCCGCTGATAACGACGACCGTCCGAAACGTAGTTTTGGTGGTGAATCAGCGGGGGGTGAAAAAAAATCATTTTCGGCAAGAAAAAAACCATACTCGGGCCGGACAGCCGATTATGAGGATAAACCAAAAAGCCGGGATGGCGGCGCATCGGCCGGCGGGAAGCGTCCATTCTCTGCTCCGGGTAAATCATATTCGGGCAGATCAAATGATAATGAAGAAAGGCCCAAAAGAAGCCCCGATAGCTATCGGGGTGGCGGCGACAAGCCGGCCGGTAAATTTGGCGGCAAGCCTTCGGGCGGATTTAAAAAGCGCGACGATAAATCGTTTAGCAGCGACCGCCCGCAACGTTCGAAACCGGGTTATGATAAAATCACCCGCGATGAGAGCGCCCCGGCAAAAACCTTACGCGGCCGTAAAAAGGGCCCTGAAAGCAAAGACACCGGCCTTATCAGGCTTAATCGTTATATATCAAACGCGGGCATTTGTTCGCGCCGTAAGGCTGATGAACTGATCGCAGCCGGGGTTGTTTCGGTAAACGGGGTGGTGATCTCGGAACTAGGCCACAAGGTTGATCCGCAAAAGGATGAGATACGCTATAACGGCGAGTTACTGAAGCGCGAGAAAATGGTTTATGTGTTGTTAAATAAGCCAAAAGACTATATTACAACTACTGAAGACCCGCAGGAACGCCGCACGGTGATGCACCTGGTTGAGAAAGCCAGCAAGGAACGTATTTATCCGATCGGACGTCTGGATCGTAATACTACCGGGTTGCTGCTAATGACAAACGACGGCGACCTTGCCGACAAGCTATCGCATCCCAAAAACAATATTGTTAAATTATACCAGGTTGAACTGAACAAAAGCTTAACCCAGGGCGACCTGAATAAAATTTCCTATGGCTTAGAATTGGAGGATGGGTTAATTAAACCTGATTCGATATCGTTTGTGTCGGGCGGTTCCAAGCGTGAGGTTGGTATACAAATACACAGCGGTAAAAACCGCATTGTGCGCCGCATATTTGAACACCTGGGATACGAAGTTGTAAAGCTGGACAGGGCGGTATATGCAAATCTCACCAAGAAAGACCTCCCGCGCGGCCGCTGGCGCTACCTCGATGAAAGCGAAGTTATACAATTGAAGCACCTTATCTAACGGTGAAAGGATAAAGGCGAAAGATAAAAGGTTGTTTGCAGAGCTTCGATGTTCATGAACAACTTTACCTTTCGCCTTTTACCTTTTAGCTTTCACCTCCAATCACTATCTTGCAGCTTCATAACCAATTCATTCCGAAATGAAAAAATTACTGCTGATAATTTCGCTGCTGTCGCCGGTGATGTTATATGCGCAGCATAAAAAAGCCGCGCCTTCGACATACGACCTGCTTGTTGGTACCTATACAAAAGGCCAAAGCAAAGGGATTTATGTCTACCGTTTTTATATCGAATCCGGCCGGATGGCTTACCTGAGCCAGATCGACGATGTAAGTAACCCTTCATATCTTTGTGTGGCCGCCAATAATAAATTTGTTTATGCAGTGAACGAGGATGGTAAAAATGGCGGGGTTAGCTCATTTAAGTTTGACCCCAAACAGGGTAAACTGACTTTTATTAACAGGCAGTCATCAGCCGGCGCCGACCCTTGTTATATTTCGGTTGATAAGGAGCAGAAAAATGTTTTTGTTGCCAATTATTCAAGCGGCAGCTTAACGGTTTTACCGGTGAATAAAGATGGCTCGCTCGGCGCGGTATCGCAAACGGTACAAGACCAGGGCCATGGCATTGATAAAGAACGGCAGGAAGCGCCGCATGTACATATCGCTATGCTTTCGCCGGATGAAAAATATGTTTTGTACACCGACCTGGGTACCGATAAGTTAAATGTGATGCGCTATCATGCTTCGCACCCGCAGCCATTGAGCCCTGCATCGCCCGCATTTGTTAAGGTGAAAGACGGCGAAGGCCCGCGACACATTGTTTTTTCGGATGATAAGAAACATGTTTACCTGTTAACGGAAATGGGTTCGGCGGTACATGTTTTTGATTATGATAACGGCAAACTGAAAGAAAAACAGTCTATTACCCTGCTATCACCGGGCTTTAAAGGCCAGACAGCAGGGGCTGCTGTACATATTTCGCCCGATGGGAAATTTCTGTATGCGTCCAACCGTTTGGAAACAAATGAAATATCGGTATATTCAATTGAGCCTGAAACCGGCGCGCTTACTTTTGTGCAACGCGTATCAACATTCGGTAAGAACCCGCGTGATTTTGCTATAGACCCAACAGGCCGTTATTTGGTAGTGGCCAACCAGGACAGCGACAGGTTATATATTTACCATAGAGATCAGAGTACCGGCACAATAACCCGGATGGGGCCGGAAATAGAAATAGGCAACCCGGTTTGTTTAAAATTTACAGCAGCGGAGTGAGCTGAAAGCGAAAAGACGGAAGCATTAAGCGAAAAACCACACTTTAACGATCATTGGCTTTTAGCTTTTGCCTTTAAACCTTCTCCTTACAGCGCTCAATTACCTCCACGTAATAATTTTCATACGCGGGCAGGATAGTTGCCAGGTCAAATTCTTTGGCGCGGGCAAGGGCGTTGTTTTTGAATTGCTGCAGGCGCGCTTCATCTTCCAGTATATAAATGGCTTTTTCAGCCATACCGTCAACGTCACCTACATCTTTTAAGAAACCGGTTACACCGTCGAGGTTCAGTTCGGGTAATCCGCCGGCGTTTGAGCTGATAACGGGCACTTTGCAGGCCATGGCCTCCAGAGCCGCCAACCCAAAGCTCTCTGATTCGGATGGCATTAAAAACAGGTCGGATACGGATAGGATCTCTTCAATGGCATCCTGTTTACCCAAAAATCGCACGTCTTCGCCAACCCCTAGTTCACGCGCCAGTTCCTCGCAGGACGACCGTTCGCCGCCGTCGCCAACCATCAGCAGCTTAGCCGGGATCTTTTTGATCAGTTTTGCGAAGATCTTTATCACATCTTCAGTACGCTTTACCCTGCGAAAGTTGGAGGTATGCACGATGATCTTTTCCCCAAACGGGGCTATGGCCTTCTTAAAATGGTCCTTCGCTTTCAGGTTGAAACGGCTGAGGTCGATAAAGTTGGGTATTACCCGGATATCATTCTCGATCTCAAAAAATTTGTATGTATCACTCCTCAGGTGCTCGGAAACCGCGGTAACGCCATCCGATTTGTTGATTGAAAAGGTAACCACCGGTTTAAAGGTGCGGTCGCGGCCTACCAGGGTTATGTCTGTACCGTGCAGAGTGGTAACAACCGGGATATAAATACCGTAGGTTAATAATATCTGTTTAGCCATAAATGCAGCCGAGGCATGCGGTATGGCATAATGTACATGCAGGATATCCAGTTTTTCGAAACGTACCACGTCAACTAAACGACTGGCCAGGGCCAGCTCGTAGGGCGGAAAATCAAATAGCGGGTAGTTGGATACTGATACCTCGTGGTAAAACAAATTTTCGGAAAACAGGTCGAGCCGGGCTGGCTGGTTATAGGTTACAAAGTGAACCTGGTGACCGCGGTCGGCAAGGGCTTTGCCCAGTTCAGTGGCAACAACGCCGCTACCGCCGAAGGTTGGGTAACAAACTATTCCTATTTTCATTTGATGCTTTTGTGGTAATGAAACTATCATGCCCATATAACTTGTGAAGCTAATGTGCATGACAGTTTCACTGGTGCAAGTTTAGCAGCTATTTATTGGAATAGTGTTAAACGGATGTAAAATGATTGTGGTGATTTCGGAATTGTTATTTGTCATTGCGGGGAGGAACGACGAAGCAATCGCGAACTATGCAAGACGGTTATGCATAGTTCGCGATTGGCGCGCGGCGCTCGCAATGACATGGAAAGAAAATCAAAGACCCTTTTGTATCGCTTCGTAAATGGCATCCTGTATCCTTGGGCGGATGTTGAGGCTGCTCAGTTTGCTGCCAACCACGGGGTTTACCCGGTTCGACAGGAATATATAAACCAGATTTACTTTTGGGTCCACCCAAACGCAGGTGCCTGTAAAGCCGGTGTGCCCGTAGGTTTGCGGCGATGCCAGTTGTGAAGGATAGTGATGATCGGCAATCGGGTCCCACCTGTCGAAACCCAGGCCACGGCGGCTTACATCCGATTGTTTGGCGGTAAAAAGATCAATCGTTTCGGGCTTAATATATTGTGTGCCGCCGTAGGTGCCGCGGTTTAGCACCATCTGGTATAATATGGCAACATCATTTGCATCGGCAAACAAACCGGCATGCCCGGCAACGCCGCCCATTAATGCCGCGGTGGGGTCATGAACATAGCCATCTAATAAAGCATGCCGGTATTCCTGGTCGTTCTCTGTCGGGATGATCTGGTCGGGCCGGAAACGGTAGAGCGGTAAAAAGCCCATGGTTTGCAATCCCAGTGGGTTATAAAACTGCTGCTGTACATATACATTCTCGGGCGTAGCAGTAACCGTTTCAATAATTTGCTGCATAAAGCACATGCTAAGGTCGCTGTACACATATTGCCCGCGGGTTTTTACCGGCGAATTAAGCATTTCCGGCCACATCACATCTTTAAAATAGTCCTTCCTTAAATAATAACCGTCGTTAACTTTTGTCGGGAAGGCGGCTGATGTATCAGGGGCATGGTCGGTTGGCTTGATAGCAGTAAGCGTAGGAATATCGGGTATTAACCCGGCCTGGTGCTCCAATAATTCACGCACACGGAGATCATTTTTGTTTGTTTTGCGGGCGACGGGCAGGTACTCGCCAATGGTTTCGTCGAGGTTTATTTTCCCCTGGTCGTACAATTGCATGGTTTCCATGGTGGTTGCCGATATTTTGGTCATGGAGGCCAGGTCGAAAATGTCGGTCAGCTTATCCGGTAACGTTTTGTCATATGTATGATAGCCATAGGCTTTATTAAAGATCACTTTGCCGTCCTTCACCACCAGCACCACGCAACCCGGGGTAGCCTGCTCCGATATCGCCTCGGCCGCAATACGATCGATCGCCATAAGGTTATCGGTATTTACACCTGCATCTTCCGGAACAGTATATTGCAGCCTGGTCTTGGTCGTGGTAAAGCCCATGTTTTTACGGTACGCCGGGGATATGTTCTTGTTCAATTTCTGCGTAAGCGGCACCCCGCCGAATATAGCCTGGGCGGTGTAAAACGCCGACACCTCGGTAATGCGCCCCGCCCAAATGATGGGGGCGACAGTGTTATTTAATTTGATGAGTGCGTCGCTGCTGCCAAACAGGGCGACAATTACATTTTTGATCTTTTGATTGGTATTGATAAAATCAACGATCAGCGGGTTGTTCAGGTCGGCGTCATTTACCTGTACGATGAGGGTATTATACCATTTCAGGTCTGCCGACAAGTCGTCGGGGCTTTTTATACCTATGTAATCTTTGCCGTTAACGGTGGCTACTTTCGCATACTTATTCAGCAGGCTGTCGAAGCTGTGTGCATACTGGTTCGAAAAATTTATGCTGGCTATTTTTAACTGGCCAAGGTTTTGGAGCGGGATCAAAAGCCCGTTATTGTTTAGCAGGATGGTGGTTTGTTCTGCAAGTTTCTCTTCGGCCACATAAGCCTTGCCGGTGGGAGGATTTTGGGCGCAGGCTGAATTAAACAGGATAAGTGCCAGTAAAATTACCGGGCAACACTGCCACTTACTTTTTCTCATAAACCTTCTCTCCATTTATATATGTTTTTAAAACTTTTACCTGCGGCATGTCCGCGCCGTTTATTTTCATAATGTCCTTATCCAGTATCACAAAATCGGCGTATTTGCCCGGCTCTATGCTGCCTTTTTCTTTTTCTTCGAAATTGGCCCTGGCCGCCCATATCGTGATGCCGCGCAGTGCCTGTTCGCGGTTCAGCGCATTTTCCGGCTGAAACCCACCGTTAGGATAGCCTTTCAGATCTTTACGCTCAACCGCTGCATAAAAGGAATAAACGGGATTAATGTTTTCCACAGGGAAATCAGTGCCTAGCGGAAGCCAGCCATTTTGTTCGAGCAATTGCTTATATACATAAGCCGATTTTAAACGCTTGTTTCCCAAACGGGCGCCGGCCCAGTACATATCTGACGTGGCATGAGTAGGCTGTACGGATGGGATAATATTGTATGCGCCGAAATACTTAATGTCATCTGGCGATAGTATCTGTGCATGTTCTATCCGCCAGCGGCGGTCGTTTTTGCCTTTGAGCACGCTCGCATATATTTTTAACATCACCCGGTTTGCCGAATCGCCGATGGCATGTGTGCACATCTGGAAACCTTTTTCAGCCAGCTTTTTCGCCACGTCCTCAAAATGCTTCTGGCTGCTCAGTAAAAACCCGCGCCAGTTTTTCTGGTCGGCATAAGGCTGTAATAAACAGGCGCCCCTCGAACCCAAAGCGCCGTCGGCATATACCTTAAACGCACGCACATCCAGCAAAGGCGTTTTGTATACGCCGCGTTTAAATAAATAATCGTAGTTATCACTATTATCCGACAGCATCACATACATGCGCATTTTGAGTTCGCCTTTATGCTGCAATTGTACTATGGTGTTGATCATGGTATACGGCAGCCCGCAATCATCAACCGTGGTTAGTCCCACCGCAAAACAGTTGGCCTGGGCATCCAAAAATGCTGATTGAACCATTTGGTCGTTGGGCGCGGGTATTTTATGACGCACCAGGTCCTGCGCGTTATCCACCATCATGCCCGTAAGCTTGCCGTTTATGGTTTCTATTTCGCCACCCGCGATGGTTTGCCCCGGTTTAACACCTGCTAAAGTTAATGCGGCCTGGTTGGCAATAAGCGCATGCCCATCGATGCGGGTTAAAATGACCGGCCTTACCGGGAACAATGAATCGAGTTTGGATTTATTGGGGAATTGCTTTGTTTTCCATTTATTCTGGTCCCATCCCCGGCCTATTATCCATCCTTCGGGATTTCTGCGGGCATAAACATTCACCGAGTCAAGCACATCGCGCCAGCCTTTGGTATTATTGAGATTTACTTCCTGCAAACCCAGCCCGTAATTGTAGAAATGGGCATGTGCGTCAATAAAGCCCGGATATACGGCTTTACCTTCGGCATCGATCACTTCGCGGGCTGTATACTTTTCTTCGAGCGCGTCGGCTTTGCCAACTGCCACAATTTTTCCGCCCGTTACAACAAATGCGCTGGCGACCGAGAAACTACTGTCGACCGTATACACCACAGCATTTTTAACCAGCAGATCGGCATTAAACTCCTTTTGCTTGCACGCGAAGGCAAACAGGATAAGCAGGGGCAATAATTTTTTCATGGCAGGTGATTGAAATCGCAAACTACAAAAGTATATACAACTATCAAATCATAAAGTTATGCCTTCAAATATTTAAATTCGCATCGAAAACGAATTGAAAGGGAATTTTTACACGATGCCAGATATAATCCAGCTTTTACCGGATGCCGTTGCCAACCAGATTGCCGCGGGCGAAGTCGTGCAGCGCCCGGCCTCTGCCGTAAAAGAGCTGATCGAAAACGCGATTGACGCCGGGGCCGATAAAATACAATTGATCCTGAAGGATGCCGGAAAATCGCTGATACAGGTTATCGATAATGGCTGTGGCATGAGCCTCACCGACGCCAGGATGTGCTTTGAGCGCCATGCAACATCAAAGATCCGCAAGGCGGAAGACCTTTTCGCTATCCGCACCATGGGTTTCAGGGGCGAGGCGATGGCGTCCATCGCGGCGATAGCCCAGGTTGAGCTGAAAACCCGGCGGCATGAGGACGAGCTGGGTACCTGCATTTTGATCGAAGGCTCGGAAGTAATAAGCCAGGAAGCGTGCTCAGCCAATTTTGGTACGTCTATATCCGTAAAAAATTTATTTTACAATACACCTGCCCGGCGCAACTTTTTAAAGAGCAACCCGGTGGAAATGCGGCATATCATCGACGATTTTCAGCGCATCGTACTGGCTAACCCGAAAGTGTTTTTTACCCTGCACCACGATGGCCAGGAGGTTTATCATTTACCAGGCGCGGCGCTGAAGCAGCGTATTGTCCATTTGTTCGGCAATAGCTATAATGAAAGACTGGTGCCAGTTGAGGAAGATACCTCGGTAATTAAATTACGGGGATTTGTAGGCAAACCCGAATTTGCCCGTAAAACACGCGGCGAACAATTCTTTTTTGTGAACAACCGCTTCATCAGGGATGCGTATTTAAACCACGCGGTGCTGATGGCCTTTAAGGAATTGCTGCCCGAGGATACCTTCCCGCTGTATGTGCTGTTCATCGATATCGATCCGGCCAAAATCGACATCAACGTACATCCCACCAAAACCGAGATCAAATACCAGGATGAGCAAACGATTTATGCGATAGTGCGCTCGGCGGTGAAACGGTCATTAGGACGATATAATATTACGCCCAGCCTGGATTTTGACCAGGACAACAGTATTGAGCATTTGGTATCGGCCAAACCGCTGGAAGAAATTGTAGCGCCTACTATTTCGTTTAACCCGGATTTTAACCCGTTTACGGCCGACCGGAAAATGGAACGCGAGATACCGTTTTTACGCAACGCCGGCGAACAGCGCAGTTCGCCAATACCGCAAAACTGGGATACGTTATACGAGATCAGCAAAAAAGAAACTACGCTGCAGCAGCGGATACACGAGCAGGAAAGTATAGAAGTCGACGACCAGGAGATCAATAAACCGAGTGAGCGGCAGCTTTTCCAGATCCATAACCGGTTTATCCTGTCGCAGATCAAATCGGGGTTTATGCTTATCAGCCAGCAGGCGGCGCACGAGCGTATTTTGTACGAGCGTTTTTTGCATCAATTGCAAACCCATTCGGGCGTAAGCCAGCAAAGCCTTTTTCCGCAATCTGTTACATTAAATAGCAGCGATTTTGAATTATTAAAGGAACTTTTACCCGATATTCGTGCGCTGGGTTTTGATATACGCGAGTTTGGCAAAAACACCGTAGTGGTTGAGGGTATACCGGCCGACCTGAATAATGTAGGCGAGCACGAATTGCTGGAACAGCTGCTGGAAGGGTTTAAAAATAACCAGGCCATTTTGAAACTGGATAAAAGAGACAGCCTGGCCCGGTCGCTTGCGCGTAACGCTGCAACGAAAGCGGGCACAAAGATGTCATTGGAAGAAATGAATTTACTGATCGACCAGCTTTTTGCCTGCCAGATGCCTAATGTGGCATTAAACGGCAAACAGGTGATCAGTACTTTTACACTGAGTGAATTAATTGAACGATTTGAAAAATAACCTAAAATCCTGATACCTATATTTTATGAATGCATACAGGCAATCGCCATTCGCTAATTTGACACCGGTAGTCAAAAACCTGCTTATCATTAATGTTATTTGTTTCCTGGTTTTTTTATTGTTCGACCATGGGAATCCCGGCGGCCCGGTCAGCTCTACTTTTGGTGTTTACTATTTTAATTCGCCCAACTTCAGGATGTGGCAAATTATCACCTATATGTTTATGCATGGCGGCTGGGCACACATTATTTTTAATATGTTCGCCTTGTTTTCATTCGGGCCGATCATAGAGAACACCATAGGCTCCAAAAAATTTTTCAACCTTTATTTTATCTGCGGTATCGGGGCCATTGTTTTTCAAATGCTGGTACAAGCCTATGAAGTATACCAGATCACAGGTGCCATTACTATCGCCCATCCGTCGCTTGAATCATCGTATCTTCAATACGGTGAGCAGGCGCAAAAGTTGTTTGATATTTATCATGCTTCGGTTGTGGGCGCTTCGGGCGCGATATTTGGTTTGCTGGTGGTTTTTGGCATGCTGTATCCTAACCTTGAGCTGATGATCATGTTTATACCTGTTCCCGTTAAGGCCAAATACATTATACCGGTATATATCGTATTAGAAGTTTATTTAGGTTTCAGCCAGTTTTCCGGCGACAATGTAGCTCACTTTGCTCACCTTGGCGGGGCCCTGCTTGGTTTCATCATGGTAAAGGTGTGGCGGCTGCAAGGCCCGCGAAAATTTTATTAAGACAATAAAATGCGATACTAATTCGTAAATTGTACGTAAAAGCGTTTAAACGCCTCTTTGATCAAGATTTCAGTGTAAATGAGCAACATCTGGCAGGATATTCAATATAAAATGCTTCGGTCGGGCAGTAAGTTAAACCTGCTGATCGGTATTAATATTGTCATTTTTTTAGCCATTAACATCCCCGGGGTTGTAGAGCAGTTGTTTTTCGGAAGCAACCTGGTTGACAGTTACAGTACCGATTACCTTTCGCTGCCGGCTTATTTACCCAAACTGCTCACCCGTTTCTGGACGCCCTTTACCTATATGTTTATGCATGCCGGGATTTTCCATATCCTGTTTAACATGTTGTGGCTGTACTGGTTCGGGCAGATATTTGAAGAATACCTCGGTAAAAAGCGTACACTCGGCCTTTATATGCTGGGCGGCCTTTCGGGCGCGTTTTTATTCCTTTTAGCTTTTAACACCATCCCTGCATTTACCCATATTCATGCGGCAAATACGGCCGCTATGGTCGGAGCATCTGCTAGTGTAATGGCCATTATTGTGGCCACCGCTACACTGCTGCCGGATTATACCATACCTTTAATATTTATAGGCCCGGTACGGCTAAAGTGGCTGGCCATATTTTTTGTGGTGATCGACTTTTTGGGCATTACCGGTTTGAATGCAGGCGGCGAAATATCGCACCTGGGCGGCGCGCTGTTTGGTTATGTTTACGTTGTCCAGCTGCAAAAAGGGAACGACTGGATCGGCAATATCGGCAGGCTATTTAAAACCCGGAGTAAATTAAAGATAGCGGCCAAGAACATTGCAAAAAACCCATTGGCACGTCCCCGCCAGGAGGATGTTGATCTGATACTGGATAAAATTTCGAAGTCGGGATATGACAGCCTGAGCAAGCAGGAAAAGGAAGTACTATTTCGCGCCAGCAATAATGAAGGCTAAAAGAAATGTCCACCTCGTTGACAAATTTCTGGTAGGGTTAAATATCCTGCTGTGCATCGCATTACTGCTCAGTAATATGGCGCACGTGGTCGACCCGAAAACAGCCTGGCTCATCGCCTTTTTTGGCTTAGCGTATCCCTTGCTTTTGCTGGCGAATGTCATCATGGTTTTCTTTTGGATGTTTCGTAAAAAATGGTACCTGGTGCTTTCATTGGTGTGTATAATCACCGGATGGAATGTGCTGAATAATAATATAGGCTTTCATACATCAGTAGCCGACCCCGCGCTGAAAAGCGGGAATGTGATACGGATAATGACCTATAATGTGCATAATTTCAGGCGGTACGGGTCCGACAATGAAGTATCTACAAAGCATGAGATACTGCAGGTTATCAACCAGCAGCAGCCGGATATAATAGGGTTCCAGGAATTTTACACCAAATACAAGGGCAAATTTGATATGCGCGACTCTCTCATAAAAATGATGGGCGCAGATCACAGCTATTTTCAACCGATCATTTTTAATAAAGACGAGGCATTAGGTGTTGCCATATTTTCAAAGTTCCCCATTATTGCGCAGGGGTTTATACTGCTGGCGGATAAAAAAAGCGAGAACGCGTGCATTTATGTTGATGTAAAAAAAGGCAGCCAGGTATTCCGGGTTTACAGTGTGCATTTACAATCGATCAGTTTTGACCCGGAGGATTATAAATATATCAATACGATAAGCAACTCGGGCGGGCCGGACATGTCATCGACCAGGCGGTTGGGAAGTAAACTAAAAAACGCATTCCTGAAGAGGAGCGGGCAAGTGGTTAAAATAAAGGAGCATGCCGCAACGTGCCCATATCCCTACATCATATCGGGCGATTTTAATGATACACCCGCTTCGTACGCGGTTACCGAAATGGCAAAGGGGTTAAAAAATGCTTTTCGCGAAAAGGGGGTAGGCTTTGGCCGTACCTACAACGGTAACTTCCCCAATTACCAGATCGATTATATTCTGGCAAGTCCGCAATTTGATATCGCCAATTACAAGATCATTGAAAAAAAATTATCCGATCATTTCCCGGTGCGGAGTGATGTTGTTTTAAGGTAATTAGTTCATTAGTTCATTAGTTCATTGGTTTTTATCGGTATAGGCAAATCCGATGTAATTTAATCTGCTGCATTTCTAAGCTACGCAACTAATGAACCAGTGAACCAAACAAACTACTTCTTCATCTCTTCCTGTACAGCTCTTAAAAATTCGTTGGCGTGGCGGGAGCCGATGATGTATACCAGGCCGTCGCGGTCGGTTAGGTGGATGGCATCGTTGCCAGCGGTATAAAAGCGAATGCTGCCCTTTGTGTGGAGGTTGTATACCGGATTATTGAATAAATATTTACTGTAAATGCCTTTTTCAGCTTTAACAATGCTGTTGAGATCGATCTTTATCAGGCGGGTGGTCCACAAGCCATCCAAAAAAACAGCTTTATTGTAAACACGGGTGCTGAAATGCAGCAAGAAACCCATGATGATCGAAATGATGATAATGGCGAACCCTACAACAACCAGCAGGTTGTTTCTATCGCCGGCATCGGTCATAAAATAAGCCGCAAAGCAAAACATAGACAATACCAGGCGGATGGTAATGGGAATAAACTCTCTGCCGAGGTATTGTTTTTCAATGAAAGTGGGTTTTTCAGACATTATTTTAATTTGAAAATTTGTTGTTGTGCTAATTTGAAAATGAATTTTGCCGGTTTAATTTTCAAATATTCAAATTAACACATTTTCAAATTACTAGCTCGAATATAGTAACTTTTTTGGTGTTACCGGTTACTTTATAACGGTCGTCGGGCCGGTAGCCGCCTATCCAAATAATATCGCCGTTGCCATTTACCAATACCGGTATCTCGTTTTTTTGGTGCAGGGGCACTTTTTGATCGATAAAAAAGTCGCTTAGCTTTTTACGGGTTTTCATGCCCAGCGGGTGAAAATGATCGCCCTGCTGCCAGGCTCGTAATGTTAATGGGTATTGAAGCAGGCCGGCGTCAATTGACGCGGCCATGGCGTTGTCTTTTACGATCAGCGGGCTATCGTCGTGCAGCAGGGTTAGTTTATACGCCCCGTATTTTGCCTCGTGATCATACTTATTGATTTGAACCGGAGGCTGGCTATCGCTGTTTTTTTTGGTGAGGATCAATTTCCCCCTGTCCAGCAATAAAACAAAGCCGGGCGTCTCAAATATTTTGCCGGGCTGCTTATCTAAAGCCAGAATCAAATCGTCGATGGTGGTTTCGTTGAAGCCATATTCCTGCAATAATTTAAAAAGGAGCAGGGGCTTGGGCTCCAGTTTGTTTACTTCGGCAAGCGGCAGGTGGATCTCGTCATCGTGATAAACGAACAGATCAGTTTTTAATTTGGCTATTTGCTGCTCAAGAAAAAGATCGAGGTCCCTAAAATGGGCCAGGTTGTTTTCAAAGGTTTGCTCGAGAGCCGGGTTCAGCTCTTTTAATTTGGGGATCACCTCAAGCCGTATCTTATTGCGGGCATATTTTACCGAGCTGTTCGAGCTGTCTTCAACGTATACCAGTTTGTTGTCATGGATGATGTCTTCGATCTCTTCCCGTTTTAAAAACAGCATCGGGCGCACCAGGTTGCCGTTTTTTGGCAGGATGCCATGCATGCCAGCGATGCCGGTGCCGCGGGTTAAGTTTAACAATATTGTTTCGATCGCGTCGTTTTGGTGGTGTGCAAGCGCAATATAATCGTAGCCAGCTTGCTGCCTGACCTGCTCAAACCATTGATACCGAAGCTGGCGGGCGGCCATTTGCGTTGATATTTTGTTATCGGCTACAAACTTTAGCGTATCGAAATTGGTTGTATGGAAAGGCACGCGGAGCTGCCCGGCCAGGCGGTTGCAAAATTCCTGGTCGGCAAGGGATTCGTCGCCTCGCAGCTGGAAGTTACAATGCGCTATGCCAAAACTAAACCCTGCTGATTTGAGTAAATGAGCCATCACAACAGAATCCATACCGCCGCTCACAGCAGCCAGAATTTTGCTGTCGCGCCCAAATAAATTATTTTGGTCGATAAAATCAGTAAAACGTTTGGCCGGCAGCATCCTTCAAAATTATTAATTTAAAACCCCAACAAAAAACTAATTTTGCCACCGTGAGGAAATACGCGTTCATCCTTTTGTTATTAATGACCACTGCCGCTGTAATGGGGCAAAAAAAATCACTGGTAAACCTGGTTAGTTCAAGGAGCAGTACGGGCATAAAACGCGGCGGCAAGGACGTGGTTAAAGTTTACCAGGGCACTTTTAAACAGGATTACTCGACGCTGACATCCGACAGCGCTTACTTTTACATACAGGACAATGCTTTTGACGCTTTCGGGCATGTGATCATCAACCAGGGCGATACGCTGAATATTTTTTCGGATAAGCTGAACTATAACGGCAACACCAAGGTTGCCATATTGACCAACAACGTGCGGCTGGTAGATAAGGACGCCACGCTAACAACCAACCATTTAACCTATAACACCGCCACGCGCATTGGCACCTATACCGATGGCGGCAAGCTGGTTAACAAGGATAATACGCTGCTGAGCCAAACGGGTTATTATTTTGCTTATTCGCGCGATTCGTATTTTCGTCACAACGTTTCGCTTACCACGCCCGACGCGCTGGTGAAGACCGATACCATGCGGTACAACACCGGCTCCAAGATCGCTTACTTTTACGGGCCCACCAATATTTACAGCACCAAGAACGAAAAGGACCGCGATACGCTCTATACCGAAAACGGCACCTACAACACCGCCAACGAACAGGCCAGCTTTGGCAAGAAGAACCTGTACCGGTCGGGGACGAAATCGTTGAAAGGGGATAGCTTATTTTATGACAAAATAAATGGCTACGGTCGTGCGGTAAAGCATGTGACCTTTACCGACAAGGAGCAAAAAATAACCATACACGGCAACCTGGGCACCTACTTTAAAGCCGACGAGCGCACATTGGTTACCGAGGACCCGTATGTGACCATGGTGACGGAGCAAAAGGATACCACCAAAACCGATTCAGCCGCGCACGTTGGGCCGGTCAAAAAAGCGCCGCCGGGAAATAAAAACATAACGATGAGCGGGGTGATACAAAAGATCATCCCGGCCAAAAGCGATACGCTGCACGCACCGCCCGATACCATTTTGGTGAAAAAGACGACAGTTAAAAATAACAAAGGAAATGGGCCAGCAGTAGTTTCAAAAAACACAAAGCCTGCGTCAAAGACGGCGGTGGTTAATGGCGCGGATAAAAATAACACAGTGCATACGATAGCGGCTATTAAGGATACTTCGACGATCAAGCGCGATACGATATATATGTCGTCGGATACGATAGAGACACAGATACTGACCTATAAGGATCTTAAAATCTACCAGGAAAAGCAGCGGCTGGCGCATATAAGGGACACTACCTCGCGGCCGAAACCTAAGGTAAAGCCCAAGCCGTCTAAATTTTTAACGGGCGCGCAACTGGGTGTGCCGGCCGACAGCAGTTTCCAGCACCGTAATTTTTTTGGCGCACCAAAGGTGGTAACCGTGAAAAAGCCTGCGCCGAGGCCGGTAAGCAAGCTGCAACTGGCACGCGACAGTGTGAAAAGGAAATTTCTCACAGATTCCATTGCCGCAGCACGGAAGCTTGAGCCGAGTGATACGGCCAGGATCAGGATCATGATCGCGCACCACCATGCCAAGCTGTTTAAGTCGGACCTGCAGGCTAAGGCCGACTCGATGTTTTACAGCACCAGCGACTCCACCATGCGGTGTTATGTGAAGCCGATGATATGGACGCAGGGTTCGCAGCTATCGGGCGATACCATCCTTTTGCAGATGAAAAATAAAAAGCTGGATAACATGAATATGTTTCCCAACGCGTTTATCGTCAATATAGAAAAGGGCGACTCGGTGCACTTTAACCAGGTAGGCGGCAAGCGTATGCGCGGTTATTTTAAGGACGACAAGCTGAGCCGCATGGATATCAGCGGCAACGCCGAGACGATCTACTTTTCGCGCGACAGCGCCAAACAAACCGTTGACGGAATGGAGCGGTCGCTGAGCAGCAGGATACGGGTTAACCTGAAGGATAACAAGGCCCAGCGCCTTGCCCTGTATGTGAAGCCGGAGACGAGATACGGCCCGCTGGATAAATTCAAGGAGGACGAGCAAATATTAAAGGGCTTTATCTGGAAACCAAAGGACAGGCCGGTATCAAAGGAATCGATCATCCCGTCATACAACAGGCGCAAAGAAGCAGCAGAAAAAGCCGCGGCGGCGAAAGCGGCCAAAGGCAAAACGGGCAAGCTGCCTTTGAAAAAACCCGGTGATAAAGCGGTAAGCGACAGTACGAAAACAAATACACCCGGAAAACAGCCCGCGTTGAAGACTTCAAAGGATAGTACGCTGAAACCGCCGGTTAAGAAGGATACGGTAGCCGCGAAGAAAGTGGCTTAGTTAGTATCAAGTCGATAGTATCAAGTATCCAGACGGATTTTCGGGTGCATGAGCGGTGATGCATTGGCGAAGAGATTGCCGCGCTATCGCTCGCAATGACATAGTTTAATTTAGTATCAAGTAGTTAGTATCAAGTATCCAGACAGGAACTTAGCTGCATTTTTCTATACTTGCTACTTGATACTCGCTACTTGATACTATCTACACACTAATATAATACGCCGCCTCAAACACATGCCCTTGCTTTACGTGCTGGATCTGTTCCTTCTGGCTGATATCTGTATGTATGCCGGCGGTGTCGGCGCAGCCGAGCCAGGGCTCGATGCATACGAAGTTGCCGCCGCCTTTTGCCCAAATGCCCAAATAATTAAAATGCGGGAACTCCACCGAAACTGAATGGCCGTGCTTGTCGCTTTTGATGCATACCTCGCGCGAGCGCAGGTTCTTAAATACCAGGGCATCGTCTTTGAACAGTTCGCGGGTTAGGCGCAGTTTGTTGCCGGGGTTGGCTACCGGGCGGGTTACGCCGGTGAAAAAGCCCTCGGGCGATATCTGGTGGGTTTCCAGCTTTTCTTCGAGCTCAAACTCCAGGTAATAGTCTTCGTAATTCTCGCCGGGATTAAAGGGCACGTTAAATGCCGGGTGCCCGCCTACCGAAAAGTAAACGGTTTTTTTATCGAGGTTAATGAGCTTGTAGGTTACGCGCAGGGCGTTCTCTATCAGCGTGTACAACACCTGGAAATCAAATTTATAGGGGTATACCTTTTCCGTTTTTTCGCTGTAGGGCAGCGAGTAAGCGGCCTGCGTATCATCGTTCTCAAGCAATATAAACTCCGACTGCCGGGCAAAACCGTGCCGGGCCATGGGGTATGCCTTGCCGTCCACCAGCAGCTGGTCGTTTATCAGTGCGCCTACGATCGGGAACAGGTTGGGCGCATGCCAGGGCCAAATATTGGCGTCAGCCTGCCATAGCTGCTCGGTGCCGGTGGCTTTGTTATAAATGGAGGTGACCTGCGCGCCTGTATGGCTGGTGGTTACTTTCAGGTATTCGTTCTCTAATACGGCCATGGGTTATGGGTATAATTGGTTGTAAAACGGGATAAAGTTAAAATTTGTTTTGAGAAATAGACCGGGTTGATTGGCGGGGAAGGGAATTGTTTATTTGGTTGGCGGCTGGGCTGGTTGTGTTAGGTAATAATCGGGAGGATTTTAAATAGTAATTGATTTTATTATTTGGAATGTTTATGGTAAACGGGGTATGCAGGGCGATTTGAATATTCGTGATGTTTTGGGCGTTCCCTGCGGGCCGGGCTTTCCATTCATACTGCACGGGCCTTAGCCACGGGGCTGGTATCCATTGCAATCCCTAACGCAAATTTAATCATATAAGCATCGTTTTGCCTGATTCCGGCCGAAGCTGTTCTGCTGAAGGAAAAGAAATTCATTAGTCTTTTTTGTCATCCTGAACGATAGTGAAGGATCTTCTTAAAGCGACAAGTTGGCGTTTGCAAGTTGGAGAAGATGCTTCACTATCGTTCAGCATGACAAAAGTAAAATAGGTGAATTGTTTTGCTTGATTTCGGCCGAAGCTGTTCTGCTGAAGGAAAAAGAGAAGTTATAGCTCAACTAAACGAGTTGGCTGCAGATTGTTTATCTTTAAATCATAAATCGGATGTCATGAAAAAGTTTACACTTATTGGCTTGCTTTGTGCGGCCTTTTTGCTGGGCTATGGCTTCAGCCGCCTAACCGCTCCGGCCAATACCGGCCCGCGCGTGACTGGTATCGGCGGTATTTTCTTCAAAGCCAAAAACCCCGCTGCGCTCAAAGCCTGGTATGAAAAAAACCTGGGTATGCGCATGGTGCAGAGCGGGACGAACTTCGAATGGCACCAGGGCAATGACAGCACGAAAAAGGGCTTTACTATATGGGCGCCCTTCAGGGAAACGACCAAATATTTCCAGCCTTCCGACAAGCAGTTTATGATCAATTACCGGGTCGAGCAGTTGGATGCGTTGTTAGCCCGGCTGAAAGCTTCCGGTATTTTGCCTGCGGATACGGTAGAACGGGTTAGCTATGGCAGCTTTGTACACCTGATGGACCCGGAAGGCAATAAGATCGAATTATGGGAGCCCAACGATGTGGAGTATGCGAAGATGGGGACAATAACCACGAAGTAGGGGAAAATAGAGCCCGCTCATATACGCCACGCGTCATTCCCGCCTTTGTTGGTGTTGTCACCAACAAACCGCGCGTGAGGCATGTTGATGCTCCACTACGTTTCGCATGATGATATGTATGGTTCACACAATGTTCTCGCCGCTCATGGCCGCGGAGGCCTAGTTACTTTTGTGGCACCAAAAGTAACCAAAAGTGCTTTCAGCAGAAATGCTTCTTTGCCGCACTGGGCCTTTGCCCTGCAAATCAGGCAAAACCTGGGCTGCAATATTTTTGCCCGGGCGAACCTGTCGCTTTGTGACCCTACATGCAAAAAGTTGCTATGCCCTGCCGCGCGCGTGGCCACCATTGTTTTGCCTGATTTCGGCCGAAGCTGTTCTGCTGAAGGGAAAAGATACACCAATATTCTTACAACGCGTCATTGCGAGGTACGAAGCAATCTCTAAACTATGCAAGTCAATCAGGTAGATGCTTGTGGGGAAACGAAAGCCGGCTGCAAGGCATGTTGATGCTCCCGCCTTTGTTGGTGTTGTCACCAACAAACCGCGCGTGAGGTATGGATGCTCCACTACGTTACGTATGACGATATGTATGGTTCACACAATGTTCTCGCCGCTCATGGCCGCGGAGGCCTAGTTACTTTGACGCGCCAAAGTAACCAAACCGCTTTCAGCAGAAATGCTTCTTTGCCACACGGGGCCTTTACGCTGCAAATCAGGCAAAACCGGGGCTGCAATATTTTTGCCCGGGCGAACCTGCCGCTTTGCGACCCTGCATGCAAAACATTGCTATGCCCTGCCGCGCACATGGCCTGCATCGTTTTGCCTGATTTCGGCCGAAGCTGTTCTGCTGAAGGGGGAAGCCTCACCCTAAATCCCTCTCCAAAGGAGAGGGACTTCAGAGCACCCCGTCATCGCGAGGTACGAAGCAATCTCTACATAGGACATTAGCACTCGCACAAAAACCCCGTTTTTATCCACAATCAAATACGACATCAAAAACCGTGTTTATTTTTAACTTATCTTTGATTAAACGACAAAGGAGCCGCAAGGGCCCCTTATTGTTTGACATGAATCCGATAGAGATGATACAGTATTGGAACCTAATCTAATATCAGACGGTAAAATTCCGTCCGGAAGTTCGGAAGCCTCGAGACTTGTACTCTCGGGGCTTTTTGTATCACTTATACAAAGAACGTTAATAGACAACTTAGAATCAAGTTCTACAAAATAAAAAGTTATAGACCATTTTTGTGGTACTGGTGGATTTCTGATTTAATCGTTACAAGCCCACCTTATTGTCCGTCCGGTTTGGGAGCGAACATACGTTAGCACAGGTGGACAGGTTGATGTCACGAGAAGCCTTTACGCCATCTCCTGCCCGTCATTCTCGCGCCAGAGAGGCGTTAGGACAGGCGGACAGGTAAAAGTACGGTAGGACTTTGCGCGGTTCCCTGCCCGTCATTCTCGCGCCAGGTTTGGGGGATACGATAGAACGGGTGAGCTATGGCAGCTTCGTACACCTGATGGACCCGGAAGGCAATAAGATCGAATTATGGGAGCCCAATGATGTGGAGTATGCGAAAATGGGGACAATAACCACGAAGTAGCGGAAATAAAGCCGTCTCATATACGCCACGCGTCATTGCGAGGTACGAAGCAATCTCTAAACTATACAGGGTCGATAGCTAAGTGCTGTTAAATAGGGTGTTTTCACTGTTGATGATGTCTTTTAACTTGGCGATCTTTACTTGCCAATTAACCATACCTAATAACTATTTGAGTGGAATTCGACGAGCTTCCGACATACGACGAAATCGTATCTTATTTGAACAAGCGTAGACCAAAACATTTGCTTTTTGGGAATGGCTTTAGTATGGCTTATGACAAAGACATCTTTTCTTATAATGCATTGAGCAAGTTTATTGAAAATACTGCTGATCCACTTATAAAAAATCTATTTGAAAGGCTAAATACAAAGAATTTTGAGTTAATAATGCAACAATTGGATAACTTTTGTGAGATCGCCGACATTTTTAGCAATGATAGAACTTTAGTCGTTAAAATTAAAGCGGCAAGCGAAAAACTTAAAAACAGCTTGATTGATGCAGTAAAACAATTGCATCCGGAACATGTGTTTAAAGTGCCGGAGGAAAAAAGTCAATCCTGTATTAAGTTTTTGCAAGAATATCTTGGAAAAGGTGGCTTTGTATTTTCTACAAATTACGACTTGCTGCCTTATTGGGTTTTAATGAGAAATCGGGCCGCGAATGCAATTGACGGTTTTGGTCGAGACTTGGAAACTGACCTTGAAGATGGAAAATTTATTCCGCCGGAAGATTTAGAGTTTTCGGAATTACGGTGGGGAAAACACAAGGAAGATCAGAATATATTTTATTTGCATGGCACATTACCAATATTTGATACAGGCGTTAATATCGTTAAGGTCCAATATGATAGCGAACATTTTATACTGCAAAACGTGAGTGATAGAATTGATGCAAAAGAGTATCCAATTTTCGTGACAGCAGGGAATGGCGAAGAAAAATTGACGCATATAATGCATAATAAATATCTCTCTTTCTGCTATGATCAATTGTGTAATATTCAAGGATCTCTTATAACATTTGGCTTTAATTTTGGCGAATATGACACCCATATCATCCAGGCAATAAACCAAGCTGCAAAAAATAAACCCCCCAAAAAGTTATGGAGTGTTTATATCGGAGTATTTTCTGACGAAGATTTGGCGCATATTATAAAACTTGAAAAGGAAAAAAAGTTCAAATGTAAGATTGTGCCTTATAACGCAAAAACGGCAAATATTTGGGGCAATTAATGTTGGATTCATATGGTAAACTAATGGATAAAATTCGGTAAGAACATAAGTCATTTTCCGCTGAGAATATATCATATCAATTTAGCCTCTCCCACCTGCAATTACCGTTTGATATTTATACTTTTATTAAATCCTTATCAATCAAATACATGGAAATTAATAGATACCAAGAGTTAGCCAAGGAGTATGACCAAAACCCCAATAAAAAAGTAATAACGAGTTATATAATTCCATTATTTGGAATAATTGGTGAGGTTGGTGCATTAGTTTCCGAGTTTAAAAAAAGCTTTAGAGATAAGCAGGCGCACACGAAATTTCAACACAACGTTGAAGAGATACTGGGTAATATATTATGGTATGCAGCTAACGTTGCAACTAAATTAGATTTAGAGATGGATGTTGTAATCTCAAAAAACCTACAGAAAATTAAGGAAAGGTTCCCCAAAAAAGATGAGGTCATGTGTGTTACAGAACTATTCGATTCCAGTTTCTGCGACGAAGAAAAAATTCCCAGGCTTATGAATTTAGAATTTAGAGGGCGAAATAGTGAAGGAAGGCAAATAATAGAAGTTTTCATTGATAACCAGATTATCGGAAATCCTCTAACTGATAATTCTTATGAAGATGATGGATACAGGTTTCATGATGTATTTCACTTTGCGTATGCGGCAATTCTCGGTTGGTCGCCGGTGGTTAGAAGTATAATGAAGGTTAAACGAAAAAGTAACAAAATCGTAGACGAAATAGAAGATGGAGCTAGAGCTGCAATCATTGAAGAGGCAATTAGCGCTTTCGTCTACCAGTATGCTAGGGATCATAAATTTTATGAGGATATTAATAAGGTCGATCACCAATTAATCAAAACCATACGAAATCTATCATCAAATTTAGAAGTTTCCAAGTGCAGTATGGCTGAATGGGAACGAGCAATATTATCCGGATATGACGTATTCAGAGAACTTGTTAAGCATGGCGGCGGCAATATAAAAGTTGATTTAAACGATAGGGAAATAAGCTTTATTACTAATTAAAATGCCGAAACTTATCGAAACGCAAAACTGTTTGTCTGCTTGGAAAGAGGCTTGTTCATACATTTTAAATAAAGGTGATGGATTTAACCTAATCGTGCATATTTCAAGTCCCGGTGATATTAATGATAATCATCTTGACGAAATATTCAATTCTAGAATCACTTCTAAAATTACTATACAAAATGTTGTAAATACGATATTTCCTTTCAAGCTGTATCAACGCAGTCATGGTCAGGACTTAAATTATTTTTATGACTTGCATGAAGCGCTGTATGAAAGAGGTAAAAGACTACACAGAAGAAACAAAAGCAGGTGGGGCAATTATTTTTTAAGATTCACTAAGTTTGGGACAAACAAAGAAAATCAAATTCAAAATATTATAGATGACATTAACAACAGACAGAATATTCGGGCGGCATGTTATATTATGCATGTATCTTCGGTAGATTATGACAGTAATACCAGAATTATGGGAAACCCATGTTTGCAATATGTTCAGTTTGCACAGGTGGGCAATATATTAAACTTAAGTGCAGTCTATCGTAATCATGATTTTCTTACAAAAGCATTAGGAAATTATCTAGGATTAACACATTTATTAAAATTTGTTTGTGATCAAACTAATTCTAATATGGGAACCGTAACATGCCATTCAATTCATTATTATTTAAAAAATAGAAGAGACGTTAATAATTGCATTGGGAGTTTAACTTGGTAGAGGAGATATGGAACTATTTAACGCTAATGAATTCGATATTTTAGGGGAAAAAGTACGAAACTGTGACTTATGTCCGAGGATGTGCTACAGCCAAAAAATATTGAATAGGTCTTCCGGCTCGCTCAATGCTGAGATTATGTTTATTGGAGAGGCGCCGGGGCGACTCGGGGCGGATAATAGTGGTATCCCCTTTCATGGGGACAAGGCTGGTCATAATTTTGAAGAACTATTGAAATTTGCGGGCATCCACCGCTCCAATATTTTTGTAACCAACGCAGTCTTGTGCAACCCAAGAGACGAAAAGGGAAACAACTCTACTCCGACAAAGGCTGAAATAGACAATTGTTCTTTTTATTTGAGAGAACAGATAAAATTAATTAACCCTAAAATCATAGTGACCCTTGGGAGTGTTGCCTTAGAAAGCACAAAATATATTCTAAAACACGATCTTAACCTAAGAGACTCTGTAAGAACAGCAAACAGATGGTATGAGAAAATTTTAATCCCCTTTTACCATCCTGGCCAACGAGCTATGATTCATCGTAGTATGGCTAATCAACGATCCGATTATCAGTTTCTTGCTGACATTGCAAAAAAGCTATTTAAAAAAAACAATAATAGTTTTGTTTCCACGCCATCAATAGATGTTATTTCAATTATCAACTATTTGTATCAGAAAAAGAGTACCTACACTTACTTTGCTTTACATAAACTTTTTTATTTAATTGAATACAGAAGCGTAATAAAATTTGGTGCTAGGCTTACTAATTCTTATATTATTAGACAAAAAGATGGCCCCTATTGTACAGATCTTCATATTCTAAAAATAAAAAAGGCGTTGCCATATCTGGAATCAAAAATATTGAGCAATACAAATATTCAAATTTATAAAGCTAACAATGTGTTATTTGAGTATGAAACATTTAGTGAGTGTCTTCTTCTTCAGGATTCGGTCAAACATTTAATAGATGAGATTTTAGTTGAACACGGAGACAAAACTAACGCAGCGTTAAAACGTACTGTTTATTTTTCAAGGCCGATGAGAAATATTTTATCCATAGAAAATGAAAAGAAATTAAACTTATATAACACTCCAATCAGCTTCGATAATTTATGAAATAGAGGTAACTATATTTTACATAATATTCAATGCTCGCGTTAGTGAGCGTCGCGGATACCGGCACTTCGACGAGCTCAATGCAGGCCACGCCTAAGGCCGGCAACCGTATGAGCAAAGCACCATCGGTTCAACCAAAATAACATCAATTAGGCCTTTCAAACCGTAATAATCCGCCTTTGCCCGACATTCTCGCGCTAGAGAGAATAAGGTAAGTAAACGAGGAAGTCGTAGTTATTCATCTTCAATATAAGTAATTTTTTATGCCGGTTGTAACTGTGTCACTATTTTTTGAACTACCGCTAGTTCAAAACTCTTTAAATCTTCCGGAAGCATTTTGGAAAAACTGCTAAAGTCTTGTGAATTGACTCGTTTTAGTTCTTCGATGTTTTTCCAGTATTCCTCAGCCTTGTCAATCGGGCGTATTTGATTTTGCTTTACCTCGAAAAGATAATTATCAATATGTACACTGAAGAAAACGTTCTGCCAAGTTTCCTCTTGTTTTTTCCTTCCGGTGCTTAATTCAAATTGACAGGCTTTACTTTTTAGGGAATGTTCTGAAGCTATAAACAACATAATATCATGATTATATACATTCTTGGACATGATATCTTCCAGGTATTGACCTCCGGGGGCATCATTTTCCCATAAAAAGGTTTTTACGCCATTTTTTTTAAGCACTTCGTTTAAAGCGCGAGCGAAGATTTGATCTTTAAAGCTGTAGGAAATGAAGATCTTTTTATATTCCATTTTGGTCGACATTTCACTAATCCTTGACTTATAATCTGGGATGTGAATATTAAAATGCTGTTGTAATACCCCAATGTCCGATATGTCGCTTTTTAGAATGGTTTGAAAGTCCATTGAAGCATATACTGGTTGAAGCTTTTTGTCACCAATTGTAATGGTTTGGTTAGCTATCGTGCAATTCTGAAAAACACAGAAGTACAAGCTGCAATTGTTAAACCGACTATTTCTAAAATCAATACTGGTGAAATAGGTATCAATAATATTGCAATCTGTAAAAATTACATCATTGGCAGCCTCTTCCAAAGGTACATCAGGCGGATAATAAACTATTGAACGAAATTGGCTGTCCTCAATACGACAATCTAAAAATTCAACATTAAAGACGTCTTCAGCCATTCTGAGTCCAGATATTTCGCAATCCTGAAAAATACTATTGTCAAGATCGCCTTCATCTATCTCTACGTTTCTAAAATAGCATTTAAAGAAAACTAGTTCGGTCCAGCCAAACTGGCCATGAGAAAACCTTGAATTTCTGAAAGTACAACCAGTGAATTCGCACTTCTTAAAGTAATGAAAGAATCCCCAAATATTCTCGAATGTACATTCTATGAATTTGCATCCCTTAAATATGAATCCGTCGAATTTGCCGGTGAAGTGATACTTTTTAAAAGTATGATTGCGAACCCCCTGTGATGCTTCGTCATGGGTTTTTCTTTTCGGAGGTACGACTAGCTTTTTGGGCGTAATCTCCGCAATGTGTTGCAGTATTTCGGCACCACTATATAATATTGGGTTTTCATTAGATTCCAAGATTTCGATAAGTATTTAGTTTTGTAATAGCTAACTTACATATTTAGCCCGTGTTTACAAAGATTCGAATGATAATGAATATTAATCAATAGTCCTGTCTCTGGCGCGAGAATGCAGTGCAGGCAAATAGAGGTGGCGTTCTCGTGCCCCGCTTGCAGGAAAGCTACTATGTTGTCACGAGAACTCAGCGTTTGTGGCCTTTGCGCGGCGTTCGCGCGCGAGGATCGCGTTAGCGGGCGACGCAGATACCGGCACTTCGACGGGTTCAGTGCAGGCCGCGCCCAATGCCTGCAGCCGTATGAGCAAAGCACGCGACCCGCTTCTACCAGCGGGGAACGCCCTTGTTCAGTTGGCAGTTATAAGTTGGCAGTTAGCAGTCCTTTGCATGGCGAAGAGGAAAAGTATAATCAACACCCAAAATCCAACTTCCTTTCCAAATTTTCAAATCCATCGTCGCACACAAATCCACCCTCTTTCCCAACCTCTAAATCTTCAATCCTCATCTGCACATCTGAAATTTGCACATCTGCACATCAACAACATCAATCATCATCATCCCTTTTCTTTTTCTTCTTCTCCAAAATCACGAACGCGCTGTGTTTGGGGGCGGGCATAACGGAAGCTTCGCCTTTTACCGACTTCCAGATCACTTCGTTGAGGACAATGTCGGGCACGGCGTCTTCTTTGGTTAGGTTGAACGACTGCGATACTTTGCTGCTTTGGTTTACGGCTACGTTGCGCTGCTCCAGGTTTACCTGCGCGGGTTTGGTTTGGTAGGGGGTAAGGTCGGGCTTGCTGGTGAAGCACTCAAACATAGGTACGGCGGCGGCATCGTACTGGCTCATGGGCGGCAGGCCCAGGATGAGTTCGATGGTGCGCAACACGCCGGAGGTGGAGTACATGCTGTGGATAACGGCGTTGCGTTTTACATACGGCCCGGCGACAAAAACGGGCGAGCGGTGCGCGTCGATATGGTCGGGGCCGTTTTGGGCGTCATCCTCGAGGATAAACACGACAGATTCTTTCCAGATGCTGCTTTTTGACAGGTGCTCGATCAATTGGCCCACGGCCAGGTCGTTATCCGCCACGGCAGCTATCGGCGATATGGCGCCTTTTCGCTGGCCGCTGGTATGGTCGTTTGATATGCGGATGGAGTTGAACCGCGGCACGGCGTTTTTGGTGAGCAGCGAATCGAAATCGTGCGCCCATATCGCTTCGCGTGTTACGTCCTTTATCGACAGGTCGAAGCTTGGCGATTTGGTGCAGGAGTGGCCCTTTAGCGATGGGATGTTCACTTTGTTGTATTCGGCAAATTCGCCATAGGTGCGGTAGCTAACACCTGCGCGTTTGCAATAATCCCAAATGTAGCCGTCGCGGGGGTTGCCTATTTCGCGCTCGGCCTCCGAGTCGTAATTGCCGCCGCGGCCGCCATAGCTGGTGGGCCATGTTTTTTCGATAAAGTCGGTGGCGTATGCCGCCATGCTCCAGTTATGGCCGTCGGCGCTTACCTCGGCATCCACGTAAAAATTATCCAGCAGCGCAAACTCGCGGGCTATGGCATGCTCGTTGGGCGTAACCCTGTTGCCGAAGATGCATAGGGAAGTATCGCCGTTGCCCTGGGGCATATCGCCCAAAACCTGGTCGTAACTGCGGTTTTCCTTAATGATATAAAACACATACTTAATGGGCGATTTGCCGCCGCGCGTGCGGGGGATGGGGTTGCCCGCCATGCCCGCAGCCGTAACGGTTACTTTATTATTAAAAGGGGTATTGGCGTAAACTTGTTGCGTATAGGCTTTAAGCTGCGCGGGCTGAGGCACGGTGATAAACGACAGCGTGCCTTTAAACAAGCCGCCGATGTATTGCTCGCGGCTGTTGATGGCGCCGCTTTTATAGCCGCTGTTATCGGCCTTTTTAACCGGCTGCGGCCCCTTTGGATTGGCCATAGAGGTAAAACCCTTGCCATTGGCAACCAGTATTTTACCGCCAAGCGTTTTTACGTTGGTGGGGTACCAGCCCACCGGGATAAACCCGAGGCTGTGGCTGCTGCCGGGCTTGCTCACATCAAACACGGCCAGGCAGTTGTTATCGGCATTGGCAATGTACAGCGTTTTTTCGTCCGGCGACAGCGCCAGCCCGTTGGTGGTTGAGCCGGTTAAATGCGTAGGGTATAGCACCGTAGAAATAACTTCGACGGTTTTGCGGCTAACGGTGTTGACCACCGAAACGCTGTTATCATTTGCGTTGGCCACGAATAAAATGGTGCCTTGTTTGTTCAGTAATATTTCGTTGGGATGGCTGCCGGCTTTTATGGTGGTTATGTTCCCGGTAACGGTGCTGTAACAGGCTACTTCTTCGGCGCCCCAGATGGAAATGTAGAGGGTTTTTTCGTCGGGCGAGAGGATGCAGCTATAGGCCTCGGCCGGCAGCTTAACGCGCTTTAATATATGGCGGCTGGCCGGGTCGAACACGTACAGGGAGCTGTCTTCTTTGGTAACGGTGTACAGGCGGGTATTGGCTTTATTAACGGTAATGCCCGTGGCGCATACCTTGTTTTTGGGCCATGCGGCCGGGGCCAGCTTCAGGGTGTCGGGTTTGCCGAACTTATTGTTATCGATGGGGTAGGCCAGTATCCAGTTATCATTTCCGCCGGATGCGTACAGCGTTTTTTCGTCATGACTGAAAGCCAGGCCATACCACGATTTGCCGATGGTTTTTTGGTCGAGCTGTTTTTCGGTTTTCGGGTCGATGAGCTGGACCGACTGTGTGCTTTGGCCGTTATTGGTAACCGCCAGCAGTTTGCCGGAGGCAGATAGTTGCATGTTGAGAGGCAGATCGCCTAAAGGCAGTCCGCGCCCGGCGGGGCTCAGCTTCCAGCCGTTTGGCAGCAGCACCTGGCTGGTTTTTTGGATATGGCCGGGGAGCTGGGCGAAAGAAGATAAAGTTATTGCACAAAAAGCGATACAGATAAGCAGTTTTGTTTTCATAGCTGAATTTTGATATTCAAAACTACGGAATGCTTTTGATTGGAAAGGATGGTTAACAAAAACTTAATGTAACGATGCGATGACGGAGGCATTGGCGTAGACTCACCCCGACTGCGCTGCGCTGGTCGACCCTCTCTCCGGCGAGCGGAAAGAGGGTGAGGCTCCAAAAGAATTTTTTATTCTTTTTCCTTCCCCTCTTTACCGCCTGCGGTAGAGAGGGTGGCCGGGCGCAGCGATGGCCGGGTGAGTAAATATACGAGCGGAGGTGACGCAAATGCATTGGCGTGGACTCACCCCGACTGCACTGCGCTGGTCGACCCTCTCTCCGGCGAGCGGAAAGAGGGTGGAACTTCAAAAGAAAATTTTTATTCTCTTCCTTCCCCTCTTTACCGCCTGCGGTAGTCCCGATAGCTATCGGGAGGGTGGCCGGGCGCAGCGATGGCCGGGTGAGTTAACTATGCGAGCGGCATTAGCGCAAATGCATTGGCGTGGACTCACCCCGACTGCGCTTTGCTGGTCGACCCTCTCTCCGGCGAGCGGAAAGAGGGTGAACTTCAAAAGAAAATTTTTATTCTTTTACTTTCCCTCTTTATGGCCTGCCATAGAGAGGGTGGCGGGGCGAAGCGATGACCGGGTGAGTTAACTATGCGAGCGGCATTCACGCAAATGCATTGGCGTTATTCCGGCGAACGGAAAGAGGGCCGAGTATTATTTAACATTTATTTTGGGCGTTGCCCGGCGATAGGACCGGGCCGGGCTTTCCATTCATACTGCGCAGGCATTAGGCGCGGGCCGGTATCCATTGCAATCCCTAACGCGGGTGGGTAGGGAGAGTCAAGAGTCAAGAGTCAAGACGAAGAGAGTTACAAATATTTGTTACTGCCCACTGCTACTGCCCCTCGCTACTGCCACTGCCAGCTCACCACTGCTAACTGAAAAATGGCGTGTTCAGGGGTGTTCGGGGTGCGTTCGCGACATGTTCGGGGGGTGTATCAGCTGTATCAGTTGTATCACCTGTATCTCTCTCTCAAATTGATACACTGACAAAAATGTGTCAGTTCGGGTCGTTCGTGTGTAACGCAAAGCGAACACTAGCTACATTAGGAATTTGGCGCTGATATTATCAATTAAATTCCGAAATTCGGCACTCGTATAAAACTGTAATGCTCCAGATCCAAAGAAACGTTTCGCTAAAAAATTTCAACACCTTCGGGGTTGAGGCAAAGGCCGCTTACTTCGTCGAGATAAACCAGAGGGACAAACTGGCCGAGCTTTTCCTTGACCCGCAATGGAAGGAGATGAAAACGCTTGTGCTGGGCGGCGGCAGCAACCTGCTGCTGGTAAACGATTTCGACGGGCTGGTTATCCGGATCAATATCCGCGGCATCGAACACCGCATCAACCACAACGAGGTTTTCATCGAAGCCGGCGCCGGCGAAGTATGGAACGACCTGGTAAATTTCTGCGTTACCCGCGGCTATGCCGGCATCGAAAATCTGAGTTTGATCCCGGGTTCGGTGGGAGCATCGCCGGTACAGAACATCGGCGCGTACGGCGTTGAGTTGCAGGATGTTTTTTTCAGTTGCTGCGCATTTGAGATCGCCACAGGTCAATTCAAAACCTTTACCAAAGCCGATTGCAAGTTCGGCTACCGCGAAAGCATTTTTAAAAACGAATTAAAGGACCGGTATATTATTGTATCCATAAAACTACAGTTGTCGCTTATCCCGCATTTTAACCTGCAATACGGCGCCATTGAACAGGAACTTGCTAACCGCGGCATAACCTCACCGACGATTAAGGACGTATCTCAGATTGTTTCACACATCCGGGTCTCGAAATTACCCGATCCTTCAACCATCGGCAATGCCGGCAGTTTTTTCAAAAACCCGGTTATTGATGCTAAAACCTTCGAAGTTATCCATTCAAAATTCCCGGATATAGCCCACTACCCGGTTGGTAACGAGGAGGTTAAGTTAGCGGCCGGCTGGCTTATTGAACAATGCGGCTGGAAAGGCAAAGTGGTTGGCCATACCGGCACATGGAAAAACCAGGCGCTGGTTTTGGTGAACCATGGCGGGGCAACTGGTTTGGAAGTGTATACACTTTCGTCGCAAATCATAGACAGTGTGTACACTAAATTTGGCGTTATGCTGCAGCGTGAAGTGAATATCATCGGTTAATTTTTTGTAATTCAAAGATTAAGTTTTTCCTGTAAAGGCCCTCATTTCCTTTATAACTTAATTAATTTCGTTAATATACAATTCGCTGTTTTATAGCTGTTTATAACGCATTTCGTGTTCGGTTTACACTCATATGACCGACACTATTTTCGTGGTAGCATTGGTTTGGCCGATGGTTAAAAAGTTTTGTAAGTGGTATCATGTTTGTCTAGTTCACCCTACAAAACATTAACTATATGACAAAGATCGAGTTTAACACCCTAGTATTGCGTCAGGCATCTTCATTAAGGTCATATGCCTTACATTTCACCCATGATGCGGATGATGCCAACGACCTTGTCCAGGATACAATGTTAAAGGCCATAACCTATTACAATAAGTTTAAAGAAGGCACTAATTTAAAGGGGTGGTTATACACAATCATGAAAAACACGTTTATCAATAATTACCGCAGGTTTATTAAGATGAACACTTTTGTAACCAAATCCGACGAGATTTCATCACCAAACCTGATCTTTAGTTCAACAAAGAACCAGGGCGAGGCAAAATTTGTAATGGATGACCTTAAAAGAGCTTTAGACAGGCTGCCTGAAGATTATTTTGTGCCATTCACCATGTATTTTGAAGGTCACAAATACCATGAGATCGCTGATCACCTTGAAATTCCGATCGGCACAGTTAAAACCCGTATACACGTTGCACGTAAATTGCTAAAGAAAAGCTTAAAGGCTTACGATAACGGTGTAGCAAAACCAGTTTACGCAGAAAACTAAATCAACATATTCCACGATCCATTGAAATGGGCATAAATACTTCTTAAACCGAAGGATTTATGCCCATTTTGACTTTAAGGGGATTTAGGCTGGATTATATTGGCTTCTTTATTTATTTTAGGCCCAAAACAAGCCACATGGATGAATTGCCGGTTTATACGAAGTCGCAACTTGCGTTAAGAAACGGTCAGGATAAGCCGGAAGTATGGATAGCTTATAAAGGCGTTATTTACGATGTATCCCGCAGCCGTTTATGGCGCAACGGCAAACACTATGAGCACTGGGCCGGGCAGGATCTTACCGCCGAGTTGCCCGATGCCCCGCATGATGAATGGGTATTTGAAAATTTTGATCCGATAGGAAAGCTAGTTTGAATCCGGAGTTCGGAATGCCGAAGCCGGAATGAAACTTTCGCAATCCAATTATACTATTTCAAACTTCGATAAACTTACAAACTCCTGCACGCGGTCGGCTATTTCCTGTTCGGTAAGATTTCTGATCTTTTCGGTGCCGAACTTCTCCACACAAAATGAAGCCAGCGCCGAACCAAAAATGATCGCGTTTTTCATATTGTTGAAGCTAACCGTACCAACTTTTGCCATATAGCCTATAAAGCCGCCAGCGAAAGTATCGCCGGCGCCTGTCGGGTCAAACACCTCTGCTAACGGCAAGGCCGGCGCCGCGAATATTTTATCTTCATGAAATAGCAATGCACCGTGCTCGCCTTTTTTTATGATCAGGTATTTTGGGCCCATGGCCAATATTTTACGGGCGGCTTTTACCAGTGAGTACTCGCCCGAAAGCTGCCTGGCTTCGGCATCGTTAACAGTTAGCACGTCAACCATTTTTATGGTTTCAAGCAAATCGTCAAGAGCAATGTCCATCCAGAAATTCATGGTGTCCATTACCACCAGTTTCGGGCGGGTTTTAAACCGGCTAATCACCGTTTGCTGTATTTTAGGCGTCAGGTTACCCAGCATCAGAAAATCGCAGTCCTGGTAGGCATCCGGGATGATCGGGTCGAAATCAGCCAGCACATTCAGTTCAGTAGCCAGCGTGTCGCGGCTATTCATATCATTGTGGTACTTACCCGACCAGAAAAACGATTTTTCGCCTTTTTTTATTTGTAATCCTTCTGTGTCGATGTGGTGATCGTTGAAGTTTTTAATTTCGCTTTGCGGGAAATCGTCGCCGGCAACGGCTACAATTTTTACGTTATCATAAAAATAAGCCGCGGCCAGGCACGCGTAGGTGGCAGCACCGCCAACAATTTTATCCGTTTTACCAAAGGGTGTTTCAATGGCGTCAAATGCCACAGTACCAATCACTACTAAACTCATGCAGAAGAATTTTAAAATATTTTGCGGCAAAGATTGTGAAATTAGCCCGGAAATCATACTTTTGCACCACTCTAATCAAAAATACTCCTGAGTAGCTCAGCTGGTTAGCGTCCCGCACATACGGGATTAATCAGAGGGCACATAATAATAGGAGAAAAAGAGATTCCTGAGTAGCTCAGCTGGTTAGAGCATCTGACTGTTAATCAGAGGGTCGCTGGTTCGAGCCCAGCCTCAGGAGCAAGGCCCCGCATGTCCGCGGGGCTTTTTGTTTTTTATGGAATATTACATTTATATCCTTTATTCCAAAACCTCCGACATTTACTATGTTGGCTATTCAGATGATTTTAGAAGGCGCTTTGAACAGCATAATTATTCAGAAAATACAACCTTTACTTCAAAACATCGGCCTTGGGTACTTAAGGTTGTTTATTCCTGTGGTAATAAACAAGGTGAAGCAATGAAAATTGAAAAATTCATTAAAAATCAAAAAAGCAGAAAGCTGATCGAAAAACTTATAGCAGGCGGCGAATTTACCGGTATCCTGGCTCAGCTGGTTAGAGTCCCGCACGTGCGGGATTAATCAGAGGGTCGCTGGTTCGTCCCGTACGTACGGGATCAGGAGCGCATACCCTTAACGATTTCGTTAAGGGCATTTTTCATATCCGGCAGTTTTTAGCGCATTCACAGCCAATCGCTACTGTATCATTTCGCGAGAGAGATACACATGATACAGCTGATACATGTGATACAACTGATACGCGTGATACAGCTGATACAACAGATACACCTGATACACCTGATACACCTGATACAGGTGATACACCTGATACACTGACAAAACACTGTCACCACTTTTCAGATCTGCACCACTTAAATTTGTATATAACAGGCCAGGCAGAGTCAAGAGCCAAGAATCAAGAGCCAGGACAAATCATCCCTCTTGCAGCAAAAATTTGTTACTAACAACTTAATACACCTGCCCCAAACCCTCTTTACGGCCTGCCGTAGAGAGGGTCGGCCAGCGCAGCGCAGTCGGGGTGAGTCCACGCCGACAACAAGAATCAAGAGCCAGGACAAATCATCCCTCTTGCATCAAAAATTGTTACTAACAACTTAATACACCTGCCCCAAACCCTCTTTACGGCCTGCCGTAGAGAGGGTCGACCAGCGCAGCGCAGTCGGGGTGAGCCCACCGCCATGCAAATAAAATCTTTCGGACTTTACTGACTTCCCCAACTAAAAAAACTAATCCCCAATCTCTAACCTCCAACCTCTAATCTCCAACCCCCATGAACCACACCTCCGAACGCCCCTGGTTTATCGAAAGCATCCGCCAGGAATCCCGCCAGTACGCCGAGCGCGCCAAAAAAGCAGGTAAATATGGCCAGGTACCTGAAAAGGACCCCGCCAAAAACATGTTCCAGATCCATTCCGCCAACCATTGGATGGACATTGAAAAAAATACCCCCGTGCCCAAAATGCTGTTCGGCGAGTTTTGGTACGAAGGCGAATTATGCATCCTGTTTGCCGATACCAATGCCGGCAAATCCGTGCTCGCCGTGCAGATCGGCGACGCGCTGGCCCGCCGCCAGCGCATCCACACCTTCGATATCGAGACCGAACAGGCCAACGTAGTGTATCTCGATTTTGAGCTGTCGGGCAAGCAGTTCCAGTCGCGGTACATCAACGGGCAGGACGTCCCCTACCAGTTTGGCAAAGGATTTTACCGCGCCGGGTTCGACCCCACCGTCGATATGCCCTTCAACTTTAAAACCTACGACGAGTACATGAACAGCGCCATCGAATACGCCGTAAAACGCACCGGCGCCGATGTGCTCATCATTGACAACATTACCTCGCTGCGCAGCGGCACCGAACGGGCCGCCGAGGCCCTGCCCCTCATGAAACATTTAAAGGCGCTCAAAACCAGGCTGCAAATTTCCATCCTCGTGCTGGCGCATACCCCAAAGCGCAACCCCGCCAGGCCCATTACCCGCAACGACCTGCAGGGCAGCAAAATGCTCATCAACTTCGCCGACAGCGCCTTCGCCATCGGCGAAAGCCACAAGGAAAAAGGCCTGCGCTACCTCAAGCAGGTAAAGCAGCGCAGCACCACCGAAATATACGGCGACGACAATGTTTGCCTCTGCCACATCACGCGCCCCTTAAACTTTTTGCAGTTCGAGTTCCTGGGCCAGGGCTACGAGCGCGACCACCTGCTGCGCCCCAGCCAGCGCGATTTCGAACTATTGCAGGCACAGGTGCTCGAACTGGCCAAACAGAACCTCAGCACCCGCCAAATAGCCGCGAAACTAAATATGGGCTCGGCAACGGTGAACCGCATCATCAGGGCAAACGCTTGATGTTTAACTCCGCGCGTCATTGCGAGCCTGCCTGCCGGTAGGCAGGGAACAGCCTGTCCCGACTTTTTCGGGAAAGCAATCTCTATACTGTGCAGATCAAACAGATAGATGTATTTGGGGAGATAATTAAAAAAGCCGTGCCATAAGTGCAAACGGGCGAAGATGTGGAGGTGATTGTTGCGCTACTGTAAAACTGACTAATGACCAATGACCATCAGGGCGTTCCCCGCTGGTAGAAGCGGGTCGCGTGCTTTGCTCATACGGCTGCAGGCCTTATTCGCGAAGTGCCGGTATCCGCGACGCCCGCTAACGCGGCTTCAACGCAATCCTGGCGCGAGAATGCCGGGCAAAGGCCGGAGCGCTGAGTTCTCGTGCCAATCAGTTTATTACGGTTTGCCCGGCGTAGTCAATATCAATTTGGTTGAGCCGATGATAGGATGGCCGGCATAGTTTGTTATCTGCAAGCGGGGCACGAGAACGCCACCTCATTTGCCTGCGCGGCATTCTCGCGCCAGAGGAGAGGAAGCATCAAACATCTATTATATTGGCTGTAACATATCATAGTGCAGTCTACGACCGTAGTCAGGTATCGTCCGATTGGAGTTGTTAGATATTACTAAAGTCGCGGACCCAACCCGAAAAAATGAGATTTAACTTATATTTCGTATTGAAGAATTATGGCGTAAAATCGATACTTTTGCATATATGAATACGAATATCGATAACAAAAAGGTCGAAAAGATATCCAAAGCCCTGGGCGATCCTTACCGTATCAGGATCATGCAGGCTGTTAAGGAGGAAAAAGACTGGTTGCAATGTCAGGCTATTACGCAGATGTTCAATTTGGCCCAGTCAACTATTTCGCATCATTTAAGTCAATTGGTTGATGCCGAGTTGTTGCATGCTGAAAAGGATGGCCGTCATGCCCGTTATAAAATTAACCAGGAGGTCCTCGGTGACTATGTTTCTTATCTTAGCGATTTTAAAGGGAAATAATATTCGATAGCCGCACTGCCTGCCAGATCCGCCGCAAACGCAAACTTTTCACAAGCTTACTATGCCCGGTGCAAACGTAACCGTGCCAGGTTTTGGCGTGTACTTAATCAGCATACCGTTTCTCTGGAATGCCTGATACGTTAAGAGAACTTACTTCAAGTGGCATACAAGCAGCAATAGAGAAGTAAGTCAATCATTTATTTGCTCGTGAAAGGGGGCGACCGTTTGATGGTATCGAAATTTCTTTAATGTCTGCAGAATGTAAAAGAAGAGCCTGCATGATAAAAATATATCGATATATTTAGATATATGGAAATAACAAGTACCTTTGTCCCAGATATCAGAAATGATTAAAAAAAACAAACGAGATCGTCACAAGTATGATGAAAACTTTCAAGGATTACAAAAGGGACTATTGCAACAGGTTATACTATTCGCTTTTCTTTTTAATCTACATATCGAAATATCTAAATTAATTAATACATATCTATAACAAATAAACTTAAATTAAAATGGAAACTACAGAGAAAAAAAACAACCGTGCAAAACGTGAGCTATCAGAAAGTGTCGTATTAATTACCGGCGCGCTTACCGGAATCGGCAGGGCGACTGCGCTTGCCTTCGCTGATGAAGGTTCTACGGTCGTGATCGCCGGACGCCGCGAAGAAGCTGGCCGGCAACTCGAAGCCGAACTCCGCTCAAAAGGTGTTGAGGCTAAATTTATCAAGACGGACGTCCGTTATGAGAAGGAAGTAGAAAACCTGGTGGATCAGACAGTGGCGCGATTTGGCCGTATTGACGTGGCTGTCAATAATGCAGCTGTTGAAGGAACTCCGGGGCCGATCTCAGATCAAACCGCGGAAAGTTATGCTGAAACCTTCGATACCAATGTGCTGGGCACTGTATTAAGTTTAAAGCATGAGCTAAGGGTGATGATACCAAAAGGACATGGCAGTATCATCAACATTTCTTCGACCTATGGTCGTCGCGGTGCGGGCTATGCTTCAATTTATGTAGGGAGCAAGCATGCTGTGGAAGGAATCACAAAATCCGTAGCACTTGAAGTGGCCACCACAGGCGTTCGTGTTAACGTTATTGCCCCCGGTACGACTGAAACCGGAATGCTTAAACGTTTCACCGGGACCGAAGAAAATTATAACGGTCTGGTGTCCACCGTTCCGGTGGGAAGAGTGGGGCAACCAGAAGAAATTGCTCAGGCCATTGTCTTCCTCGGTTCAGACAAGTCACCATATCTTACCGGTTCATCTATTGGCGTGGATGGCGGGTTCCTGGCCTAAATAACAGTATAAATAAGAATTATCATGAACGCACACACACATAATACCGCTCCTACCCAGTTCATTGAGGCTGCAGGAATCCGGTTCGCATACCGTCGTTTTGGAAAAACCGGTGGAATTCCCCTGCTTTTCAATATGCATTTTACGGGAACCATGGACCATTGGGATCCGCTTGTTACCGATGGTTTTGCCAGGGAACGCGAAGTAATACTTTTTAATAATGCAGGCATATCAACCAGTAGCGGCGAGGTACCGGAGTCAATATATGAAATGGCTCGTTATGCAGAAGCCTTTATAGATGCCCTCGGCATTCGTAAAATAGATGTCTTGGGATTCTCCCTGGGCGGACTGGTCGCTCAGCAAATCACAATCGACCGCCCGGAATTAGTTAATAAACTAGTTTTGGTAGGTACCGGTCCGAAAGGCGGCGAGGCGATGCAGTCGCTGAGCACCGAAGCAATGGAGATATTTGGCGCGACCTACGATGTTCCGGAAGAACTATGGTTAAAAGTCTTCTTTACGCCTTCAGCCAAAAGCCAGGCAGCCGGAAGAAGGTTTCTGGATCGGTTCAGGGCGCGTACAGTGGGCCGCGACCCTGAAGTTAAAGAAACGGTCGCCGCCGCACAGGCAACTGCGCTGAGCGCTTACAATGTGATAACAGAAGATCGATATTCCGACCTTAAGAAAATCACTCAGCCAACGCTTGTGATTAATGGCAGCAACGACGTCATCGTTTATACCATCAATTCATACATCCTTCAGCAGAACATACCAAACGCTCAACTTATCCTTTATCCTGACGCCAATCACGGAGCACAATATCAGTATCCGGAGTTGTTTGTTCAACACGTTAATATTTTCCTGAACTAATGGTGTGCAGGGGTGCAGATCGATTAGTTCTGCACCTTTTATTCCGGCCGGATAATGGCGAGGTAAATGGCGGAACCCCCGCCCGGGCAAGCGTCCACGCTTGCCCGTAAATAAACTTAGATAGCGGTAGGCGTAAGCCAGGCTTCAAATGTTAATAGAAATAAAAAAGTTTATCTTTAAAATTTAACTTTATCGTCAATAACAGCGCGTCATTGACGATAACACCAACTACAATGGAAACAAACAAAAGTGAAAACAAATCGGAAGGGCCAATTCATACCGTTTTTGCCCAGACATACTTCCACGGCACAAAGGCTGACCTAAGGATTGGCGACTTTATCCAAATTGGTATCAACTCAAACTACGGGCAAAAAAACAAAGCGGAATATATCTATCTCACCGCTACGCTTGATGCTGCAGTATGGGGCGCCGAACTTGCTTTAGGCGAAGGGCGCGAAAGAATATATTTGGTAGAGCCGCTTGGCCCGATTGAGGATGACCCCGATTTAACAGACAAAAAATTCCCGGGTAATCCAACAAAGTCTTACCGCTCAAAACATTCGTTTAAGATCGTTGGCGAGGTCACCATATGGCAGGGGCACTCGCCCGAACAGGTAAAAGCAATGAAAGGCGGCCTGGCAAAATTGAAGGAACAAGGCATTGAGGCTATAGAGGACTAACCAAAAGCCAGGTTATACCAAATCTACCCCAATGATCTCGTGATCCATTATTTGATGTACTTTCAATATTACCCTGCCATTTTTAATAGCATATTCAGGTTTGCGCCCGCTTACGGGCAGCTGCACGCCGGTAACTTTTTTATTTGCGGGTATTTTAATGCTAACCTCGGCATCCACTGGGATCAACTCGCGGAAAGGGCCTTTCATCATCATCGGGTTGGTTAAGTTTACAAGGTGCACCGTCATTGACTTAGCCTGTCGCCAAACGGTGGTTTCTACCAGGCCCGGCGCTTTAACCGTTACTATCGGGTCTTCGTTAAGCGCCCAGCGGATGGTATTGCTAAGCAGCCTGCCATGATCGGGCGCCATGTATTGCCAAAATGTGCGGTCGATATCCCATGGGAAATAAGCTACCCTTCCGTTTCCCGTCTCACGCAGGTAAAGTTCCCTGGTATCCGTATCGGGCTGACGGGTGTACACATCTTCCATGGGCAGGTCGGGATAGCTTGGTACAAGGGTAACCGGTGATGGGAAACCGGCTGGCCCGGGTGTTACTTTAACGCTGAAAATACCATTGATGATACGGTTGGCATCTTCAAGGCCTTCCAATACCGGGTGAAATTTACCGGTAACGGGGTTGCTCTTTAACCTCAGGTAACTGTTTTGCATCGGCCCTTCTACGCCCTGGCCAAAGGATACGCCAAACACATCGGCGAGGCCGAAATCAGTGCGTCTTTTTCCTGTTTCATTATAAAGTGACGACTCAAAGGTGGCCAGTAAACTTCCGCCGCTATTTACAAATTCCCGTATTTGCGTACACTGGTCGTCAGAAAGCGCAGCGATATTTGGCAGGATAAGCAATTTGAAAGGTTTTAGATGTTCGGCATCCAGCATGGCGGCGCTTATCATTTCAAACGGAATATGCCCTTCAACCAGGTTATGATACATGCCATGCATGTGGAAACTGCCGTTTTGCTGCCACGGGTGGTTTTCGCCCGCGCTTTCACTCCCAATTACAACCGCCACACGGGCCATCAACGCCGTATTTCTAAGGTAGCGCTCGCTCCGGTAAAAGCCCTGGTAAATTTTTTCTATCGGGCTAAACCAGCGCTTATCGATAGGTGTTGCGCCAAATTTTACAAAACAAGGCCGCATACCATTGGCTACGCCGCCCGCCGCCCAAACCCGCAGCTCTGCGTCGGTGTTCACCGAATCTTTCCACCGGGGCGGCTCCTCCAGCCCAACGCTGAATATATGGATCATCGGTTTCATGCCCATCCCGCCGGCGCGTAATTCTTTCGCGCCTCTGCCCGCGCTCCACGGTGGTATCGCTCCCGATCTTCCCTGCCTGTCCACGAAAAATATGTCAGACAATTGAGCCGTTATTTTATTGTCCGGAAAACCATTTGGAATAAACCGCGAAGCGGGTTTTATTTTGCGAATTTCGGCATCCCACAAAAACCATAGTTCTTTAAGCCTGGCAACATTCCACTCTTTGTATTTGGACATTGCAGCAGCTGTGTTACCGCGGGGCAGTTCCATTCCGCCGGAAAATAGTTTAAAATTTTCGACACAATGCACGCAGTAGCACATGCCGCTGCCGCCCCAGCGATTTGAAAATATGCCTTCGGGCTGGTACTTGTGCATAATTTCCTGGTGCACTTTGGTCATAAACTCAAAGTTATACGGGCCTAACCCGCAGGTTACCCAAAGTTCCGGGTTAGCCCAGTGGCGCCGTTTCTGCCCGTCGGCCGTCACAGCTATCCAGTCGGGGTGGGCGTCGTACACATTTTGCCGCGCCGCATGCGGATCGGTACGTAAACACACTGTCATGTTCATTTTTCGGCAGCCTTCCACCATATAGCCAACCAGGTCTTTATTGCCCAGGAAATCGCTCCTGTGATGGAGCGGTATATCGGTAGGATAAAAGGCAACCACACCGCCGGCGCTCAGCAAAACACCATCGGCATGGATACGTTTAAAATAATCGAGCCAAAAATCAGGGTCACAGCGGGTGGGGTCATTTTCTACAAAGGCAAGCTGCGCCCATCGCATCGACCGGTTAAACCACGGCTCGTCGTCGCCGGTTATGCCGCCGGCTTGTAGTAGATTGGTATTGGCCAATACAGGTGCGGCTACCATCGAGTACATACCGGCAATGGCTGAGGTTTTGATAAATTGTCGTCTTTGCATATATGCTGGATATCATTTCTTCAGATCAGGATCAATAATAAGAATACCGCTTTCCGGGTCTAATTTTTTGAATAATGAAACGGGTTCAACCGTCATCATTAGTTGCAATGTGGGCGATATAAATGCTTCAAATAAGTGACCGCCATGCACGATGCCGTCCTGTGTTGCCATGCTGATATGCGCGTGCACTACCGGGTTGTTATTATAAATAGTAATGTCGCCGGCAAGCGAAGTGATCTCGGCAAACTCGTTAAGGCGCATCACTTTAAACATCTTCTTTGATATATCGTACCACCCAAATTTTACCGAACTGGCATCGCCAATTGCGTTAAAATGCGCGCTTTTAACATGGTATTTAACAGCAAATTCTTTTAAACCCGACATCACTTCATCGCCCTTTGCGAATATCAAAACATAGGTTTTGGTTGGGCCGTCGGCGCTGATCAATTTTACTTTTACGCCTGGCGATCTCCCCGTAAGCGGAGGATTGGTTGGCGAAACATATTCCTGTGCATTAGCGCTAAAACAAAAAAGTGCCGTGGTTAATGAGGCAGCTGCTAAAACTGACTTTATAAATACTGTAGTTTTCATAATGGTGAATTTTGATGGATTTAATTTTAAATACAGGTTTAAATTGAAGAATAAGTAAATATCGCCTGTCTGTAAATGTAAACCAATCAGTTGATAAATGATGAGCGATGCAATTATATCTATCGTTCCTAAATGCGTAAAAAATCAATTTAAAACATAAATTTATGCCGTTATTTTTAATCAAACCGAATTGTCACCCTCAATTTACATAAATGCAACTCAACCAAATCGCCGCTAAAATAAGGTTAGCATCATTGTTACTGGTTTTATCATCATTTGCAGCAAAATCTGCCGGTGTTACAAGCAAGCCCGGCGACACCATTTTTAATTCGCAATCTGTTTTAAAAATAATGACACGTGTTGGCGATTGGCAGCTGCAGTCATGGAAGACAGATGGGTTCAAACACAAAAAAACCGACTGGACCAATGCCGCTCTATATACCGGTTTGTTCGACTTAAGCAAGGTCAGCAACGATGAAAAGTACGATCAGACACTGATAACGATCGGCGACGACGTGAATTGGAACACGGGCCGCAACCGGCTGATGGCCGATGATTATTGCATCGGGCAAACCTACTCGCTGCTGTACATGAAATATAAACAGCCAAAAATGATCGGGCCGTTCTGGCACCTGGCGGATAGCATTGTGGGCCTGCCTTTCGGCGAGTCGCTGGAGTGGAAAAACGGTATACAAAACCGCGAATGGGCTTGGTGCGACGCCTTGTTTATGGGCCCCACGGCGCTGGCCTATCTATCAACCGCTACCGGCGATTTGAAATATTTGAACAAGGCAACTTCGCTATGGTGGAAGACTACCGATTATTTATACGATACCCATGAAAAACTGTACTCGCGGGACGGCAGCTTTTTGAACAAGAAGGAAAAAAATGGTGCCAAAGTATTTTGGTCGCGAGGGAATGGCTGGGTACTGGCCGGCCTGGCACGTGTGCTCGAAAACATGCCCGCGAATTATCCTGGCAGGGAAAAGTTTGTAAGCCAGTTTAAAGAAATGGCATCAAAAATAGCCTCGTTGCAGCAACCGGACGGCAGCTGGCATGCCTCGCTGCTTGACCCGGACAGCTACCCGATCAAAGAAACCAGCGGAACAGGGTTTTATTGCTATGCTTTTTTATGGGGCATAAATCATGGCATCTTAAACAAGGCGCAATATCTGCCTGTTGCCAAAAAAGCGTGGGTAGCATTGATCACGGCCGTACAGCCCGACGGTATGCTGGGCTATGTGCAGCCCATAGGCGCCAGCCCCGATAAAGTTACCGACCGCAGTAACGAAGTATACGGCACCGGCGCGTTTCTGCTGGCCGGTTCGCAGCTTTATCAATATTTAAAACGGCACCACGATTAACCGATCTTTTGCCGCATCCTTAACATAGAATGTGCAGTTTCCGGTTATTTTACGATGGCGACCCAGCCGGATAGTTTCTTATTATAATTTTTTAGATCGATCAGGTAATAATAAGTTCCCCACGGCAATTTTTTGCCATTATACGTGCCGTCCCATGCCTGGGGGTAACCATTTGAATAATATAGCTGCTGTCCGTACCGGTCAAATATCCTGACGGTTATATTAGGATAGGTGTCCAGCTCCTTGATAACCCAGGTGTCGTTGATGCCGTCGCCGTTTGGCGTAAAGGTGTTCGGGATCACTATTGGTTTAAGTACCTTTATATTAAACGTTGTTTGTGCAACGCAGCCCGCGGCCCCGGTAACAGTTAACGTATAGGTTACGTCTCCTACGCCGGTAAAAACCGGGGTTTCCAGCGTATTGTTGTTCAGATAGATATTTGGCGTCCACAAATAGGTAAGGTTGGTGCCAACTACCGACGCTTTCAAAATAGCTGTTTCATTTTGCAGCACATACAACTGCGGGATAGCTTCAATAATAGGTAGCGGAACTATTTTAATATTCATCTTTGACAATACCGGCAGGCAGTTGCCCGGCCCGCTGGATGTAAGCGTAAGAATAACATTGCCGGTCTTTTTATCCGCCTCGCTAAAAACATAAGTTGCGTCCAATGCGGTGTTCGACGGGTTGAAGTGCCCGGTTCCCGAACTCGTCCATGTGCCGCCTGCGGCGTAGGTAACCGAGCCGTTTAACAGCGCATCCTGGTTTGCACACACGATCTGGTCTTTTCCCGCAATTACGATAGGCGTTGGGTTTATCGTGACTTTAATTGAGGCCGGTGTAGGGAAACAGGAAGCAGTAAGGGTAGGTGTCAGCGTTAACGTAACCCCGCCGGCGGCAATGTCTGCCGCGGATGGGATATAAGTGCCGCGCAGGCTCAAAGCCCCGGCTGTAAAGGTACCGGTGCCACTGCTGCTCCATACGCCGGTAGTGCTTCCGCCGGTAACCGTTCCGTTTAAAAACACGGTTGAGTTATTGGCGCAAACGGTTTGATCAATACCGGCGTTCACAACGGGTGGCTGGTCGATGGAAACAGACGTAACAGATGTCGTGCTGCTGCAGCCGTTTGCAATAACGAATACCGAATAGCTGCCCGCCGTGCTCGCTGAAACATTGTCGATCACCGGGTTTTGAAGCGTAGATGAGAAACCGTTAGGTCCGCTCCACCTGTATGATGCACCGTTGATCGTTGATGCCGAAAGCTGCAGGCGCTGGCCCGCGCAAACCGGGCTGTTATTTGATGCAAGCGGCACTGCCGGCGTTTGATTTACGATTACATCAGTTGATACGGTAGTGGTAACGATACAACCCGGCGAAACAATGGTAACACTGTAACGCCCCTGGTTGGCCACAACCGAATTGTCGATAACCGGGTTGCGAAGATTCGATTTAAAGCCGTTTGGCCCCGTCCAGGTGTAAACCGATCCGTTATAATAGTCCACGTCCAGCTGTAAGGGATTTCCCGAACAAACCGGAGAATTGCTTGATGCGATTGGATTGATAGGGGTTTGATCGACAGAAACCGCTACTGTGGATGCCGGGCCCGGGCAATTCCCCACTGAAGCGATAACGGTATAAGTTCCTGTAGCGATCGTCGGCGCAGCAGGGATCGTGATATTTTGAAGCGTTGAGGTAAAGCCGTTCGGGCCAGTCCATTGATAGGTTGAGCCCGGGATACTTTTGGCGCTAAGGGTAAGGGTGCTTCCGGCGCAGATAGGGCTGTTGGTTGTAATAACCGGCGCGGTTGGTACCGGGTTTACCAAAACCTGGATAGTGCCGGTTGGGCTTGGGCACCCGTTTACTGTCGCTGTTACCGAATAAGTTCCCGTTGCTGAAACCGAAACGTTGTTGATAACCGGATTTTGAAGCGTTGAAGTAAAGCCGTTCGGCCCGGTCCAGCTATACGTTGCACCGGCTATGGTGCTCGCAGTTAAGTTAAGCGTGCTGCCTGCGCAGGCTGGGCTATTGCTTGTAAGCACCGGTGCAGCCGGCGTTTGATTTACCCGGACAGTTACAGTTCCCACATCGCTGCTGCAGCCATTAACCGTTTCTATTAGCGAATAAACCCCGCTAAACTGTGTAGTGGCGTTTGGTATCTGCGGATTTTGAAGATTCGAAGCAAAGCCGTTTGGCCCTGTCCAGCTATAGCCGGCCCCTGGTATAGCCGGGGTCGATAATAATATTGCCGAGCCGCTACACACCGGGGAGTTGCTTGTTATAACAGGCACCAATGGTTTTGGATTGACTGTGATTGTATATGTGGTTATTATTTCGGTACAATTATTATACGATGGCGTTATGCTATAGGTAACTGCGCCCGCGGTTGTGCCCGAATTGATCAGCGTTTGCGACGGGATTGTGTTAGTGCCGTTGGCAATAAAACCTGTTATTCCCGGTGACGCGGATGCTGTCCAGGTCGTGGTCGCGCCGATTACATTTGTTGTAAGGGTAACCGGAATTGAATTGCTTTGAGAACATACGGTTTGCAATAACGAATTATTGGTTATAATTACTGTAGGATTAACTTTTACAGTATACTTAAAAGGCGGCCCGTCGCACCCGTTTGTTCGTGGAACAATTATATAGGTTACAGTCACGTTAGAATTCGAGGTATTAATCAGCGTTTCAGTGATACTGCTGCTGGTTTGCCCGTTTGCGGCGAGGTTGCTAATTCCCGTAACCGCAGCTCTGCTCCAGGTAAACGTTGCCCCGGGTACGTTGCTGGCTATGTTATAATTCTGAGGAGTATTATTACAAATTGTTGCATTTGCGGAACTGATGACCGTTGGTGTTGGATTAACTGTTACTACATAATTGAAGCTTGGCCCGGTACATCCGTTAGCCGTAGGGATAATTACATAAGTAACTGCGACCGGCACGTTTGAAGTGTTTGTCAATGTTTCGGTAATGGAGTTGCTGGTTTGTGCGTTAGCAGCGAGGTTGCTGATGTTTGGTACGGCGGCCCTGCTCCAGGTAAATGTCGTCCCGGCTACATTACTGAGGATCGTATAGTTTTGAGGGGTATTATTACAAATGGTATCTGTTGCTGCACTGGTAACAATCGCGGTTGGATTAACGGTTATTGAATAATTAAAATCGGGCCCTGTACATCCGTTGGCAGTGGGGGTGATCACGTAATTAACCACCACCGGGACCTTGGAGGTATTAACCAGGGTTTCGGTAATGGAACTGGTGGTCTGCCCGCTTACCGGCAGATTGCTGATACCCGTCACCGCTGCCCTTCCCCAGCTATAGGTTGTTCCGGCCACGTTGCTTAAGATCGTATAATTCTGAGGTATGCCATTACAGGTAATTGCACTCGGGACGCTTGTAACCGTTGGTGTTGGATTAACGGTGACCGTGTAGTTAAAAGTTGGGCCGGCGCAGATGCCGTCAAGAGGTACTATTACATATGTTACCAAAACCGGCACGTTAGATGTGTTATTAAGTGTTTCGGTAATGGATGAGCTGGTTTGCCCGCTTACTGGCAGGTTGCTGATTCCCGCGACAGTCGCCCTGCTCCAACTAAACGTTGCGCCGGATACGTTGCTGGCTATGTTATAATTCTGAGGTATATTATTACAAGTTATTGTATTTGCAGAGCTGATTACCGAGGGTGTTGGATTTACGGTTACTGCATAGTTGAAGCTTGGCCCGTCACAACCGTTTGCCCGGGGAACAATAACATAAGTAACCACAACCGGAATAGTTGAATTATTAACCAGCGTCTCAGTAATGGAATTGCCCGTTTGCCCGCTAACCGGCGAGTTGTTAATACCGGCTACTCCATTTCTGCTCCATGTGAAAGTTGTTCCGGGTACATTGCTCATTATGGAATAATTTTGCGGTGAGCTGTTGCAAATGGTTGCATTTGCTACGCTGGTGACTATCGGAGTAGGGTTAACTGTCACGGTGTAATTGAAAGCCGGACCATTACAGCCGTAAGCCTGTGGAATTATCACATACGTTACATCTATAGGAGTGGTTGATGTATTAATTAATGTCTCACTTATAGTATCCCTGGTTTGACCGCTGATTGGCAGGTTGCTGATGCCGGCTACAGCCGCCCTTCCCCAGGTAAACGTTGCGGCCGCTACATTACTGTTAATGATATAGTTTTGCGCTGTGCTGTCACATGTGATTGCTTTTGCAACACTGTTAACAACAGGGGTTGGATTAACTGTGACTTTGTAATTAAAGGTGGGGCCGGTACAACCATTCGCTATCGGTGTAATAACGTAGGTTACAGTAACCGGGATTGTGAATGTATTATTTAAAGCTTCTGTGATCGTGCCGCTGGTTTGCCCGCTTACAGGAAAGTTACTGATGCCGGCTACCGCAGCCCTGCTCCAGGTAAAAGTTGTACCGGGTACGTTGCTGCCAATAACATAGTTTTGGGGTGTTTTATTGCAAGTTGTCGCATTTGCGACGCTGGTTACTGTAGGGGTAGGGTTAATAGTTACCGGGCTTGAATAACTAGCAAATGCACACCCGGGTATATTGATACTGTTAGTAACAGTATAAGTTCCCGGTACAGTATTCTGTAAATCAATTTCGCCGGTGCTGGTGTTTTTAAAAACCAGGGATGGATTAGTTGAGCTAAAAGTCCCCGCGCTTGCCCCGGCTGGAAAAGTCGGCAAAGGATTTGGCGTGAACTGGCAATAAGGGCCGCTGTAGCTGAAAGTTGCATTAGGCGCGTTGGTGATAGTAACTGTTAAGCTGCTACTGTAAGGGCAAATGCTATTGGTGACAAATGTTACAACGTACGATCCAAGTGCACTCCCGCTTAAGTTGATTTTTCCTGTAGTACTGTCTATTATCAATCCTGCAGTTGAAGTGAATGTTCCTCCTGTTGGATTAGCAATTGTAGGGGTAGGGTCGGCGGCTGAGCTGCAGAAAGTTCCTGACGAATAAAAGAAAGTAGGGTCAACGGGGGGCCTTACTGTTACTGTAACGGCCGACCGCGGTCCCGGGCAACCGGCTGTCGATATTGCCTGCACATAATAAGTTGTAGTAGTAGTCAACGGGGACGTCGTATAAGTAGCCCCGGTAAAAAGTAAAGTTCCGCCGGATGCCGCATCATACCATTGATAGGTGCCGCCCGGAGCGGTGGCCGTTAGTGTTGCTGACGAGCCCGGGCATATTGTTGCCCCGCTTGCCGTTGGGGCAGCGGGCGTAGGGTTAACCGTCACACTATAGTTAAAGGCGGGCCCGGTACATCCGTAAGCCGTTGCCGTGATCACATACTTAACCACTATCGGCGCATTAGTATTATTAACCAGGGTTTCGGTAATGGTGCTGCCCGTTTGCCCGCTTACCGGCAGGTTGCTGATGCCGGCTACACTTGCCCTGCTCCAGGTGAAAGTTGCCCCTGCCACATTGCTGGCGATAATATAGTTCTGCGGGTTATTATTACAAATGGCGCCGCTTGCGGCGCTGATCACCCCGGGTGTTGGATTAACAGTTACCTTATAATTAAAGGGCTGGCCGCTGCACCCGTTGGCAGTTGGGGTAATCACATAGGTAACTACAACCGGGAGATTTGAATTATTAACTAAAGCCTCCGTAATGGTACTGCCGGTTTGACCGCTAACGGGGGCGTTATTGATATTTGCCACACCATTTCTGCTCCAGGTAAAAGTTGCCCCGGCTACATTGCTGGCGATGATATAGTTTTGCGCAGTATTATTACAGATTGAAGCACTGGCGACGCTGGTAACAGATGGGGTAGGATTAACCGTTACCTTATAGTTGAACGTCGGCCCGGTACAACCGTTTGCGGTTGGGTTAATAACATAAGTTACCGTGATCGGTGCAGTTGTATTATTTGTTAATACTTCAGTTATTGAGCTGGTTGTTTGCCCGTTTAAGCCCGACTCGTTTATGCCCGGCACTGCGGCTCTGCTCCAAATAAAAGTAGTCCCTGTCACATTGCTGAGAATGTTATAATTCTGCGCATTGCCACTACACATACTGCCATTTGCAAGACTGCTAACTGTTGGCGTCGGGTTAACGGTTACCCGATAATTAAAGACCGGCCCGGCACAGCCATTGGCAGTCGGCGTTATGGCATAAGTTACGGTAACGGGGGCATTTGTAGAGTTGGTTAAAGTTTCGGTAATTGAGCTGGTGGTTCCGTTCAGTGGCGCGCCGCCGTTGATGCCGGCTACC